>Ga0315277_10005216_pt1 | contig 17178 bp, 14 predicted proteins | sample YL17G05_15_MG_FD_203695 | JGI IMG/M metagenome (GOLD analysis project Ga0315277, IMG submission 203695) | Sediment microbial communities from Yellowstone Lake, YNP, Wyoming, USA - YL17G05_15 | ecosystem: Environmental > Aquatic > Freshwater > Lake > Sediment | place: USA: Wyoming | collected... | reverse complement strand
ATTCCAATCTTACCAAAAAATTTGTACAGGATATTGCAGATGCAATAGCAAAACAAAATGTCCAACCTAACAGACGTTGAATCAAAATTAAATCTGGCAGATTACTTGCTAAATAGAGATCCGCCTTTTCCTGCAGCTGCCATGAAGCATATTTTGCTGGCAGCTAACATGCTTGTAACAATGCATCTTAACATGGATGAAAATGCTCAAATCAGCCCGCAGATAGCCTGCAGCAAGCTGGCAGATAATCCCGAATCAAAGGAATTTGCATCTCACTATATGTCTTTACTTAATGTATCCATAAAGCCTGCAGTTTTGAGAGAAGATGCTGAAAACGCTTATAAAGCCACAAAATCTTTCTTCAATCTGGTTAAGAGGGCCCGCGGGTCAGCTTGACGTCTATTAGAGCGAAGTCAAAAGGCGAGTTTTTTCGCTAGTTGTATCAGCTCTAAGAACAACATAACAAAGGAGCAAAAAATGAACAAAGAAGAAACATACATAGTAGATACATCTGTGTTAATAGAAAAACATGTATCTGACTTGATAAAAAAAGAGAAAATAAAGGGAAAGATAGTCATACCTCTCGCAGTTTTAGCAGAATTAGAGCATCAAGCTAATACTAATCAGACTGAAGGATTCTTAGGCCTAGAGGAAATAAAAGAACTAAGAAAACTTGCTGAAGAAAAGAGAATTTTACTTGAATATGCTGGCCAGAAGCCAGTCGAAGCTTACATTAAAGGCGCAAGACAAGGCGCTATGGATGATATTATACGAGACGTTGCAGTGCAGAAGAAAGGCACGTTAATTACAGCAGACAGAGTTCAATCATTAGTTGCTGAAGCAATGGGAATTCCAACAATGCTTCTAGCACCTTTGCCACAAAAAGCTGTTGGCAAGCTGGAAATAGAAAAGTATTTTGATGAACATACTATGTCTGTTCATTTCAAGGAAAATACAATTCCTTTAGCAAAGAAAGGCAAGCCAGGAAACTGGAGTTTTGTACAGGTTGCAAAAGAAAAAATGGATGGACATGCAATTAGATTGCTGACATCAGACATAATCGAAAAAACAAAGATATCACAGAATGCTTTCATAGAATTAAATAATTCAGGAGTTACAATTGTACAGTTCCAAAATTATCGTATTGTTATTACAAAACCGCCATTTGCAGACGGCTGGGAATTGACTGTTGTAAGGCCTCTGGTATCTTTAGAATTGCCAGACTACCAATTAACACAGAAATTCGTAGATAGAATATCTATAGGTGCAGCAGGAATTCTTATTTCTGGTGCTCCAGGAAGCGGAAAGACAACTTTTGCATCAGCTTTGGCAAAATCTTACCTTAAACTGGGAAAAATTGTCAAGACGATAGAATCCCCAAGGGATTTACAGGTTCCTGATGAAGTTGTACAATATTCAAAGAACTTAGGAAACAGGGATGACATACATAATGTTATGTTATTGACAAGACCAGATTATACTTTCTTTGATGAAATGAGAGTTACAGAAGATTTCAGGCTTTATGCTGATTTGAGATTAGCGGGAATAGGTCTTGTTGGTGTTGTGCATTCAACCCAGCCTATTGACGCAGTCCAAAGATTTATTGGCAGAATCGAATTAGGCATGATGCCTTCTATTATTGATACCATAGTTTTCATAGAAAATGGAGCTGTTGCTAAAGTTCTAGAGATGTCCATGCGGGTAAAAGTGCCAACAGGAATGACAGACGCAGACTTAGCAAGGCCTGTTGTAGAAATAAAAGATTTCGAGAACGGCGAGCTTGAATATGAACTGTACACCTATGGCGAGCAGACTGTTGTTGTTCCAATAAAGAAGAAAAGCAAATTATCTTCTTCATCAACTGCAATCACAGCCATGCACGGAGGTGCAGTAAACTTCAAAGTCAGGGAAGCGAAGAAATTCATCAGCTTTTATCTGCCTTCGAGAGTTCATGCAGTTACATTGCAAATAAGCGGCCAGCCAATAACAAAATTGTCTGTCCCAAGGTCTGGAGAAATAAAGATACATAAGAAGTCAAAATTAGGAAATTTGATTTCAGATGCACTTGTAAACAGGAAAGAGATTAGTTTTGCTGCCTAGAAATCCTTTTTAATGCCAGGTTCTTTTGTTTAGCATGGCACTTGACAAAAATGCTTTAGTTTATCTTGCTCTAATTATTTTGGCAATTGGCTTGGTTGTTGCAATTGCTGTAAAGCCGAATGTTGTTACAGTAACACCAACATCTGAATTGCAGACTCTTGATGTATCTGGAGACGGTACAGCAAGTGCTGATCCTAATCTTGCAGATATTTTTGTAACAGTTGAATCAAATGCTGCAACAGCAGATGCTGCACAATCTGCAAATGCGGATGTTGTAAATAGATTGAGATTGGCTCTTGTTGGAACGGGCTATGTAAAAGAAGTTACAACAACATCATTCAATGTTTATCCAGATACTACGTATAATCCAAATACAGGCGAATCTACTGCGAATGGTTATAGAGTTACACACAGCTTGAAAATAGCTTCAGAAAAAGTAGTGGCTGTCGGTAAAATACTTGATGTGGCAACAGCAAATGGAGCTTCTACTATAGATTATGTTCAATTTAGCCTAACTGACGCAAAAGCAGAAGATTTGAAGCAAACTGCTTTGGAAGATGCAGCAGGAAAAGCAATTGCAAAAGCTAAAACATTAGCTTCCGCATCAGGAGTTAGCTTAGGAAAACCTGCAAAAGTCTCTGAAAGCAGCTATTACCAACCACCAATTTACTATGGGAACACTGTGATGGCAGGCGCAGCTGAAAAGTCTTCAGCGCCAACGCAAGCAGTTCCTGGCCAGATTGAAGTTACAGCAACTGTTTCTATAAGCTACGAAATAGCGTAAACTCCAAATGAGTTTACGGAATTGCAAAACCTAAGGGTTTTCCAATAGCTTAAAAACCACTTTTTCTTTATTTTCTTATGCCCGGGTAGCTCAGTCTGGATAGAGCATCGCACTCCTAATGCGAGGGTCGGGAGTTCAAATCTTCCCTCGGGCGCTTTTGAGAATACTTAAAAACACTATAATGTTTGTAATTAAATGCGCCGATAGTCTAGTGGTAGGACACCTGCCTTCCATACAGCGGAAAGAAAGCTTTCCGCTAAGTCTCTATGGAGACAGCTGGAGACCTGGGTTCGAATCCCAGTCGGCGCAGATTAAATTATCGTGACTACCACATAATAAATTCCAACTAAAATAAAAATAACGGCAATTATCTTTCTCATCCACAACTCGAAAGTCTGTATTTTATTCATTATTGCGCCTAATTTGTTAATACTTTTGACTAGAATAAAAGAAAATAATATGACTGGCAGTCCAGTAGCAAAAGCAAAGACAGCAGGAATACCAAAACTGTCTCCTGCTTGAATAGCCAGAGGAATCAACATTCCAAAAAATAATACTGCGCTAAATGGGCAAAAAGCTAAAGCAAAAATTACTCCCAACAAAAAAGCCCCAATAAATCCTTTGTTAGCAAGTTTCTCTTTTAAAGTACTAAGGTTATTGTTCGTTTGAGGAAAATTGAATTTTATCAAATCAAGCATTAGAATGCCCATGATAATCAGCAAAGGTCCTAAAATCTTTTCGCCATAATTCTGCAAAAAGAGAGCCACTATTTGGGTGTTGACGCCAACCCATACAATTAATGATGCGATAAGGACATAGGTAAACATTCTCCCAAGAGTATAAAGAAAGCCCACACAAATCGTATGTTTGCTGTTATCTATTCTCTTGCTCGCATAAGCGATTGCGGTTATATTAGTTGCCAATGGGCAAGGGCTTATTGCAGTCATTAACCCTATAAAAAATGCTGCGATTAGCGGAATGTTGCTTGTCCCCATCGCCTCCATAAAAGCCAGCAAACTCATTTTAATTTCCAGCCAGCTTTTGTTCAATTACACCTTTAAGATAAGTCATGTATTCTTCTTTATTGCTTATTTTGTACCAGACATTGGTGTTTTGTTCTGCTGAAAACTGACCGTCCCTTGTATATGTGCCCAGCCATAATGAAGCGCTGGTTACCCCATATTTAATAACTAAATCCTTGTTCTCCGGCAATTCGCCGTTAATATGCCCAAAAACTATCTTGCCGGATTTCAATTCATCAGCAAAATAAGTGTTTACAGTTTCTTCAGCATAATCTCCGACTGTTATACATGAGTAGCACTGATGCGTTCCGTGAAAATGATAAATTTCCAACTTATCGATGTTTATCTCAGCAGAATTACTGGCAATAATCGCATTTCCAGTAGCGACCGTTTCAGTACCCCCGCGATTAATAAAGAAAACAAAGCCCATGACTAAAACTAGGCTAATAGCCAATACCCAAAAATATTTAGTTTTCATTTCAACCAGACCTTTATTTCTTTAACATCAGGGATTCTTCCCGAAGTTTTGACTTTACCATCGATAACTAATGCGGGAGTAGACATAACACCACGATCTATGATTTCATTGATGTTTGTAACTTTTACAATTTCAGCTTTTTTACCAAGCTCTTCTATTGCTCGTCTGGCATTTGCTTCAAGTTGCTTGCATTTTGGACAGCCCGTCCCCAATATTTCAATTTTCATAGCTTATCGCCCCATAAACATTCCATAAATAAGACCAGAAATAGTGCAGAATACTATTATCAACAAAGCATACACTAAAGTTCTCTTAGTTCCCATTATTTTCCTTACAACAAGTATGCTAGGCAAAGAAATGACGGGGTCAGCTAACAAATAGGCCAATAAAGGACCTGTAGCCATGCCTAATCCTAAAAACATCTTGGCCATTGGCACTTCAACCAAAGTCGGGAAATACATGAAAACTCCAAATAAAACAGTAGCGAGATTGGCAAAAACAGTGTTGCTACCAACATAACTGCCTAAGGAGTTTTCTGGGATTAAAGAAGTTAGAACGCCTGCAGCAAAAATACCAACCAAAAGCAGCGGGAGTATGGTCTTGAAAAATAGCCAAGTTTCTTCCAGCCAACTTTTTATTTCTTCTTTCTTGAAGCTGATTTTGAGTTCGATTAACAATAAGAAAATTAATCCTATCAATCCAACTGTTTTTATTTCAGTTCCTATTTTTGAAGCTCCGATAATCAGTATTGCAAACAGTGTAGCAAAAAATATAAGTAAATGGTGATGATTGAAACTGTTTATAATTTTTTTACTAAATGGTTTGCCTATTCCATCCAGTTTATTTTCTTCTGCTTTGACTAATGAAGAGACAAATTTTTTATCCTCCCCGTCCTTTTCTTTAAATAGTTTAGATATTGTAATACCTATCACAATTGCAAAAGTAACTGACAGTATTATTCTAGAAATTGCAAAATTCCAACCCAGAACACTTCCCGTGAATACAATCGCCAAAATGTTTGTAGCCGGAGCGGTATAAAGAAAAGCTATTGCAGGGCCTATGCCTGCCCCCTTCTTTTTAATTCCTGCAAACAATGGCAGTATAGTGCACGAGCAGACTGCCAGCAATAATCCAGCAACCACCGCTAAAGGATATGCTATGTGTTTTGCCACGTTTTTTCCAAGATATTTCGTTATTTTCTCTTTGGGAAGCAGAGCAGATATAGCACCAGCTATGAAGAATGCGGGAACTAAGCATGTCAATACATGGGCACTCAGGTAATCTTTTAGGGAATAAACACCCGCAAGAATAGCACTAGCAATAATGTCCTGAATCATTTGCCATCACACATATAACCGCTTTTCTTCAAAATCTCACCTTTCGCATAGTCTACCATTTTGAAAAGTATTTCGATTTTCATTTTGATGTAACCCGCGCATTTAGTTTATTTTTTAGATCTTAAGCCAAGTAGGGCTATGATTAGTCCTATGAGATACATTACAAAACCATAGACACACGAGGGCACTTTGAAGATAGTCGTGCTGCAAGTTCCCAATGCGCAAATCTGCTGAAATATCTCAGTATAACTTAAATACCCTGAGAATAGCACTCCCGCAATAGATATTCCTAAAAGTATTTTCAAAGCTGTTTGTTTTTTCATGTTAACAACACCCTTTTTTCATGCAGCAAGAAGCTTTTAGGGTTTTTCCATTGCTAACCCTCAGCGCCTTGAATATATCACATACTCGGGGGTCTTTTATTTTATAGAAAATCTTTTTTCCATCCCTTCTTGATTCAAGAACTTCCGCATCTTCCAAATTACCCAAATGGATAGAAACAGTTGATTGCGTTCTTTTAACGTGAGGAAAGATTTCACAGACACATTTCTCCCCGTCTAATAAAAATTCAACTATCTTTAGCCTCGTTTCATCTGAAAGAGCCTTTAGTATTTTAAGTTCAGACCGCATAACATATTGACAACCATCAATACTTTATAAAATTATTGTTTTGTAAGCAAAAGTCAATATAGTTTTTTACACCCCTCTCCAAAATTCTTAAAACCATGCCCTTTTAGCGCGTTTGGCTTAAGCCAGCTTCCTAAGTACGGGGCTTAAGGGGAGCGCATTATCCCAGTACTCAGTCGGCGCATTTTTAGAAAGTGTTTTAAGACTTCATGCTTAGGTAAACAGTATGCAACAAAACTATGAATTTTTAGTGAAAAGCGGAGATAGCAAGCCATGCCTGGTTAAACTTAATAGGAAAGAGTCCAAGATGCTTGACGAGCTTTTGAGTGACTTTCCATGTGTGAACCCAGTAGATGTCGTAAAGGGAGCAACAGTTGCTTATATTCACTGGGGTAATAAGCCCTATATGTTAGAGAAGGTCTATAGGCTTCTGGCAGATTCTAATTTTAATTATAAAAAATTGCCCAGTATGATGGTGAGGGAAGCAGTAAGGGAACGTATAGATGCAGAGCGAAGAGCTCGGCAGTGTTGGTATGGTGGTAAAAAAATGGAAGTTTCTAAAAAAACACTTGATAAATTTAAAAAAGACTTAGGAATTGCAGAATAAGCATATCTTTAGCACATTCGATAATTTTATATATTTACTCTACTAAACAGATAGCTATGAAAGTCGCAGTTCTATATACAGGTGGGAAAGACAGCATATTTGCAATGCAGAGAGCTATGCAGCAAGGAAGGGAGATAGCCTGCCTTGTAACACTCAAATCAGATAATCCTTCTTCCTATATGTTTCACACGACAAATATTGATTTTGTCAAGACTTTGCACTCAAAAGCTCTTGGAATTCCTATAATTTTCAAGAAGACGGTCGGAATTAAAGAGGAAGAGCTTAAGGATTTGAAGGCTGCTTTACAGCTGGCAATCAAAAAATACAAGATTGAAGGCGTTGTTTCAGGAGCAGTTGCTTCAGAATACCAGCGATATAGAGTTGAAACAGTTTGTGCAGACCTCGGATTAAGAAGTTTAGCGCCATTATGGCATTTGGATCCTAATATTTACTTATCTGAGTTTTTAAGAGAAGGTTTTGAGGCTATTTTTTCATCTGTAAGCACAGAAGGAATGGGGCAAACCTGGCTTGGAAGACAGCTAGATGTGCTAGCCATGGACGATTTAAAGAAATTACACGCAAAATTTGGCATACATATAGGCGGGGAAGGCGGCGAGTTTGAGACTTTTGTAGTTAATGGCCCTATTTTCAAGAAAAGGATAGAGATACAAGAAGCAGAAAAATTTTGGAGAGAAGACCACGGGACTTATTTAATTAAAAAGGCAAGATTAGCTAAGAAATAACTAGGGTTAATCCTTAAAGTTAGTAAACATTTCCCTGGAGCTTAAGGTTTTGTTAATGTTAAAGCTTAACACTTAGTTAAAAATTACAATAGTTTCAATTTACCTGTAATCTTATCTATTTTAGCTTCAGCATCTGGGCCTATGCCTACTGCTGTTTTAGTTCCTGGCTTTAATTGCGTTAAGCCAGCATCTGAAATAAGGACAGAAACAAGCTTTGCCTTTGCTGCCAACTGTTGAATCTTTTTTAATTCAGCTTCGGAATCAACTTTCAGGACAACTTTCTTTGCTCCTTCTGAATCCCACGTCTCAACAATTTTTCTATCTGATTTTAGAACAGCTCTGACAGAAGCGTGGCAGGCTTGTGCTGCCAACTTGCCTTTACCTATTTCTAAATCAGTTCGCAGAACTATTACTTGTTTGGACATTTAAGTTCTCTCTATGAGTTCGAATTCAGCGCCACAATGCAGGCATCTTACTCGTACATTTACTTTGTACATCTGCGACGTAGGTATTGTGCTTTTGGTCGCACCTAGTGCTGCAGAACCGCATTTTGGGCAGGTTACATTCATTTTTTCGACCATTGTTTTTTTCTCCTTGATATCTCACAGCTATGACAAATCATTCTCGTTAATAAATGTTTTTGCTTTTCAACAGCAATTTGCAAATAATGTGCAGGTTTGCCGCAATAGAAGCATTTGGAAGGTTTGTTTATTGTCCTGTATACGTTTTTGATAAGCGTTGGAGTTTCTTTTATTGAAATTGTTATGTGTTGGACCATTTTATACATCCTATAATCTTTCCATTAAGGCAGCTATCATCAAAGGCAGCAATGCTGTTGCATCACCTTCTATAGTAATGTGCTTGGCTTTCTCTTTAAGCTTGCCCCAGCTGATGGCTTCTCTCGTTTGAGCGCCAGATAATGAGCCATCATACTCAACAGCAGTCGTGATGTAAACCATGTAATCAAGTCCGCCTCTAAATTGAGCCCACCATATAGCATGATGTTTAGATATGCCTCCACCTATTGACAATGCGCCTAGTTTTTTAGAATCAAACATCATTGACGCTATTTTATTCTCGTCTTCTAATGTGTTGATGCGGAATTTCTTTTTCTGCGAGAACAACCATATTTGATTGCCTACAGCACCATCTGTCAAGCCAGGAACAAAAATAGGAATGTCATTTTTGTAAGCCCAGTATATTATGGAATCGTTTTTGTTCTTCTCGTTTTCCAATGATTTGCCCATTTCTGCTATTATTTCATAAGATGCCCATTCTTGCTTTCCTTCAGCCCAAAGTTTCTGTAAAAGTGGCTGCACCGTATCTTCTAAAATCTCTCCATATGACGATTTAGGAATTAATATGTTTCCAAGCCTGAAAATGCCTTTTTTATGCAGCACTTTATCGTCCATTGTGAAGTCTCCATGCACATAAGGCTTCCAAATTCGTGCAAAATCATGGTCTAAGAACCCGCAAGTTGTTATTATCATTGAAATCATCTTGTTTTTAACTAAATCTTTTATAATGCCGCGCATTCCTGTTGAAATAGGAGCGCCAGGCATAGATAAAATTCTAGTGCAGTCTTTGTCTTTCATCATTGCTGTTAATATATCAACGCCAACAGCAATTTTTTTAGCAGAGAAACCGCCTGCATCACACATTTGTTTTACTAAATCATTTGGCGTTTTTGCCTTGCTTAAATTAATGTCTTTGACAGGTATCATTTTTGCACATTTACTTCTTTAGCGTCTTTTCGACATCTTTCAGAGCTTTAGAAATGTTTTTAGGCTTTGCTGCTGGCTTTTGCTTTACAGTTTTCTTGAAAATCTTAGGAAATTCTTCTATGATTCTTGGTTTTTCGGCTAGCAAAGTTGTTGGAGCTGCAGCAAGAAGTTCTTTTCTAATATCAGCAATCTTCTTTTGCACCTGTGTTGCTGTAAGGATAGCAGGCGCTCTTACAGGCTTACCTGGTAATTCTGTAATTGGAGGCATTGCTTTTGCAGCTATTGGGATTCTTGGGCGTATAGAATAATAACGATAGCCTGCAGCAGCAAAAATCATAATTAATAATACTACTAAGCCAAGCAATGCAAATGGAGGTGCAGCTACTTCTGCTATAGGCGGTATTACAGGAGGAATAGGTGGTGTTGGTGGAGTTATAACAGGAGCAGCTTCTGTCAATAAAGTCAATCTTATTTTAGCCTGATCTGGGAAAGCAAAGCTTAGCAAAGATATTACAGTATCATTTAATCCATTGCCGCCTACGTCAAATTGCATAGTCTGGTCAGATGTCAATCCTACGCGGAATGGCGAAGCCACCTCAAACTCTGCTAACTTTCGTTCGTCTAATATTTCAGCTAACCTTATGTTATGTAATTTTCCTTGTATAAAGCAGTCTATGCTGTCTCCAACTGTTAAGTCAAATACTGCAGATTGTCCAGGTATGATGCTGCAATTGTAAATTTGAGCTCCTTCTGTAGGCCTGCCTCCTCCTTGTACTGTAGGTGTAGGTATAGTTGGAGCAACTAAAGGCGCAAATGTACTTCCAAAACCAGTTATATTTGCATAAACATAATTATTGTCTGGCTTAACTCCAAAAATATTTGCAAACTTGCTGGTGTTAGTTTCCCACCCTGTGCCGTTATAACGAGCTATGCCTAATTTATTTTCGTTGGCCATGCAAAATGGACAATTGTCATAGCTTATATTTAGGAAAAGCCAGCTGTCTGCAGAGTTGTTTGTTGCATTTACATACTTGCTGATGTTTATGTAGCCAGAAGGATATCCTCCGATTGCTGTTCCGTTTTTTAGTGCAATATCTTTTGATGTAAAGTTAATAATAGTGACACCATAGCCAATTTCTAAGATTTTAACTATATTATTGAGGGAATTTACAGACGAATGGAAACTCCAATATGAATTATTATTTGCTGTATTATTTGTTAAATCATTGTTTGTGCTGTTGTAAATAGTAAAGCCATAATTAACATTATTTGCAGTGTTAGCTGTTAAATTATTGTAATTTGATTGTTGGCTAAGGCCTATGCCAGTACCGCTATTATTACTCATTGTATTATTGAACAGAGTATTGTAGCTGGCATTAAATGATAATGTAATTCCTACCCCATTGTTTTTGGCAGTATTATTAGTAAGATTATTGTAACTCGAATTAAATTGAAGTACTAAACCATTTGTATTGCCATCAGCAGTGTTATTATCTATGTTATTGTAAACGCTTGAGGTAAGTAGGATGCCATTACCATTATTTTGTAAAATATTATTCGTTAAATTATTGAAGCTACAACTAGTATTTAGGCTAATACCTGCATCAGTATTATACTTTATAGTGTTGTTAATTAGAGTATTATAGTTAGAAAATTTCCATACGGATATGCCTACTTTTGTATTGTTATTGGCAGCATTATTAAACAAATTATTGTTTGTTGAGTTTACATCAACAGAAATGCCATATTTGTTATTATTCGCAGTGTTTTGTGTTAGATTATTGTTAGTGCCATTATACAAATATAGGCCATTTTCAGTATTGGTATTAGCTGTGTTGCTTGTCAGGTTGTTGTAAGAGCTGGAGTCGAGATAGATGCCGTTTTGAGTGTTGTTATTAGCAGTGTTATTTGTTACTGCGTTGTTGGCAGTATCGATGATTCGGATGCCAGAATTGCTATTATTATTGGCAGCGTTGTTGGTCAGGTTGTTGTTAGGGCTGTATGTGAGGGCGATGCCAGTATTTTGATTGTTATTGGCTGTGTTATTTGTTAGGGTGTTGTTGGGGCTGGAGTAGAGCCAGACGCCGTTGCCATTGTTACCGAATTTGTTGGATGTGAGGGTGTTGTTGGAACTGGACACGATGTAGACACCGTTGCTGGAGGGTCCGTAGCTGACAGTGTTGGAGTTTAGGTTAGTGTAATTGGAGTTGTCGATAGTGATGCCGTTGCTGGCACCATTGCCGCTGACTGTGTTGTTGGTCAGGGTGTTGTTGGAGCTTGCCTGGAGGTAGATGGTGTTGTTATTTGCTGTATTGTTTGATAGGTTGTTGTTGGAGCTAGCGGAAAGTTGTATGCCAAACTGCGTGTTGTTATTAACTGTGTTGTTGGTGAGGTTATTGTTGGAGCTTGAATCAATATCAATGCCATAATTGTTGTCGTTGGCTGTATTGGAGTTTAGAATGGTTGAGCCGGACTCGACGCGTATACCACGGGCGTTGCTGTTGAATGTGTTGAATGTTAAGGTATTATTATTTGAGCCGGAATAGAGCCAGATGCCATAGAGTGTATTGATATTAGCTGTGTTATTAGTTATGTTATTTTTTGAACTGGCGTAAAGGTAGATACCTGTATCCTTATTGTAGAATGCAGTATTGTTAATTAAGGTATTATTTTCAACACCGGAGGCAAGCCTGAAGCCATACGTATTATTATTTGCCGTATTATTTGCTAAAGTGTTGTTATAAGATGCGCTTTCAAGGCCTATTCCAAATTCGGTGTTATTATTCGCAGTGTTGTTGGTTAATGTATTATTATATGAAGAGAAGTATACATTCATCCCATATCTGTTGAACTTTGCAGTGTTGCTAGTTACATTATTATATGCACTGGACTGAATGTAAACACCAAATTGAGTGTTATTGTTTACGGTGCTATTAGCGATCGTATTGTAATCAGAATCTAAGTTAATGTAGATACCCGTATCCAGGTTATTATTAACAGTATCGTTCGTTATATTATTATAATTGGCGCTTGATGCTAAGTAAATGCCATAATTTCTGCAATTTAGTGCAGAATCATTTGTTGAGCTAGAGTAACTAGTGCCTTCTGCAAAGTAAACGCCCATTGTGCAATTAGTTAAATTATTGTAACTAGTTGCCATGTGATTAGTGATTTGCAAGTACAATGCTACATCTGCGCAATTACTTATGTTATTTGAAATGTATGTATTGTTGGAACTGGTTAGGGTATAGATGCCATTCCAAGGCGCGTCTATGACATTTCTAGTAATTGCATTATTATTGCTGTGGGATACGAATATCGCCGAATCGTCTTGAGTTGTATTATATATTTTATTGTATGATATGTTGCTGTAGTTTGTGTAGTAATTATAGATGCCGTATGAATAATTATAAATGGAATTGTTTAGGATAGTAGCATAATTGCTTTGTGTACGAATTGCAGTAGTGTAATTTGTTATAAGACAATTTTCTATTATACTATTATTACTAATTGAATAAATGCCATAAGTGTTGCCAGATGAATTTCCAGTTAGATTGTATGTGCTAAGGCAGTCTAAAGTAATATTATCTGCTTGTATGTCTATGCATCTTCCATTAGATTGGTTTCCAGATAGCGACTGATTTAATACATAAGTCTCGCTTGCGTTTGTTAGATTCATGCAAGTTGATACATTTATAGGCGTTACATTTCCAAGAGGAGCAAATATGCTGGTAACACCGCTTATGTTTGCATAAACATAATTGTTTGTAGTGTCTACGCCAAAGGTGCCGGGGAGTGAAAAGTTTGAAGTGTTAGTTTCCCAGCCTCCAACAGTTTCATAGCGGGACATGCGCAGACTGCTCTCACTCATGCTGCCTAAAGCAGATTCATCATATGAAATGTTCAGGGCAAGCCAGTTTGGATAGCCTGTTGCATTTACATACGCATTAACGTCACTATAATTAGATGGATTTGACGGCGGACTTGCTACACCTTTGATATTTACATAACTTTGCGCAGTGAAATTAATTTTTGTAGGGTATTCGTAACTCGGGCCTGCTACCGTTTGGTTTATGAAGCGGTTGTTCGGCGAGTTAGAAACGCCTATATCCCAATTGGAATTGTTGTATGCAATATTATTTGTGAGAATGTTGTTGCTACCGCTGCCCTCGAGGTAGATGCCATAATGGAGATTATTGTTTGCTGTGTTGTAGTTTAGAGTGTTGTTGGCGGGATTTAACTGGAGGTGAATGCCTTGGTCGTTGTTGTTATTGGCTGTGTTGTAGTCGAGGCTGTTGTTGTTGGAGCCGGTGTAGAGGTGGATGCCTTGATAGTTTTTGTTGGCTGTATTGTTAATCAAGTTGTTGTAATTTGAGCTGGATTCGAGGAAAATGCCATACATAGTATTGTTATTGGCCGTGTTGTTGGTAATGTTGTTGTTTAAGCAGGTGTTAAGGTGGATGCCATACTGATTGTTATTAGCTGTATTTTTTGTAAAATTATTATAGTTAGAGTTAGAGTCTACCTTAATGCCAACACCGTTGCCAACACCATTTGAATTCGCAGTATTGTTGAACAATGTGTTGTTGTTTGAATTAAGATATAGCCAGATGCCAACATAATTACTATTTGAATTAGCAGTGTTGTTAGCTAAACTATTGTTAGAGCTTGACTCTAGATATATGCCAATTCCAATATTTACACTAGCGGTATTATTTATCAAAAAGCTGTTATTTGTATTCTTTAAGTATGCGCCATATCCCCAGCCAGTTAAATTCAGATTTTGTACAGTTACATTCGTCTGGTTGGTTGCGTTGATGCCAGAAGTTAATGGTGGTCCGCTGCCTGCAAAATCAGTTAGCTTGTATGCTAGTGAAATTCCTAGCACAGCGTATCCTTGTCCATCTAGAATAACATCTGATGCATTTATGTTGATGCAGCTTGAAGAAGAATTTATATTTTGGTTAAGCACATAATGCCCAGATGAAGTTATATTTGTACAGTTGGAGATGTTTGTTGGCCCACCTCCGCCACTTGCATTGCCAAGCGGAGCAAATATACTGCCAAAGTCAGTTATGTTTGCATAAATGTAATCATTTGCTGTATCAATTCCAGAGCTGCTGGAAAATGTAGTATTATCTGTTTCCCAAGTGCCATTATTTCGTGCCATAAATAATGTATTTTCATTTATACTTCCTAAATCTCCAGGATCTGCATAAGATATATTTAAGTATAGCCAGGCATTTGCGGTATCATTTGTTGCGTTGACGTATTTGCCAATGTTTTGATAACTTAGCGGATCTGATGGAGGACTTGAAACACCCTTTAAGAATACATCTCCCGAATAAGTTGCATTAAATGATGTTGGGTAGCTTGAAACTGTTTGATTAGTGAAGATATTGCTCCCGCTAGAAACTATCTTAATATCCCATTGTGTACTGTTTGAAACTGTATTATTTGTAAGATTATTATTGCCTGCGCCAGAATATAGGTAAAGACCTACTGACCTGCTATCAAATATGGTGTTGTTTTTTATGAGGTCATAACTAATAGTACCTAGCTGCAGACCTATGCTATTATTCCAACCTCTATTATTTGTAGCATTATTATATTGGCCAACATAGAGGAATAAACCTGCACTGTTTGAGTCAAATATATTATTAGTTACATTATTATAATTGGATCGAACAAACATGCCATAATTGGCGCTGTTTAAGCTTGCATTGTTGTTTGATATGTTGCAATAATTAGAACCTGTATCTACATATATGCCCGCATAGCTATTCGAGTAAGCGGTGTTATTTCTTATGGTGCTATTAGGGCTATTTCCTAAGAAGAGGCCCGTACTTGTAGTCGGACCTGCAGTATTGTTTATTAGAGTAGTATTAGTGCTGTTTACAACATAAATACCTGTGCCTGACATTTGGTAGGCTGTATTATTTATCGAATTGCTGTTATTTGTAATGTTTAGATAAAACCCATAATTCCATCCAGAACCTGTTATTCTTAGATTTTGTATGGTTATATTTTCAACATTCTCTGAATATACGCCGTAATATATGGAGGCACCAGGCGCAAATTCAGTTAGATTGTAAGTTGGGGCATTGTTAATAGTGTGGCCCGTTCCGTCAAAGATAACATTACTTGCAGATATGTTGATGCATTTGGTGCCGCTAGGTGCGAAAGTGGTATTTATTGCATAATATCCGGATGAAGTTATATCTATGCAGCTGGAAACATTTGTTGCAGCCTCCAAAGGTGCAAATGTGCTTCCGAAATTTGTTATATTTGCATAAATATAATCATTTGCTGTATCTATTCCTGCGCTACTTGCAAATGTAGTATTATCTATTTCCCAGGTGCCATTATTTCGGGCAAAAATCAAATTATTCTCATCAAAGCCAGGAACAGGCGAGTTCGTATATGAAATGTTCATGAAAAGCCATGCAGTTGTTTGTGCAGTTGCGTTGATGAATTTTCCAATATGTCTGTAGCTAGAAGGGTCTGCTGGCGGGCTTGTTATTCCATCTAACTGTATGCTGCCTGAATAAGTAAAGTTAACTGTTGTAGGATAACTGGAAAATATCTGATCGGTGAATGTATTATTTTCCGAGCTCTCTGAGCGAATATCTTTTATAGAATTGTTTGACCAACTATCGTTTGTCAACACATTGCTATTGGAATTCACAGCTAAAAACAAGCCATAATTAGTGCTTGATGTTACATTATCATTATTTATTTTAGTTTCATTCGCAGCATATCCGCTCACAGCAGAGCTGTCAAACCTATAAGCCGGTGAAACTATAACATTGCCTATACCTATGTAAAAATTTTTAATATTACAATTCTTTATCGTTGTGTTTTTTGCAGCAATTAGCACGCCCGTATACCCTACATATCCATTTCCTGTGAGATTGTAGCCTTGGCAGTCCAAAACAATGTTATCTGTACAAAGAACTAAGCCATTGCTTGTACAAGCTAGATTTGAACCGAGATTATAATTAGAAAATAGGCCTGTGCCACAAACAGTAGCACTTTCTTTGAAATTGGGACCGCCGCTGCATTCTGAAGGCTGCGAAGCTAATGGCTGGAATTGTAATTGTTCTGTTCCTGTTGCTGCGGAAATCATACCATAGTATATATTATATGTTGCAGAGCCGAATACATCGTTGTTGAATATTACATCTGCTTCTTTGCATAGTCCATCTATTATAATTTCATTTTCAGTACTGAACGGAATTGATTGGCCGTCGAATTCAATGTAAACATTATCTGCACAGCTTGTTGTTTTGTATTGGTCAAATATTATGTGTGTTAAGATTACTCGCTGCTCGCTGCTAGCAGGGACTACCAGTTTGCCTTCCCAATCTGTGCCTCCTGCGCTGAATGCACCTGTTAATGCAACTGGCGGGAAAATTATGAGAAGGATGCTTGCAATTGTCGCAACAATTAAAGTTGCCAAAATTGCCCAGTCTCTAGCCCTTATTTGATCTTTAGCCATAAATTAACTCCTGCTTTCTTCACTCTTTGTATTTTGCCGTCAATTGTTAATTCCAATAATGCTTTTTCAGCAGTATTCCAGCTGACTTTCAGAGAAGAAGCGACTTCAGATGTTGTAATAACCTGCTGTTTTTCTAGAAGCTTGAGAACTTTAATAGGCATATCACTATGTCCATTCATAACAATATACCTCCGTTGATACTATGTATATTCATAGCTTTATACCGTTTAACATCCAGTAGCCTGTTAATAGGAA
>Ga0315277_10005215_pt1 | contig 17183 bp, 12 predicted proteins | sample YL17G05_15_MG_FD_203695 | JGI IMG/M metagenome (GOLD analysis project Ga0315277, IMG submission 203695) | Sediment microbial communities from Yellowstone Lake, YNP, Wyoming, USA - YL17G05_15 | ecosystem: Environmental > Aquatic > Freshwater > Lake > Sediment | place: USA: Wyoming | collected... | reverse complement strand
GACGCTCCCCTATTTTCACCGTTGGTGCATATCAACGGCGGACGATGCGAACAGTGAAAATAGGGGGGCGTCCCCTATATCTGATGATAAGATGCACGGACGTGAACCCATTCAGACGACTCATCCCTGCAGGAACGATCCTCCTCATTGTCATAGCTGTCGGCATCACGGGGTTCGTAGTCATTGAGCACTGGACTTTTCTGGAATCGGCTTACATGGTGATAATCACCCTGACCACCATAGGCTTTCAGGAAGTCCACCCGCTCTCCAACGCCGGCAGAATCCTCACCATGTTCATTGCCGTGGCGGGGGTCGGGTCCGCTCTCTATGCTGCCGGCCAGACTGTGGAGATCATCGTCGAAGGCGAAATAATCGGCTATAGGACGAGAAGGAAGATGGACAAACGGATCATGGAAATGCGAAACCACTACCTCATCTGCGGCTTCGGAAGGGTGGGGCACCAGGTGGCAGCGGATTTCAAAGCTGCGAAGGTCGCCTACGTAGTAATCGACAGTAAGCCTGAAACCGTAAGCGAACTCGAGCCGCAGGGAGTGCCGCACCTCATTGGTGATGTCACTTCCGACGCGATCCTCGAGGAGGCTGGGATTCACAGAGCCAGGGGATTGGTAGCTTGCTCCGATTCGGACGTCGCCAATGTTTACGTGACTCTTTCGGCTCGCGCTCTGAATCCCAAGCTCTACATCGTCGCCCGGGCCGGGCGACAGGAAACAGAGAACAAGTTGAAGATGGCAGGTGCCAACCGTGTCATTTCTCCCTACTTTATCTCCGGCCGGAGGATGGCTGCGATGGTGACCCGGCCGGTCACGAGCGACTTCCTCGACATGGTGACTCATGGCGGCGAGCTCGAGTTCCGTCTCCACGAGATCCCCGTTCCGGACAACTCTTCCCTCATCAACAAGAGTCTGTCCGATGCTGAAATCCGAGCGAAGAGCGGAGCTTTGGTGTTGGCAATTCAAAATGCCGACGGCTCTTTTAATCTCCAGCCGCGGGCCTCATCCATCATCAGCAAGGGCGACACCATCGTTGTGATTGGAACCCAAGAACAGATCGAAATGCTGGAAAAACTCCTTATCTAGCGGGTCCTTGCGGAGGTCAAAGGCAATGAACAGTTCCGAACTCAAAGATGGAACACGGTTTTCTCGCGTATTGGTGCGCTTCGTTTCATCCGCCGCAATCATCGTCGCAGCAACGGCTGCTCTTCCGCCGGAGTCTGATTTCTTGAAAGCCCGGCCCGAAGTGGTGAATCGGTGGCAAGCGAACCGCTTCGGCCTTTTCATTCACTGGGGGCCGGTGAGTATCAAGGGCACGGAGATCGGATGGTCGCGCGGCGGGGAGCGGCGCGGCAGGCATGACAGCGGCAAAGGGTCCATTCCGGCAGAGGTCTACGACAATCTCTACAAGGAATTCAACCCGATCCGGTTCAATGCCGGGGAGTGGGTTGCGATCGCCAAAGCTGCCGGGATGCGCTACCTGGTTTTCACTTCCAAGCACCATGACGGCTTCTGCATGTTCGACAGCAGACTCACCGGCCACAAGATCACCAACCCGGACTGCCCCTTTGGCCGCGATGTCGTCGCCGAGTTAGCAAAAGCCTGCCACGAGGAAGGAATCGGGCTCGGCTTCTACTATTCCCCGGCCGACTGGTACGACAAGAACTATCGGACCGAAAATCATCAGAAGTACATCGAGTACATGCACGGCCAGATCCGGGAACTGTGCACGAAATACGGCAAGGTGGATATTCTATGGTTCGACAGCCTGCAGGCCCTGCAAATGCCCGGAGAATCCGGGGACAGGAATCCGCCGGAAAACGCCAAAGTCTGGGATTCCGTGACCCTGTTCAAAATGATTCGGCAGCTTCAGCCGGATGTCATCATTAACAACCGCTGCGGACTCGATGGCGATTTTGCGACACCGGAACAGCATGTGGGACGTTTTCAGAATGACAGGCCATGGGAATCCTGCATCACTCTGGGTAGACAGTGGGCCTGGAAGCCGGAAGACCAGATCAAGTCGCGCGAAGAGTGCATCCGCATTCTGGTTCAGACTGTGACCGGTGACGGCAACCTGCTTCTGAATGTGGGTCCAATGCCGACAGGTGAGATCGAATCGCGCCAGGTCGAGCGCCTGAAAGAAGTGGGTTCCTGGCTGAAGACCTATGGTGAAAGCATCTACGAAACTCGCGGCGGTCCGTTCCCCAACGGGGAATGGGGAGGTTCCACCTTTAAGGGGAACAAGGTGTACGTCCATGTCCTGAGATGGCCCGAAGGTTCTCTCCAACTGCCTGCTCTGAAGCAGAAGATTGTAAGAAGCAAGGTGCTGAGCGGCGGCGAAGTCAAGGTGATTCAAAACGAAAAGGGCGTCACCATCGAGATGCCGGCCGCGGGGCGGAATCCGCTGGATACAGTCATCCAATTGGAGTTAGGAGAAGCACTGCCACTTCCCAAGCTTATCTGAATCGCACCACAAAAGAGCGCGTAGAGTGTCTCCGTGAGATCTGTGCTGCCTCCCGGGGGAGATTGTCCGAACAAACAGGCACAGGAAGGAATGCCCTATAAGGGCTTGGGTCCGGCCCAAGCCTGCGTGCCAGTCAGAAAGTGAACAGAATGCCCGCACTAACCTCGGCAAAGGTGAACTTTACCGACCGAAGTCGGATAAGGTTCCCACTTGTGACCTCGCCCAGGATATCGACGCCATCTCCGGCCCGGTAGTAACGTGCATCAAACCGAAGCCCAAGTGGTCCCAGGAGGCGGCGCAGTTTGACTCCTCCTCCGACATTCCACGCGAGTGAATTCTTGAGCTTTATCTCGCCTTGCGTTTCGCCAAAATTGGTGCCGACTCCCGCGGTCCCGAAAGGAACGATTTTTCCGATTGGAAGCTGAAGCAGGAAGTTTGCGGCTACGGACTGCGCTCGGCCGTCGAAGTGCTTGCGTGGATCCCGTAAACCGCCGAGAAACCAGTACGAGAACTCGGCACCTATGAACCGCGCAAATGAAGTCCCGACTCTCGCTCCGGTGATCACTCCTTTCCCGAACGCGGTACCGTTAATTTCCGATCCTGGATCGTATCCCCCAACGAATACCTCTAATTCCGTCTGTGCCATCGCAGTACTGGCACACAGAAACCAAATGCAAACCAGGAACAGTATAATATTCCGCATTCCTTCTCCTTATTGGTCTCGGATCGTCAACGAGATCGAGCCGCACTTCTGGGGCCATCAATTCCAATTCTACAACGCCAGTGGCAGGCTGCTGGGTAATTCTGATTCCTTTGATTTGACGTTGGGAGCAGTGGGCCCAACGGGCGCGACTGGTCCACAAGAACCTCAAAATCCGGGCGCAGTACTATGGGCAAGAAAGCCGGACTCAAAAGCTCGGCTTTCTTGGCCCGTTCGGGAAGAACGGGGTCGCATCTGGAGAATGAAGATTTCAGATGAGAACGGATACCACGTTCTCCAATATGAAAACTACATTCTACAGATACGACCCCAGTCCTGCCGAGGTGGAACCTCGATGCATCAGTCGCCAAGGACTTCGGCATCATTGGCGAGCGCGTTGGTGCAACGCTGATTTTCCAGTTCACCAACGTCCTGAACCACAACGTGATGAGCAACCCGACCCTGAGCCTGACCAATCCAACGCAATTTGGCCGCATCACCACCCAGGCCAACACTCCGCGGAACATGGAATTCGGCCTGCGCATCCGCTTCTAGCAGCATTACACGTCACTTACGTAAGAAGGGGCCGAGTAATCGGCCCCATTCCGCCGGACGCCGGGCAACCGCCGGAGGATGTCCCAGTAGGCCCCGCGCTCGCCAGCCGCGATCGCCTCCACCAGCGCCCGGTTCTCGTTGTAGTTGTGATTGCCGGCTGCATCACCAGCTGCGGCCGGCGTCTCGTCTTGCGGCGGAAAGAAGCGTGGGTCGCCGCCGATCAGGTCGCGAACCAGACGCGCCGGCCGGCCGCCCAACGCGGCCGAGATGTAGAACGTCGGCTGCAGCAGATCGACCGGACCGGTGTAGCGGCGGCGGATGCTCGGGTTAACTTCCAGGGGTCCCTCGGCCGCCACCAACTGGGCCATTGGCGTGCCCGGGTAGACGCGGACCCCCAACGCCGCGCCGGCACAGTCGGGGCCGATTTCGCGGAAATCACGAATGGTCTGTTCCAAGGTCTCCGGTGTCTCGCCGGGACCGCCGAGCAGCATGTCCAGCATCACCGCGATCCCGCGCTCGTGGCAGATCCGCACGACGCGGGCCAAGTCCTCCTTGCGGTGCGGCTGGCGGTAGGTGCGGAGCATCGCAGGATGGGACGCGTCGCTGGTGAAGTTGATCCCCACGCAGCCGGCCCGCTTCATGCGATCCGCGAGTTCCTCGGAGAACGGCACCACCGCCAAGTACGCATACCACCGCACCGCGCGCCCCAACTGCCGGTGAATCAGTTCGTCGCACACGTCCAACGCGTGCTCGGGCGGCAGGTTGAATTCGGCATCGCACAGGTGCAGGACATTGAGGCCCTGCCTGAGCAACGCCGCCACCTCGTCGGCCACTTCGGTCGGCGGACGCCGCCGGTGCGAGCGGCCCTTGGCCAAAGGATCCACGCAGTAGCTGCACTGGCGGCGGCAGCCGCGTTTGGTCTCCACGCCGATCTGGCCGCCCCGGAGGAAATAGCACCGGTTGTCCACCGTTTCCCGCTGCGTGGGTACGGATAACTCCTGCGGCCAAGCCGGCGGGTTCGCATGCCACGCGCCGTCCTGGCGGTAGATCAAGCCCGGCACATCGGCCCAACGGCGGTTGCCGCGCAGTTCCCCGAGCAGCGCGACCACGGCCTGTTCGCCATCGCCGTGGATGCCCAGGTCAGCGCCGACATGCTCCAGAATCCGTTGCGGGAAGACTGAATAGCCGACGCCGCCCAGCACGATTGGCGCAGCGGTCCGCTGACGCACCGCCGCCACGTCGCGTTGGAGCGTGGGCAGGAACGATTGCGCGCTGGGCCAGAAACAGTCGTCGACATTGCGAAACGACAGACCAACCAATTCCGGCTGATGCTGATCAAAATGCTGATCCAGCGCAAGGTCGGGACGAGGCGTCAGGCAGAGGTCGACCAGTTCCACATCGAATCCGGCCTCGCGCACCGCTCCGGCCACGTAGTCCAACCCGATCGGCGCGATCGGCGGCTGCATGCGGTTGGTGTTGATCAGGCTAAGCATGGTCGGACTCATGCGTTCGCGGCTGGTCCCGAACGCGTCGCGTATTTCGCTGGGCGAATCGTCACCGTGATCGTCGCTTGCTTGACCGGCTCGGTCAGATCGATGCCTGGGTGGACAGGCAAATGAGAGCCGTGCAGGTACTCGTGGTTGTTAAATCCTCGTCCCACTCGGGGACCATTGACGATGTAATAGTAAGCGCCCCGATGCACTGCCTGCGCCGTGAAACTCTGGCTCAGGGGATTCGGAACGATCACAAACGTGAATGTGTCTGAACGTGTCATGCGCAGATACGTCCAAACATCGTCCACGTCGGATCGCAGCGTCTCCAACTGGTACGCGCGCACTTCCGACATGTAATCCGGTTTGACCACTTCCCAGATTGCATCCAGTTTCGCTGTCCGACAGAAGTCGTTCAAGATTTCATGGAACTCGCTCAGCTGTTTGCGGCGGATTGGCAATGCGGGCTGGAATGGGTAGTCCGGGGTGATGCCTAAAGCGTACTCCTGATATTCCGGCAGCAGGATACGCGCTCTAACGTAACGCGCGTACGTTCGCTGCCATTCGGCAAGCTTCTGTGGGCTCTGTCGGAGATTCGCTGCAACCAGCTGACGAACTTTCACACGCAGAGGAGGCATTTCGCTGCCGGTTGCTTCGCTATCGTAGCCGACGGCGTTGAGGAATGCCGTTACGCTGAATATTCTGTGATCGGCTAGCACGATAAAGCCGGAGACCTGCTGAAACTCATCCGGATGTGCCGAGATGAATTGGCTGGATTGGGATGCAATATTGTCGACGACTGCGGAAAGCACGGCTAACGTACCGACCACAAAAACCGTAACCACCAGCGGACCGCGGCCGGCTCCGAGATCGCGGGTGCAGGAAGGCATGGGCAACGTTCCTTTTCGGTCTAGATGGGAAAAGGCAATTCCAGACACAAGCATATCACACGCCTCTCAGAGCGAGCTGAGTCACGAGCAGTCGCCCAGGGGTGCATAGGAGAAACAAGCTGTGGTTTTGGAGCGCAGCCTTCCTAGGATGCGTCACTTCCAATGCCTTATTTGGAGGTGTTATGTCAACTTCGCCCAGTCTGCCGCGACTGCCGGACAAATGCAGTGTCACATTTGGCATTCCCCAACGCATCCAGGAAGCCAATCCAATAGCCATTGTCTTGCTTCTCTTTCGCAGGCTACGTCGCTCTTTCAATCCACGAGGTGGTTATAGAACTCTCTCGGGGTCAACTCCTCGAAGCTTCCTTTAAGTGCAAGATAGCGCCTGGCATCCATGCAGAGGTGGCATTTCGAGAGATAGCCCCCTTGGGCTTCCTCATATCCCAGGTTTCTTGCAAACTGGAAGAGGGCATGAATATCCTCGTCGATCAAAAAGCCCAGGACAGGATATCGCTCCGTATCGACTCCATCCTTCAAGAGTCGGTCCAGCTCTCGAAGGTTCCCCAAGGAGATTCCCGCACAAAAACCAGGCACATAATTCCCGTAGTTGTCGAAGTGATTGTGAAGTGTTCTCAGTTTTTCGGCAGTCGTCCTGTCATCGCTGCACCAGTAGCAATTCGTCTCCACGAAGGTCGAAGGGATCTTCAGCTCTTCGGCGATTTCCACCGGGCGGCAAAAGCCATCAAAATTGGCAAAGGGCTCTCCGCCGGTGAAGTGTAGCCCGTAGTTCAAGGCTGTCTTTTCCGGGCCATAGGGGGCCAGGGCGATCTTGCCGGCAAGCTGCGACAAGATGCTCTCCAAGTCCTTTTGGGACATCCAGTCCGCGTTCCAGTGGGGCGAACTGGCGTACATGCAGTGGCGACACTTGCAAGGGCACTTATAGGAAAGAATCAGACCGCTCCGAAGGGAATCAGCAAGATTTCGCTCGGCATCGCGCTCATGATCTCCAATGCGGAGCAGTCTCTCCAGATCTGTCAAGATGGGAGTCAACAGAGTGCCATTAAGCTTCTAATTTCAAGGACATTTTATGCTGGATGAGATAGGCAGAGGAAGCGGCAACAAGAGAACTGGCTCCAAGTGCTTTTACGCTGAATCCATGCGATACTCGACAGTGAACTCAAGGGATAACCTAATGGTTTCCGCCTTCCCCTTCGATCCTATGAGGCGCTCGGAGGAAATCGAATCCCTGGTGATGCGGGGAGAACGGCGCCGCTACTACCGGTTTCGCTCTTCAGGACACTATGGCGGCGTGGTGACCGCTGACACGATCGGCTGCAACCTCCTGTGTGCCTACTGCTGGAACCACAGGAAGAACGAAAACCCCACCCAGGGCGAGTTCTGCTCGGCGGACGAGGTGCTTCTGAGACTGAGGACGGAAGCGGGCAGGACCGGCATTCGCAACTTCCGCATTTCTGGGGCCGAGCCCATTCTCGGGGAAAGATCTGCAAGACACCTTGCTGAAGTGTTGAGCGCGTTCCCCGGAAGGTTCATCGTGGAAACGAATGGCATCATCCTCGGCTATAGTCCTGACCTGCTCGACCCGCTCCTACCTCACGATCCTTACTTCCGCCTCACGATAAAGGGAGACTGCGCCGAGCGGTTCGAGGAAATCACGGGCGCCACGGGTGCCGCGTTCCGATTTCAGGTAGAGGCTCTGAGTGAACTCCGCAAGAGGGGAGGAACCTGCAGGATTGCCGCCATGGTAGGTGCCGTCGACTCGCGCAGGCTTGAGCAGCTCTTCCCGGAAGAACAGATCGAGTGGGAAGAGTTCAGGAATTTCGGAAATGCAGAGAGAAATCTCGCGTACCGGAGCGTGAGGCTCGACAGGAATTGACACAAAATCCCCGCACGCCCGAGGAAGTGAAAAGTCTGCGTGCCACACACCCGAAGTTGCAGGTTGCCCACCTCTTTCGTAGATGCTTCCCCGCCAGCCCCACAAAATATAAACACAGCCATCGCCAATAGGATTTAGGGGTAATTGTGGGCGTCTTGGACTTTCTGAGAAGGCGAAATGAGGGCAAGCGGAATACTCAAGCCTCCCCGGAGCCCGCCTTCTTCTATGGATTGTGACTGCTCAACGCGGCCTTTGTGGCATAAGGAAAAAGCGTGCCTGACAGAGGGCGCCCGCGCTGCCGCGCGAGCGGTTCCTGACGTCGGGAACCGCTCCCCCGCCCCTCTTTCACCTCTTCCAGGTAAATTCCGGGCGAACCAGCCCCTTCCCACCCGCCCTCCGGGAGAATTCCGGATACTCGCCCGGCCAATTCATGCTACCCTCACCCTAGCAGCTCAGAAGCATTTACCTATTATTCAAGATGCGACTTGTGGCCGGGTTACTGCGGGCTTGCATCTACGCTTGTATCAGGTTGGTGAGGCCGGCCTCCTTTGCCCAGGAGATGGCCTGCTGCCATTCCTCGCCAGTGATCCGGCGCGCGATCTCGGGATAGTCGAATGCCTTGTGCATGGGGCGGTATTGGGCCATGATGTTGACGCTAGTCCGGGGCGAAAGCTCCCGCGCCACCAAGCGTACGAACCGGTCGGTGCCAGCAATGTTGTTCGGCATGACCAGGTGGCGCACGATCAGTCCTCTCTGTGCGATGCCTTTTTCATCCATATGAAGCACACCCACTTGCCGGTGCATCTCTTTGATGACGGCCGCTGCCACTTCGGGATAGTCGAAGGCGCCGCTTGAGTACTTGGCGGCCAACGCTTCGTCCTGGTACTTGAAGTCCGGCAGGTAAATATCTACGATGCCATCCAGCTTCTTTACCACCTCGAGGTTGTCATAGCCTCCCGTGTTATAAACGAGCGGCAGGCGGAGTCCCCTGGCAATGGCAATGCGCAGCCCCTTGACGATATGAGGCGCAACATGGGTTGGTGTCACCAGGTTGATGTTGTGGCAGCCGCGCGTCTGCAGGTCCAGCATCATCCGAGCCAGGTCATCGTGGCTGATGAAGCTACCGTCGCCACGATGGTTGATCTGCCAGTTCTGACAGAAGCAGCACAGCAGGTTGCAGTTGGAAAAGAAAATGGTTCCAGAGCCGCCACGCCCCACGAGAGGCCTCTCCTCTCCAAAGTGCGGACCGGCAGAGTAAACCTTCAGCCTAGCCGTGGAGCTGCAGACGCCCGTTTCGCCTTTGAGACGGTTTGCCCTACAGGAGCGAGGGCAGCAATTGCAGCTTTTGAAGATCTCCCAAAGCTCCGACTCGACTGTCTTGAGCTTTCCCTGACGCTCCGTCTCCAGGTAGGCTGGTTCGTACTTTTGGACAGTTGTCGGCTCTGTCGATGAACCCGATTGACTGCGCGGGCGGCTGCATTGCATGGGAGTAAGAGCGAGGGCGCCTGCGGCCGCCAGCGACTGCATGAGGAAATCGCGTCGCGAAGATCTCATTGCCGGCCTCTGCAAAATGAGCGGTGTACAGCAAGTGTGCACCATCGCAGCACAGGGCGCAAGGGGACTGTTTGACGCTACCCGGGCGTAGGCCTCCCGTTCCTCCAGATAGAAAATCAGGCGTTATCGCGCCAGGTATTTCCTCGGAAACTTGGCCAGCACACAGTAGTTGGGATCCACCACCTTGCCGATGCGTGCGGTGCCGAGCTGGGAAACCAGCTGGAAAGCCTCCCACTTATCGAATCGGTGCTCCTGGGTCAGCCCCAGTACCAGCTCCACATGGGCGATGCGGAACGCATCGATGAGCGGCCGCACGCTCCCGGTCGTCACGATGTATTCGCTGCTTTCGATTCTGGGCTTAGGATTCTTGCGATCCCCTGCTTCGTTGGACTGGGCATGATGAGCAATGTTGCTGTCTTCGCCCAGGATGAAGGAATGAACTACTCCGAAAGCGACACCGGCGGTATGGCAGGGAGTGGGCTGGGTGTCCGGCTTTACGTCGGCAAGAATTGGGGCATCAAGCCTGAACTCAAGATTCAGCGCACATTCGGAGAAGGCGAAGACGTCACGCTGCTGCGCTTTGCAGCCGGCGTCTTCTATCAGTTCGGGAAATAGATGGCGGCAGCACAATCAAGCCATCGAAGACGGCCGGTTATGCCCGTCTTGCAATAGGCCGGCGTCGATCGCCTTCGGTTACACCCGGCGGGCATAGTGAAGGTCGCGCCCAAACCGATCACCATCACCAACGCCGGGACCAGCTTCACCCTTGAGCTCCCCGCGCATTCAGTGACTGTGATCAGGCTCAACACCCGGTAGCGCGAGATCCTCTCGAGAAAGTGTGGATTATTCGTCGGACGGAACGCCGCTCATCACCGCGTTCCTGTCACCACGCCCTTCATCGTGGACTCGTCGTCATGATCGAACGGCGTCCGGTTGTCGTGGACCAGAAGTCGATCCAGGCCTCGCGAATGCCGTTGGCGCGTTCGATGAGTTCGCGGCTCGGCGTGCGCCCGTGCAGCACGATGCCAACGACTCCCGTATTGAAGTTCTTCTGAGAATGCTCGTAGTCGGGCAGCCGGGGCCCGAGGCTCGCGATGACGTCGTCTATAGTCACCTTCACCCGATCACCCTTATACAGCGGGTGCCCCTTGGCATCAGTTCCGGCCCGGGCGAGGTTTTTTAAGAAGAAGAAATCAGGCACTTCCGATGGGGCCGCCAGGCCCATGAGGTAGAGGTCGAGAGGCGACCATCCGGTAGCTGGTACATAGAAGTCATCGTCAAGTTGGCTATAGGTACCATCGAAGTTGTCCTGCCAGACCCCGCCTCCCATCAACGACGCCTCGACGGTTCGCCGATACGGGAATGCTGCCGGCGCCTGCAGGCCGCGCCCCCAGTGAGTGGGGCCGAGGGCGAGCGTCTCGTCGCCGATTTTCGCGGTAGCATCGGCCGTCCAGCGGTGCGCCAGCTCGTGCGCGACCTGCGACATCGCATAGTTGTATCCGGTCATTTTCCCGTCGGGCGATCGCTCCTGCCCCTGGTTAGAGACAATGGGGACCGGCTGGACGTACATCCATTGGAGCTGCCCGGCGCTGCCGTAGTTTTCCGGCCGCCCCGCGCGCTGCCCGGTCCCGGTCACATTGCCGCCCCTCGGGCCCGTGCTGGGAGTGCCCGCTTCCTGGTTGTCGATGCGGAAGTCGGAGTACCATACGAAGAAATCGAACCGATCCCCCAGGGCGCGGATCACTGTGGCGGCCATATCCGCAGTCCTGGGCAGGCCCGCATGGTGGAACGCCTCGTAAACGATCGGGAACGGGCCGTCCCGCCGCGTAACGGCGGACAGATCTGCCGCGGGACTCTGCAGCCCGGACAGCGTCACGACGCGAGGCAGCACCTGGTCGACGGGCGCGGGTGGAGTTCCCGGACCCGTGACATCAGCGTAAAGGGCGAACTGGTCCACCCCCTTGAAGGCCGCAGGCAGAGCTCCCATCAGTGAGATGGTGTTCCCGCTTATCTTCACTCCCGGAGAGACGCCCGGCCCCGAAGCGACATACGTGGGCGTGCCGCCGCCACCGCCGCGCCCCTGCCCGGCCGAGCCCCGGATGGTCCAGACCACGTCAGCGTCGGCGCTATCCATGCCGGTGGCAAATGGCCTGTCTACATCGAAGTAGACCCGATATGTGACGCCTGCCAGTTGCGGATCGCCTTCGGGCAGCACGGGTCCACGGGTCTCGAACGTGATCTTGAGGAAGAGACCGTCGACCACCGAAGCCTTCACGTTCCGGATATCGAGGTGCGCGGGGATTGAGGCATCCTCGGCGCCGGCGACGGTCGCGAGCGGACGCTCCGCGCCGGTCGTAACCAAGGGGTAGACGCCGATGATCGCATCCTGGGCCGCAACCTGATCATAGGACAGATCGACCCAGCCGTCGCGCCGGAGCACCGCCTGGAAGCGGTTGACCGTCGGTACCCAGGTGAAGTCGAAGATGCCGCCCACTGGCTCGGTCAGGTTCCAGGTGATGACCACCCGATCCGCGAGTTCCTTTGCATAGCGCGGCCCCGACAATCGCGGCTTCAGGAAGACACTGATAAACGGGCTCGTGTTGACGAGCCTGGGTCCGGCTACCCGGAGCTCCTCGAAACGCCCCACGGAGGGCCCCACCCCGCGGCCACCCCCACGGCCACCCGGGGCGGTACCACCGCCGCCCGGGTCCGTGCTGAAGCTGATGGTTCCAAATTGGCCCACCGAGAACGTATCCCAGCTCTTGCCGGAATACGGGAATTGGAAATTCCGGAGCGTCACCTGGGGGCTCGTGAGCTGGGGGCCGAACTCCGGGTCCCACTGCACGGGCATGTTCTCGACGCGGTACCCGGATTTCTCCGGCGTGAAGCGCAGCGTGCGCTGCCCGAGATCGAACAGATTGGCGGGCGCAATCACGCCTTCATCCAGCTCCAGGATGATCAGGTCCCCTTGGGTCGTGATGTTCCCGATCGGACGCCCCGGCGCCTGCTGCCCCTGGGCCAGGGCCGCCCTGGGTTGCAGGAACCCCGCAAAAGCGATCAGAAAGCCAATCGTCAGGAACAGCTGGCAACTTCTCTTCATGGCACCCTCCAAGGTTTCTATTTTTTACGGGATCTGGATTCCCTCAAAGCGAAACGGGCCGCTGTGATCGGCCCGCGACAAGGACCGACACGGCAGCCGCCAGTGTCGCCTGCGCAAAAATGGGGACAGCTCCCGTTTTCCCGGAATTCTTCGATCGTGCACCGGACTCTCGCACGGGGAAAACGGGAGCTGTCCCCATTTTTAATCAGGGCAATCGACATCGACGAGGAGCCGCGGAAATAACCGGCGAAAGGGGGGTGCCCGCTGAGGCACCCCCCTTGAGTCCGGTGCTGCGGGCTAGTTGCCGCCCGGATTGGCGGGCAGCGAGACCTTGTTCCAATCCGGCGGTTCGACGCCCAGCAGGTTGTGAACGAAGTAGTCCTGCAGGTAGTGCTGGGTGCTCAGCACGCCGACGCCGTGGTTCTGGCCGGGGATGTATAGCATATCGAAATGCTTGTTGACCTTGACCAACGCGTTCACGACCTGCATTGTGGAAGACGGATCTACGTTGGTATCCATCTCGCCGACAATCAGCAGGACCTTGCCCACCAACTTGGACGCATTATCCGCGTTGGACGACGCGGCATACTGCGGCCCCAACGGCCAGCCCATCCACTGCTCGTTCCACCAGATCTTATCCATGCGGTTGTCGTGACAGCCGCTATTGGAGACGGAGACGTTGTAAAACTCCGGATGGAACAGCATGGCCCCCATGGCGTTTTGCCCGCCGGCCGAATTTCCGTAAATGCCGACGCGGGTGGTGTCATACCAGGGGTATTTTGCCGCCACGGCCTTGTGCCACAGGATGCGATCCGGGAAGCCGGCGTCGCCCAGGTTCTTCCAGGCGACATCGTGGAACGCCTTCGAGCGGTTGCTCGTTCCCATGCCGTCGATCTGCACCACGATGAATCCCAGTTCCGCCAGCGCCTGCATGCTCGCGGCGCCGTTCCACGTTTTTGGCACGAATGACCCCTGCGGTCCCGCGTAGATATTCTCAATCACGGGGTACTTCTTTGCGGGATCGAAATTCGTCGGACGGACTATGATTCCCCAAATATCGGTCTTGCCGTCGCGGCCCTTCGCCACGGAAACTTCAGGTATCTTGAAGCCCGCAGCCAGCAGAGCCGTAGCATCGCCCTTTTCCAGGTCCATGATCACTTTCTGGTCTTCGGTGCCGCGCAGCTGCGCGACGGGCGGCAGATCGATCCGCTGCCAGGTATCGACGTAATATTTGCGATCTGGAGAGAAGCTCACCGTGTGGTTGCCGTCGGCATCGGTGAATTTGGTCAGGCCGGTGCCGTCAAAATTGATGCGGCAATACTGGGTGAAGTAGGGATCCTGTCCGGGATTCATCCCGCCTACATAGAACCAGATCTGGCGCTTTGCCTCATCCACGAGGTCGACACTACGCACCAGCCAGTCACCCTTGGTGATCTGGTTTTTCACCTGGCCAGTGACGCCGTCGTAGAGATACAGGTGTTCCCAACCGTCGCGTTCCGAGGCCCAGATGATCTCCTTGCCATCGTTGAGATTGTATCGGTACCTCCTGCCAGCCGAGAGGCCCCCTCCCAAGGCGTTGTAGTAAATAAACGTCTTGCTTTCTTCCGAGATGAGCGCGCGCGCCTTGCCGGTTTGCGCATCCACTTCGATGACGCGATATACCTGGTGCCCGCGCTGGTTGTATTCGAAAGCAAAGGCGCGGCCGTCCTTCCACCAGACTGGAGTCGTGAGGTCGTACGCATTCGGGAGGAGCGCTCGATCGATCTCGATTTCCGCCTTGGTGGCCACATCGAAAAGGGCCGGGTAGCCGATATCCAGCGCGTCACCCGGCTTGCGGTAAAAATTTGTGGAGTGTTTCGGCTGAATCTGGTCCGCAGGCGACGATTCGATGTAGTGAACCTGGCGGTCATAACCCGGACGTGTATGGTACGCCACCAGCTTCTTGGAATCGGGTGACCAGGCGATGGAGCGGAAGGTGTAGTAATTGCCTTCCGAGCCGTCGAAGCTCAGCGGGGTAGCCGGCTCGTTGGATCCCGCCGGCCGCAGGAACACATTGAAGTTCTGAATGAGTGCATCCCATTTGCCGTCGAAAGAGCCGCACACCTGGGGTTCGGCAGCCGCCTGGCCGCCAGCTCCGCGGCCACCGCCACCAGCACCGGCACCACGGCCCTGGCCTTGCGCCGCCGTCTGGGTCTGGGGACGGGGAGCACACCCGGGTTGACCCCGGCCGAAACCTGCACCTTGACCGCCGCCCTGTAACAGAGGAGGCGCGACGTACTCGAGGCCGTCCACCGGGTCGCCACCCACCAGCACGGGGGCAGCGAGCAAGTCGTCGTCCGCGATGAGAGATTCATCTCCGGGCGCACCGCCGCGGCCGCCGCGGCCTGCCGCCGCGGGTTGCTGAATGGCGGCACCCTTGGTGCACTTGTAATCGGCCAAAGTGCACTTGTACATGAAGCCGGCGGCACCGAACTCGATCGATTGCTCGTTATCGGTGAAGGTCAGCGCGCCGGGCGCAGGGCCGCCACCGCGCCCGCCCCCACCGCCACCGCCGCGGCCGCCAGCCTGCGGCGCAAACGGCAGATTCAGCGCCGTGTATTTGCCGCCCGACGCCGCATTGATAGCCACCGCAAGCTTCTCATGGTCGAAGGCCGGCTTCTTGGTTGCCGTGGTTGCGTCCACCAGAATAAACTCATAACCGCCCTTCACCGACTTGTAGTACCAGAAGTGATCGGAATTGCCGATCCAGTTTGGACTTCCAGGGTCGTTGACCACCAGCCCCCGGGCCTTTGCCTGAAGCCCCTGAGCGCGTTGATAATCGGCCAGAGTTCCCTGCGCCAGCACTGGACCCGATGCCAGGGCGATTGTGAACAGAGCCGCGGCCGCAAAAGAGCTCGCGGGCTTTATTCGAATCTCGAACCTCATGCTTCCTCCTTCTTTTCCCAAAGGATTGATCGATGGCGGGGCTTTGCTTACTGAACGTTCGAGCACCGTCCTCGGTGATATACTCCGGAATTCTCATTTTGGCTTCCGAGTGGCGTCCAGTATACACCCTGGCTGACTCCTATCAACCCTTCCGATGCAGGTTCCCACGGCCACGACAAAGTCGCTGCGAAATTAGTGACGGGCACGACTGGCACTAAGTTAAGCGTATGATTGTCTGTCGCCCCGCCAGGGCTCCTCGCGTCTCATCGTGTGACCGGGGGCTGCGCTTCGCTTGCCCCCGGCTATTCTCTGGCCGCCCCTTCGGGGCAAGAGCTCCATTGAAAGCTAAGCGTTGCCTATAGAAAAACTCGCGCCGCAGGCGCGCAAGAGAGTAGCCCCGGGCAAGCGAAGCGCAGCCCGGGGTTTATCAAAATGCAATCGCAAGCCCTGGAAGGGCGGCAGATGGATTCGGCCTTAGCTTAGTGCTATCGCGACGGGCGCCTTTTTTCAGAAAGAAGCTGCCCATCGCCAATTTCGCTATTTCAGCCGGATCTCGAAGCTCGACTGCCTTTCTACACGCGCACAGAAGTTGACATAGGAACTTTCCTCGATGCGCGTCTCGCAGAACTCCAATGGGCGCCTGTTGTCCGTCACAGAACGCGCCCGGGCACCGGGCGGCAGCAGGACCTGGCAGCGCAGCTCGGCGCCTTCGGTGATTACCTCAAGGCGCACGCAATCCGAGGCCAGTCGAAACCGGTACCAAACGCCACGTCCGGAAGACTCATAGCCGACCGCAACCACGGCCTCGTCCACGCCTGCGGCAACCCACCTCGGAGACAGGTCCACCTGATCATATCCCCGCCCGGTATCCACGACACCTGCCAGACCTTCGAGAAGCGCCCAGAGCATGGCGCTGGAGCCCCACCCGTCGGTGGGCGACGCCTCGGGACTCGTGCTCGTCTCGACACTCGCGGGCTTCCCGTCTGGGAAGTACCACAGGTAGGTGGCGCCCTTCTCGGAGATCATCCGGTAGTATCGCCGCAGGATGTCGACGCCGTAGGCCTCAAATCCATGTTCGAAGGACGCGCGGGCAAGCTCGCCCCCCACGAGCGGCATGATGCCGCCGTTGCAGTAGGCCCCGCCGACCAGTCGCTCATCGCCAAACACGCCGTCTGGAAAAGGGGGATCGATCGAGAACCACTCGGCAAAGGCCTTGCCGGTTGCGCCGCGACTCTGATACTCGCGGATGATCGACGCAGCCTGCCAATGGTCGGCCACGCCGCGGTTGATGTCCATCGGATTGCTGAGGCTCAGTTGCTCGGCCTCATTCACGCCGCCGATCGTCACCGGCGTGAGTTTGACGAAGTGAGTATAGAACCTGCCGTTCCAGCAGACTTGATTCATGCGTGCACGCAGTGCCGCGGCCTGCGCGTCCCACCACGCCGCCTTCCTTTCATCGCCGAAACGGCGATGAAGCGAGGCCATGATCCGGAATGCTTGATAGTAGCCGCTGTTGTCGCCGTGCATGACGCCCCAGAAGGTGTCGTCATTGATCTGGAACTGCAACCACTCATGGCGGCCGGCCGTATATGCGAAG
>Ga0315277_10005214_pt1 | contig 17184 bp, 13 predicted proteins | sample YL17G05_15_MG_FD_203695 | JGI IMG/M metagenome (GOLD analysis project Ga0315277, IMG submission 203695) | Sediment microbial communities from Yellowstone Lake, YNP, Wyoming, USA - YL17G05_15 | ecosystem: Environmental > Aquatic > Freshwater > Lake > Sediment | place: USA: Wyoming | collected... | reverse complement strand
CCAATTATTTCACTGCTGGCGACCGACGCACACTTCAATACGGCGCGGAGCGGGGCAATGGTTATTTCCTGGCTGCTCTGGCAGAATTCCTTACCACTGGTTTACAGTTTGATAATCCCACGAATGGGTTATTCACGGCAAATGGCGCATCGGCTGCTCTTGATCTGCTCTGCACGCTGTATACAAATCCCGGCGATTTGATCTTCGTGGAAGAACCAACCTACTTCCTGGCCCGGAGGATCTTTGCCGACCATCAGTTAAAGGTTGAGGCTGTCTCGATGGATAAGGATGGCCTGGATATTGAGCAATTGAAAGAGAAATTAAAACAGGCATTACCCAAATTCATTTATACGATACCCACGTTCCATAATCCCGCAAGTGTGACCTTAGCGGAGGACCGTAGGGAGCGGCTTGTCAACCTGTCTCAACAGAATAATTTCCTGATCATTGCTGATGAGGTTTATCAATTTCTAGCTTACGATACGACACCTCCTAAACCTCTGGCTGCGTTCGCCAATGAGGTTGAGCAGGTAATCTCGATCAACTCATTCTCGAAAATACTCGCTCCAGGATTACGCCTAGGCTGGATTCAAGCTCATCCGAAGGTGATCAAGCGGTTGGCTGAGTGCGGGTTGCTGGATAGTGGCGGCGGTCTAAACCCGTTCACCAGTGGAATTGTATGCTACCTGATCCAGGCGGGAGATTTGACGGAAAATATTACCAAATTGAAGTCAGTCTATCAAAAACGATCAGTTGCGATGAATATGGCGCTAGTCCAGTACCTCCCGGAAGCAGACTATCTCATACCTCATGGCGGTTATTACTTTTGGGTGCGGCTTCCAGGGCTCGACACAAGCCAACTGCGGGATAGAGCCCAGAAATCTGGGATCGACTTCAGGCCAGGGTCACTTTTTTCCAGTAAAGTAGGCTTAAAAGAATATCTTCGCTTGAGTTTCAGCTATTACAACGCACCACAAATTGAGCTGGGGGTTAAAAAACTTGCAGAATGCTTGCATGGGTGCATTTAGGCGAGTTCAGCTACCTCCATTGCCAGGATAGCGGAACCATCTTGTTTTCGCTGCACCATTGCTCTACTGCTATCAGCCTCACGGCTACCAGCGCTAGCATTTTTGAAAGAAGCTACGGTTTCAACACTTGAGTTATCGATTAAGAATCCATAATAAATAAAAACAGACTTTACAATTGTTTCTCGAACGTAGGAATAGCCACTTTCTAACAAAAAATTACCGACTTCTTCAATATCTATGAGGCGAAAGCCCATTCAAAAAATAATCAGGCAAGCCTGGCAAAGTCAATCTTGGTCAATGAAATCCCACTCTCATTGGTGTTTATGATCTTAATCAGTTCAAGGAAGATAGAAGACTAAAATCTATAAATGTACGGGATAAATGTCCCTATCAACGCGGGATATATGCCCATCGACATTCGATAAACAATGCAATACAATCACTTTAAACGACTAAACATAGAATCATTAATAAAAGTCCTCTCCATGTGGAAGAGGGCTAGTAAAGTTTTCCTGACTGCGGGTAGGCGACCCGCCCTCCCCGCCTTGCGTAAAATTGTGTTGATACTTTGGGCTATCAATCAACCTTGAAGTAATAGTTGCTAAGGTTCAGAGTGTCTGCGCATGAGATCGCTCAGGTTTAGCTGGGCGATTTTGCTTTATATCTCTTAACTGCATTGTACACTCCTGTGATTGACAGGTCAAGCGATTATCAGGTATGTTAATAAAATCCTAGTCTTCTGAATCCACAGCCGAAGGTTAGACACAAAAGTGTTACATGCAAATTGAACCTACTTCTTCATAATAAAGTATTGGGTGGGAATTTTATTTACCTTGAGTGATTCGAACTACGGCGCCATTAAGTGCGATTGGTGGGGGAGAGACCGTTCGCTAGTTCTGATGCCTACGTTATGTGATTTAACCCTCTTCATTTCGGTGAAGTGGGAGTAGAACACATAAACTACTGGTTGTTACCATGCCAGATGCTCTGGTTGCAAATGGCGTGAAGAAGGAAAGGCAGTCCAAAACCCTGTCCATGAAGGCGCGAGAGAACTAACTCTACTCAATATAGGAGAAAACAAAAATGGACAAGACGAAGGAAATATCAAACAATGAACCAAAGATTACACATTTACTCAAGCCAATGGAAGTAGCAGAAATTTAAGGAATAAGCCGTAGCCATGTTTACAGAATGCTGCAATTGGGAGAGATTCCGAACGTTATAATCGGAAAATCACGGCGTGTCCGGCCTGAGGATTTGATCAAGTACATCGAGAGTAATACATATACTGTAAATCCATATTTTGAATAGGAAGCAGAATTACCCACAGAACTTCTTTATAATGGAGGTGTCAAGTTGGATTGACACCTCCATTACTTTGATTGATGGTTAATCTTCAACCTCGATGCGATCCAAAAGGACCTGTGAGCCGTTACAATCAGGCACGTTGCTGACCAAAGTGCCATAAAGATGGACGATCTTACCGCTGTCGCGCAGCGCTATAATCTGGGATTCTATTGCTGGGTCCCTAGAATCGATGCCAAAATAAATGATCTGCCCCAGATCCTGCCTCTCGAAGCAGTCATCAAACTCTGCACCTGGTGCATTACCCTTGATAACACCCCACCAATCGGCTAACTCTTCCGTAGCGCCGGGCGGCATGTATCCACCCGAGGCATTTCCTCCTGAACTGCCACCACCTACTTCCGTGGTTGCCTCAAGGGTCGTAGCAGATGTTGGGCTATTTACCACTATTGGACCACACTCTTCCCGGTAATAAGCCCACTCGTCGCAGGTGCTGCCATCTGCAAAAACACATACTCCGCTTTGGCTGCCATTAGCGGCAGTGCGAATTTCTAACGTGTAACCGTTCTTCTCGCAATAGACCGAGGCAGGATTTGGCATATTCAACGGAGGTATGATCGTAGCAGTCGGTTCAGCTGTCTCCAACTGGAGTCCTGTGCAGGCTGTTATCGCCATCAATACAATTGTGATTATAAAGATCCTTTTCATTCTTTCCATCCTTCTGTTGTTCTAAATTTTGAAGAATCAATCCCTGCGTAGGGTAGTCAGCCATACTGCTTAGCAGAATCCACGATGTTAGCTCCAATTCCACGCATACCAGATCGTGACCACATTGAACCCTACGCTGACCGCCAGCAAGAATTTGTCAAATAACGGTGGATAGGTGGGCAGGCCAACTAGATTGAACAGGAAAAAGAAGGCGGCCACGATGATATTCGCCCAGCGACTCGCAGGTTGCGGCAATACTAGGGTCAGGAAAACCATCAGGATGGGCGTCAACATCAAAACCGCGATTCCCAGCCAAACGAACTGGTTTAAATTCATGCCAGCCAACATTTTTGCCTTGTCGCCACCATAGTAGATGCGTAAGACATCACCATACAGATAAATTAGCGTGACGACCGCCCAGGTTGCGGATAGCATAATTTTTTTATCCATGAGATGAGCCCTCCTGTTCCGCGATCGTGATGACCACACTGCCGCGTTTATGTCCCGTGTCCGCGTAACGGTGCGCCTCGGCGGTCTGCTCCAGGGGATAGCGCCGGTCAATCACCGGTTTGAGTTTCCCGGTCTCAAGTAGCTCTTTGAGGAAAACCAAGTCTTCTACACGGTCGGGTGCCATCCCAGCGATCACTTTCTTGCCGCCGGTCAGCGTAGTCCAGACCATTTGAGCAATTGACTCCAAACCACCTGCCCCGGCTAGATATAGCCCGTTGGGTTTAAGGGAGGATTTGTAGCGTGAAAACGAAGACTTGCCTGGGACCATATCAAAAATAACATCATATATCTCGCCGTTCTGGGTGAAATCTTCTTTCGTGTAATCGATGGCATGGTCTGCCCCAAGTGAAAGTACCATTTCCAGGTTCCTCGTACTGCACACGCCAGTAACTTCAGCCCCGAAGTATTTGGCGAGCTGGATGGCATACACACCGGTGCAGCCCGATGCGCCAATTATGAGAACCTTCTGCCCGGATTGAAGTTTTGCCATATCTCTCAAAAAATAGAGTGCGGTGTTGGCACCAAATGGAATTGCAGCTGCTTCTTCGCAGGTTAAATTAGCTGGTTTCATGACCAGGGTGGCGTCTTCAGCCATGCAGGTGTATTCGGCGTACGCGCCAAATTTTTCACTTATGCCAAAGATCTGATCACCCTGCTTGAACAGTATGACATCCTTGCCAACTTGGGCAATTTCGCCCGACAATTCCGTTCCGAGGATAGGTTGCTTGGGTTTCCGAAGGCCAAACATTACGCGTGACAGGAAACCAAAGCCAGGCGGGACAAAGACAAAACCGCGTGCGTTGCAGTCTCCAGCAGTGACAGATGAGGCATGAATTTTGATCAGCACTTCATTGTCTTTTGGGGTGGGCTTTTCCACCTCCTGGAGATGCAGGACATCGGCCGAGCCGTACTTTGTATATACAATCGCTTTCATTTTTTCTACTCCTTTTTGGGTTGAGATTGAACGAGATTTACTGAAAGCAGCGGGATCCCCAAATCACGCACTTTTTTGAGCAAGCCATGCAACGCGGCCTGATCGACCACCGGACCGGTTAAAAACGTCTCGCCGTTCTCTTCCAGCGTGATGGTCAGGCCCTCAAACCATTCAGCCCACCGGTCATCCAGGTGTCCCTTGAGGCGGATTTCGTAGCACTGATGCTGGTTATGTTTTTCGTCGAATGTTTGTTTGTCACTCATTATGCGCCTCGCGTTTATCCTTTCGTTTATCTGCCCAAAGGATACCGCCCGATGATGTGAGGCGTCATCACCAAATCATGTGATTGAGGATGTGATTGTTGGTGAAAAACAAAAAACCCCGGCAGATGGTTTGAGGACACCTGTCGGGGTCGGGGTTGGGGTTTTGGGTCAGTTAGAACAAATCGAGTTCCTTGGCCCGGCGGACTGCCGCCCGGCGATTATTGACCCCCAGTTTGTCGAAAATGTTTTTGGTGTGGGTGCGAAAAGTGTTAACCGAGACGATCAATTGGCCGGCAATTTCGGGGCCGCTTAATTCGGTGCGGAGCAGTTTGAGCACTTCCAATTCGCGTTCACTCAAAGGCTCTATCATGTCTGATTTTTGATGGATGATTGCTGATTTTGGCGTAGCAACCGGTTGTGTAAAGGCTGCCAGGAGTTTGTCCACATAATCGCTCAGCGGATAGTCTCGATTGCGCGATTGTTTTTCAATCAATAATCGCATCGCTTCGCCTTCATCCACAAAGATGCGAACATAGCCTTCCGGCTCGGCAAGGGCCAGGGAGCGTTCCAGCGCGGCGAGAGCCTGGGGGCGATTGCCCTGCGCCTCGTGGGCCAGCGCCTGCACGAGCAGGATGTCGAGCGCGCTGCCCCGGCGTTTTTGCGCCTCGGCGGCTTGCAACAGGTGTGCGAGCAGGACATTGACCAGCGGGTTAGCGATTTCCAGACGGGCCAGGGTGAGGTGCTCGAACTCATGCAAGTAGCTGACTTCATCTGCCAGCGAAAGCCGGCGTTCTGCCGCCCACACCCGGGCTTTATCGGGTCGCCCCTGTTTGAGATGGATGCGCGCTTTCAGGGCCGCAATGGGGCGCAGGTCAGGCACGAGGGTTTGGATATAGACCCGTTTGGCCTCATCGAGTAGAGCCAGGGCGGTTTCCAGATCGCCTGCGGCCTCTTTCAGTTGGGCCTGGGCCACATTCCAGCGATACAGCCAATCCACCAGGGTGGTTTGCAGACCCAATTCGGCGGCTCGGTTCAAGTGATCAGCGGCGAGGGTGTCATCTCCCCGCTGACGGTAGATCATGGACAGGCCGAGATGATGGTGGGCAGTGATGTGTTCAGCCTCCGGGCCGTGTTGGGCAGCCAGTTGTAAGGCATCCTGATAGGTTCGCTCGGCCTCGCTAAGGCGCCCCAGGGCCACCAGCAGGTCGGCTACAGCAAAGGCGCTGGCAACCACCATGACGTGATTGCCCAGCTGGGTCAATCTCTCCATCGAATCACCAATCCCCCGGATGGCCGACTCCAGGTTGCCGCTGGCCCAGTGGATGACCTCCAATATGGTGGTTGCCCGGGCGCGCCGGTCAAAGTCATCATCGGGGATGAGTTGGAGCGCCAGCTCGGCGTATTTCACCGTTGTAGCGGGATCGCCCTGAACCTGAGCGTTGTAGGCGCGGGTCAAAGCGATCATCGCTGGCAGGGGCTTAAGCTGCGCTTCGTTCGCTAATTCCGAACCATCCAGGCATCGTTCAGCGTCCTGCAGGCGCAACTCGCTGGCCTCCAGCTCGCCGGTATCTGTAAATGCCTGGGCAATCTGGGTACAGAGCACAGGCCTTGTGCGTATCAGCTTGTCTGGTAGCTTCTTCACCCAGCCAAGCCAGGCAGCAGACTGGAAACTTTCATTCATCCCCTGCCAGGCCGCTTCTGCCAACCCCGCCGCCCGGACAAAATCCCCGGCTGCGATGGCGTGGTGAAACGCCGCGCCCAGGTCGCTGTTCTCTTCATGCCACTGGCTGGCGCGCAAGTGGAATTCGGCGAATTCTTTGGGTTTTCCCAGGCGCTGGCGCAGCAATTCAGCAAAGAGATGGTGATAGCGATACCAGCGCCGTTCGTCATCCAGTGGGACAATGAACAGGTTGGCGTGTTCGAGATATTCCAGGATTTCCTGCCCGTTAGGAGAAGGAGAACCCAAAACAGCGTCACACAGCGGGCTGCACATGCGGTCAAGAATGGATGTGCGCAACAGAAAAGTCTGAACGTCTTCGGGCTGCTGATGCAGGACTTCTTCAATCAGATAGTCCAACACGAAATGGTGGCTGCCGGTGAAAGATTGGATAAAGCTGGTGGCGTCTTGATGTCCCTGCATCGAAATTGCGGCTAATTGCAAACCTGCAATCCAACCTTCGGTGCGGGCTTCGAGTGCCGCGATGTCTTCTGCTGAGAGGTTTAGCCCCATCACATGGTTGAGAAACTCGCTGGCTTCTAAGGGGGTAAAACGCAGGTCGGCGGCGCGAAGCTCAGTTAATTGTCCCCGGGCGCGAAACCGGGCCAGGGGGAGATGGGGATCCTCGCGGGTAGTGATGACCAGGTGCATGTGTGGCGGCAGGTGTTCAAGCAAAAAGGTGAGGGCTTCATCAACCGGTTTGGAATCAATCAGGTGGTAGTCATCCAGCACCAGGATGAAGCTGTGCGAAATCGTGGTGATTTCATTGAGCAGGTTTGTCAGAATGGATTCGGTTGACGGCGGCTGAGGGGAATGGAGCACAGCCAGCACCCCCTCTCCAATATTCGTCGCAATCGTCTGCAACGCAGCCACGAGGTACGTCAAAAAGCGTGTGGGATCGCTATCACCCTCATCCAGCGACAGCCAGGCAACTGGTCGCTTGCTACCTGCAAGCCATTCGCTAATCAGCGTGGTTTTACCAAAGCCGGCGGGGGCAGAGATTAGGGTCAATTTGCAACCCAAAGATAAACACTCGTTCAGCCTCTCGATCAGGTGAGGGCGGGGGACAATTTTAGGCCGAGGTTGAGGAATATATAGTTTGGTGGCTAAAAGTGATGAAGCCATAGATCAATTATATAGCACCCGCCCCATAAGTTCATAAGCGCAACAACTAACATTGGGACATAATTTTACGGAACCGAAGATCGTACTAGCAATACTTAGTAAATTCTGTCACTGAACTTTCCAAATAACCTCTAATCACAAGAATAAAAATTCAAAACCTTACAGTAAAAAAAAGGACGACACTGTTAACCTTTCCACAATCACTCATACTAAGGCTCTTTACCTCATTTTCCTTCTGAGAGGATATGTTCTTATGAAGAAACTGGATTAATATCTATGGATGTTCGGGACATTTGTCCCTATCACCACGGGACATCTGCCCATCGACTTTTATCAAAAAAAGAACTACACTCTATTTAACAATAAATAAGAAAAACCGCGACATTTGCCCCCAGGTGGAAATAAAGTAAACTCTGTGGACCTGGCGGGATTCGAACCCGCGGCCTCTTCAGTGCGATTGAGGTCAATAGGTTGTCTATAGTGTCCACTACCCACATATGGTGGGTTGATCTCCACTATTTCCCCACCTGTGGGGGTATGGATGTCCAGAATGTCTACTATTTCCATGTCGTGTTTCTGGCGTTGCACACGGTTGCACACGGCATGATGAAGGATATGCAATCCACAACCCTGTCCTGAGGGGGATATATGCATAGGTGAACTGGCCTAATAAATCTGGACCTAAAATGGGCTTACCTAATGGCGACATGCATTTATGTAAGTCTCAGTGGTCATCAACGTTCCCCTCGCTTCTTGCGTGGCAACGCAGCTACAATAACAACAATTATGGCTACTGGCCCAAGCAGCGCACCATAGAGTTGGATAATCTGCTTTATCATATCGGGATATAGGATAAAAAGAATCAATCCAATGATGAGAAGCAAGCCTAGATTTATGAGAAAGCTTTTTAGAAATTCCATTATTACTCTTATTTTTCCAAGCTCAGATAGAAATCTATTTATAATTGAATAATATCTTGCTCATACTACAGAGAGCATTGCCCAGATTCATAGGACGAGAAGCTTTGTGGATAATATCAGGTTATAACAAGGCCTGCAATATACATCATATGGGTAGTTCTAGTTAGATAACTACTCTTTCAGCCTGTGTGTTAAATTCAATTTAACGGCGGATGGAGATTATTGGATAATTGGAACTGAATGAACAGGATTGTCAGCTACGTAGCGATTCGATTGAAGACTACTCTTTGATTAAACCAAAACGTTAAATACTATCCTACTTATCTATAGACTGTAGTAAGGTAAGTCGTAAATTGAGGAAGGCGCTGTTTAAGGTTTATTCATATTGTAGATAGAACAATTCGATCTCATCCATTATTAAATCTGCTGGGTCTTCTCCACGCTCTTTTATATAGAGCATCTCTTCCAATTGTTCTTTCGTTAACAATAGAATAACTTTTCCATCTTCTGAATAAATCGTGTTGCGCTTTATTTTTGCTTGCTCAATTGGCTCTTTGTTTGAAATAATAATAGCTAATTTACCCATTGCTTTAGTTAAGTAATTTCTAGCTTGATTGACTTCTTCCTTACCAATATCTTCCTCACGGTAATTCTTGAACTCAAAAAGAACCAAACGGGCACCTAACTCACGATATATTCTTGCCCAAACACTCTCGCCTACATCTTCACGATTGGGAAAAACTACATCACGTCTATCTATCCCAGAATGGGTTCTTGGCTGAACTATAGGTGGTGCCAATGGCGGAACAAATAAAAAGGTGAGAATATCAATGCAAATGTCCTCGAAAGCTCTCCAGCCCTCTTGTCCTGCTGGGCATTCACGTAACCTTCTTATCAAGTCAGGGATGACAGCAAAATCAACCATACTTAATATCCCTGTGAACCAAAATACTTTTCGACCAAGTCTTCATATTTTAGTAAAATCTCACGTAATTGAACACCATCAACAATAGTGATTCGTATGCGCTCTGAGCGTTCATTTTCTTGAAGCCAATCCTTTGCCGTGGATGTGAGTTGGCTGTTTGTTATTAATATTCCATTATAATTTGGCGGGAGGTTGATTAAGTAGCGACTCAGTTGTCTGAGCGATTGAATGTCAGCACGTGATTCAGTGTAAAACTTTATCTCTATCAACCAGTTCAGATCACGTGCATTACCGAAAGGGTCGTGATAAGTTGTTGTGGCTGTAATATCATACCGATAATCGGAAATCTTTTTTTCCTTTTCGATGTTCTTAAAATGGAGATTTTTTAAGAGAGCAAATACTAAATCCCTAAAGTTCTGTGGATTAAGTGAATTAAAATCCACGTTGGGAACATTTCTCAAATAGTGAGTAACCTTATCTAAATCCTTTTCAGGGTCTTTCTTTATATTGAAAATTTTTCTATCCTTAAATTCAACAGGAACTTGTCGCCCTGAAACTAGTAATGGAATGATAGAAACGTTTCTATTGTGTAATTGTTTTTTTGATTTTGTGTCAAAATCTTTATAAATATTTCGGTTGGGTAAAGAATAACTGGAAAGAATGATTACCCAAAAGTCACCAGCATCTAACTTTCCGAACACTTTATCAAAGTTGTATCCATAACCAATGTCGAATTCATCTAATAACGAGACTATGTTGTAGTGTTCTAGCTTATATGAAAGTTGTTTAGCTAGTTCCTGGTCTTTCCTCGAATAACTTATAAGGACTTTATTCATATTTGTATTCCTGAATTATTTGGTTCATCAGCACCGAACAGGTTGAATACCAAATCCCTTATTGCAATATATCTACTTGCCATATTCAATAATGACCCAAATCCATTACCAAGATTCTCCCACAAAATCGGCGAATCGTAGCTATGTTTTCATCTAATTTAGCGATTTGATTTGTAATCAGGCTGGTATCAATGCTCCTACACTGCACTCCTTCCGACGAGCCTTTGCTATCAATATGCTTCGTGCTGGAGTAGATGTATTCAGCTTGCAAAAGCTAATGGGGCATGCTGATTTGCAAGTCCTTCGAAGATATCTTGCACAAACGACCGAGGATATCGCCCAGGCACACAGGTTAGGTAGCCCCGTGGATAATAATAGGTTATAAGATATATGGTGATTTTATGAAATAACTAACTTTGCGAAGAAATGCCTTTACTCTTCTCTTTCGTTCCCCTAATCCAGAAAATCCATTCTCCACGCATTGGGGCAATACCTTTCTATTTGATCAGGCACGCCACATATCTGGTATATCAAGGTAATTATTCAGGCTAATGGAATTCTCCTATACTAGTTCTTCTGGCATAATTATTTTCGCTTTAATTCCTTGCTGATCTAATAGATAAAGTAATCCACCACCATCTATTAATTCAATTGGTTTATCTTTAGCAAAATCATAAGCATCAGGCCCATAATGGCTTGTTGTAACTAAAATTCCTTTACTGGCTCCCTCATTTATCATTGTGCCATACAGGTCACGCACAGCAGCTACGCCTACGACATTTTTGTATCGCTTGGCTTGGATAACTACCTTTCCCCCAAGGATTGGTCGTGGGTCAAATGCCACTGCATCTACACCACTATCCTTTGTTGTTCGGGTTTGCTTAGTCTGAAAACCGATTTGACCAAACAGGTTACTAACTAAGTTTTCAAATTCAAAAGGATTAAGTTCCATAATGTTGGGGCGGTTTTCCAGGTCTGACATTATGTCGCTTTGTTCAACAAACCGCTTATCAACCATATCAAATTCAACAATTGGCTTAACCGCAAGCATCTCATCTGGGCGTGGTGATATAAGCGCTCCCAAGTTTCTTAAACAGGCACGTTTATCTATACGGCTTAGATTAATATCACTAAATCTTTCTTTGGTGGTCCTAATTGAAATTAGGCATGGACGTATATCATGTCCAGTAGAAGGGTCGATAGTCTGAACAAAACCATTAAACGCAACAACAAGAATATTATTGTTTTGGTCTGCTACTAAAACCTCATGAATGGTGCGTAAGCAGACAGAAGCTACTATATCCTGATATTGCGCCTTAATGTCTGCTGCTTTTCGAGGCTTCTCTACGCTAATCTCTCTAGTTTTTATATAACGAAATTCGGCAATTATAGGGACTATCTCCAAACTTGGTAACTCGTATTCAACTACTAGTTCCTTGGGTTCGGGGACATATGCTATTCTAAATTCTTGTGGAAAACCTTTGGGATAAGCTGAACGTTCAAGTAACATCGTGAAATATGACTTTATGGTTGTCGGGTCTCCACTTCTATAGCCGTCCTCTAATGCGTCAATTTCTTGATTATGTTCTTTGAAATTTTGCTCGAAGTCTTTTCTCTCTTTATCATATTCCTCTCGACGTTCCTGTATTTTTAATTTACGAGCATTCTCGGAAGTCTCCCATTTCTTATAAACCTCTTGATAACTATTCTTAGCTTCTTGCAAGTCTTCTTGGTACCATTTTTCAGAACCAGGAAATATCTTATCTAGAGTGCTCGGTTTTCTAACCATAGAAAGAAATTCTTCAAGTTGTGGTGCTTTTGGGGTGGGGTTACTTAATTCTGATGGAAGTGAAAATTCTCTAAACTTATCGTGTCTACGGAGGCTATCGAAGGATATTTTTGGGGTACTTTGTAATGAAAGTTCTAATATATTATTCAATTTATACATGCGGTCAATTAATAATATATTTGATTTCTCGCTCTCATAGTAAGGCCATTTAATTATTTGTTCAAGGTCTTCATCTAGCAGTAATCCATGAGCTGCTTTCTCCTTCCATAATTTTAATTTATCAGATAGTGCTCTTAGTTCAGTGATGGATAATAATTTATTTTGCACAATAACATCCTTAAATATCAATTAACGACCCTATCTGAAGCTATAAAAGGCAAAAACGGAACTGTCCAGGTACCAAGCAAACTCAATATTATTGCGAAAATTCATGTCATTACGATTATATACGTGAGTGTGTGAATATACTACACCTATCCGTAAACTTTTTAGTTGAAATCATATAATAATCCATTATCCTGTTTATCCTGGCGATATTGCTATGTCTATCTCTTGAGGTTAGATTCTTCACAAAATCTCAAGTAAATGTGCGTTTACATCAAATCATATCAATTCAATGCCCTTCTCGCACGAAAGAGAATCCAATAAATGGCCAACCGAAACTAGTTGGTCTAATTCCTGCAGTGTTTCTAGAGACAACTGAATTGTATAGTCTGTGTATCTCGCATGCGAAGCAATGAAGATAGTTATTTTAGATTTACGATAATATAATATGGTATCGACATATTATCGATAAACCTTCCCATTCACAAGCAGTGAATATTTCACTTGCAATGAAATGTTCGATACAAGTTGATTGGCAGCCTATATTATTTCTTGTGTTTTTTAGCTGACTTCCGTGACTTTATCTGCCGTGAGTGTCGTTCCCTTTTTCGTCGCTTTTCAGTCATCTTCTCGTCTATTCTTTGTAAACTTGCTGCTTTCTTCTCCGCTTGTTCTGCTCGCTTTATTGCTGCAGCTATTGTTTCAGCATATTTATTTCTTTCTTGAACAAGACCAATTTCATTGGCTATTTGTAGTACTGCGAGCGGTCGGTATTGCGGAGGTACCCTCTCGAGCACCGACTGTGGGTCTTCAGAATATTTCCACGCCAGTGTTTCCTCGTAGTCTTTCGACAAAGTTTCAAGGCTAGTAGCTGCCTGGTCAATCTCCCCTCCGAAGGCAGCTATGATGGTCTTTTGATCTAGTAGACTAACACCAGCCTCAGTGAATGCTAACAACAAAACATCGAATGCCCGAGCTGCTGTCTCAGTATCAGCACTTGGTGAGAGAGTCGATCCAAATCGAAGAAATGCTTCTGGTTGCCATGTTATTCTAGATCCATTCTGTAGGAGATTTAGCATTGAAGTATGGCTAACAAACCATGCTGGAGATGGTTGACCTGGAGTTGAGATCATGTGGTATCGACCTTGACGCTCGTTTAGAATAATAGTGAGAGCTTCGGCCTCAGGCACCGCTTTTTTATAAAAATCGGTTATCGTCTCTGGATCAGTCGACTGCTGATTCAGGATGTCTTCCCATTTATGGACTATACTAGCCGAAATCTTTGCACTTTCTTCCAGGTCGTGAGGGTTGTAACCAGGCCAATTGCTCAATGGGATTACTTCCACTCCGATTTTATTTAGAGCTTGCCTCAAATGAGCTTTCGTTGGATTCGTATGACCAAAGGCAAATTTATTATATGACTCCCAATCAGAAGGATTACCAGCTGCTTGCCATCTAATAAATCCTTCTAGAAATTGGTTAGCTTTTGGGTATGGAGGTTGTCCTAAAGCAGCTGCTATGATTTGCGGTGATGTCGTGCCATTATCCTGGATAACCCGATCTGCAAACCAATAGTGCTCTCTTGTCTCTTCAAAAAGGCTTTCTGTAGTGAATAGGCGTACTCCCATCGCAGTAAGTCTTGTGAAAGCGTCACGAAATACTGCACTTGTAGGTGCGGTAATAGCAAGTGCAGGGATTTGAGCGCTTGAATCAATTAGCCATAGAGTTTTCTTGGCATTATCAAGCTGTTCACTAGCCGCCTCACCCCATAGGCCGAGAGCATTCAGTGAGAAAAAACCTTGGGAGACACGTCCGAGATATTCTTTGTCAGCATCTTCTGGTTCAGAGAATATATCGATTGCAGTTGTAAAAAACACTTGGCGCCGTAATAAATCATCATAGCGAGTAGCTGCTTGATTTACATACTCTATGATCGAAGGTGGCACAGGAATATTGCGATGGTCTTCTGCGGCGGCTAGCGTTGTAGCTAGACTGAGACCTGCTTCTCTGAAAAAATTTACAAGCGATGATTCGATATCTTCCGATATAGCATTTGCTTGGGAGTCATTTAGTTGCTGGTAATTACGTCGTATGCGTAGAACTAGGGATTGATGGAAACGTTCTTGTAGATCTGAATATTCTGCTTTAGCTTCTCCTGCCAACTCATCGGCCTTTGGACCAAGAGAAATTAGTCCATCGTCAGTTTGGGTAAGTAAACCACTCTCACAAGCGAATACAGAGATTTCATTTTTGAACTGTAATGCGAGCTCAGCTGTAGTAGGCCAACCTGCTAGCTGTACCGCCTGCTCGATAGTAAATGTCTTGAGTTTACGGAGCTCTGGAATAACTGATTGGATTGCTGCACAAATAGCAGCGACCCTAGCTTGCTCAAAATTTTGGAGCTTTAGAAGTTTGATGTATACAAAGAAACCTGGAGCAGCCGCATCTCTTCCTAAAGGTGACAGTATTGCTTGTCTAAATTCTCTTCTTATACGGACAGCCACTCGTGGATAAACAAATCGGCCTATGTTCTCAATCATACGGTATAGATTGGAGTGGCTACCATCGGTGTTGTCATATGGGATCACCCGTATTCTAAATTTCTCCAAATACTCCCGTGATTGCGGTGGAGGAACCTCAGGCGCAATCCAACAAACTGGCTGATCGACACCTGCTCCTTGCTTAGCCGCATCAAGTACTTGTCTGATATTAGGGTCTGAAAGAGAGTGTCCAACTACAATTACGGGATTGAACTGAAAAACTGATGTCAACTTTGTGCGCCAATATTTCCAGCTTTCGTTTTCTTGAACAGCTTGATATTGGGATTTCGTAAGTATCAATCCTACTTCTGATTTTAGATCGCCATGTATTTTGAAGATGGCTCCAGAACGGCCAGAGGTAAGAAGGTTCATATGATCAACTGAGTTTGAATGCACAACATAAGCATCTCCAAGCGTAGCAAGCTGAGTTTGTATCTCATCGTCATAATTTGTAGTCAAGTAAACAGGAATCGGCCATTTTGCAAGTATTTGGTAGATTCGAGCAGGTCGATTCGGTTGAAGTAAATTACGGAGATGGGCAAGTACTGGTGGAAATCCGAGTGCTTTGATAGCATATTCAAATACTAAGGGATAATCACCTTGTTTGAAAAGGGTATGAATTATAGTGTAATCTGAATGGGAAATTGTTGGCTTAGTTAGTGCCAGTGCCCCTTCTGCGAGACTCTTGCTCGTTGGATAACCCATCTCGATGGAAGGACCAGAGCCTACTAAAAGCCATGCTTTTCCAGATCGCAAGTAATCAACTAGAAATGTGTCCATAACCTAATTCTCCTCAACTCATATGAACTGCTGAAACATAATAGTTTGCTGTAATTTTATATATCGCAAATTGTAGGCCATTACGTACACAATTCTGTTTTTACTTCCATGCGATTCTAGTATTTTTTCGATTAGCTCAGACGTCAAATTACAAAATATTCTTCTAAATACCTTCATAAAATTGGATTTTATATACTAACTCTGAAGAAAACACCAATGATCAGGACTATTATCGCACATAATAATTGAGCACACAATTTTTCTCCTCTTGATTTCCCCATATAAAACCTTGGTACAGTAATTATCTTGTTGTGACAAGTAAAGCTCGCATGAATCCCTGAATGAAAGCCAATCCGCTATACATGCGAAAATATCAGGATGATAGAGTTTTCGATTACTAACCCCAGCTTGTTTGAAAGCCACCTATGATAAGGAGGTAAGAAGACCATAAGTGAACATAGGGGGTATAACTGCAATTGAATATGTTCTTCGAGTGTCGATGACCAAGAAGGCCACTGCTCAAATACGAGAAATCTGGATGCAAGTCTGAACCATGTTGATATTGCCCTGGCGTTGGGCAAGCACCAGTCTTATGTCTCTAAATGCGAGACAGGGGAGAGGCGAGTTGATTGCGTTGAGCTGCTAGATTTTATGGTTATATACAAGAAGCCCATCGAGTATTTCAAAACATAAGCCTCATTTCAATGTAACAATTATATTCACATCACCTTTAACCTCGCCATCATAGCCCCCCGTTTCACCCTTGTAAGTATCTTATCTCCCGTCTCTTACTCCGATCTTTATATATAATATAATAAAACAGCTGAAAAAGGGTAGTGAGCGCTAACTAGTGACCACTCCGACGTATGAGGGAATGCTACAATGGACAAGTATGAAAGAATGAAAATAATAGAAGAATACCAAGAACAAAGAGTAAAATCACAGGATTATCTTCTATTACAAGAACTAGACGAGGCTGAAAAGCTCATGCTACAGAAGCTAAAGGCTGAGGAGAGGGAAAAATATCTCGCAGAAATTAAAAAAAGGAGAGAGGAGCAACAGGCAAAAAAGAATCGCAGAGATAGCAGATGGCTTGCTATATATTCTATGTATAGTTTGACTCGGGAACAATGGCAAGTTATATACAATAAGCAGAATGGGAATTGCGCTATTTGCGGTAAATCTCAAGACAAGTTAGGATACAAATTACAAATAGATTATGACCAGGTTACGGGCAAAGTGAGAGGATTACTCTGTAGAAAATGTAATATGGGAATTGGAATGTTTGGTGAAGATGTAGAGAATATCAATAAGGCTATCAGGTATTTGGAAAAATCATAACAAGAGCTAGTATTGCTTTACTCTATTTCTTTTCCAAGAACTCTCGTATCTGAGTTACCTCCGTGCAGATTATTAGAATGAGAGCCAGCCCAGCTATCAGAAACCAGATGATAGGTGTGAAACCAGCAAACGTCGCGTT
>Ga0315277_10005213_pt1 | contig 17186 bp, 18 predicted proteins | sample YL17G05_15_MG_FD_203695 | JGI IMG/M metagenome (GOLD analysis project Ga0315277, IMG submission 203695) | Sediment microbial communities from Yellowstone Lake, YNP, Wyoming, USA - YL17G05_15 | ecosystem: Environmental > Aquatic > Freshwater > Lake > Sediment | place: USA: Wyoming | collected... | reverse complement strand
GCCAACGATGCTGTATTTCTTGCTGTAGCGTACGAGCCCGTGCGCGGTTTTTCCGTCAGCGCAGCTGTACAAGCGGTCCGCATAGATGAGTGAACGATTCATCGACATACTAGGTCTACTTTGTCTGCGAGTATTACCTAAATTTCCTCCCCGTGAGGACTAACACATAATCACTGTACGCAACACGATGTTGCTTGAACTTGATGAGCGCCTCGATCGGGCTAGCCGAGGCGGGAAGCACGTTGAGACCCTCAAGGTCCTTGATGAGCGTATGGTACTTGAGCATGCACGTGTCGCTTGCGTAATCAGCCCAGCCGTTGGTGTCATAAATCGCATGGAGCGCGCTATCGCCGTCGTACGAATGGTACGAGATGAGCGGCTCATTGACGCTGCTTTCCTTAATCTCAGCGGGGAGCAAATCCTCGGTCTTCGACGCCCCGGTCTTGAAGCTTTTCACGATGGGGTTACCCCCGGGTGTGGACGCGCCGATGAGAAACGGCATCCGATCAATGACTTGAGAATCCAGTAATTGTTTGAATCCGTGGTAGATCCCGACGAGCGTCGTACCGTTGCCGACCGGTGCCGCGACAGCGGTGGGAACCTTGCCGAGCTGCTGGTAGATCTCAAACGCAATCGACATGTACCCACGCCAGCTCTCGTTGCCGTTCCCTGGGTTCGCATCATACAGATGTTCCATGCGCGCAAGCCTTCTGCTTTGCTCCACGGCATCCTCGTATTTACCGTCAATCGTGATAATCTCCGCGCTGAGATTCTCAAGCTCTGCTTTTCGTTTCGGCGCGACGTAGTACTGCTCTGGAATCAGAATTTTAGCCTTCAGCCCCGCAAGCCTTGCAAAGTACGCAAGGGAGACACCATAGTTGCCGCACGTGCCGACCGTGACCGTCGAGTACCCTTCACGCAACGCTTTCTTCACGTGGTACTGCGAGATCCGGTCCTTCTGCGTACCGGTAGGGTTGCCACCTTCGAATTTCAAGAAGATGTTGCCAAAACCCAGGGCACGTTCGAGATTCCTGGCTCTAGTGAATAAGGTATCTCCAACACCATCGTTGGGTGGGGGCTCATCATCGTTTTGGAGTCCCGCTACTTCCATGTGGTTATCCCTTTCATTATAAAAGACTCATTCTGTACACCGTAATGAAAAACACGTATTAAAAATTTTTGTAACGTCCATCGATTTCGTACTGAATATCTTTTGAAAAAAAGTTTATGGTGATTTTTTTGGTCAAAGAAAAAAAATTATTAATAAAAAAATTTTCTGTTTGAAAAAATACAGTGATGACATTTTTGGAACCATGTACACCCCGAGACAAGACTTTATAAAGAGTCACCCCATTGCTTTTTCAAATTTCAGTCATTGTATGGAATACAATGGTGGAATCCTATGACGATGTATTGCTCTGTCTGCGGCGATGAACTAGAGCCCGAAGAGGAAGAAGACGGCATGTGCGAAAGCTGCAAACTGTCGAAGGTGGATCACACCTCTGACGAGGTCGAACCTGAAGTTCCATAGACATAAGATTTCATTTCAATGCATCTGACACAATTGATAAAAAGGTAAGAGAAAGTTGAGAGAAGTAGGAAAAGGAGAGAGAGAATGGCGATAGGGTTTGTGTTAATCCATGTTGCACCCGCACATGAACATGAGGTCTACAACAAGCTTTCAAAGATACCGCAGATCGTGGAGCTGCACCCGCTGTTCGGCGAGTACGATCTCATCGCGAAGATTGAGGCGAACGATTTCGAGGAGCTCGGGACGATCATCGTCAACAAGATACGCTCCATCACAGGCGTGCTTGATACAAAGACGCTCACGGGGCTCACGTTCTAAAAAAAAGTAGTGGCGCATTGATCGGCTAAAAAGCAATAGTCTACATTTTTTTATTTCTTCCGTGGTCTGTAGATTTCTTTTTGTTCCGGCATGATAAGCCCGGTATGGCGTTTCCCCTTGTAGGATGAGAGTGTTGGCTGCGGACGCTCAGCTGGTGCGTCCAACTTGAGGATGAGGAGCTGGCCGATGCGCATCCCTGGTTTCAGGACGAATGGTTTGTCTGAGGCGTTAAATATCTCAAGGGTGAGGTTCCCGTCCGATCCTGGCGAGACGAGCATGCTGCCCATGTGCGTGGTGATGCCGATGCGTGCGAGCGTCGTGGAGCCGTCGTACAAACCCGCATGATCATCCGGCAGTCTGATTCGTTCCAACGTTGAGCTGAGTACGAGCTTTTTTGGTTGAAGCGTGTAGGATTTTTTTCGCTTGATGCGCCCGAACGGTTGTGCGAACTGATCGGAGAGATGCAGGCGCACCGAGGCGGATTTGACCTCAGGCGTCGGGTCGATGACGAGTGTCTTTTCCTTGAGGAGTTGTTTGATGGAACGATCAGAGAGAAGCATAGGATCACTGCACTGCGAATAAGGAACCAGCATTATAAACTCTTACTGCGAGACCGAGACGTCCTCTTATTATAATATATGATATATAGAAGAGTCGATAAGGAGGCTACAGAAACATTCTTAACAGTCCATGAACTTTTGTTCTGCCAGATGAAGCGGCAAATCAGGATCCTAGGCATCGACGATGCCCCGTTCACCTTCACTGAGAAATACTCTACAGTGATCGGCGTCGTGATGCGTGGTGGGGAGTACCTTGAAAGCGTGCTTCACAGCCAGGTGACGATCGACGGCACCGAGGCGACCGCGATCTGTAATGAGATGATTCAGCACACCAGGCATCGCAAGCAGCTCAAGGTCGCGATGCTGGACGGTGTGTGCCTCGGCGGGTTCAACGTCGTGGACATAAGCGAGGTTTACGAGGTGACTGGTCTTCCGATGATGACAATCACGAGGGACAAACCTGATTTTGATGACATCAAGCACGCGCTCAAGACGCATTTCAAGGATTGGGAGGCGCGCTGGAAGGTCATCCGCAAGGGGACACTCCATAAGATACCAACAAGCCACAACCCAATCTACATCAAATACGTGGGGCTGTCACTTCTGGAGGCAAAAGAAATAATAAATGTCTCCACTATACGTGGTGTCATCCCTGAGCCGGTGCGCGTTGCTCATCTTATTGCATCCGGCATCACGAGGGGAGAATCCTATGGCAAAGCCTAAAGCGCTCGTGAGAAAAGAACGGTGCCTTGCGTGCGGGGGATGCATCTCGGTGTGCCCCCAGGACGCGATCCTCATGGTGACTAGCAAAGCATTGATAGACAAGGATCATTGTAACAGTTGCTCTATTTGCGTCAAGACCTGCCCGATTGGGGCGATCATCTGGGAGGGCTCGTAATATGAAATTCGATGTTGTCGTCGTCGGCAGTGGCCCAGCAGGCAGTGTGACCGCCAGGTTCGCTGCACAGACTGGCGCAAAGGTACTCATGATTGAGCGTCGCGCCGAGGTCGGCGTCCCTGTGCTCTGCGGTGAGGGCATCAGTCAGAAGGTAGACAACTTCAAGTTGCTTGAGGGGAACCGGTGGAAGGCTAGCAAGATGGACGGTGCCCGGATCTTCTCGCCGAACGGCACGATGATCACGCTCTCCGCGGAGTACGCGGGCAGCGAGACCGGGTACGTCCTTTATCGGGATATCTTCGACCAGGAGCTTGCCCAGGGTGCGGTGCGCAGTGGCGCGAAACTCATGGTGAACACCGGCGCGGTCGACCTCCTGAAGAAGAACGGGAAGATCGCTGGCGTGAAAGCCCAGCGTTTCGATGAAACCATAGACATCGAGGCTGATATCGTGGTTGGTGCCGACGGCGTGGAGTCTTGGGTCGGTCGATGGGCAGGGATCAAAACCACGCTAAAACCGTACGATTTGGAGACGTGCGCGCAGTACACGCTCACGAACGTGGACTGGCCAAGCCCTTACTGCGATTTCTTCCTTGGTAAAAAGATCGCACCAGGCGGGTACGTCTGGGTGTTCCCCAAGAGTAAGGACGTCGCGAACGTCGGGATAGGGATCCTGTCCAGCATGAGCGAATCAGGCAAGGCCTTACAGTTACTTGATGCCTTTATCGCGAAGTACCCAGAGCTTTCGAAAGGCTCACCGGTCCGCCTGCTTGCGGGCGCTGACCCGGTCGCAGAACCTATTGAATCAGTGCGGGATCATCTGCTTCTGGTCGGCGACGCGGCACGCCACGTCGACCCGATCACCGGCGGTGGCCTCATGACCGCGATCGAGGGCGGTAAGATCGCAGGCGAAGTCATCGGCAAGGCGGTGGAGAAACAGCGGTTCGACCAACATACGTTATCCGAGTATGAAACCCGGTGGAAGGAGGCCTTCGGCAGGAAGCTGCATCGGAACTACGTCGCGAAGGAGATCCTGCTCGACATGGAGGACAAGACCTTGGATATGCTTGCCGATTCGCTCAAGGACTACAAGTTCGAGGAGTTCAGCACGTTAAGTATCATCAAGGCGCTGGTGTCGAAACACCCGTCGTTGCTTGTGAAACTCACCCCGCTCATGAAACTTGCGCGGACGTAAGGAGGATGACATGACGAACTGGGGGGTTGTGTGTAAGCCGAACGCGAAGAACGCGATTGCGATCGCGAAGGACGCGTACGAACTTCTGGGGAAACACGGCAAGGTGTACGCCGAGGAAAGCCTTGCGAAAGCAATCCATGTCCCAGGGGTATCGTTCAAGGAGATGAACAAAAAGGCTGACGTCGTGGTCACGGTCGGCGGTGACGGCACGATCCTTATGGCGCTCAGCGAGATCGAGAAACCCGTGTTCGCGATCAACTCCGGCGGCATGGGGTTTTTGTCTGAGGTTGAATCGAAGTACGCGAGGGAAGGCCTGGAGAGGATTATCGCTGGGAAATATAACATCGAGGAGCGGGCGAAATTAAAAATCACAGTCGATGGAAAACGTTTACCCGATGCCGCAAACGAGGTCACAGTGCAGACCGCGCGCATCGCAAAGATCCTGTACCTGAATCTATACGTGGATGGTGAGATGATCGAGTCCATGGGCGCTGACGGGGTGATCATCGCGACACCGACCGGCTCGACGAGTTATTCGCTTTCTGTTGGCGGTCCGATCCTGGACCCGACCGTGGACGCGATGGTGATCGCACCGCTCGCAGCGTTCAAACTCTCAGCTCGACCATGGATTATCCCCTTGAAGCGGAAGGTCGGCATCAAGATCCAGCCGAAGAGCAAGGATTCGAAACTCGTGATTGACGGCAGGTATGCTACCTCCGTGTCATCGAAGAACGACATCATCATCACGAGATCCGAGAAGAAGGCGCGGTTCATTAGGTTCGGCGAGAGCTTCTACGAGATGGTCCGCGTCAAGCTCATGAGATGAGCCTATGAGGCTGTTCCAGCGTAAGAAACCCGAGGCCGCCCCGGTACAATGGATGATCCAGCGTCAGTGTCTTAACCTTATTTTGGAAAGCTCGAAGTCGAACTTCCCGAACGAGTTCGGCGCGCTCCTCAGGGTTGACCGTACCGAAAAGACCATGATCACGGAGGTGGTGCTGCTGCCCGGGACAATCTCCGGTGACTCGCACGCGATCTTCAAACTCTACATGCTTCCGATCGATTACAGCATCGTAGGCACGGTCCATAGCCACCCATCGTCCATCTCGCGGCCCTCAAGGGCTGACCTGGATCTTTTCGACCATTTTGGGAGGATCCATCTGATTGTGGGTGTAAGTTCTATCGGCTCAACTTCTTGGCGGGCGTACGACTACAAGGGACAGGAAGTGCAGGTGCAGGTCGTCTAAAAAAAAGATTTTTATACAACAGATCGGCTACCACCATGGAGAGAGATGGCGACCGTACCCTTGGATTATGATGTGCTCTTGCTTGCGCCGCTTGCGCTGATCATCGGTGTCACTGCACTGTGGCTGCTGGAGCTTATCTTCATCGACCTTGACAAACGGATGCTTGGGAAACTACGACACAAACATGAGGCGCTCGCCAGGTTCACGAACTTTACCGGGGTGCTTTTCCAAGCCCTGTCCCACGCGCTCGGGTACACGGTGACGCACAGCGGGGTCGCTCATTTCCAGGTGAGCGTGCATTACGGTAAGGTGGAGCCGAAGCGGGAGAAGCAAGGGGTGTTTGCATGGACCTCGACGCTGCTATTATACCTCGGCCCGTTCCTCGTACCCACTGGGTTCATGCTGCTTTACAGTTATTTTGTACTGACGAAAGGATTTTCATTTCCGGCGAGCGTACAGTACACGTTCGTACACACGTTTGAGAATTTCGGCGGTACTCTTTCGACGTTTACGCAAAGTATGTTCCGATTCCTTTCCAGTATGGACCTGCTCAACCCGGTCCACGTGTTCTTCTTACTCGTTCTACTGTTTCTTGGTCTAGGGATACGCCCAAGCTACATCGGCGAGGAGCGCAAAGAAAAAGTCAACTTCCTGTACGACTTGAAAAACGTTACGATGCATTTCATTAAAAAACCGCTGTACATCCTTGTGTTCTTCGCCGTCGTCTACGGGTTTTTCTTCCTTTCGCTTGCGTTGAAAACCAACTGGTACGTGGCCCTCTTCTCAGTGCTAGGGCTGCTTTCCGTCATCGGCATCATCGCACTTCTCCTTGCTTTCCTTTTGCTCGCATTCGTGTGGGCATCGGACAAGATCGCACCTGGCTGGCGGCTGGTGCCGTTCCTCACTCTTCCCATCTCCTACGGCGCTGTTAGGGTGTTGTTCTTCTACGTCCCACGCGATAACATCCTTGGCTGGTCGTTGCTTGTGATGATCCTCGCAACTGTCGTGGTCACCCTCCTGCTCATTAAATATAAGAAGACCAATAGATTTAAAACCGCGGGGCCGATGAAGCATATGAGGGTTGCGGATGGAAAAAAAAGAGCTTCTCAAAAATGAACAGGTCGAACGGTTACTCTCACCTCACCCCTTGTCATTTATGAAACTTCAGGCCCTGTGCATCTTCGTGATTGTGTGGGGTATTGTGGTCTGGTGGTTGGTGAATTCCTCACAGTTTGGTAACTGGCTTAGTGGAAATCCCTGGTTCCCATTTATTCTGTGGGCACTCGTATTACTCATTTTCGGGGTGATTGCATCTCTTATTGCAATTCAATGGAGTATATTCTTCTTGTATCTTATGGTAGTTCTTGGTGGACTTGGGTTGCTCTTTTGGCAGCACTGGGAAAATAACTCTACCTCATTTATCGCTTTATTCATCCTTGTATACTCAATCATTGTATCAATCGCAGGGTTCCTCATCGTCGAACTGTACCGAAGGTCCCATAAGTACTACATCACGAACCTTCGCATCATGTTCAAAGGCGGGGTGCTGACGAAGCGGGAGCGCACGATCCGATACGATAAGATTTCGGACATCAACTCACGACAGGGGATCTTCGGGCAGATCTTCGGGTTCGGGACGATCATCCCAATAAGTGAGTCAGGGTTCGGGCTGGGCAGCGACAAATCTATGGCCGGTGGCGGTGTCGAGGTCGGAGGAACAAAAGCCCGGTTGTTCGGGTTCGCTGGCGGCGGCAAAGAGGTGCAGACGCCGATTGCACGCAGCTATTACGAGCTCCATGGTGTCTACCCGTTCAAGGACGTGCAGAAACTGGTGGAGAACATGGTGCAAAGCCACGTGCCGACCCAGTACCAGAAGGAGCAGGTGGAGTTTTCCAAACAACAGGTCGACATCCAGACACAGATGCGCGACCTGCTGCATCAGCAAGGTCGGGGGAAGCCACGGACGAAAACCGTGAAGCAGAAACCCGAGGAGGACGAACAAGAGGAAGAGCCGGAGAAGGAAGAGGAGGCGTTCCCGCAGGAGCAGGTCGACATCCAGAAGCAAATGCAGCAGCTGCTCAAAAAACAGCGCGTGATGAAGCCGACGAAGGACGAGACCGAGGAAGAGGAAGAGGCTGAGGAAGAGGAAGAAGAGGAAAAGAAGAAGGACGAGCGGGAAGTCGCGTAACAACAACGGATAGATATATTTATAAAACAAAATTTATTCTTGGAGTTGAAATGGTACCAAAAAGAGTCTTTTTTACGAAAGGCGTGGGGAGACATAAACACGAGCTACAATCATTCGAACTAGCGTTGCGTGACGCGGACATCGAGCAATGCAACCTGGTGTACGTGTCCAGCATCATCCCACCACACTGTAAAATCATTACGAAGGAGAAAGGCGTGAAGGAGCTACGCGCCGGCGAGATCACCTACGTGGTCATGTCCCGCAACTCGACCGACGAGCCAAACCGTCTCATCGGATCCGCGGTCGGCATCGCGGTCCCCAAAGACCGGTCGAACTACGGGTACATCTCCGAGCATCACTGCTTCGGGACCACCGGTAAAAAGCTTGAGGACATCACCGAAGACCTTGCGGCGACGATGCTTGCGACGACACTGGGTCTCGAGTTCGACCCGGACAAGGCGTGGGACAAACGGAAACAGGAGTACAAGATGAGCAGGCAGATCGTGCGAACCCAGAGCATCGCGCAGACCGCCGAGGGAGACAAGGACGGGCTGTGGACCACGGTGATTGCCGCAGCCGTGTTCATGGAAGACGAAGGAGAATAACCAGCGTCTCGCTCTCGTTTTTTTCTTTTTATTTTCGCAGATCGTGTTCCTTACTAAGAATATCGACAATTCTTTGCGCTGCAATGGATGTCGCATTCGGATGCGGTAAGGTGTTTTTTAACCGCTCAGCATTTCGAAGATACGTGTCGTAGTTCGTGAAAATTTCCTGTAACGCAGCTTGGAGTTTCTGTTCAGTGAAATACTTCTTGGACACCATCATGCCTGTCCCATACCTCAGAAGGTTATCGAGATTCCACTGCTGCTCCGCATGCATAGGGATGCCGATGACTGGTTTGCCTGAAAACGCAGCGGTGTATACCGTCCCCCTGCCTCCATGGATGATAGACAGATCCACGAGTTCATGGATTCTTTGAATCGAAGGGAAGAATTTCCGGACAATAATATTCTCATGCAATGAGGGCAACTCATCTTCCGGGATGATGGATTGGAGTGACACCAGTACAGTATTGTTAGTGTTATTCAAAGCCTGGAGTAGCTTCAGGAACGTCTGTTTCACCCCGTAGCTACCGATCGTAACAAGAATGGAACGACCTGGTTTCTTTAGCTGTGTTTCGACTTCGGAATCAATCGAGGGCTTCGGACCCTCGCTTGGGTATTCCGGCAGCAGCGGCCCAAAGAAATGCTCCTGCGGGAACCGAGGAGTCGGCTTAAGTCGTAAAAAAGTCATATCATCCAGAAGAAAGGTGTAATCTCCGCAAAAAAGATCCAGGAACCGATGAACCTGAGGGACCCCGTACATTCGTGCGAACCGGTTAAATCCCTTCACGCTCCATTGGCACCGCGTGATATACCAATTAGCCAAACGGTTCTTCACTGCTTTTGGGACAAGCCTGGTCACAGGGTTTTCGAACCCCTCCGGAAACGTGGCAAGGCCTGACTCGAAATATGGAGGAATCGCAACGCCAGGTACCAGCGTTACGAGCGGTACACCAGCGACCCGGGCAGAGATAAGCGGAGTGAAATTAAACGCGGAGACGACCAATTTCACGTGTTCCCTTCTGAAAATCGAGACCTCCTGCTCAATCCTCTCTTTACTGCTCGCTTCGTTTTCCTTGGAAAAGAGATGGGGGTAGAATCGTTCCTGGGGCATATTCTGATAATGATATTTCTGCTTCAGGCGTTGGTTCCTCTCAGAGATTTTTTGATTAATGTGTCTTTCTAATTCGATGACGGGAAACCCAAGGTCGGTCGCATTATGCTCATAGGTTCCTTTGAATCCTATGAAAATAACGCGCCCGCCAAGCTGTGCATAGTTCTTCGCGATTTCGATTAAAGGGTACGTTTCACCAAAATCGTTGAAAGAAGGGAGAAACGCGATCGTAGGTAGCCGAGAAATCGTCATTGGTTTTAGGCACCAAAAATCAACATACCCTCCTTACTTATAAATCATGGGTCAAACAAAGTATTGCGGTTACAAATACTCAGTCGCCCCTTGATATCCCGACGTGTGCTCCTCGTGAACTTCCTCGATGATCATTTCCTTGAAAGTATTATTCCTTATCCATAAAAAAGATTTTATATGGTACCTCTTGTTAACCCCTCCTCATGAAGGAAGAGACTACTATGATTCAAGAATTCACGAAATGGTTTGAAGACCTCGGCATCAAAGACGTGCCGTCCGTCGGCGGAAAAAACGCATCGCTTGGTGAGATGATCAGGAACCTCGGACAGAAAGGCGTCCGGGTCCCAAGTGGGTTTGCGATCACCGCGTACGCGTACAAATACATGATCGAAAAAGCAGGCATCGACATTAAAATCAAAGAGATATTAACCGGGCTTGACACCCATAATATGACCGACCTTGCGAAACGAGGACTGAAGATACGCGAACTCATCAAAAGCACCCCGATCCCGCCTGAGCTTGAGGAAGACATCAGGAAACACTACCGGGAGATGGAGTTCCGGTACAGCGAAAACGTCGATGTCGCAGTACGAAGCAGCGCGACCGCGGAAGACCTCCCGGACGCTAGCTTCGCAGGACAGCAAGAAACGTATCTCAACGTCCGCGGCGAGGACGAGCTCATCGAGAAAGTACGAGACTGCTTCGCATCACTGTTCACCAATAGAGCTATATCCTACCGTGTCGACAAAGGGTTCGACCACTTCAGTGTGTACCTCTCCGTCGGGGTCCAGAAAATGGTGCGGTCCGACCTTGCCTGCTCCGGCGTCATGTTCTCCATTGACACAGAGAGCGGGTTCCAGGAAGCGGTGTACATCACCGGCGCGTACGGCCTCGGGGAAAACGTCGTCCAAGGCGCGGTGAACCCTGATCAGTTTTACGTGTTCAAACCCACCCTGAAACAAGGGTTTAGACCGATCCTTGAGAAGAAAATCGGGTCGAAGGACAAACGCCTCATCTACGGGCCGACCGGGACGAAACAGACCAAGGTTAGCACTGAGGATAAGGCGAAGTTCGTCATCGACGAGGAGGACATCCTCACCTTAGCCCGCTGGGCTGTCATCATCGAGGATCATTACAAGAAACCCATGGACATCGAATGGGCAAAAGACGGAAAGACCAAAGAGTTATTTATTGTCCAAGCACGGCCTGAGACCGTGCATTCCCAGAAGAAAGCAGCGGTCATGGAGACCTACGTGCTTGATGAGAAGGGTACCCTCTTGGTCGAAGGAGAAGCAGTAGGTAGCAAGATCGGCCAAGGCGAAGCCAACATCATCGCGGACGCAAAAGACATCAGCAAATTCAAGAAAGGCCAGGCCCTGGTCACGGACATGACTGATCCGGACTGGGAGCCGATCATGAAGATCGCGGGCGCTATCGTCACGAACCGGGGTGGCAGGACGTGCCACGCTGCGATCATCTCAAGAGAACTCGGTATACCCTGCGTGATCGGGACAGGGAACGGCACTGAAGTCATCAAGAACGGTATGAACATCACGATCGATGATTCCGAGGGAGTCGGCAGAATCTACCAAGGTCTTCTGAAATACCATGTCGACACCTTAAAGCTTGATGAGCTTCCGAGGACAAAGACCCTGGTGATGATGAACGTCGGCGTACCAGAACAGGCGTTCCAGCAGAGCCAGATCCCGAACAACGGGGTCGGGCTCGCACGAGAGGAATTCATCATCAACTCCCACATCGGCATCCATCCCTTAGCGCTCCTACAGTACAAGGAACTGAAGAAGAAAGCGGCGAAGGACAAGAAGATCGCTGACGTGATCAAGAAGATCGACGAGCGAAGCGCTGCCTACGATGACAAGGTGCAGTTTTTCATTGACACGCTCGCCCGTGGGATCTCAAAGATCGCGGCTGCGTTCTACCCGAGTGACGTAATTGTACGGATGTCAGATTTCAAGACCAACGAGTACGCGAATCTCATCGGCGGTTACCTCTATGAACCTGAGGAGCACAACCCGATGATCGGCTGGCGAGGCGCCTCCAGGTACTATGATGAGACCTACAAGCCAGCGTTCGGTCTCGAGTGCGTCGCGCTCAAGAAAGCACGTAACGAGATGGGGCTCACCAACATCAAACCCATGATCCCGTTCTGCCGCACGCCAGAGGAAGGCCGCAAGGTCATCCAGGTGATGAACGAGTTCGGCCTGAAACAAGGGGAGAACGGGCTTGAGGTGTACGTCATGTGCGAGATCCCCTCCAACGTCATCGTCGCTGACCAGTTCTCAGAGGTCTTTGATGGGTTCAGCATCGGGTCGAACGATCTCACGCAGCTCACACTCGGACTTGACCGTGACTCTGACCTCGTGGCTCATATCTTCGATGAGCGCAACGACGCTGTGAAACGGCTTGTCTCCCAGGTCATCACGACCGCACATGCCCATAAGCCGCGTCGTAAGGTCGGCATCTGCGGGCAGGCGCCCTCTGATTTCCCGGAGTTCGCGGAGTTCCTCGTGGAATGCGGCATCGACAGCATCTCACTGAACCCTGACACCGTGATCAAGACGAGACTGAAGATCGCAGAGACAGAGAAACGACTGGGGCGGTAAGGTCCCCTTTCTCCTTCTATTTTTTTCTTACTCGTGGTGTCTCATCATTTGAAAACGCCATCGGTTGTTCCCTGCAAAGTTTTTATGAGCTTGACTGATAGCCTTTGTGTATGAATGTCGTCCCGCTTGTCCATGTAAAAGAAGGTCGCCTGCATGATGGGCTCGACGGCAGCCCTCTTACGGTCGACGAGGTGTTTGCCCGTGTCAAGAAAGACACGATATTGTACGTCCTTGATTCAGACGGTATCGACCACAACAACCCGGACTTGGAGCTGTATCAACAACTCACAGAACACTGCATCCTCTGGGTCGATGACGGCCCTCGTCGCATCGATGACGTCATGGACACGATTATGGCAGGGGCGACGGACCTCACGATACGCCCGGACCACTGGTCAGAGGTAAGCATCGACGAGATCTTTGAACTCACCGACGGCGAGGTGTTCTACGCGGTGACGTTGGGACCGAAGAATCAGATTCAAGGGGGTACACTTGCACCACAGGGTGCCGGCATCATCGCGTTCATCGATGCAACACAGCCTCAGGAAGATTTTACCACCGAAAGTTACCTCAAAGACATAGGGCTGAGACAGAAACTATACTTGTATACCTCTTCTGCTAAAAACCCGTCCGGATGGGAGGAGCAAACCCTCGCTGGGCTGGTCGTCGACCTCAAGAATCTCGGGGGGACTTTGTAATGGACACCGAAGCCAAGATCATCATCGCGTTCTTGTTCAACAGGAGCGGAAAACCAGTGCTAACGGAGTCGGAGGTGTACCTCCCCTTGTCCATGGAGCTTGGCTGGTTCTCCACAAGCGAGGCACAAGAGTTCGTCTCATACGCGGTCACGCAAGGGCTGCTTGCCAAGGAAGGCGGGATGCTTCGTCCGACCTTTCCGATTGAGACGATTGCGATCCCTGTGGGCTTCACCCCAAGGAAAAAAACCTTCCCTAAAAAAAAGAAACAGGCGAAGGACGAGCCTGTGCTCGAGGCGATCGCATCGCGAATCTGTGAAAGAACCGGTCGTGAGAGCGCAGACGTCCATGAGGAGATCACCCAGGTGGCATCAGAAATGAAGATCATCCCTGAGGTTGCCGTGCTCTTCATTGCACGGAACTACAACATCTCATGCGAAGAATGGTATGACGCGGTCGAGACGATGCTTCTTACAGAAAGTACAGGATAATCGGGATGAGCAACACCCCCATACACTGGCTCCGTCGTACCCCCCAGCAGATGGGGAGAAACCCGATGCTGGTTGCCGCAAAGAGGACGACGAGGCCGAGGATGCCGGTGAACAGGACCACAAGCACGACGATGAACAGAACTGTGAAGCCGACAAGTGCGGTGTACGGGATGCGGCTGAATTTTTCTGCGAAGAGCCTTGCGAAGTACAACGTCGAAAAATAGGAGATGCAACCGGACAGTACCAGGAACATTAAAAGGTAGGCGAGCGTTGAAGGCATCGCAAGGTCAACCCATGCCACAGCGGGGAGGAGTGTATTGATCGCAATCGTGACACCGCTGCGTGCCTTGAGGAGCACGAACAGCACGATGATGACGAAAAACGAGGCTGCGGTGTTCACCGCGGCAAGGGTGACGATCGTCTGCTCCGTGCTTGACTTCTCCCGCACGGTCATCGCAAGCACGGTCCCTGTCGCGGTCGTGAGCCCAGGGATGAGGGAGACGAAGATACCTGCGATACTCCCGGTCATGATTGAGACAACGGATGCTTTCTTCTCTATCTGATTCAGCATCAACGGTTCGATCTTCTGCTCCGGGATAGCGGGTTTGGTGACCAAGGAGCTCAGCAATGTCGGCATGCCAAACAGACCAGCGAGCGCGGGGAACAACACCGGGGCTGGAAGGCCGATCGGCGATTCCACCTGCATGTTGAAGATGAGCAACCCGAACAGGCCGGAGATGAAAAGCACGAACGCGGCGAACAGCATGCCTGCGACCATGGATGCTTTCCCCTTGAGGCCGAACTCGGTGATGCGGGTTTTATGCGTCAGGGTCATGAGGATTACCACCGCGATTAGGATCCAGACCATGATTCCACGGATCTCGCTATACAGGTTGAGAGGAGGACCAAGGAGGAAACGGAGAGGGACGAACAGGCCGAGGCAGACGAGGATTGCACCCGTGCAACCAAGAGCCGCGAGTGAGACCGCTTTATAACCCTCACCCCTGAGAAGAAGATTGTGCGCTGGAAGAACCGAGAGCGCGGTGTCCTCATTCGGCGCACCGACGACAGTAGTTGCTAAGGTAAAAAAATGAGAAGGAACAAGGAATCATATGGAGAAAAACGATAAAAACAACTATCGGGAAATTCAGGTGATATTTTTGGATATATGCGAAGGAAATAATTTTATCCAATAATTGAGGGTTAAAAGTGGGTTTACACCCAATATTGCATAAAAATAAATACGTGATATGCATTAGCATTACATAAGGAGGAATGAAAATTATGAAGAAAGGACCATTTAGTATCCTTGTTTGTATGTTGATGATAGTAAGCATTATTGTCCCTATAACTACAGCAACAATATCGGAAAAGACGTCTCATCCCATGACAATGGGGAATACCTTGTATGTAGGTGGTTCAGGTCCTAATAACTATACGAAAATACAGGATGCTATCAACGATGCATCCAATGCTGATATCGTGTATGTCTACGATGAATCATCACCCTACCATGAAACTCTAACTGTCAACAAATCCATTACTCTCGTTGGTGAAAACAAAGAGACAACAATTATCGAGAGTCCTGATAATTCTACTGTTGTGACAATATCTGCAGATTATGTGAATATGAATGGTTTTACCATTATCATTCACTCTCAGCCATCGACATGGGGTATGGGAATCGTGATTTCCAAGATGTCTGATTGGCCCAGTGAAAAAGATGAAATTATCCAGAACGTGACTATCTATAATAATAATATTATAACTACAAACCCAAACAGCTCAGGTATTGATAGTCTCTATTTTAATTATGGGAATATCTCCAATAACTATGTCAGCGGTTGTCAGCGAGGTATCCATCTATTTTTATCATCACATGACACAGTTACCAACAATGTTGTTGAAAATAGTTATTATGGGATCTCGGTTTCAAACACCTGGAATCCTCGCTTCCATTTATGGTTTGTCCATCCCCAATTTGGAGATAACATTATCTCAGGGAATATCGTCAGAAACAATCAAATCGGTATTCTCATCGATGGAGATAGAACTATGAACGATATGATCCTTGAAAATAACGTTTCAAACAACGCAAAAGGAATCGTCCTTGGCACGGCATTAAAGTCAGAAATCGCCAGAAATAACTTCATAGGAAACAACCTCAGCGCCTCGATATTTACTATAAACCTTTTCTTTTATCCGACAAACTCATGGCATGATAATTATTGGGGTGAACCTAAGAAATTCCCTGTTCCTATTTTTGGTAGATTTTGGTTTATTATTATGTATCATACAGATTTTGGGGAGACCAATTTCGGAAGTGGAATCCCTCTTGGACAATATCCAGTGATTGCGTTTGATCGAACACCTGCACAAGAACCCTACGATATTCCATAGAACAAGAAAATCAAGAAGAACTGAAAAAAGAACGTTTGAAATTGTAGATTTAACTATTGTCATTGATTAGCACAAATTATGAATGGTTCTTTTCAATAATGATCAGAAGTGAGGGAATCTTGTCTGGGGGGAAAGGACAGCGTCCCTACTAAAAAATTGGTCCACTGTCAATGAAGATATATACGGAAATAACTCATAAATATTCATTCAATTTTTTTACATTTGGATTATCAATATGGTGCTTCCTCAGGGATACAAGGGTTTCCATGAGACTCATCCTCTCAAAAAATCCTGGATAGAATGCCATTGTTTTTTCACAGAATTTTTTTGCATGCAAAATATCTGGGGCCGTGAACGTGAAGATCCAGTCGTACTCCCCATGGACGAAGGAAATATTTTCCAAGGAGATCCCTGTACTTGATGTGAGTTCCTGCAGGCGTGACGACATGAAGGTGTCTAAAGTTTTTTCATCCATCGGTTTCGATGACCGTTTAAGCAGAAGCGTATAGCTTTTCAGTGAACGCTTATCATCATCAACGATTGCTGTGTATCCCCAAATGGCATTACTCTTATTCAGCCTCTTGATGATTCTCCATATTTTTTGCCTGGAGAACCTCAACCGCTTCGCCAACACATCAAGGCTTTCACTTGAGTTCATCTCAAGTTCGGCCATGATCTTCTTTTCATCCTTGTCCATCTGTTTCTTGCTTGTTTTCGCCATGCCATTCGCCTGATATTGCGCTTTTATAACTAATCTTTCCTTAAAACAATTTCTCTCTGTTCATTAAGAAGAATGGATCATGGGGAGTCCGTCTGGGAGGAAATGTAGATAATGGGGCCTGGGTAAGTCTGGGAGGTAAGGGTAAAGCATCCTTACTGAAAACAAGCCCAGACCCCAAGAAATATTATCTCGTGATGGTAATTAAATGTTTCCCTCCTTGAGTTCTAGAAGGACATACTCAGTCTCATTATCGCAAGATTGCTGAATCTTTTTATAACATTTGTTTCACAAAAGTAGTCAACATCCTCCCTATCCTAAAATATTTTAAATACTTTTGTTGTATTACATTTCTG
>Ga0315277_10005212_pt1 | contig 17188 bp, 10 predicted proteins | sample YL17G05_15_MG_FD_203695 | JGI IMG/M metagenome (GOLD analysis project Ga0315277, IMG submission 203695) | Sediment microbial communities from Yellowstone Lake, YNP, Wyoming, USA - YL17G05_15 | ecosystem: Environmental > Aquatic > Freshwater > Lake > Sediment | place: USA: Wyoming | collected... | reverse complement strand
GGTATCGGATAATCAGACCCGACCGAGGCTACGCTGTCAAACGAGTTGGCGGTGCCACCCGTTCTTGTTCGTGGATGCCACTTGAGAAAACCCGGGTGGCACGGTCAAACTTCTTTGACCGTGTGTCTCTACGCACGCGGGAAGGTATCGAAGTCAATGAGGAGTCCGGTACTGACACCGGTTTCCCAATCCCTTGCGCTCGAATAACGCCATTCGCTCGGGTGCGAAACCAGGCCCCTACGGACGGGATTCTCGTGAATGTATTGGACAGCCTCGTTGATCATCGGCACCGAGGTCATGTTTCGATCGTAGCCGCCGCCTGCCTGCCAGAAGTGATACGGAGATCGCTGCTGTCCCGTGGCCAGCCACTTCAGTCCTTCCGGCCTGTTCGTTCTGAGATAGATCAATGCCTGACGCGACACCGGCTGCTTGATTGCACGCAATATCTCGGCGATAGAATATGTCTCTTGGCGAGGGCAAATCAGAATATGGACGTGCTCCGGCATGAATACATATGCCCAGAGATCAAATGCGTGCTTTGCCTTCGCAGCGATAATGGCATCGATCAAATAGCCGCATGTCCGTTCGCTCTTCAAGAATCGACGACTGCGGAAACAACTGAAGGTCAACTCGTGAGCATTCCCTGCGAAGTCGTAACGGTGGCACCTCTTACGATGGTACTTTCCGATCTCCATGCGATCACAGTACCGAAGAGTGCACCGTCAAACAAGTTTGGCGGTGCCACCCAGAGCCTATAATCTGTTCCGCGCTCAAGAGGGGCGGCGCTGGTCGGCGAGGGCTTCGCTGAGACGATTGGGGCCGGCGGTGATCTCCCATAGGGTCTCCAAGCATCATTCGCTAATGATCAATCCAGCTATTTGAGCCATTGCCGTATCTTCTCCTGGCAGTCGTTCTTGGGGAAGATTTCCTTGTTGTCGTAGCCGGAGACACGAACGGTGGCGACCCATTGCGGGACTTCTTTCGTGAGCTCCTCGACGGACTCTGTTCTGCCGGTGATCTGGCATCGGCGGACCAGCTCGGTGGTGAATTCGGGATCGAGCAGGCCCGCAACTCCGAAGGACATGCGGTGCTCGCTCAGCGGCTTGTAGAAGACGCAGCCCGTGAAGACGTCCTGATAGGTGTAGCTGACGAGAATGGGAAAGGGGAAGTAGTCGAACGGATCGTCGCCGAATGGGGAGCCTTTGAAATCGAATCCGAGGCTCGGGTTGCCCGCGGCGATGAAGGCGGCGTCCCATTTGCCGTTCTGGATGGCCGTGGCGCCGCCGGGGTTGTCCCGTCCGCCCAGAATCAGGCCGGTGGCGTTGATCATCACATTGGCGACCTTGCCGGGATAGGCAGCCATGAGGAAGCCAGTCATGTTCTCGATGTCCTTCACCATGCCGCCGCTCTCCAGCCGGAGGTGCGTGAAGGCGTGGCGGTAGTTCATAATGACCAGGGCCTTCTTCTGGCTGCTGGGCGACTTCTGAATCTCGTTGAACTTGGCGACCGCGTTGTCCGCCATGATCTTGTCACGCTGGCCCAACTGCTCTTGGATCCGGCCGTAATTGTCCTTCGTGAGCTTGCTCCAGTCGGACTCAACGTCGCACGGCCAGATATGCACCCGCGAGTCCTTTGGCAGCGCACGATTGAGCCCGCGGATTCTTCGCAGGAAATCGTACGAGTTCGTCTTGTCCCAGATGACCTGGAAGTTGAAGTTCCTGTAGATCGCGCGAAGCCGTTGCTCCGCCTGCTCCTCGGAGAGCTTGTCGCTGGTGAGGAATTCTTCGACGGCCGGACGCAGCGTGACGCTGCCGCATTCGGTGAAGATATGCCCCACCTGCTGCTGGAATCGCTTGTCGCTCGCCAGCTCGAAGATCATGTCGTACTGCGTCGTTTCCGGGTGCGCCCGCTCGCACAGCACGACGATGTCATACTTGCCGAACAGACTCAGGATGTACTCCACAGGCGTCTGCTTCTGCACCTCGATGAACCGCACGTACTCCTCAATGGCCTTGTCATGGCTGGGGGGCGCCGGGGCCGCGGGACCGGCATCAGCAACGGCCGTTTGGACGGGAGCGAAGACGACCGCCAGCATCACCGGCAAGAGCATCTTTGCCATGATACGACTCCTTCCACACTCATTCGCATACACGCTTTCGTCGTTTTTGGGGAGATACCCTCATATTGTCGCGAGAGGAGTCGCGATATTTCGTCGTGGAAGGCAAAATTCCTGAGCCAACTTGCCTGATTACTCCCCAAGGACCCAGATGGTATGCGCGGTCCGCCGGGCTCGGTTATTTCGCCAGCTCATAGTGCATGCAGCGATTTGAGGCTGCCATTTCAAAGGCCATGCCTTGAGCGGTTTTCTGCACCGCGACCTGGTTGAATCGCCGGCCGGAAGAGGAGAGACAATAGACCCTCGCGGGCTCGTGCCGGATCATGACAGTCCCAACCACCGGCTCCATCAAGAACGGCGGCGTGCCCGACTTCGTGATAACGCCTCGCCCCTCGTCGAATTCCATGCCGGACCATTGTGCCCGTGCCGAGGTGGAGACCAGCAGCCGCTTGGCCTCGGCGATGGGCTTGTACTCCAGAGAGCTGACGAGCACGACGCCGAAATCGTTCTTGATGTCGATCGTCACGTCCGCCAGGGTTACGGGTTGGCCCTTTGTGAAGCCGACGAAGCCCTGGGTTCGCGGCGTGTTGATCGTCAGCAGGCCCTGTTCCAGGTCCCAGCGGATCTCGCCGGTGAGGGAGTCATACGTGTGTTTCGTCTTATCGGAAGCCTGCTGCGGCAGCTCGGCGCTGACCGGATACGGCGCTTCGCCGCTATCGTCGAACAGCAGGCCGTATTTGCCGAGCAGGGCGATTCGGCTGTCCCTTTTAGGGGCAAAGCCCGGGTACATTATGGCCCGCACGTCAACGCGCTCGAAATAGCCTGTCATTGCCTCCTTGACGTCCCTACGCTGGAACATCATCGCCGCGGCGGGCAGCACGTTCATGTGGGCCGGGTCATACAGCACCATGAACGAATTGATGAGCTTCGGATCGTAGTCGAGGAACGCGAGGTACGCATACTGCATCGGGTGCCAGTCCTGGAGGCAGGCGTAGGCGGCCATAATGACAGGGCCTTCCGCACGGTAGGGGTTGGGCAGGCAATTGTTCCACTCGGAGACGGTGTACGGCCGGCCGACGATTCGGCGCTCCGCAAGGCCGCCGATGGTGCCGAGAGAATCCGACTTGACCATGGGCGTGGCCGGGCTGATCGACTGGCCTTCGATGTAGTTGTACGTGCCGTGCGGATGAGCGTAGTACTCGTGCCGGTCGACGTAATCGAGCTTGGCATTCAAATGCAGGTCTGCGACATCGGAAATCCAGTGGTTGCTCCCGGCGATCGGGCATTTCACGCCGATACCCCGCAGGAATTTGTACATCTGGTCGTAGTACTCCTGCTGGGTATCGTACAAGAAGGCGTACATGTCGAGATTTCGCTGGCGGCTCCACGCGGGATCGTCCCGGGCCCGCGGATCGTACACGAACCGGTAGTTGAATTCCACGGTTTTGTTCTGAGGGCTTTCTTCGTCGCCAAGCCCCTTGCCCTCACCCTTGCCCGGCTGCCAGGCCTTGGCCAGGGCCTGGCGCGTCCCGTACTTGCGGACGAGCCACTCGTTGAACTGTCCCTGCAGCATGCGTTTGTAGTAGTCGGAGTTCGTGCTGAAGTTCGGCCCGGCGCCGAGGAACAGCAGCGAGTCCTCGTTGATGATCTCTGTAAGAGCGAGTACGGGATCGCCGGCCAGAGGTAGGCGCGTGTACGGGTTCGTGTGCATGAGGAGCCTTGTGAGGAGTTCCTGCTGAAGCCGGATGAGGAATTCATCGAACTCGCCCTCGATTTTGAGGCCGGCATAGATGTCGTCGAGCGAGTTGGCCGGCTCGGGGATGCCGTCGGCGGGCATGATCTTGCGGCTGGACAGGTGACTGAGAAAGACGTAAATGCCGCGATTCTTGAGACAGCGCACGAGGTAATCGAAGCGGTCGAGCATCTCCGTGTCGAACGTGCGCGTGCTGTCGGGGCTCTGGCTGCCGAAGAGATTCCTGCGCACGATGAAGTCCGTCCAGGGCGCGACGACGTCGAGGTGGTGCATGCGCACGATGTTCGCGCCGGCCATCGCGATCCGGTCGGCCAGCGCCTCGGCTTCCTTATGGGTGGGGAAATTGGCCTCGCCGAAGAGGTTGCCCCCCCAGAAGCGGGCCTCGGTCCCGTCCTCGAAGAAGAACTTGTCGCGCTTGACGGTCACGAACCCGTGCTTGCCGGCCGGGGCGTCGAGCAGGAACGACATGTCCAAGGCCGTCCCCTTGAGCTTTCGGATATCCGGCATCTGGTAAGGCAGCCAGGTGGACGTATCGATTCTGGCTTGCTGCCCCGAAGCGGCGAGAACAGGCTCGGCGAGGATAATAAGCAGACAGATCACAGCAACGACACATTTCACGAGTCTTGCACAGTCTCTCATATTCTTCCCCATTCATTGTGTACCATGCCACTGCAGGTTGTCCGGTCACGTCTGCCGGAGTGTAGCACACTGTGCGGCATTCATCAAGCGTCCCAACAATCCGTCTGGAGGAGAAATCCGTCTTCACTGACAAGACAAGGGTTTTCGCGGCTGCGATTGGGCTCAGGCGAAATCCACGTGCGGCGGGAACTCGGGCGCCCGCCAGTGTCTTGTCGCCTGCTCGAACGCGTAAGCCAGCCGGATCAGCACCGGCTCGCTGAACGCACGCGAGGAAAACGAGATGCCGACCGGCAGGCCGTGGATGAATCCGGCCGGAACCGTGATGCTGGGGTAGCCGGCCCTGGCCGCCGGGGAGGAGCTGCCGCCGGTGCAATGGTCGCCATTGATCCAGTCGGTCGGCCACGCCGGGCCGTCCGTCGGCGCGATGACGGCGTCCAGCTTGTCCTTGTCCAACGTGGCGTCGAGCCCCTCGTCCCGCGAGAGCCGCCGGACCTTCTCGACGACCTTGATGTAATCCGGGCTATTCAGGTCGCCTTTCTCCTGGGCCTTATGAAACAGCTCCTGGCCGAAGTACGGCATCTCCTTGTCCCGGTGGGCCTCGTTGAACGCGATCAGCTCCTGCAGCGAGTGGACCGCCGCCGTCCTGTCGAGCGCCGCCAGATACGCGTTCAAATCGGCCTTGAACTCGTACAGCAGCGCCTCGAAATCGGCATTGTCGTACTTCTGCAGGGTTTCGATCTTGATGGGGTCGACGACCTCGGCGCCCAGGTCCTTCATCACCCTGATGGCATCTTCCATGAGCAGATCGACGCCGTCATGGAGGCCGAAGAAGCTGCGGACCACGCCGATACGTGCGCGATTCATCCCCCTCGGATCGAGAAATTGCGTGTAGTCCTGATGAGCCTGGCCTTTACTTGAGCGGGTGTGCTCGTCACGCGGATCGACTCCGGCGAGGACGCCGAGGAGTATGGCGGCATCCCGCACCGTTCGCGCCATGGGCCCGGCCGTGTCCTGCCTGTGCGAGATCGGAATGATGCCGGACCGGCCGATCAGCCCGACGGTCGGCTTGATTCCCACGATGCCGTTGATCGAAGACGGCGAAACGATGGAGCCGTCGGTCTCGGTGCCGACAGCCGCGGCGCAGAGATTCGCACAGACCGCCACGGCCGAGCCCGAGCTCGAGCCGGACGGATTGCGGTCGAGTGCGTAAGGGTTGTGCGTCTGGCCTCCTCGCCCGCTCCAGCCGCTCGTCGAATGCGTCGAACGGAAATTCGCCCACTCGCTGAGATTGGTCTTGCCGAGGATGACCGCCCCCGCGTCCTTGAGCTTGCGGGCCACGCATGAGTTCTGTGCGGCGACGAAGCCCTCCAGCGCCAGTGAGCCGGCGGTCGTGGTCATCCGGTCCGCCGTCTCGATGTTGTCCTTCACGAGCACGGGGATGCCGTGCATCGGGCCCCGAACGCGGCCTTCGCGCCGCTCCGCGTCCAGTCTGCCCGCGATCTCCAGGGCATCCGGGTTCAATTCGATGACCGATCCGAGCGAAGGCCCGCCCCGGTCGATGCGATCGATGCGCTCCAGGTACATCCGGGCGACGGACCGGGCCGTGTGTTTGCCCGACTCCATATCCGCCTGCAACTGGGCGATCGTCGCTTCATTCAACGCGAACCCCGCCTGCTTGCCCACGACGGCTGTCGTGCCCCGTGCGTTCGGCCGGCTGCAAGACGACAGGCCACCCGCCGACAGGACCGAGCCGCCGGCCACCACCATCTGAAGGAACTCTCTGCGTTTCATCGCTGGCCCACCTTCTGTCACGAAATCCCTGTGCGGTCATCATACCGGACATGCCGAGTGGGAGCAACGTCCTTTACATGCAATGCAGGACCAGTTCGAGGTGAAGGCAAGCTCAGGATCGGCTGCACCCAAAAGGGAGTCCCGGCGGCTATGAGCCTGGGTCTGCGGGACTGTCCGCCGGTTCATTCCACAGCAGGATCGCGCTGACGGACAGGGGCGGCAGCGTCAAGTGCATCACGTCATCCTCGACCGTCACGGCATCCTCCTGGAGCGCGTTGTCCGTATGGGAATGGAAGGTCTCAGCGGGTGGAAGACCCGAGAGCCTGAGGACCTCATACTCAGTGCGGGCCAGGGGGAAATTGGCCGCCGCCAGATTCACGTTCGTGTTGGCGGAGAGCGACCGGTTCACCAGCACGACCGTCATGGCGCTCAAGTCCGCATTGATGGAGGCGTAGGCGGAGACGAGATCCTCGTGGTCGGACCGCGCATGGACCCGGATAGGCTGGCCGTACCGGCTGAACAGGTGCAGGACTTCCCACATGCCGGCTTTCCAGGACCACGGCAGGAACATCTCCACGCCTTCATCGGCGAAGACCCCAAGCGTGGAGGCATACCAGACCGCGGTGACGTTCGGATTGTCGCCGTTGATGCCCATCTCGGTGACGCCGAGTGTCACGCCGTGGTTCGGGTCCATGTACTGGTCGAGCCATCGCCGGCAGCGCGTAAGGACAAACTCCTTCGTGATGCTCCTGTCGTACCCGGAAGCGCCAAGGCGTCTGACGCCGTTCGCTCCCGGGTAATTGTAGCTCTCGTCGAACCAGACGCGATGGAGCTGGACAATGTCTTCGGGCTTCGTCTCCCCGGGATAGAAGTGGATGTCCAGAACGTCCAGCAGCCGCACGCCGCTGGCCTGCTGCTCTTCGGCGATGCGCTTGATGAAGTACTCCAGCCAGACGCAGTAGCGGCCGTCGGCGGGAATCCTGTCGTTGTCCCAGTTGTACCACTGCCACTCGTTGGCCGTCACCGGCCCGACGAGCTTGGTCCGGGGGAACCGGGCCCGCGCCTTTTTGGCCACGGCGAAGTACATCTGCATGAAGTCCTCGACGGGCGGCTGTTGCGGATACACGTCGTCGTGCGTGCCGCTCCAGATCTCCGGTTCGTTGTCCATGTTCCAGTAGAGGAGCTGGTTGGGGTCGAGCCCCAGGCCGTTGGGATCGAGTCCCAGGCCGTTGGGATCGAGCCAGTGGTCGAGAATGCCGGTCGTGTCGTCGGCCGACCAGTCCGTCAGGTACAGGTTGGGGTCGCCCTCTTTCTGTCCGCCGCCGGGTAGCGGCCCGCCGCCCCCGGCCCAGTTGTTGCGCACCCCTTCCCACCACTGCGAGCGGTTATACGCCCAGTCGTTGAAGTTGTGCGCCTTGCTGGCGGCGGCCTTGCCGATCAACTGGAAGGACCACATCCCCTGCACGCCCGGCAGGTTCACCTGGAGGCTTGCGGCCTCGTAGTCCCAGTCATGCGCGTAGACGTTGTTGTACCAGTCCGGATGGCTCGACAATTTCAGGAGCCAGTTGTACTTGGTGGCGTTGTTTCCCCCGCTTTCCCGAAGCATTCTGACGCCGGCGTCGCGCAGGAACTGCCAATCCGTCTCGGCGAGCGGCTTTTTCGGATCGTCGGAGAGCGAGTTGTTCCTGCCGTACAGATACGGGGAGATGGCCTTCTGTCCCGACAGGGCATCGACGTGAATCTCCGCGGCAAAGGCACTTCCCGCAACCAAGAGGACTATTGCTACACGCATCATTTTCACCGATCTCCTACCTGCGTACATCTGCTTGTCGCCTGAACCCCGATTGTACCAAGAAAGAATGGTCCGTCCAAATCATACGCATGTTGAAAAATCCTCGCGCGGTACAGACTCTGCCATCCTGAGGCGAAGCCGAAGGATCCGGCCTCGGGACAGAAGGTCTCGCTCGTCCGCCGGCCAGGTCCTTCACTGCACTCAGGACGACAAGCGACGTGGTACTTACTGCTTGCTCTGTCTGCCGCCGTCTTTGACGTTCGGCGTGGCACGCTTCGCGATCAGGTCCAGGGTAAATGCAACTTCGGGGTCCTGGGCACTCGCGAAGGGGGCGAGCTGGTCGTCGGTGACGGGGATGTCGGGGACAGAGCCGTGGGTGGTGTCGCCGGGCTTGGGGACAGGGGTGTAGAACCGCTTGGTCGAGACGGAGAAGGAGAGATTGCTGTGTGGCATGCGGAAGGAGGGGCAGTCGCCGAAGCATTGGCGCAGGCCGCCTGTCTCCCGGCCGACGAGCGTGCCGATCTGGAAGTCCTGGAGGACGTGGGTGAAGTCCGCGGCCGAGGAGAAGGTGTAGGGACCGACCATCGCATAGACGGTGCCCTCGAACTTGTATCCCAGGTCCGCTGGTTTCATGTACTTGAGCTTGCTGCTGACAACGTGTCCCTGGAGGAGTCTCGCAAAGGGTCCGAGCATCCCGAGATCCTGCACCTTGAGCAGTTGCCGGGAGAGCCTGACATCGATGCGGGAGTAGTCGCGGTAGGCCTTGCTCGTGAGATAGTTGAGGATGTGGTCTGCGGCGCCCGTGCTGCCTCCGCCGTTGAAGCGCAGGTCGATGATGAGGTTCCGGACGTTGTGCGCGCGGATGTCCTCGAACACGGCGTCGATGGTCTTCTTCCCCGAATCGGAAGCATTGAAGCTGTCATACCGCCAGTAGCAGGTCCGGCCGTCGTGATGAAACTCGTGGGAGCCCGTCGGGTAGACGTGGCGGACGGCGGGCAACTCCTGCCCGTATCGTGCCAGGGAGATCAAGGGCACGTTGATGGTCTGCGGCTGGTCCATGCCCCGGCGGACGGTGACGGTCATCTCGTCGCCCTGCACCGGCCGGATCAACGCCCAAAGCGTCTCCTGGTTATTCAGGAAGCACATTATCCGGAATGCCTGCCGCTCGCCCGAGACCCGCGAGAGAATAGGCGCCAACGCCTCCTCGAACTGTCTCCCGTTGATCTCTAGCAGTCGGGCGCCGGCAAGTCCCTCAAGCCCGCCGATGGTCTTATCGATCGTCACGTGCCCTGCGTCCCACCGAAGCCGAAAGGGCGGCATGCAGGGCGATGGATCGTCCGAATCGGCCAGGTCCGGGGAAAGATGACAAGCGGTATGTCCGTCGCCGAGGGCGGCGGCGGCTTCGGCGGCGGTCAGCGCCAGCACGGAGACCGGGACCTGGCCCTTGGCGTCACCGACCTGCTTCAACGACGCGTAGGAACGCTCCTTGAGCTTCTTGTATCCGGCCTTGGACAGGTTCGCGCGGCAGTTCGGGTGCACCTGCTCGATGGTCTTGAAGAAGAAGTCCAGGTCCTCCGTCGCCTGCGCCGGGTCCAGGCGAGAGAGCGGGAACGCCCACTGGCCATCCTTGTTGACATAGTTCGCGGCGAGGAGGAGGGTCTGGCCGCGGGCCACGAGGTAGTCGGTCGGCCCGTGCATGACGGCGTTGATGCCGACGATGTCCTCGGCTCGCTGGGCGGTGTAGATGACCATGCCCTTCCGGGGACTTTGCGGATTTGGCCAGGCGCTGATGAACCGCAGGTCCGAGCCCTCATACAGGCGGTCGGCGGTGATGCCGTTGGGCTCGATGGTGACCGGCAGAGCGGCGATGTACTTTGCCAGCCAGAGGTTCCCCTTCGGCGTCCCGTACACCCATAGAGAGCTGTCTGACAAGTCCGCTTGCAGGGCCTCGGCATCTGTCATCACCTTCACGTCGCGGTCGGGAGATTTCCCCGCGATGAACTTCTGTATCCCGCGAACGTAATCTTGGATCTTCTGCTCGATGCCTTTGTCGGCCTCGTTCGTCGGGATGATCAGCACAGTCGATGGCGAGGTCTCGCCCGCAGCGTTGATCGGCCCGCGGAACAGGAGGCCGGATACTTTCGCCTGCTGCGGATGACAGCCGGCTCCGAGGCCAAGGGCCAGCAGGGCAATGCACGCGATGCAATTGTCTCTCATGTCCATATCCTCATCGATTGAGCGGTGTCGCCTTACCCCAGGTGGACACGACGACACAGGTACGGCGTCCATCCGCCTGGCGGAATCGAACGATCACCGCGACCTTGAATTGCCGTCCGCTGTGGTCCGCGAGCGTACATGGCACGTGGACGCCCAGCGGGCAAGCCCTGTCCCGGTAGGGTGCTCCGACCTCGTACGCCGGCACACCAGGGGTCCGGTCGTCCCAGAGCCGGCTGGCGCTTTCCCAGATGGCGCCGGCAAGCTGCGCGTCATCCCATCCACGTGCCATGGGGACAAGTTGCCGTATCTGATCCAAGTTCGAGGTGTTGATCGCATCAAACAGCCGCGTGAGGACTTCCCGACAGGCCTGCTCGTCGCTCATGCTGGTCACGTCGATGCCGAGGTTCGGATCGTCGATGTCGCCCCAGCCCTCCGGCTTGATCTCGGCGTCGTCCGGGCACTGGAAGTGAAGCAGCCGCTCCGGGATCGGCTCGTTGTAGCGGATCTCGTCCCAGCTCTTGGTGAATTGGCCCGGGTTGCTGGACCGCACGCATTCGAAGCTGAGCAGGAGCTTTGTCTTGGGATCGATCCATGCCTCGAACTCGGAGGCCGGGCCGGCGCGGTGGATCGCGATGACCTCACCGTGGCGGTCGGTGACCTTCCGTCCGATCTCGACCGTGTCGCCCTGCCTGTGGGCATCCTGAGTCAGCGACTCGATCGTCCTGGCCAGGTCCAGATCACTGGTGATGAGCTGGCCGCGAACGATGCGGACCACGTTGCGTCCGGGGTAGTAGTAGTAGGAAACGTGCGGCGTGGAGATCATGGCGTAGTCCCGCTCCGTCTCGGTCACGCAGATGAAGTCGTTCGTGCCCGTGGCAGGATTGGGCTGAATCCATATCTCGGACTTACGACCCTCCCAGTCGGTGCAGAAGACGTGCGCGGTCTCGATCTTGCGCATCGCCTCCACGGTCTGACCGACAGCGTAGACCTCTGCTCCCAAAAGATTCCACAGGCGCAGGCCGAACAGCGTCGTCACCGTAATGACAGCCGCGGCCGCGACTTGGGCGACCCGGCTGCTCGCGATGAGTCGCCATCGGCGAGCCCTCACTTGCGCCGCGGACGCGGGGACAGATTCGGAAAACGCTTCGCACACGTGCCGGCGAACCCGTTCGTCGAGGCGGGGTGGCCCCTTCACCTCAAATTGTGAGATGGCCTTCGTGATCTCATGCTTCGGTTTCATCGTCGAGTTCTCCATTCATCAACGCCCGCAGGGTATTCAGGGCGTAACGATAGCGGGCATGGACCGTGCTTATGCCGGTTTGTTGTATGTTGGCGATCTCCCGCAAGGGCAGGCCGCACTTGTGACGCAGGACGAGCACTTCCCGTTGCTCTTGCGGAAGCTGCCCGAGAACGGCAGCGAGCCGGCGGCATTGCTCGTTGAGCATGGCGGTCTGCTCCGGCGCGGGGGATTTCGAGACGATCTCCGCATCCGGATCGAGCGGTGCAGCGGCGCGCACTTGTTGCCGCCGGAGCAGGTCCCGCGTTCGATTCACGACGGAAACCGCCAGGCAGGCCTTCAGGTTGCCACGAAATCGGAACTCCTGCCGCTTCTGGGCCAGGAACACGAAGACATCATGTACGGCGTCCTCCGCGCAATTTGTGTCACAAACCAGGGCCATGGCCACGCTCAGGAGGTAGTCCCTGTACCGCTGGTAAATCTCCAGCAACGCCTCGGGATCGCCCCGTTGGAACTTCCTGACAAGCGCTCTGTCTGACGGCATCTTCATCTTTCCATTCGCACGCTTAAGCGGTCCGGACACCCATTATGACGCACGAGACCCGGCGTTTTCCACTCCGCAAGTTCCGTGCATATATTTCTCGTCGGGCGGTGGTTGAAGGCGTGTGTGGGAGACCACCCCGCGGATCGCTTCTCACGATGCGCACACCATGAGTTCCAGAAATCCAATACCGATCCAAAGGGCGGCCAACACGACAAAGGCGGCGATGCAGAAGTACTGACCCCATCTGTTGTCCGCATTCAGAGAAGCCAGGATCACTCCCGCCGCGAGGACAAGCACGACGAAACCGATGAAGGCGGACGGCGCGTGCGGCGGCTTACCCGCATTCGGCCAGCCGGCAGCCACCGGTCTGGCCCACGGACCGAGGAGATTGGCGATCCCGCCGACCACACGCGTCGGCGTGTCGATGTAGCGCGGCGCAGCGATCAGATGGGCAAGCAGGCCCATGCCGCCGGAGCCAAGCCAAATGACTGCATAGATGACGAGCAGCCGGGCAGGGGCTATGGGGTCAGACGGGTCTGTCTCGCACATGTCGGCTGTATCGTGTCTCACAAGCGGCCTCGATATTCATGACAGTCGCCACGGGCTGCGCATGGCGCGGGCGAGCATGCCGTCGGCTTGCGGATCGTTGACGAATCGCTCCGCAACAGGGTCCCACTGGAGCTTGCGGCCGAGTCGCAGGCAGATATTGGCGACGTGACAGATCGTCGTCGAGCGGTGGGCCGTCTCAGGCGGAGCGATGGTGCGACCCCGCGTCCGGACACAGGTGAGGAAGTCACGGTGGTGGCCCTCCATGTATTCATAGCCCTGCTGAGAGGCGCTGAGCTTTCGCAGGATGGCAGGGCTGGAGGCGGTGACCTTGCCGGTGTCGTCGACGCTGACCCAGCCGTCGGTGCCGACGTACTTGTTTCCTCTCGGCCCGCGCCCGGGCTCCGTCTCGTCATGGATGATCATCTTCACGCCGTCGGGGTACGTGGCCGTGACCTCGAACCGCACGGGGGTGTTCCACAACCCGTCTTTGGGGAACTCGGCCCGGCCCTCGTACTCGGTGGGGCTGACGTTCTCGTCGCCGTACGCCCACTGGGCCAGGTCGGCGAAGTGGGCCCCGAGGTCGGTCAGTTGTCCGCCGGAGTAGTCGTAAATCCAGCGGAAGGCCCAGTGACATCGCTGAGGCGTGTAGGGCTCGAATGGCGCGGGGCCCAGCCACGTGTCGTAGTCGAACCCGTTGGGCACAGGCTCCGGCTTCTGCGGCGGGCACGTCGGGCCGTTGTGATAATAGCAGTGCAGGGTTTGCAGCTTGCCGAGCATGCCGCTGCGGGCGATGTCCACGCCGAATCGGAAGCAGGCGATGCTCCGCCGCTGCGTGCCGCTCTGGTAGACCGTGCCGTACCGCTTCATCGTCCCGACGACAGCCCGGCCCTCCGCCACGGTCAGCGAGATGGGCTTTTCGCAGTAGATGTCCTTGCCGGCCTTGGCCGCCTCGATGGCAAGAATCGCGTGCCAGTGGTCCGGCGTGGCGATCAGGACGGTGTCGAGATCGCGTCGCGCGAGGACCTCGCGAAAATCGCTGTACGCCGTACAATCCTTGTTGCCGTACGCGGCGTCCACCAACTGCTTGGCGTTTCGCAAGTGGCCTCTGTCCACATCGCAGACGGCCAGTACTCGCACATCGTCGAACGTGAGGAAGCTCTTGAGATTGTGCGTTCCCTGCCCGCCGATCCCAATCGCCCCCATCGTGATCCGCTCGCTGGGCGCAGTCCGAGCCCCGCCGCGCAGCAACGATGGCATCACATACGGCACTGCAACTGCTGCCGCGCCCCCAAGCATCTGTCGCCTCGATATCTTCTTCATGCCAGTATCCCCGATTGCCTGTCTCTATGCGGCCCCCGGCGGTCCACACGCCGCGGCCGGGCCAAACTCCTTTCTACTCCACAGCCGCCCCAATCGCAAGGACCTCATGGTCGTATTGTTTCCCCTGCACACGCGCAAATGAAAAGGGCTGCGCGCGCTTGCCGCAGCCCTTAAGATCGAGACATGCGTTGAGACTTTGTTACAGCGTTCTGCGTCTGCGCAGCCATCCGACCACGGCGGCGCCGATGCCGCCGAGGAGAATCGCGCCGGGAGCCGGAATCGGCGTGACCCGGTCGATCATGTACATCATGTCGTCGTAGTCTTCATCACCCAGGGTCGAGCCAGTCCATCCGAGATCCTCCCACGTGATCAGATATGGATCGTTCAACACGACCCGCACGGGTCCGCTTCCGTAGTCCACATATATGCTCGTCCCATTGAGGCCGGGAAGATCGAAGGTCATCACGTGGTCCCAGCGGTTCCCGTTCAGCGCCGGCTCGGAATAGTAGTTGGTACCGCTCGAATTCAGATACCACCCGAAGCTCGTGCCGCCGGCAAGACCGGTCATCGCAGCCGGGTATGGATTGCCGGCCGAGCCGTCGCCGGTGAAGCCAAACCCCGAGTACGGTCCCAACAGGGGGGTCTTAACGGCGCCGACGCCGAGGTCCGTATACACGCCGAGAGTGTTGGAATTCCCGGCCGACAGGCCAATCAGCGCCACCATCCTCACGTTCGACCATACCGCATCGGGCTCGAAGAACAGCGGGTCCACGGCGTAATTGTGGGGGTAAGCGGTCCCCAGAAGTCGATTGACCGCATCGCAGATGTCGGGCCCGCCGTCGTTCCTGTCGTTCGCCGTCGGTATTCCGTTGACCGTCCCGCCCTGCGCAACGCCGTAGACATCATTCGTCACGTTGGGCGGGAAGGGTCCGGCGACCGCCACACCGCATGCGCCCAGAAGCACCAGAGTCATTATCAGTCTGTTCATAGGTCTCTCCACCAGTCTCCTCCCTGATCGCCTCACGCGTCCCAAATGCCGATTTTCCCAGCCTTCTATCGCGGAGCACCGACGAGGCGCCCGCGCACTGTCAGACGATTGCCCAGGCTGCCCTCCGTAGCGATTGGTCCCCTCCTCTCGGGGAAGAAACAGTTGCACCACTCCCTATACCGTATTGTGCTCGTATTTTACCATTCCGGGTTCAGAATGTCAACCGGAAAATCGACGCGATTATACTTTTTTCAAGCGCCGCCCGATTGCAGGGGTTTCGACCCGCAGGACTTGTTCCATACTCTAAACCACGAAGAGCACGAAAGACGCGAAGGGTGAAATTCCGTCCACTTTCAAGCCACCCAGCCCAAGCGGCTCGCCCCGCAAACGATCCTTTTCTTCGTTCAAGTACCTGCTAGAATCTTGTTTTCCTGCGCAGATTCTTGCAGAGAGCGAGCATAAATCTCGGCAGTCAAAAAGGATTGTATCTCGCGCAGAGACGCAGGGACGCAGGGTTCAGAATACGTTTCGGTCCTGTCTTTTCTCTGCGCCTCCGCGTCTCTGCGTGCGCGAATCTGGTTGCGGCCGGAGGCGTGCCGGGCCATTCGTGGTTTCGAGTTCGCCACGTTGCGGCTGCGCAGCGCAAAAGAAAGGCGGAGGCCCCTGCGGCCTCCGCCCAGCTTCACTTGGATCTGGTGCAGCGCCGTCGGACAGAGGAATGAGGTCGGTTGCCCGACCCCGTCCGACATCGCCCACACCCCGATCCCCGCCGATTCTTAACAATCCTCCTTCGTCAAAACCAGCATCCCGTGTGCCGATCTGGCACCCGTCAACCATAAACGCTCACCTTCGCTTCGATCCAGCCCCTCCGGGCCTGGGGGCAGCAAGCCCTTACTTCGTGAAATTGAAGTACGCGATGTGCTTCGTGCCATCGTTCAATGTCAGAGTGAGGGTATATGCTTTGCCCGCAAAGTCCTTCAGCGTCTGCCACGTAAAGATGTATTGGTTGGCAATCGGATCATAGCGTAGACCCGATGCACCGCTGGTCTCCGTCAGCGCGTCGCCCTCGCCGCTGCCATTGCCGGTACATACCCACCGAAGCGAGCTCACCGCGCTCAGGTCGCTGATGTAGCTACCGTTGGCGTCCATCAGTTGCCACTTGACGGGGTATGTCCGTCCGGCCTTGCCTTTGTTAACAACGTCCGGGTTGTCTACCGGCGGCAGGAAGCCGATCCAGGTGTAGGTCGCAGTGACAACGGTTGTGGCCTGAGCTGTATTGCCATGGGCATCTGTAGCTGTCCACGTCACTGTTGTTACCCCTGGCGGGAAGAAGTCCGGCGCGTCATTCGTTAGAGCCACGGCCCCATCGACGAGATCGTAGGCGCTTCCTGTCAGCACCGATTTCGGCGCGTTCACGAGCACTGACAGTGTTGCGGGCACGGTTATCGCCGGGGGTGTCGTGTCCACCACGTGGACCGTGAAGCTGTCGGATGCCGCGTTGCCGTGCGTGTCGGTAGCCGTGCAATTCACAGTCGTAGTTGCATCGAGTGCGAAAGTGCTGCCCGAAGGCGGCGTGCAGACAACCGTCACAGGACCATCCACGATATCCGTAGCCGTCGCGGTGAAAGTCACCGCGGCTCCAGCCGAACTGGTAGCCTCGGCAGTGATGTCCGCCGGCAGGCTCAGCACTGGCGGCGTGGTGTCCACTACGGTGACCGTGAAGCTGCCGCTGGCCGTGTTACCGTGCGAATCAGTAGCCGAGCAGTTCACAATGGTCGCGCCGAGTGGGAAGGTGCTGCCCGAAATAGGGATACATGTAACCGTCAGAGAGCCGTCCACGGCATCATAAGCAGTCGCGATGAAAGACACTACCGCTCCACTCGCGCTGGTAGCCTCGACGATCATGTCCGCCGGCAGGGACAGTACGGGCCCCGTTGTCTCGGTTACGGTGACGTTGAAGGTACCGGTAGCTGTATTGCCGGCCTCGTCAGTGGCGGTGCAAGTCACAGTGGTTGTAGCGATTGGGAAGGTGTCGCCTGAATGCCAGCCACCGCAGTCGACCGGCACATCACCATCCACGGCGTCATAGGCGCTCACCACGAAGTCCACTGGCGCTCCACCCGGCCCAGTAGCCTCGACGGTAATATCCGCTGGAAGGGTTAGTACCGGCGGTGTTGTGTCGGAAGGCGTGGGCGCGCTTACGATCAACGAAACGTTGGTCTGGCCACCCTCCTGTACGCCT
>Ga0315277_10005211_pt1 | contig 17190 bp, 21 predicted proteins | sample YL17G05_15_MG_FD_203695 | JGI IMG/M metagenome (GOLD analysis project Ga0315277, IMG submission 203695) | Sediment microbial communities from Yellowstone Lake, YNP, Wyoming, USA - YL17G05_15 | ecosystem: Environmental > Aquatic > Freshwater > Lake > Sediment | place: USA: Wyoming | collected... | reverse complement strand
TAATTCTTGCATAGCCATCTTTGTCATCTTTGTTATTTAGGTATAATTCTTGCTTGATTGTATGCCATTTACCTGGAGTAAATCGCCAATTACCGCCAGTGTAATACCAGCTGTTCTGCCCATTTACAGGCGGTAAATTCAAAATCAATTCACCAAAACCATTACTAGTCCAACCTAATTTACTCAAAAATCCATTAGTTCCATTTGGCACCTGAGTTTCGCTGATTATCTCACCACCATAAAGTCCTGGCAACCTTCCGCCACGACAAAACCTAAACCCATCTTGGAACTTTACACTATACTCTAAACTTAAATTGTTATATTTATCTCTGAAATTATTAAAAAACTGTAATCCGCCTATGTTGTGTGGTGTTATTTTAGCACAAGAAGAAGCACTCTTATGCAATACTTTCAAAACTCTGCCTTGTTCTAAGTCATTAACCAACAACCCATTCTCCCAGCCAAAGGAATCCTCATGTGCGATATGCCAATTGCCTCGCCAATAACCTTTAAAATCAAAATTAATAAATTCAGTAATTTCTTTGTCTTTTTCTAAATATTCGTTAATTATGGTGTCAATTTCATTAATTGCAATTATTTTGTTATCAGTGACTTGAGTTTTAATTTTATTAATTACTAACTTTAATCTATCATTAAGTTCTTCTATTTGCTTGGAACTTAGTTCGTAATTATTTACTATTTTTTTGAATTCACGGTTTATGGTTCTAATGAACTTTCCATAGTTATTGAAAATATTATCCTTGATTTCATCTAATAATATTGAAATGTTATCATTCATGCAATAAAAGAGTGTGGCAATAAAAAAAGCCCGCAAGTTTTTAGGCTTGCGAGCTTGAAATTTAATTTCATAATTATTATAGAGCGGTTCCTTCGCCTGGATCAATATTAATAGATACAGAACCAGAAGTACCTCTTGTCACTGTACCAACTCTTTGTGCCCACTGCCCAGAAGCAGATGGGGCTGTTAAAGTGAAGTTACCTGGAGTTGTTGATAGATAAACTCTAGCACCTCTATCAGCATTTGTTGGAAGAACATCCCAGAATGCGTTTGGAATGACAGCTTGACCAGTTACATAAATTGCAAGCTGATCTCCTACAACCTGAGAAGTAACTGCAACCCCAACAAAGTTACATGCAGTAGATGTACTAGAGGTTGCATCACCTAGAACCCATACTTGCGAACCTGTGCCATTGAATGCTGAAATGGCCTGTCCCAATGTAACCGTAGCCGATTCAACCAGTTGGTTGGCATTAGCTGGAATGGATATTGTGCTTGCAGAAAAACCTGTGTGAGTGTGTAATGCAGAGGCATCAGAAGTTGGGCCTGCTGTCAATGTGCCAAGATTAGCAGATGTTACATTAGCAGAAACTGCTACGGTTTCAATCTGGAATCTTGCAGAAGCATTATTTGGTAAGTTGATGTTACCAGTACCAGTTGTGCTTAATACTGCACCAGCCTGAACTACTACGCTTGTGCCGCTTGCGACCTGCATAGCTGTTGTGCCGTTAGACTGTAGATTTAATACTGTGAAACCGCTTAGTGTCAATGCACCAGCTGTTGTGCTTGCCTGGGAAGCTCCGTTACCTATTAGGCTGAAAGCGCCTGTTAGCTGAGTCAAACCACCTGTTACAGTAGTAGTAGTGCCAGACTGACCAATACCGATTGCGGATGCGTCAGTTGCACCAATGCTAATTGTTCCGTCAGTAGTACCAGAACCAGCATTTAGGACCAAGTTACCACCTGCGGCGGTGCCTAGACCAGCGGCGATGCTTAAATTACCACCAGCAGTAGCTGCTGTTGTAATATCATCAACATAGAACTGGTGATTGACTTCCTTGAGCCACTTTACGTCTGGTAGTGCGGAAGAACCGAAACGACCAGTTGTTGCGTTGAAAGCTAATGTATCTGGGCCACCAATGCCGTCACCAATTACAACTGTTGTATCAAAGACGGCTGCACCAACAACTGTCTGGGTGCCGTTAACCTGTAGATCACCAGCGATAGTTGTTAGCTGACCAACACGACTGACTGTTACAGCGGTTGTGTTAACGCCAGTTGCAAAATTAACAGCAACTGTGTTAGCTTCGTTACCGATATTCAATGTGCCAGATGTTGAACGACCAATACCACCGTCTGTATTAGTCTGACCTGTTACGGTTGCCGTGCTGCTGAATGTAGCTGCACTTGCAACTGCTACGACACCTGTTGCAGCAGTAATTGTTAAGTTTGTTGCCGCAGCTGCTGATGTAATACCAGAGCCTGTATTTAGTGTATCAGCGTCTGGTATCTGTTTGGTAACACCAGCAACTATAACTAATGATTTATATGTAGCCACTATCCTCCTTTAAAGTTCAAAAATTTAACCAACTAACGTATAACGAGTATCTATTGTTAACATTTCTATACTTAGTGTATCAGTAATATTTGGCAAATTGTCGCCAACTTTCCAAGACACCGTATCTGGTGGACTATATTCATACCAGACTCCATTCGATCCATTTACTCTAATTTTTATAACAGGCTTTCCAAATGCATTTGGATCACCTTGAAATTGAAATATTGCCATAGTAAAAATATTTATGCATATACTTTTTATTTTTTAAAAATTTAATTTACATTTACACCAAAACAAAAAAAGACATTTGCTAATTAAAGCAAATGTCTTTTGACTAGGTGTCTGGAAAAGTCACTCAGAAAGTCCGCAACCAGGACAGGTTACTAATATGCCTCTGTCCATATCAAATAAACAGTTCTTTTCCAATACTGGATCAACGTAGAATCTCTTTTTACACTTGCACTCATAAATGTCTTTTCTTGACACCTTAAATATATTTTTCTTTTCCTTTTCTAACTGTAATTCATCTTTTGCTCTATGAAACATGCGAGCCAATCCATACCAAGCTTTCTTTTTCTTTTTGTTACTATTTAAATTTGACTTAAAAACACATTGATTGCAAAAAATAATTACTAATTTTTCTATTAACACTTGGTCAATAAGGTCACTGACGATTTGATCGGGCGTATAAGTTTTTAGAAGTTTTCTTATGGTCCTGTAAACTTTACTTCTTACTATTTTGCGTTTCATTTCATTTCCCTGCAAACATCAATAATCTTATTTAACTCATCCAAGTCTACTGCTTGTGGTGCAGAAATCTTATTATTTGTTTTGTCAAAGAGGGCAATATGTTCTCTTTGACCGTTTAATACATTATACAATTCAGATGAATTACTGTATACTTTCTCAAATTGGTATTGTTCTTTACAGCCTAATAGCTCTCTTACAGCAGTTCTGGTGTTATTGATGTTGACGCCCAAATTTAAAAGAATTTGTGCTGAGATGCTTTCTTTTTCTCTCAATAAGCCAAGTAAAAGATGTTCTGTGCCGACATACTTATGCCCTAGAATCCTAGCTTCATCCACAGCATACTCAAAAACTTTTTTGCTTCTTGGTGTGAAAACAACTTTATCTCTATCAACTTCAAAATCGGGTCCACGCTGAACAATTTTTTCGATTTCACAATGAATTCGACCAATACTTATATCAAGACTTTCGAGAACGTGATGACCAACCCCATTTGGCTCTCTTAAAAGACCAATTAAGATATGTTCTGTGCCAGCATATTCAAAGTTTTGCTTATATGCTTCTTCTCTTGCATACTGTACTACTTTTCTAGCTCTATCTGTAAATAATTCAAACATTGTGCCGTTTCCTTTGGTTTCTTTACTTATTCTTATTTCTACGATGTCTGAAATTTTTGGTTGTTCAACTGGCTTAATTGGTTGATCTTTCCACGATTGGATGTAGCGATATATTGTTCTTTCACCGATACCAAGAATACTGGATGCATCTTCACGACTACCATTAGTCAATTTTAGTGTTTTTTCGACATAGTAACGAGTAATCTCCTCTAAAGTTCGTCCAATTAATTCGTTTTTATTAATATCATTTTTAATTTTTAGTAGTTCAGCACCAGCCTTAGCCAGTTTCTCTGGGTCTTCATCATAATAAGAATTAACAGGGAAATTCTTATCTAATTCTGTGAAGCAGTCTAAGTAAAACATTTTGGATATACCTTATGGGCGAGTATTAAATATGGCAAATTACTCCCAATATTTAGAGTATGAAGTTCCAAAAAACTTTTGAATCTTTTTTAAATAAGCCCAGGTTTTAATTTTACATCGCCAAATGTTATGTGCAGTCCCACCCTTACATACAACACCTTCTTCACCTGGATATTTTCCTTCTCTTACGTTCTGAATAAATTCTTCAGTTAACTTGCCCTCATATAGGACTTTGGCAGAGTTAAGGTGAGAGAAGTTTTTAACAAACTCTATTGGACTGACAATGCCCTTTTTGTGGATATTTATATCGAACAAAATTAATTCTTTTGGGTCATTGTTTTCTACTTTCAGGATGCCAGGGTCATGTAGTCCAGCGAATGAATGTGGTCCTACAAATTCTAAAAAGGCCAAGACTTCTGTAACTTTAGGGTATTTACATTGAATGACTTTAACGAGAGCTTCTGAGTGAGTATTATTAAAAATGTCTACGGCGCAGCCGAAATTAGGATCAGTATGGTCAAATAAATGATTCCTTGTAGATGATTTATACCAACCACGTTTTTTATTCCACTCAAACGATAGACAACTGCCATCCAGCTTTTGGAATGCGATGCAGTCCTTGCCAATAAATTCTTCTGAAATTTTAGGAATTGATGGATATTTTTTCATTGAAGGGTGATTCTTTCTCTTAAATAGCTTAATTTAAGTTTTCCACAATAGGTTCGATCATACCTTTTTTTGGCCCTTGCATATAGACCTTTTCTACTGGTTGCTGTCCTTGTGGAGGTCCAGAAAGAATTGCAACCTTAACCTTGTATCCATCAATCCTACCAATAAACAACAAGTGATCTATGGTTTCCCGTTGCAAACAATCAAAAATCACTCTTGGGGAAGGGTTTTTATCGAATACGCGAACAAATTTACCAATATTCATAGTAAATCCAGGGAAGTACATTTCTCCATCGGTCTTCCCACCATGTAATTCTCTTACAGCAGGAAAAAACATAATGTCATATTCATTAGGATTGGGCTGATTGATACTGATTGAAATACTGCCCAAACTACCCCATGCTTTTGAAAGGTATGCATTCAGCCTGGGCAAAAATGATGGAGCAACCGTTTTGGTGCGGTTGAAAAATTGGTAAGTTCGCTTCATGTGTGGCCCTTGTTTGTTAGTGGTACTGTTATGATACTACAAAGTTGGCGTTTGTAAAGCTTAATTAATTTAATGGTTCATAAACAACAATTTTTATATTTTCTGGTAAACTTTTAGCAAAGGTTTCAATATGAACCTTTACAGCATCCCAAGATAGATTCCCCAGACCGCATCCCAAACTAGGCAGAGCAATGGATTGAATTTTTCTATTTATAATTTCATCTTTCAGGGCTATGAGTCCATCAACGATGTAACTTATTTCTGAATCTTTATGGAAGTCATTCTTAGTGGGAAAGTTAATTATATATTTTGGGGTTCCAGTAGGATTTTCCCAAACGTGCATTTTGCCTGTACTCAATTCACCCTTCTTACACACTTCAACATACTTTTTATACATTTCGGGATAACGACGTTTGAAAGCTAGTGCTAAACCAGCACCCATTACGCCTATTGTGTTACAGCAATTAATCCAAGCCTCGCAGTCTGATTGGAATATGTCATTTCTCTTGAACTCTATCATCAGATTCTCCAATTGTGTTATGATTACGCTTTTTCTTTGAGTTGAATATAGATGGCATTTGGCGGTTTATCGAAATATTTTAATAATGCTGGACATAACCAGCCTTCTAATTTTGCTTCGGACCACTCGTATACATTGCCACTCATTTCTTCTCGAATCCAATTTAGTTTAATAATAGCACCAGGGAATTGGTCTTTACTAAAAACGGCAACAAATCCGTCTTCTGGATTTTTAATATTGAGTTTTTGACAAGCGAGTTCAATAATTTCTGGCATTCCACCAATCAAAGCTTCTTTATCTAATTCTTTTGCAGGATCATCAAAAACCCAAACACCAGAATACAAATACGGATTAATAACATTGATCTGATTCATTCTAGCACTCTTGCCTTTCTTATGGCTCAATTACCCCTATATCTTCTCTGCTATGAAATTTGACTAATTTAATTTTTTTCTTAGTTACTTTAGCAATCTGATGAGCAAATGGGCGAAGTAATTGTAATCTTTCTTTATCTGCGGCTATTAAAGGCAACCATTGTTGAGTTCTTGGGTCTTGATACCCACAAATTCCTTCGTCATCTTTTTCGTTTTCCGATACATATGCCCACAAAGTCTCTATTTTAAATGCCATAATTCTCCTAAGCTACGTTTTCACTTACCACATTAGTTCTTTCTTCATTTAATCCACTGAAAGAAAGAATATAGTCTGCCCCCTTTGCCGCCGAAGCTGCGATTCTGAAAATTAAATTAGGATTAAAAGACAAAAAATTAAGCCAATATGTAGACCATTTTCTAAAATTATTAAAATTAGTGCTATGTGGTAAGTGCAATTCCTGCATCAACATAGCAGCACCAATCTCTGCCCTTAATTCACGAACAGCTTCGTATTCAGTATTAAATCCTACTTTTTGTTCACTATAGTGCATCAACTCATGCGACAAACAATCATAATATCCAGGCAATCCAGTTAATCCCATTTCAAAAGCGGCCTTAGATGGCATTGTAATATAGTCAACAGGAGGATAATAATAGAAGGCTTTACTGTCTTCGTTTACCTTAACTTCTACTGGAGCATTATGCAGAACTTTCTCAGCTAAATCATAATCAACTTTTAATTTAGGTTTAGCCGCACAAGCCATCAAAGGACAAGTAAGTTGGTCAGCATTATAAACAATCTCAGAAGATGCCTCTACTTTCAGGTTATTAATCTTGTAAAATACAGTCTCCGTTGCCCATTCACCTTCTTTAATATGTGATGGTTTTTGTGCTATTTGATGCCCAAAAACTTTGAAGTCATGCAATGTGCCCCACCACTGACTCTTAAATCCGTGTTTTTTAGCAGACATTTGAAGCAAGATAAAGTTAATACCAAAATATTTCTTTTTAGAACCTAGATTGCGATGGAAACCTAAATTGTTACCCCAGCCAACCCACGGTCTTTGCCAAGGCATTTGTCCAGATTCTAATTGACTTCTAATATTGTCATTGACTTTTTCCCTTAAAAATTTTTCTAAAATCATTTGCTCTCCTAACAATCAGCACTGATACTTTTTAAATCATGCTGCTTCCTTAAAAGGAATGTTTCTTCGTTTCAATTCTTCAACACCAGCATCAGTAAGGCAATATCCCTTATTCCCTACTCCAATCAAAGCCGCCTGATCCATAGTTTCTGCAAGCAACCAAGGAAGAATAAATTTGTTAAGTTCTTCCGCCTTGACACCAGCCACTAAAGGCATTCGCTTCTCTGCAATTGGACCTTGCCCAAGTGCCTTGAGTATGGCTAATCTTTTGTATGTCATACCGAATTTATCAATTTCATTATCATCGGCAACCCTCTGACCAACTTCTTGCCACGAAAGGTGAGGATTCATATTGTGTTCTAGTTGCATTTCCCTTGCAAATGCCAAGGCTTCACGGGGAATTCTGCCACAATAATGCGAAACTAAACTACAAATATCTAATTCCCATTCAGGATTGTTAAAATGAACAATCCGAGCAACTTCTTCCTTTGTGTAAAGGTTAAGAACAATTTTCGAGAAACGAGTGTCGAAAGCGTCAAACAGTTTACCACGTTCCGTAGTTGCGATCATCCAATGCACCCGCTTGCAATCAGCTGTATAACCCTTTTCGGTTACAAGCATTGCGTCTTTGTGTTCAGTTGCCTTGAGCAAACCTTGGACTACGGGCGGTGCAAGAGCATGAACTTCATCAATAAACACATTGATCGGGGGAATCCAAAAATTGTTCTCTCGCACAAGATCAATTAATGGAATCTTACTTTCTTCGCAAACACGCCCAATTGCACATAAGATATCATGACAAGTCTTGATAGACTTAGGAGAAATCTCGACATAGGGCAGTTTGTTTGCCTTGGCATGACGCCGTGCGATTTCGGTTTTGCCACACCCAGATTGCCCAATAAATGCAACAGAAAGGTCATTACAACAGTGGTTATAGCGACCAAGAGCGTCGAAGTCGATACGGATTAGCTTATCAACAGCACGCTTATTACCTACAAATCCAAAATAGGGAGAAACTGGATTGGCAGGATCAAGATATGCACGCCGCGCTTCCGCAGAAGGCGGCTCCTCATCCATTTGGAAAAACTGATGTTCATATTGAGTATCGTAGTCCATTTTAGTTCCTCTGTATGATTGGGCACTGCACTAGGTACAGCTAAGATATTATCACTACCAGCTGCTTTACTAAATTTCTACAGTTTTTTTAGGTTGCGAACTTACCGCTCATTTCCTCGAAAATTTGATCCACCACCAAGCTTTCTTTTTGGGAATCGGGTGGGAAAAGATAAACTTCACGGACCTTCTTCTTGGCTCGTTCCAAAATGTTCACGATATTGGCGCGAGTATATCGCTGTCCAGAGTTAGGATTGATGAACTTGGAAGCAACGTCTTCCTTCCAACCGATGTAGGGAAACATATCAGCCAAAAGAACATTCAACTCAACACCAGACAAGTCCGCATCCTTAATAGCTTGACGTACATCCTTACGAATGACATTCACTTCATGCAAATCATTGTCAACTCCACGACGCTGTGAAGTATAGTCTTCACCGATACAATCCTGATTTGGTCGATCCTGAAATTCGTTAATCATCTTGGCATTAGCGGAAAACAAAATATCCTTTTGTTCTTCCGTAAGGCACATCGCAGTAACTACTTCCTGAGAATTAACAAAGCGATTCATCTTGAGTCGCATGTTAGTTTTGACCTTATCGAAATCCTGCACTAAGTTTAATGCTTCGTTGGTCAAAGGGCAAAACGGATTCAGCCTATTGATGTTACGATTGATATGGCGACGAACCGCCCTCCACGCATAGGTAATGAATTGAATTTTGGTGTCCGTGTATCCATAGATGCATTCCAAAATCCCAAGCGTGCCTTCCTGCTCAAATTCGAGCATTGTGTTCTTTGGATCGGTGGAATTAGAAGCAGCAGCTTTAGCCTGCTTGTAAACCATTTTGGCAAAGCCATTAATAAGCTTATGCTCGCACTTGTTACGCACTTCCATGATGAAAGGAATCGCATCAGTAAACTTCTGAACCTGTTCGGCAGAAAGCTTACTGGTATCAAGTTTCTTGTTGAAAAGCTTGCCACGGAACTCACCGTTAGCCATATTCATCATTTTTGCGCATTCTCTAAGCAACGTATTGCCCTTGGACATGATAGCCTGCAATTCCTGCAACTCGGAAGCATTCAACGTGACGTGACGAATGCCGTTCATTGATTTTGCCCTCTTGATTTGTAATACTAGAACACCCCACTAGGTACAGCTAAGATTATTGACCCAGCAACCTCACTTCTGGTTCAGCCATTTTTGAATTTCCTCAGAAGTTAGTGTCCAGCTTTTTTCAGGCAAATTAGAAATGATCGCCCACTTGAAATCTTGATATAGTTTTTCTGCTGTAATTTGATCTGTTTCTTCAAGAAGAATTCCCAAAGCAAACTGTGCGCAACCTGAACCACAATAGCCCCAACTAAAACCGTCAGGGGAATGATTACGAACTTTCAACGAATGTATAGCACTGAATGGCTGTCCATCTTTGAAGGTCTGATACCAGTTTTCATTGTCGAAAGAACCAGAATATGTGGCCATAGCCTATCTTACCATGAAATAGCGAATTTGTCAAGGACATAATTCACTAGTGCAGTTAAGCTATCTTCTGCTCCGCTGCCCTTCTATGCTGCATAAATTTAATTAGTTTTTTCTATCTTTTTAAGTTTAGTATAATACTTAGGGTCTTCTCTCAAATGTGCCGTTACAATTTTTAACAAATCAGACTTTGATTTTACAACATCAACATCCTTGCCCATTTTACCATCATGTTCTTTTTCAACTTCAATGCCCATGCGAATTTGCTTAGGATCAAACTTATCTAAGCCAAGCTTTTTTTCCAAAGTCTTATTTTCTAAAAAATTTGCAAATGTATAAACTTTACTCATCGACATATATATTGGTATAAAAGGAAAATAATTTATGAATCATTTTATGCGGTTTGAAAATAAAGCGGTTATTAGAAATGCTATTCATGAAGTGGATGGTCAACCTACACAATCTACACAACCTACACAACAACCTACACAACAACCTACAAAAGAAATTGATATTTCCTTACCGCTTAGCAATGATGAAGTTAGGTTGAAAGGTAATACATTGATGTTCGAGTTAGGTGATGTGGTGATAAGCTTGCCATTACCACCTCAAACAACAGCATTGTTAATTAAGACAATAACCAAGTTCAGCAAGCAATTACGCAAACAATTATGGGTTGATAATTGAACCTACCGCTAATTTATTCTTAGTTAATACCTTTTAACTTTCTTCATTAGCTAATTTATTTTTACAACATTAGAAGAAAAGGGCTGTTGTCGTCCGCTCAATCTCTGTTAAAGAGTGCTTGAGAGTTGGAATGACAACTACCCCTTCCCTTAAATCCGTTGTAGAGCTGCACAAAATTCTCAAATAAATAATAAATAATAATAATGAAGAATCCAAAAAACAGTTTGATTTGGGCATTCTTGGCACCTCCATCTCTAACATTTAGAGAATGGATGCAATTTCAGGAAACAATAGTTCCATTTGGGGCAAAGTATGCTGGTAGAGATATTTCAGATATTCCTAGTTGGTGGTTAAATTTTGCACTTGGCTTCTATGAAGGACGCCCGCAAATGACTTCCGCTATTAAAAAAGAAATAGAACAGACTATAACTAGACGTGGTGACAAGATTGATCCAAGTAGTGGTATAAAAGTTAAACAACAACAACCACAACAACCACAACAACAACCACAACAACAACCACAGCAACAACCACAGCAACAACGAATGCCGCAAAAATCTAATCTTAATAAAAATTGGATATGGGCAAAGTCTTTAACTCCACACGATGAAGGCATTACACCTGGAGAAGATATAGGGTTGACTCAAGGACTTAATGGGAATTGGGATTTTATAAGTTTAGATGACCGTCAAATTGAAGGTAGTTTAAGCGCAAATGAAGTGGCAAAAATAGTACAATCTATTAAAGGGAAAGATGGCAATCTTATAATGTCCAAGGATTTTAATGAATTGAAAAAAATGGCCGAAGAATCTCACAAAAGTTCAAATACTTATCAAGATAAAATAGTAGATGCTTTTGGAAACACAGATAAAAACATGATTATTAATGCTTTGGCAGGCACAGGTAAAACAACTACTTTAAAAAGGTTAGCCAAAGAATTTAAGAAGCCAGGTGAAAAATGGCTTTATTTAGTATTTAACAAAAAGAATCAAACTGAGGCAGAACAAAAATTTCCATCTTCCATCCAAGTTAAAACCAGTCACGCATTCTTGGGCGAAGTTTTAGCAAATAACTCAGAATTAGGTTTAATTCCGACTAGTGTTTTACCACCTAAAGCTCAGGAAACTGGAAGGCAGAGAAATAAAATTGGAGAAATGATCGACAGTCCTGAATTTGCAACAAGTGCCATTACATCAGGAATACCAAGCGACATGGTTAAACCATTTAAGAATAGAGTTAAAAAGTTAGCTACTTTTGCTAAACATTATGCTTTGCCACATAATAGTTCTGATGCCGAATTATATGATCTTATATCCAGTCATAATATAGACACTACCTTATTATCCAAAAATGAATTAGAGCGTACCCCTGATGCTACAGATTATTCCGAACAAATTATAAAAATGACCAAGTATACATTACATCAATCAATGCCTGGGATTAGCAAAGATCAAGAGTTAAGAAGAATGAGAGATCATGATGACACTTTATGGTGGACGGCTATTCATGCGGATCAACTAAAATGGCCTAAATTTAAAGTAGTATTAGCAGACGAAACACAAGATTTTAATAGGGATCAACTTATAATGCTAAAAAAATTAGCAGAACAAGGAGCTAGAGTAATTGCAGTAGGCGATCCGAACCAAGCTATTTATAGATTTAGAGGTGCAGATGCAAAATCATTCACTAACATAGAAAATATGCTTAAATCACTACCTAATAGCAGCACCACACACGATTTGCCAGTAAATTTTCGTTCTGGAACCGAAATTATCAACTTTGCTAATCAAAATACTCATGTTAAAGGCTTGCAAGCTGGAAAACACCATGCTGGCTTAGTCACAACTAATAAAAAAGAAGATGATGCAATGGATAAAATTAACTCTGAATGGAAAGCTAATGGTAAGTTAAAACATCAAACTGCTTTTATTGCTAGAACCAATGCGCCTTTAGTTAATACGGCAATACAATTATTAAAAAACAATATGAATTTCACTATTATTGGAAGGGATTTTTCTGACGAACTTGTAAAATTTATTGAAAATATAGTTGGCAAAAATAGATATGATATCGAAGATTTTGTCACGGAAATGAATGACTATGTTTATCAAAAAGAAGTAGCATGGCATGGCAAAGCAAACAAAGAAGACGATCTCAAAGAATTAAAACAAACTTCAGAAGCAATGTCTTCAGTCATAGATTATTTACAAAGCAATAACTGGAAAGACCCAAAAACTGGTATAGTTGTTCGTACACACAAAGACTTCATTTATTTACTTAGAAAATTATTTGCTGGATTAAATGCGGATGAGAATGGGGCAGATGCCAAGGCATTTAATAATATTGATCCAAGAAATACTGTTGTATTGTCTACAGCACATAGGTCTAAAGGTTTAGAATTTGATAGAGTGTATATTAAATGTCCAGATTTATTTGATCGTAAAGCAAATAACGAAGAAGATCAACAACAGGAAGATAATGCTAAATATGTAGCTTTCACCAGAGCTACCCATCAACTTCATATTTTAGATGAGAAATGCCAGGAGAAGAAAAAAGGTCGTGGTTAAATAATACTTTTGCTATATTTCTCAAGATCAGCTTTATTTGGTTTTTAAACTTTCTTCATTAGCTAATTTATTTTTTACAAGCTTGCGCCTTTTAACTTTCTTCATTGGTTAATTTATTTTTGGTAAGTGATCGAGATGACCAATGACATCCTTGGATAAAACCCCTACGCACCATTTTAAACCTGTGAGTTAAGTATTTATCATCTGACACCTTCACAACTACCCCTTCCCTTAAATCCGTTGTAGAAAAAGGACTATTTTCTGCACAAAACTTATCGAGAATTTCCCAATTAGGAAGCCGCCCTTCATGTAATAATGGCACAATCACAAATCCCACTTTTTCTAAAGCAGTTCTTGTGATTTTGGTTGAAACGAATTTTTTGTTCTCCCAATCATATAATTCAAAAGGAATGAAATAAGAAGGCAATTTATCATATTTTAAACCGTGCAAAGCTAATAACCATTCCCCATATACACTTACTTCAAAGCCTAAATGATTGTTTAAAGCTTCAAACTTATCTCGGTTCTGATAACACCAATTATAAATAGGTGCAAACTGCATCTTGGCTGGTCCACGAAGATGACCAGTTTTGCCTTTATTGAGGATATTATTCCTGTTTCTTACTGAGAAATTACCTTCATGAAATACGATGCCACTGTTTGCACCATCTACTTTACATTCTACAAAAGTATTATCATTTTCAAATATTATTTGACATTCTTCCTTTGTAGCGATCAAATCCAATCTTTGCGCATTTGGATTATGCGGAAGGTGGAAGATTCTCGGAAAATCAGGAAGTATATCTAAAATGTTCATCACAAAACTTTCTGTATATAGGCGTACTAAATCCCTCATTGTCAAGCAAAAAAGTGCTTCTCTGCACCTTCTGGGTTCCTTCCTGGGGGAAGTGCGCTTTTTTCCCTGTCACAAAACCTCCATCACAACGTCCATTTCATCAACTGAGATGATTTTAAGTGTCTTCCCCATTAATTCTTTTATATCAATACATTCAGCGTAGCCTTCTGGTTCTACGATCCAAGTCCAACCTGGAGAGACTTGCTGAATGTGGCCGTCATCAGAAATAACACCGCCTATATGACTGGCAACTATTTTCTTTCTAATTTCTTCCATCACAAACCTCTGACTTATCACCAAGAATAATCCTGTTCATTTCTAATCCCTTGATTAGTTCTTGGATTTCTTCATCAACACCACGGAAGCGAGTTAGTTTGTTGGCTGTTTCCACACCACGAATTTTAACTAATCTATCATAGCACTTTTTGAAGAACTCAGCCCTATATGAAAGTTTTTCTTCTGCCCATTTACTGCAAGTAAGCCAAGTAATCACCAACACAGAGGACATTGTGCTTACGTCAAGAGTCTTAAGTTTTTCATTAACTTCATCAAATCTACCATCACAAAATGCGGTATCAACATAATACATCACAAAGTCAGTAGCTTTACATTCTTCCTGATAATGTTTTTGGCATTGTCCGCAACTACTCCATGCAGCAGGTTTACCACAATTATTCTTGTGACAAATTTTGCCGCATTCTACGCAGTAATAGGACTGTATATGTGCAGGTGTATCACAAAGTTGACACTGATTCATTCTAATCCCTTAATCAGTTTCTGCACATCTTCATCAACACCGCGAGAACGGGTTAGTTTGAAGATTGAGCAACTCACTGATATTGTTTAATAATCTGTATCTATATGCGATGTCATTTTCATAAATCGGCATAATACCTTTAAGGTGTTGTAGTAAGGCTTTTTTAGCATCTTCTTCAGTTTCGCCAGATGCGTGGAAAAGCTCACGTTCAATCCACACACTGGCAGTCCAGAAGTTAAAATCGAAATCGGTTTTAATCTTCATGCTAAATCCTGCTTTCTAAAATCCACCAAAATCGGCGGACTCTAAATAGACACGGCGTATTCTTTGGTCAGTTCGCTCACTTCTACCTCTAATATAGTCTTCATCGGTATTTTTCTCCAAATTATTTAGTTGATTTCATGCGATTTTGGTGGATTTTCAGGAAGCAGTTATACCTCCATCAGCAAATTATACCACAATTTTTACTTTTGTGAAGCAAAAATTTACTGCATCACAGGTTCATTTGCGGTGACTTGTACCACATTTAAGACAGGAGCATTTACTTGAACTCTTGTAGTGGTAGTTTTATCATTCACCGTTACTGATACATCTGTGAAACCAGTTGCCACAGCAATAACATCACAAGATAAATTATTGGTAGCTGGGTCAATAGTGGCTACTGAATTATTACTATTAGACCATGCTGGCGTTGATGGAGCATCAAATGGACACCCACATACATCCATGCATTGAGCATTTAAAGTTACTTTTTGCGAATTTGTCATCGGAATCGTTAAACTAAAAGACATATCATCTCCTTAAAAAATTAGTTAGGACTATCTAAAAGTGCTATGTAACTGCCAGTATCTACCGTTGCTGTAGTAGCTCCTGAGTCACAGGCAAATCTTGGAATTAAAGTTCCACCTGCATTACAAACTATTGTAAATTCTATAACAGCAACAACATCAGTTGTTGTTACCACAGTTACATTTATTGCAGTTGCTAAAGCTGTAGATAGATTTGTACCAAGTGTCCAGCCTATAGGGGTTCCATTAAATCCAAAAATTACAGATGTTGCTGTAGCAGTGCCACCATTAAAATCAAATTTAATTCCACTAGCACCTGTAGCATTATTAGCAAATACAACCATTCTCCCAAAATATTTTCTACCAGCAATTAATGTAAGTGTTAAATTGGTTAAATTGCTAAAAGTTGTAGTGGCATTAGTTGCTGCCGCAGTAACTCTTGCAGAATTAGCGGCATGTTGAACCCAACCTGCACCGCCTGTAGCTCCCATTACAGTTACGAGTGTATTTGACACACCTATATTTATAGTTCCAAGAGTTCCTGTTCCAGACTTTGCACCACCATTTATTGTAACGTCACCACCATTGGCACCGCCACCACCATTGTTAGCACCACCACCACCACCTACAATTTGAACTGTACCACCAGCACCAGCTGTTGTAGCAGCACCACCTGCTCCACCTATTCCAGCAGTAAGTGAAATACTGCCACCAAAACCGCCACCATTAGTTGAAGCCGCACCAGTACCACCTGTGCCTCCAAGCATGACAATAGTGGCACCACTACTTGCTGTACCACCAGCAGTTGTGGAAGCAGTTCCACCTTGTCCAGATGTTATATTAACTGGTCCAGCTAAACTTGAAGCTGTTGCTCCTGAAGCTGATGCCCCACTATAACCAGTCATATTTACTTGTGAAGCTGCTACACCTGTGGAAGGAGAAACAGAAGCACCTAAGTTAATATTTGAATTTATATTAGTGCCGATACTAATTCCACCATTAGTACCTGTTCCAGACTTTGTACCACCATCTATTGTAACACTGCCACCACTGGCATTACCTGTGCCGCCCAAACCAGCATCACCACCTTTTAATGTTGTGCCACCACCATTTCCAGGTGATGTAGTGCCACTACCTGCACCACCATCACCACCAATATGCGATAATGCTCCTCCATTACTTCCACCATTAGTTGAAGCTGCCCCTGCCCCTCCTAATCCACCTTGAACCGATATGTTACCGCCTACTGAACTGATACCGCCAACAGTAGTAGTAGCTGTACCACCTGTGCCAGCAGCAACAATAGTTGAGCCTGCGGTTCCAGAAGGAGTTGCACCGCTTGCGCTAAGCGCACTATGTCCTTGTATTGTAATAACAATCAAGGCACTGGTGGGAGCAGTGCCATTACCTATAGTTATCAAACCAGCAGTAGTGCCACCAATTCTAATAGCACCATTTATTGCTACACCTGTTCCCACTCCAGCATTAATGGTAACGTTACCACCAACAGCACCACCACCACCATTATCAGTACCTGCGTTACCACCAAGTAAACCAGCTTGACCACCTTGACCAGCTGTTGTAGCAGCACCACCAGCACCACCAATGCCACCTTGTACAGTTGTAGCACCACCAGTTTCTCCTCCATTAGTAGAAGCTGCACCTG
>Ga0315277_10005210_pt1 | contig 17190 bp, 19 predicted proteins | sample YL17G05_15_MG_FD_203695 | JGI IMG/M metagenome (GOLD analysis project Ga0315277, IMG submission 203695) | Sediment microbial communities from Yellowstone Lake, YNP, Wyoming, USA - YL17G05_15 | ecosystem: Environmental > Aquatic > Freshwater > Lake > Sediment | place: USA: Wyoming | collected... | reverse complement strand
GGCGTTTAGTTCCACCAGGGTTGCTTCGCCAATGGCATATCGCCGAACAACGATGATAGCCTTCCAACTACGTTCGTCTGGTTCTCGTCCCGCCTTGCGTTCCCGCTTCAATGCTCGCTCTGCACAATCACAAGCGAAGAGGCAGACTTCCTTGCTGACATCCTTCGCGCCCAGGAGTTTGCGGGTCGCCGAGACTTGTTTAGTGCCATCGCTGGCGATGGGGTCGGAGACTTCGACGATGCAAGCCACCGGCCCAGGGGCATATTTCAGGCCATCTCGCCATGAGGGGGACGAGTGATAACCGTAGGTGCAGAGGCCGATGCGACTTGGCTTGGGAACGGTGCGCTCCTCGCCCACCGTCCAGGGCTTCTCCTTGCCCGAACCCGCCCGCATATCTTGCTTGAGGAAGTGGTAAGCCTTCGTCATTCGCCCTGCTCCTGGGCTATATGCTTCCACCCTTTTCGCTGTTGGGCGCTCCAAATGGTTGAGTTGTGAACCCCGAATCGGTGGGCCAACTCCCGCTGAGTCAGAATGCCCCGCGCCGCCCTGATGAGACGCACGTCACTCTCCTTGAGCTTCGACTGGCCATTGGCTTCGCCTCTAACACTTGGCACTGTCGGCACGAATAGCCCCCTAGCAACTGCGTGGCGTGTATTTCCCGAAGGCGTAACCCACTCCAGGTTCACCGAGCGATTGTCGCTCTTGATACCGTTCTTGTGGTTGCTCTGATAGCCTAGAGGACAGGGGCCAATAAAGGCCTCGGCAACAAGGCGATGGACATTAACTATCTCTCCCACGCCATTTCGATAAAGACCTACGTGGGGGTAAGTCCCTGGGGCACATTCGGCCTTGAGGATACGACCAGCCCGCGTACCCTTGCTTGTTTTCGCACGCCGGACTCGTCCTAGATTTGAGACCTCATACCAGCCTTCATAGCCGACGACGGGTCGCCATTCCTCCATATCGAACGCTGGCATCAATCGCCTCCGGTCCAATAGCGGTCCCTCTCGGCCATCTGGCCTTCCAAGCGACGTTCTTGGGCGTAGCGTTCTGCCCACCGTGCGAGGCCGCCCAGGTTCACCATGTGGACATGGCGACAGGCGGCTTCCTCCTCCTGCTGAAAGTTTAGGAATGCCTCAGCGACGGTACGCGGCACATCCCAACGTACAGTCCAATCGTCTATCTCCGCCTCCGTCCAGATGTGCCAGTCGCGCTCGTAGGCACGCCTGGACTCACGGCCTGCCTGCGCCAGGGCGTCAACGGGGTTCATGCGGCTCGCTGTGTGCGGACGGGGTTTGGCCTCAGGCAGGGGGCCTATGTGGGATTTCACACCGGGGATCTCCTCTATGGCGGCGACTTCCATTATTGCTCCATAGGGTAGCGTCCTCGATGCCTTGCGTTCCCGCATCAGTTGGGCGTAGCCTTCCTCCGCTTGGCGATTCGCCTCTGCATCTTCGGCCCGTCTGATTTCATCTTCTGTCAGTGTCATGCTTCTCTCCTTTCCCACACCCCTATTCGCCGTGCATGGGCGGACGGGCGTTCACTCATCTTGTAGCCCACAAGCCGGAATCGTGGGGCTTGCAGGATGGCGCCGACTGCGTTCGGGTGAACGTCCGAGGGCCGCGCCCATATCTTCTGGATGCGGTCGGTGTCCACATCCCCGTCACGCCGGCAGATGCGGATGGCGATCTCCCGGCAAACTTCGATCCAGCTCGCATTGTGGAGGCCGACCGAATCGAGTCCGGCATTGCGTAGGGCTAGACACTGCTCAAGCGTGGCCTGTACCATAAAGCTCCCTACTGATCCAGGTCTTGCGTTTCTCCGTCGTCTGGCTGCGGCGGCCGCTGGTATCGCGGGTTGCACTTCGGGCAGAAGAAAACCTTCGGAACGTGCCGGTCATGGGTTGCCGCGATTGCCAACTTCTGCCGCTGGTCGTAGGGAATCTTGATGCTCGTTCGATTCTTCATCTCCCTCTCCCTTTTAAATGAGCCCCGGCCCGCCGCTTGCTGGTGGCGAGGTGGATTCGACGGGCCGGGGGATGGAGGTCCAGTGCCCCGACCGGCCACGCCATGCGAGCGGAGTAGCGGCAGTCGGGGCGAGCTGGTGTGGGTTGGCGACAATCCTGTCGGAGGGCGACCATCGGGCCTGAGTCAATGGCGGGGTTTCTTTGTGCTCGCATAGCACTCGTAGTTTCGCTTTTAATGTCGAGTCTGTCAAGGGGGTAGACCCCCTAAAACCAGATTTTTTTCGCAATCCCCCACAATTACGGGTTTCCCCTAATGGTACCCACCTATACCGAACGGTATCCTGGGTTTCCCCAAGCCCGCGCCTGGACTTGACAAGTTATGGTCGGGCCACTATGATAGGGATGGAAGGATTCCTCGACCATCGGGCCTGCCACGGTGTGGTGGGCATGGCACTGATTCTCGGCGAAGCGATAGCGGCCTACCTCCAGGCTCTAGCCGCTACTCAGCACTCTCCGCATACCCTCGCTGCAAGGGGGTATAGTCTCCACCGCTGGGAGACCTACTCCAGCGACCCGATACTTGCCCACGCCGTCGATACGATCAACGACTTCCTCTCCCGGCGCTTCATCACTCTTAGTCACAATTCCGGCGTTCAGGAGTTCCACCGGTTCCGCCTCTTCCTCGACTACTGCGTTGCCCAGCATTGGCTGAAGGAGAATCCTCTGCGAAGGCTACGGGCGCCGCGGACGAGGGATGTCGATGTGAATGTGCTGACCGATGAGGAGTTGGAAACCCTGTTGGCTGAGGCCGCGCCGATTGCTCGAACCATCCTCGTCATCCTCTTGGGGTCAGGGATGCGAATCGGTGAACTAGAGAGGCTGCGCTGGGCGGATATCCACAACGATGAGCTCGTGCTGCACGGGAAGGGTGATAAGGACCGCCGTGTGGCGCCGGGGAGGATGGCGATGGCGGCGATATTCTCCCTGCCGCGCAGCCAGCCGACTGTCTTACCTTTCGGTAGGATGGGGATCGACTACCACATCCGCCACACGGCCAAGAAGACGGGCATCCCGGTTCATGCTCACGTTCTGCGGCATAGTTTCTCAGATCGTTTCATCCGCGCTGGTGGGACGGTCGAGGACCTGGCGCACATCCTAGGGCATTCAAGACTGGAGACTACGATGGTCTACATCCGCCGGCATCAGCAGGAACGGGCGCTCGAGGCCCAACGGCGACTCAATCCCTGCGATGCGCTGCTGGGGGACACCCCCAGACCTGGGAAGGTATTGCCCTTCATTCGCCGGTGATCGCCAACTTGAGCGGCTTGGTTCCCGCCGGCAATACGCCGAGATAGACCAGCCGTAGGATGAGTCCGGCCATATCGTTCTCGTCGGCAGCACCGCGGAGTACCCGCAGAGCTCGCTCCACGCGGATTTCCTTCTGAATCTGAGTCGCCAACTCAATCACCTCCTGCCAGGGGATGCGCCCGCTCGGACAGGCCGTCGGCGCCGCCCCGTAGTCGATCATCATCCGATGCTCCCATAATGGATCGGGAAACTTGATCTCCGGCCAGTCCTCTTGCTCCGCCAGCCATGCCGTGAACTCGGCCAGCGCCGCGACCTGCGCCTGGGTTAACGGCTCCCCTACGCGGCCCTCGTGCTCGACCCCAACAAAATTGGCGTTGGCGAAGACACAACCCCCGTGCCAGGTAACAGCGGAGAGGGGATAGTGCTGGTAGAGGATCCCGTCGTAGGCGTTGAACAGACACCAACTCGACTTGACATTGCTGTCAAGGACACCGAGAGCTGCATTCAGTCGCCCTTCCGCCGAGTGCCCCATCAGGCCCTTGCCCTGACGGACGGTGATCCCCGCGTAGCCCTGCTTCCAGGCGGGGCCCGGGATGGCGATTGCCTTGGGATACCACTCAATCACGCAATCGCCTCAGTCTAAGTCGGTTCAGCCAACTCGATAGGTGCCTTGGATGTGGCGGGTCTTCCCGCCGGAACCAGGCGTGCAGACCGAAGCATTCCCCCAAGACCTGACAGCGGCGTACCGCCGCCTTCGCGTCGCAAAGGTCGTCAGCTCGGAATTGCACCGAGCCGTCCGGTGTCCGGCAATACACTCGGTACACTTTATTCCCCGCCGTCCATTACGCCCTCCCGAAGAAGAGATGCCGCACGGCCCAAATAGTCAGTCCCGCACCCATCCACCAAACGAAGGGGCGCTTGAGTAGGGGCCGAATCTGCTCCGTTAGTGTGTCGCCGGATTCCCTGTCGAACCAAGCGGCCCACCCTTCCCAGGCAAGGCCGAAGGTTGCCCACACTACCCAGCCGACGCGGAACCATCTCGTCGGCATGATTATTCCTCCACATCTTCGAGGAGGTCCGTCAGGTCAATGCCGAGGGTCTTTAGGGCTCGATCCTTTAGTTTCGGCGTGGAGCCATTAGCGGCCACGAAGAGGAGGATCGCCTTTTCCAGCCGCCGGATGCTCGGCTCTATCCTGAGCAGGACGATGAGGGCGATCACCGGCGCGATGCCCAGGTTGCTAACAACGTCGATCCACTTCTCTGGGTTCATCGTCGGCTCCTCTCGTATTGGCGCCCCCAGCGCCTAACTCAACCTCTTCGCATGGAGACACACATTAAATGTTTTGCCAAAAGCGACCTTGGAAGCCACCCGAACCCACACCTTCTCGCCCTTGTAGGCAATGAACGGCAAAAGGAACTCGTCATCCGCCGCACTTTGGAGCGCTTCCGAGGCGATAGCGTAGCGGGCCTGGACAACAATATGGGTGTCGTCCGGCCCCAGACCCACATCGAATTGACCCGACTTCGCGCCAATATCTCCGAGTGCCGCACCCTGCTCAAATAGGTAGTCATCATCAAGTGCGGCCCCAATCTGCACCCAGGCCCCAAGTGCCCAAGCAGTAACAGAAGCAGTTACCGTTACAGGCGCAGTGATGACTTGTATATCAGAGTACGCCGGACGGCACCCACGCATGAACAATTCGTCAAACGCTGGAACGTGCGCGTAGTCCAACGCGGCGGTGGGGTAGCCAGCCAGGTAGATGGCACCAGTCTTGAGCGTTGGCGCACCGCTAATCTGCCCCCTCACAGCCAACCTGCTGGCAGCGGGGACAATTACGGGGGCAAGAGGCACCCTATGAGTCATTTTCTCATAAGCCTCACAGATAACGGCATCATCAACAATTCCTGCCAGGATGAAGTTCACACTAGAAACGGTCATCGCTTCTGCAATGACAGTCTCCGAACCCGCTGCGCCCTTACCAATCTGGAGGTGCATATGATTGGAGACATCAAGGAAACCATTAGTCGTTACGTGCGCTCCGAGACCGCCGCACAGGAAGGCGTGAGAGACCAGGTACTCCTCGGCGGTAGAAGCAACAATCTGAGAATAGTTGGCGGGCCAGCCGCCCCAACTATCGGTGAGATAGGCACTTGGCAAGAGACCCGAATTCGCCAGCGGCTTGATGATGACGTTCGGACAATTCCGCGTAGCCCAGCCGTGCTTTTTGAGCTTGATGAATCCCACTACGCCGATTCCTCCGCGCCCGATAGGTGAATCGTTATCTGGTCGGCTGCTGAGGCCCAACCCTCTATGGTGTCCGTTGCGTTCATGTAGAGTCCGATGAACTCAAGAATCACAGGTGGGCCAGGTGGGATACTCATAGCGTTGCAGAGTAGATTCGTAACGCCCTCAGCGTCTCCGTGGTGGCAGAGATATAGGGTCGCTGTCACGGTAGTCGTTGTGTCGTTGCACATGATGATGGCCCCAAGCTTCGTTGCCGTATCAGCAGGCACGGTGTAGAGGACTGCGCTCGCTGCCGCCAACTGAATCGGGGTTATCAGTCTCTTGGGTATGATCGTCGTTGGCGTTACTATTAGATCAGCCATGATTGCCCCTTACACTAGAAAGAATGCGTCCTGAAATCCGCCGCCACCGCCAGCAGGTGTCCCGCCAACGAGGGTAGCCCCGTCGCGTTTCAGATACTCGCCGTCGGCCACCGCACCCATCGCTAGGGATGTCGGGCCGGTGGTCTCGCGCAGGCCGCGGATGGCGTCCGTCTCTACGGCGTCGTCCTTGCAGAGAACGCCGTCAATCTCTACGCCATGATAAAGCGTGTGTTCATAGAGGAGGTCTGTCCTCATGCTAGTAGAGGCGTCCACGGTAACGGGTGCTAAGGCCGTACCGTCGCCTGCGGCGGAGTGGTTATGAGATCGCGCATGGTGCGGTGCGCTATCCCCGATGGCGGTGTGTTCGGCAGGCGTCAGCACGTCAGCCAGTGTCAACTCCTGGCCCGCTAGCGCGAGGGCCGCGTCGGAGCCCGCGCCAAGTGTTACGGCGGCATGGTGCGCCCCTGGTATCGCAGTGTGCGTGGCTATGTGGTCAGTGGCCTCGGTATTGCCCGTACCAGCAGGGTCGTAGACCCCCGCGTGATCGTGGGTGGCGAGGGACATATCGGGGTCGTGGTACTCGTTGGCGTGTTGCGCCATCCCGCTACCAGCACTCATGTCAATGCTCACAACGCCCTTACCCTCATCCGTAAGGGCTGCGTTCGGCACCCGTATCTCGCGCACGCCCTCGACCGTCGGGTCGCCGTCCTGCTCCTTGACCCGCAGACGGGGTCTATGCCCGTGGGGGAACCGCAGACGTTCTTCCTCAGCCACTAGATCGGCTCCTCCATCGCCACTTGTATCTGCCAGACGTTGCGCTGTCCCGCCTTCTGAGGCGGCGGCTTCTCTAAGAAGTTCAGGCCCACGATGTTCACTTTCGCTGTTACGCGCCCATATTTCAACTCTTGGAGTGTGGTCGCGTTATAGGCCGTCTCAAACTCCGTCAGGATTGTCTCCATGCTCCGCAGGCCGCTCCTGGTGCCCTTTACCTCGATGCTTGCTGTGTAGCGGTATCGCACGGGCGGCTTCTTGAGGTACTGGAAGACGATGCGGCGAATGATGGGGGTCTTGGTAGAGTCGGCGGTGCGCCGGTTGAGTTCTAACTTAAACTGAATGATGTTGAACGGGACGCCGACACCCGCCGCGAAATCCAATGTCGGGGTTGTTGAGTTGACGTCACCAAGTTCAAGGAAGTCGGCATCCTTGGCTGTTCGGTAGTAGACCTTTACGTACTCTTGACTACTCGTTGTGAGGGCATCGCCATAGATACTGATCTGCAAGGCGGTCCCGGTGATCTCTGCGAAGCGACCATCAAACCAGGGTAGGTACAGATCGCCGAGGCGTCCGTATTGGTATCCGGTGGTTTCCAGGGGATTGTCAGGACCAAGAGCGAGTTCGACGTACTGAATACCCAATATGGAGTACCACATGAGACGCGAGGGCGACCAAACATCAGAAATAAGGATGTTCCCCCCTGGCGTGTGCGCGCCGTAGTCGTCCATCACTATGCAATGCCATTGCCCATCTGGACTGATAGCGAAGACGTACATTTCATAGGTGCTGTCGCCGTAGAGATATAGCCAATTAGCACTCTTGGTCATCCCCCGTATCGACGGGTTCCCCAAGTTCCAGAGGGTGAACGTTTCTTTGCTCGGCGGTACACTCTCCCACTGACCAGGCCGGTAGCGGTAGAGATCGTGTCCCAGGAATATGTATATCCACCCCTGCCAGACGCAGATGTTTTGCCACGTCTCCGCGCTCGCGGGGGCGATTACGGCGGGCGGTGCGTCTGCAACGGGGTAGACCTTGCCCTCGATCAGGTCAACGGTGTAGAGGGCCGCTAATGGTTTCCCTGCACCGTCGCCGCTAGGAGCCTTGAAGACACTAACGTAGGGCACGAACTTGCCGTCGGCGTCATAGAAGGAAACGATGTCGCCTACCAGTCCGCCCATGTAGGCGATCTCCGTGGCAATAGGCGTTGTGGGGTGGCCGGTAACACTGTAGAGGCCGCCGTCATCTTTCGTCTTCTGGCAGATCAGGGTCTCCTCACCGGAGTCGTAGCCGATTGCGCGAGCGGGGAAACTGGATCCGCAGGCTGCGAAGCTGGTGCCGCCGATGGCACTACTGAACAATGCACCCCCCGTGCCCAGGTAGATACGTTGGTCAACCCCATCGGGTACGGGGAAGGCCCAATCGCGGCCCTTGTCGGCGTTCGTAATGTTCGTTGCTAGGCTCTCTACCCGTGCCCAGGACGACCCCGCTGATCCGCCCGCGTTACGCCATACCTGGCACTTCCATGATGGACTTGGGGCGGCAAACATCGCAGCGCCAGGTATGTCGAGGAAACGGCCATAAGGGCCTTGAGTGATAGAAGGGACTGGCGATAGGACGCCTGAGTTCTGAACTAAGGGGCCGAGTACCACGCTCCCAGGCCAGCGGGTATCAACATGGTGGTGGAACCACGTTCGTTTCCTATCCTCCGGCTTGTTGCAGTCGATAATGTCTAGACCTAGACCACCACTGAGATCGTCCCAAATGTAGAATTGAGAACCCTGCCTGTCCTCATAGCCAGGTGCGCCCTCGCGCCACTGGGTCGCCGTGTCGGGGATGGGTTCCCGCACCAGTGGCGAGGCCAGCGCATATCTCTTGCCTGCTAGAGTCATCTCGAAAGCGGAGGCCATGTTAGCCCTCCTCTACGATGAGCGATCCAGGCCACAGCGGGGTCTCGTCCTCAGCGATGTCGAGCTCTGAGGCTTTGAGGGCGGCGTTCATGCTGGCGTCGTTGCCCTCCGCCGCGTGGATGTACGCCTTCGCCAGCCAGACAATCGGCGTGGTGTTGACGGTGAAAGTGTCCGCATCGAGAGTGGGTTCGGTATCGTACTTTTGGCCGATGATCCGCAACTTGCGCCCCGCGACGATGTAACTAGCAGCAAGGGCCGCTGCCTTATCAAAGACCAGTTTCTTGCTCCCACGGTCTACCCAGAGGTCACGCATGGGTATCTCCTCCGTATAGAGGCCGTCGCCGTCTGCCCGCCAGACTTCGTTGATCGCCACGAAGCCAGTGGGAATGGGGTACTCGTAAGTGCTCGCCGTCAGGGTTACGGTTTCGTCGGTCTTCGCCAACAGTGTTCGCTTCCGGCGCGACCGGAAGGCCATGAGGATCATGGGGTTGTAGGCGTCGAGGACGCTCCAGGCGCGGTGTATCTCGTACTTGGTGCCAGCAGCGGGAGCCGACGCACCGCCCACAACCGTCCAGGTAGGGGACACGGTGATAGACCTAGCACTCATGCCGGAAGCGGAGATGATGCGTTCCTGGGGGCCAAGGGACCCGCCGTAGATGTAGGCCCAGGCACCGGCCCAGTCGTTGTCCGGTTGCACGAGCTGGGTCGTGTCTAAGAGGGTCGTGGGTGTGCCGCCTGTCGCCGTGCCGACGATCAGGCGGTCGCCGAGTAACTGCGCCAGCAGTTGCCGTACCGTACTCAGTGCCTCAGCCATTGTGTTCCTCCTCTAGCATCAACTCGAACATCCTCACGCCCTCAGCCCGGTCCTCGAAGGTGTCGATGAAGGCGGCCGCCCCCGAACGCGGCGTGGGTTGACCCGATCTGTACGATTCCCCATCCTGAGCCAGCCCCGCCCGACGCAGAGGTGTGCGCCTAGTCCGGTGTACGAGCAACGGCCCGTTCACGATGATCTGCTTCCAGCCCCGTGAGTAGAGATTCCAAGACAGCATCACGTCGTCGGCGTCGTTGACCATCCGCTCGTCCGCCAACTCTCCCCAGGTCACCGCGCTCCGCCGGATGGCCGTAAAGACCAAGAACGTGCTCGAACACAGTCCCGGCCGCTTCGCGGGACTGTTCATGGGCAGCGCCGCAGCCCCGATTCGGGGGTCGGCAAAGGCGGCTTCGAGCGGCACCCGCCAGCCCGCCGGCACTATGATGTCGGCGTTGCAGATGACGACTATCTCGCAGGACACTAACCGGCGATACCCCTGGTTGATGTTCTCCGAGTTCGACGAGGGGAGGGGGTTCACGATATCCGCCACTCCCTCGTTGTGTCCCTTCAGGTTCTCGATAGCGATTACCCGATCCGCTTCCGCCCGCAACCGTTCGACGGCGGCTGGGAACAGCTCGTCTTCCCCGTGGCTGGTGATCACGCAACCTAGTCTCATAACAAACTCGGAAATGGAATGGGGACAGCGCCCCTAGTGCCCGTGGGCAGTTTCTGCATGATCTCGTCGGCAAAGTTCCAGGCCAAGATCAGGACGTACTCTGGATACCCCAGGGCGGACTCGGCCCTGATGGGAATGGACGTTCCGGGGATGTAACGCCCGACCTTGAAGGGGGTACTGTCCACCGTATAGGGCAGGAGCGTTTCGTCTATCTTCGCGGCGTTCAAGAGGGTCGTGGCCTTCGCAGGAGCTCCGTAGCCAGCGATGTGTCCCTTCCGTCCTTCTAGGAACAGGGGCAGTTCTTTTATGATCTGCCCCGCCTTCCGTGCGAATATAGCCACGGTGGAATTGGGGGGCGGCAAGGGCATAAACTCATTCTCTCTTGCGGGCGCGGCCATGACTCGCAGAGAACCGCCGTGGACAGGGAGGTACTCTAGCTGGACTGCCTGAAGACCGGCTTGGCGAAGGGCGTAGGCAAACGAGCCGAAGGTGAAGTAGGACAAGTGCTCGTGGTATATCTGGTCGAAGGCTCCCGCCTCGGCTGTCCGTGCCCAGTCGGGCCACTCGGCGATGAAGCGCCCATCATCCGACAGAAGGTTCCGCACGTAGCCCAGGAACTCCGATAGGTCATCAACGTGGGCACAGACGTTTGTGGCCGTAACGATGTCGGCCTTGCCGCCCAACAGGTCGATAGCCTCCGCGACTGCGGCCTCGTTAAAGAAGCTGACTATCTTGGGTACCTTGCACTCGATGTTCCGTGCCGGCTCTATGGCTATCGCTTCGCAGCCAAGGGCAACGAAGGCCGCCGGCAGGGTGCCATCATTCGAGCCAATATCAACCACCCTAGCACCCGGGCGGGCGAATCGTTTGGCGAAGGTCTCAAAGTGGCCTACCATCGGGGCCGAGCAACCAGTAACGTAGGCGTAGTCCTCGTACAGGACTTTGGGAGCGACAACATGGGTCAACTGCACGAGCCCACACTTGTCACACTTCCATACCGCCAACGGGTATCGCCGGCAGTCCGCGTTCGGCTCAATCTGGTAGTCGTTGGCAAGGGGCATCAGGCCGAAGTCAAGGAATGGCTCCTTGACCTGCCCGCCGCAGATCCTACAACTCCCTACTGGCTGGCAGTCGTTCACGCCGCCCTCCAATCGTAGCCGAGCACGTCCCGGCCCGTGGGTTCCCCCGTGAGAGGGTCGGTCTTCGCAAAGCTGAAGTCCTCGTTGACGTAGAGGGGCAGGCAGGGCCCCCATATCTTGTGAAAAAGGGTATCCTTGCCCCGGCACACCTTCTCATCGTTAGGAGTCCCAAGAGTCCGCGATAGCCATTGCTCGTACTGCGGTGTCGCACGAGTCCGCATGGATAGATGATTGCACGGCACGGGCAGGACCATGTTGTGATAGCCGAGGGCAAGACTTTGGAGCCCCAGGGCGCGGTCGTAGACGTGATCCGGCGCGAACCGCAGATCAAGTCCGCCGCCCTTTTGCAACATCTCGCGCCGGAGGATCATGGCGAAACTGTCGGGCACCGCGATGGGCCGTTTCTCGTTGATCCTTACGCCGTGCCGCTCCGCATCGCTCATATTGCTCCAACCGTCCCCACGCCCCGGAGTAACACCGCCCCGCCCGCCGTTAGCCATGACACCGGGGCAGCCGAAGAACGAGGCCAGCCCAAGTTTGGGATCGTGGGCGAAGAGTTGGAGGACTTCGGCGTCCCACCCGTACTGAAGAATCTGCACGTCGTTATGGATGAGCATTAGGATCTCGCTGTCACACCACTCGATTATTTTCTGCCAGCCCAGGACCGTTCCTACATTGTCCTTGTTCCGAATGTAGATTGGCCTATCACACCTGGCTTCCCAGTGGGGTCTTAGACCCTCGAACAGGAATCGCTCCAGGGGCTCGGCAGAGCCGTTATCTAGGAAGATGAAGCGGTACGTCCCACTCGTTGACACGAGTAGGCGGGCCAACGTCTCCTGCATCGCCGGGAAGACGTTGTAGACCATCGTGGCGATAGTTAGGGTTAGCGGCTTGGAGGCCGACTTCTCCACCATCTTTGGCATCGTCACCCACAGAGTAGTCTTCATCAACCTACCTAGTGCCTGCGCGGGCGGTGAAGGGCGCGCCGCCTCCTCAGCCGCCCGCCACAGACTATTCGGTTCCGGCGCTGACCGCCGCACCAGATCGGGGACTATCGGATTGCTCCAGCCGGCGCCGCTCCTCAGTGTGGAGGGCGACGAGCCACTGGGCGGCTACCCTCTCCCACGTCTGCCTCTGCGCCACGTAGGCCATGTGCGCTCGCCTCTCGGCGATGTCCTTACGGCCCGCCCACCAGTGCATCCTCTTCAGGAAGTGCTTGACGTTGCGAGAGTCCACGAGGGATTCCTTGTAGACACACCGCTCCGGCAGGGCCCCCACAGGCCGCACGATCGGGATGCAGCCGTTCGCTTGGGCTTCCAGGGCCGTGATACAGAAGGTTTCCTCCCAGTCCACACCGTCTGCCCGTATCGACGGGTAGACCCAGAACTGCGACTTGGCGAACTCACCCGCCAGCTCCTTCTGCCCCACGCGCCCGTGCATGGTTATGCCAGGTTGCATGAGTAGTTTTTCGACGTGTTCCTTAAAGGGGGCCATCTGCGGGTACATCCGCATCATCTGGTCGTAGTTGTTCCAGCCGTAGAAGACGTGTAGCTCGGCGTCCTTCCACTTCTTGAGGATCGCGGGCCACCACGTCAGCAAGACATCCAGCCCACGGTCGGCACTGGAGGCGTAGACGAATCGGTGCGGTTGGGGTTCCCGTAACTCAGGTATCCAGGCGTGGATGCCGTCCCCGGCGACGATAAGGTGGTCTGGCTTCAGGAACGGGTAGAGTTTCCGCACGTGGTCGGCATGCCACTCAGATAGAACCACGATGCGGTCTATCCGCTCGGCCATCTTCTCGTTGAGGGTCGGACACTCTACGTCGTGCATCCACAGCCAGCGGTGTTGCGCGTTCGCGGAAGCCGCTGCCTCTGGGATACGACTGCCCACCATCAGCCACGCGGGAAGGGATCCCAGGTACGGTAGATTGGGATTGAACGCTTCCGCCAACTGGTAGATGACGCCGTTGACTATGCCCTCGAACCCTGCGTAGACGACTACCGAGAACCCAGCCGCAGCGAACTCTTCCGCCATCTTCACCGCTGCGGTCTCCGACCCGCCGAGTCCTTGACCGTCTATCCAACTGGGTTCCCACGGTTCGGGACCGTGGCCCAGGAAGAAGACGATCTTGGGCATATCGACGTTCTTCATGTCCCACTCGACAACCCACGTGCCGAACCCAGGGATGAGACTACCCGTCTGGCCAGTCCGCTTGTGCAGGTTCTCTACCCTGCGCTCGCTGCGTACCGCCAGGAGTTCTAGCAACTCCCACATGGAGAAGTCGCGCACGTGCATACGCGGGCCGTCGTTGTCAAGCCCGTCTGCTTCAATGCACAGCTCCGCCGGAACGGTGGCGATGATGCGGTCGCCGACTTCTTCGGCAACCCCCATCAACCGCTGGGCATCCGGCCCCGCCATGTGCTCCAGAATCTCCAACAGGAACACCACGTCGAACCTGCCGAGGGCGTCCATATCCATCAACTGCGGGTCCCCGCAGACGAACTTGACCAGTTTGCGGATTGCCTTCGCCTCCTTCTCAAGGTTCTTGTTGGCGGCTTCGACGGCCCTCTCGGAGATGTCTATGCCCACGACCTCACATCCGTACTTCTTCGCCAGCCGAATCTCGAAGAGGCCGTTGCCGCAGGCGATATCCAACACCCGCTTGGGCTGCAACTTATCGAAGCGTTCCTCGACGAATGCGAAGCGTGCCTCGGGCAACTTCTCGTCCTCCCAACCATCCGTGAAAGCCTCAAGGTTTGCGAGGTCGTAGTAGACGGCCTTGTACTTTTCGGGGTCGCGCAGGTGCTCCGTCATGTGGCGGATGCGCCGCTGGGTCTCCAAGATCCGCTTGTCGGGTTCGATGTTGTGGGGTAGATAGCGTCTAAGGAGTTCGCCCGCCTTGAGTACGTCGCCGTGCCGCACGAGATGGTCGGCCAGTTGAAGTGTGGCCGCTACCGATTGCTCGCCGCGAACTCTCTCACGGTACAGGCGTTCATAGAAAACCAAGAGTTCATCATCCGGTGCGAGTTGGCGCGCCTTCTTGACGATCTCCAGGGCTTCCTTGGGCATCCCCATCAGGTAATAACAGCGGTGTTCGATGTCCCAGACATTAAGAGAGTAGTCCGTAGGCGTAACGAAGATCGCCGCGGGAGCCGGTAACTTGTCGCGGGCGTTCAGTATCCACGTGAGTGTCCGTACCGGATCCTCCTTGCCCCGCCATTCGGCGTGGGCCCGGAGGAGATAGCCGTCCTTGAACTCCGGCTGGATATCAACGGCGATCGCAGCCCAATTCGCCATGTCCGGCCACTTGCCCAGGTTCCAGCAACACTTAGCGGCGAAGCAAACCGCGTGCCAAGCCTCCAACTGCGACTCCGGCTCCTGGTAGTACGCCTGGTAGTAGTACAGGGCCTCTTGCCACTTGAGCATCCCGAAGAGTGCATGCGCCATCGCCAACCGAGTCCGCCGGCAACGCGGGTTCTCTTGCTCCATCATCCGTAGGAGGCGTAGGTTGCGAGGGGACTGCCCCTCGTCCGGTCCGTCAGCCGGATAGGGCCGCTGGTGGACGATAGCGATGCGGTTAGTGGAGCCGATAGCGTGGTTGATGTCGCTGTAGCAGACCTCGTGCAACCGCCCGGGGTGCTGGCGGCAGGTACACCCCCACTGCCAGTTGAGGTCGCGCCGGAGAAGTCGGTGCTGGTCATGTTTGACGATGCAGTTGCCGTTGGCATCGAAGGCGTAGAGGTAGGGCATCTGGACGGTGCCCCAACCCTTCTTCTCCGCATCGGCGACGGTTTCCCGTAGCCTCTCCGCGTTCTCCACTACATCGTCGGCATCGATCCAGAATATCCAGTCGGAGGTGCAGTGAGACATGAGCGCGTTGCGGGCAGCACTGAAATCGTCGCACCACTCGAAGGGGATAACCTTCTCCGTGTACCTGCGGGCGATCTCTTCCGTGTTGTCCTCAGACTGACCTCCGAGAAGGACGACGATCTCATCCACGTAGGGGAGGACGGGGCTGATGGCCCCGTCCAGCGTCGCGCCCGCGTTGCGGGCCATTATGGCTAGGGTGATGGTACTCATTCGGCTTTCCTCCACCCTGCCTCGATGTTGTAGTTCGCTGGACCAAAGTGGTCTGCCAGCGCTTTCCTGTCGAGTTCCCCCGCCTCTCGTATGGCCCGTAGGTGATCCTGGTAGATCCCGTGGAAGATGCTGGGACAGGTGATCTCCTCTCCAGCGACAAGCTGAACCGTGTACCCCTGGAAGGTAACAGGAAGCGTCTCGAACGGGGTGAAAGTCACCATCGGGAAGACTCTGCGGATGTCATCCGTCGTCCAGGGTACTCTGCCGATCACGCGGCCCTCGTTGTCCCGAATGTAGTCACCCGGCGGCAGGCGATCCTCGCCAGTCGTGGATACTTTGTCGAGGATGCTCTTGACGATGGGGGTATTGACGATCTCCGCCAGGGAAGCATCGTCCAACTTGCCGAAAGCCTCGGTGACGAGGGCTAGGGCTTCCTTGGTGGTGCGCTTCTGTTGCGCCTGCTTGAGGGCAACGAAGAGACCGGCAAGGTCGCCGGTCAGCTCCACCTCACCCGCCTTGATCGCGCCCGCGAGCGTGGCCTGCCCTTGTTCCTCTTTCTCCCGCCGCTTGGTCTCCTGATAGTTCTTCAGGGCTTCTGGGTTGCCCCTCCGCCCACCTACCTTCCGTGCCATCTAGTCCTCCTTCGGGGTCTGGGGGCGGGTCGAATCCCCCGCCCCCAATTCCCCTTGCTACTACGAAACTCCGGCTTGGATGTCGAGGGACGCGGTGTGCTCGATACGCACGGCCCTCGTCTGGTCCAGGATCGCTACGGCCAGTGCCGCCTTCCATCCCACCGAACCGTACTGGTTCAGCGGGTCGTCGGCGCCAGCAGAGCCGACCGGCTTGACGATAACGTCCGCCGCCTGGGCACTCAGCCTGCTCTCGCCGTAGAACTGGTCACCCATGACCAGGGTGGTGAACACGCCCCTGAAGCTCAACCCAGCCGAGGCGTACACGCGGGCATTGGACGTGTAGGTGATCCGCACGCCCATGAAGTCGAACGCATCCCCTGTGAACAGCGGGTTCGAGTCGCCACGAGTACCCGCCATCGAGAGGATGTAACTCAAGTTGCCCGTTGGACTCCCAACTAGGTCGTACTCGGAGTTGGGGTGGGTAACGGCCACGTATCGGTTCCCCGCCTTGGCGATGCGCTTGACGTTGTTTTTCTTCAACGTCGCTACGGCCTCGCGGATCTCCGATTCCAAGAGGCACGCGCTTATGGCTAGACGGGTAGTGGCGATACCGGCAAACTGGACGGTCGTACCCGCGATCAGAACGTCGCGGCCGATGATGTCCAGGGTTTGCCCCATACTCTCGCCCCACATGGTGACCATCTCCGCCACCTGCTCGTCGATGGACTGGTCGATGACAACATCAGACAGTCGGTCGTAGGCACCGTACTGGCTGATAGTCGCCGTAACGTGAGTCCACGTGACCGCAGTAACGGCGGGGGGTGTGCCCTCTACTAGGGCCGTGGTGGCGTTGGCCGGCCGCTCAAGCCGGCGGAAGTCGAGGTTGATGCCGCCGCGAGCGGGGATGTTCTTCTGCATCCCCCACCCCAGGTAAGCCAACTGGGGCACCGCACGCGACAGCAACTCGTTGACGTAGAAGGTCCGTGCCTGGACGGTTAACCCGCCGGCACCAAGTTGTTCTGCCACGGTATCACTCCTTTAGGGAAGCGTGACACCGGCCTCCTTAGCGAGTGCCCGCCTCTGTTTCTCCCATTCAGCCAGTCCGTCAGGAGTGGTTACGTCGATGGCATTGATCTTGTCAACGACCTTTGTTGGCGTTCGCCCTGCCTGCACGTTTTCGTCGTAGTTCGTCTCGCCGGCGGGTTTCTTCGCCTTCTTCTCGGTCTCTGCTTTATCGCGCATCAACTTGATCTCTGCCTTCTCCACCGCCAGGTTCATCGCCTCTTCACC
>Ga0315277_10005208_pt1 | contig 17191 bp, 16 predicted proteins | sample YL17G05_15_MG_FD_203695 | JGI IMG/M metagenome (GOLD analysis project Ga0315277, IMG submission 203695) | Sediment microbial communities from Yellowstone Lake, YNP, Wyoming, USA - YL17G05_15 | ecosystem: Environmental > Aquatic > Freshwater > Lake > Sediment | place: USA: Wyoming | collected... | reverse complement strand
TTGCTGAGTCTGCTAGGAAGGCGGCCTCCTCCGAGTCTCCCTTGCTTAATGCTGTCTCCGCTTCAACAGTGTAATTCAACGCGTGGTTAAGTTGCTTCACAACTTCGCTTACGTCTGCTCCTGCGCGCTCTGCTGTTACTGTGGCGTTGAAGGTTTCGTCCAGTTTGATTCTTGCTTCTTCGATTTTCTGGTTCGCTGGAACTTCGAATGTTTGTGAAGAAACGCTGTAAAATTGCAGACTGGTCACTATTAGCATGAGAGACAATACTGTCAGAGTTGTTGTTAGCCACTTTTGCATGAGAATACCCTATAATAGGTAACAATTATGTGTTTTGTCAACCAAAAAGCAAGATACGAAGAACATCGCACCCTGCCGAAAACGGGTTCAGTTTCGACTTGCTATGGTTATTTCTCGGCTTGTAAGTTGTCGGTATCTCCGTGATTCGCAGACCTTTCTTCGCTGCCTTAGTCAGCATGGCAGTGGAAATGCCCATCCCATCGTTCTTCAACTGGAAGCTTTCCAAAGCATTTCTCTTAATTGCTCTAAACCCAGTCTGCGTGTCAGAAACACGCTGTCTGTAAAGACAGTTGTAGAGCCATGTAAAAAGTCGGTTTCCAACATAGTTTATGCCTGGCATTGCGCCTGGGAAAAGTGTGCCGCCGAGTCTTGAGGCAAGACAGACATCAACTTCATCTTTGAGAAGAGGCAACGTTAACCTGTTGATATCTTGTGCATCGTAGGTGTTGTCCGCGTCGATAATGACGACGATGTCTCCTTTTCCATGGGCTAAACCTGTTCTTATCGCCCTTCCATAACCTTTTTTTGACTCTCGAACTAATTCGGCGTTTTCTTCCTTCACTATTTCTTCGGTTCCATCGTTAGAGAATCCGTCAACAACGATTACCTGCGTGGGGTACGATGTGGATTCTTTAACTTCTCTGATGACTCGGCGTATGGTTTCGCCTTCTTTAAAGGCAGGAATTATCACCGAAATCACGTGTTCCTCGGCTACCAAAGTCCCCCTCTCTTGAGAACTGCTTAATTCATGCAACCATCCTTTAAATGCATTTTCGTTAATCGTGGAGAAATTACATGAAGCAATTAATCATAATTGTAGGATGCCTAATCAAACAGGTCTAGGTTACACATATTCTTTGTAGATTTTCTTCAGTTGCTCCATGTTGTTGTCCCATGTGAACTTTTTCTCGATGGTTCTTCGATTTTCTCTGCCCATTGCCAAGCTGGCTGTTCTGCTTGAAATGACTTTTAATATCGCTTTTGCCAAAGCCTCTGAGTCTCGTGGTGGCGCCAGGAACCCGTTTACGCCTTCCTTGATTATCTCTGCTGTTCCCCCGCTGATGGTTGAAATGACAGGTAGCCCGCATGCCATCGCCTCCAGTAGCACCATGGGCAAGCCTTCTCCTGAACTTGAAGGGATAACAAAGCAATCTGCCGCATTGTAATAATATGGCAGTTGTTCATCGGGAGCGAAGCCTGCCAACTTAACGTTGTTGCTAAGTTTTAGTTCTTTGATGCGATTTTCTATGAAGCCTCTGTCTGGACCAGTGCCGACAAGAATGAACAAGAGGTTATGGTGCTCTCTGACTAAGTGTGAAGCAACTTCGATGAGTGTATTCAAACCGTTTTTGTACACTAGCCTCCTTATACTGAGAATAATCGCCTTGTTCTTTGGCAGACTGAGTTTTTCTCGACATCTCTCCTTGTCCATGGGGTGAAAAAACTCTTCGTAAACACCATTATAAATAACCGATGTTTTCTTCTTGTCAGCGCCGAGTCTTAGCACGTATTCCTTAGTTGCTCTGCTGACAGTAATCACTTTGTCTGCTTTTTTCAGAACAGTTGCGCCGATTGTCCAGTCGTTTAGGCTTTCTGCAAGGTTCAGCCAAGAGTCATAGTCTATGAACGTGTTGTGCTGGGTTACAATGAAAGGCTTCTTGAATTGCTTAGCAACTTTGCAGGCTAGCAATGAAGACGGGTAAGGATGCCCATGTGCGTGAACTAGGTCGCATTTTTTGACTATTGTTTTAAACAGTGGGTAGGCTTTAAGCCATGGGATAGGGTAGGGTAACCCAATTTTTTCAACTAAGCCTTGAGTCGGATAGTAGAGAACCTTTGTTCCTTCAACATTGGAGCCTGCATCCTCTTTGTGCGGTTTGCTGGTGAGAACAGTTATTCTGTAGCCCATTTTGGCTAGACGTTTACTCTGTTCAAAGGCTACCTTCTCTATGCCTCCTACATGAGGCGGAAAATAATGTGTGACAAGGCAGATTCTAGCCATAGACTTCACTGCACGAAGCTTTGTCATTTAACGATTTCGCACTCAGCCCATCACAACACAAAAATAACCTGAGAATAGCTAATGAAAGCAACAGAGGCGGGGTTGCCCTAGCCTGGTAGGGGGCAGGCCTGCTAAGTCTGTGGCTGGAAACGGCCGCGTGGGTTCAAATCCCACACCCCGCGCCAACGTATTTGATGTTCCTTTTTTCTCAGCCGTTCGCAGTTATTGTGCTGTTTGGTGTGAAGGAGATTATGAAAATCCTGTTCTTTGGTTCTCCGAAAATTGTCTCAAGCGTGAACCTGCCCGAGTAATACAGGCTTCCGTACACGTCGTGATAAGTTAACTCTGAATTATAGTATGGAAGATTTCCGTACTCATCGAGCATCAGATACGTTATATTCTGGCGTTCTGCGGTTTCAATCAGTTCGGTAAGATTGAAATTTGGCTTGTAAACATCTACAGGCAGCGCTGGATACTGCCACAGTGTAATGTCATCGAAACCGTGTTTTATCATCCCGAATTTCACCATGTCTATGTTGAACATACTGGTCGCACAGAGAATTGCCACAGTCCCGTTGGAGCCCACTTGCTCAGCCACGTATCGGCTTGCATCTTCCACTGGAACTCGAACATGATACGCTTTAGCCCACAAGTAAGCATCCCACGAACTAAAAGCAGCCGCTCCCAGAACTAAAACAATGAAAACAACAGCTGTAAACTCAGCAGAGTTTTTTCTTCGGAAACCCAAGTCTGGTGTGGCAACAATTTTCTTAATTCTGTCCCAGATTGAGAAAACAAAAACCGAAGCAAAAACCGCTAGAGCCGGAAAAGCAGGTGTGACGTAGCGCCAATTTCGGTTAGGAATTAATGTAAAGACTAGATAGATGATGAGGAACCAGAGGAGCGTAAATTTGTCCTCTGTTTTTCTTCTCCACAAGAATAGCCCGATGCCTGCGAGCGCGAAAAGGTAGATTGGAAGCGAAACAGGGTGCACATGCAGGTATGGGTAAGTTATCTCAATGAGATAGAAAATGGGAACAGAAAACCTTGTGCTGTAGAGTTGTCTTTCTTCATTCCCGACTTGGACAGCGTAGAACCAGTTGCCAAGCATTTCGTCAGCATAGTTCTGAGAGGCTAGGAAAAACACCCAAGGCAAAAAGACAGCGCTTGCAATAATAGCTACAAGCAGTAGTTTTTCGAGTTTACTGGAAATGCGTTCTCTATGCAGAGGCAGTATGCTAACAAGCATGATTAAGCCAATGAAAACAGCCTGATACTTCGTGAGTATAGCTAAACCCAGGGTTACTCCGCTCAAAAGAAGCATTTTGTTACTGCCTGAACGCATCCAAAGGAAGAATAGTAGTAGCGAAGCTGCGAAGAAAAACATCAGCATGGTTTCAATTAGCGTCATTCGGTTCATGTATACGAAGCCAGGCATCAAGGCTAGCAAAATGCTCGCAATCAACGCCTCTCTAGGTCCATAAAGACGGTAGGTATACTCGAAAACAATCCAGATAGAGAGCAGTCCGAATGTCACTGCTACAAGTCTGCTTGCAAAAGTGGTTGCACCGAGAATCAAGAAGTAGAAAGTGGTTGCGATATCGTACATGGGCGGATAGAATGCTCCCACGGGGAGATATTCCTGTAATCGTCCTCTGCTTAGTAGGAGTCCGCCGAGTAAGTGCGGTGTTTCATCCCATTGAATTGCCATGTACCCTAGGTCGATTGAGACAATGATTCCGTAAGCCACAATGAAGACTAGTAGAGTGAGACGCCACTTGTTGAAATACCGCAATATGCCTGTGAAAAGAGAAACCAAGGGCTAATCCTTCAATGGGCTTTCTCTTACTCTCTCCTAATTAGTTAAGGGTTTAATGCTTAAGAGACACAAAATAAATGTTTCAGTTGAGAATAAACTATACTCTCAGAAGAAGTAATGGGAAGCATCGTCAAGTGGCTCCAAAAGTCTCGGTCATAGTGCCCGTCTGCAACGAGGCTAACCGTCTTAACGACTGCATAATGAAGTTGGAGCAAGCTTTGCAAAATCTCAGCATAGATTTTGAGATAGTAATATCTGAAGACGGCAGCGTTGACGGCACAGACAAAATTGCAGCGGACTGGGCACAAAGAGATTCTGCGGTTAAGCATCTACACAGCGACGTTCGTTTGGGAAGAGGGAAAGCTGTGCAGAAAGGATTCGAAGCGTCTGATGGCAGTATCGTGGTTTACACTGATGCTGATTTGTCAACGGATTTGCGGCATCTTGGAGAACTCGTAAAGGCAATTGACAGCGGAGCAGACATAGTTACAGGTTCTAGACTTTCGAAAGGAAGCATCGTCACAAGGTCGTTTAGCAGAGAATTACTTAGTCGATTTTACAACGGAATCGTTAAACTAGCGTTCAAATCTCCTGTGAACGATTATCAATGTGGTTTCAAGGCGTTTAGGAAAGAAACTGTTGCTTCCTTGCTTGATGAGGTTAAGGAGAAACATTGGTCGTGGGACACTGAACTCCTCATCAGAGCCGTCAAAGAAGGCTACAGAGTAGTTGAGATACCTGTAACATGGGTTCAAAGCGAAGGAACAAAAGTCCGCCCATGGACAGACATACGACAAATGAGCGCAGCAACCCTCAAGCTTTGGCAAAAATTACGAAGCGAAAAACACAGCCGAAAACTGAAAGAAGAATCCCTGTCGGTCGTCTAGCCTTTCGACACTTTCAGGAAATCAGACAGGAGTTAGCTCTGTGTCTGCAGAGCAGCCTAAGAGAACTTCCTATGGCAATGAATATTCTCTGGCTAGATGCAATTATACTGAACTTGATAAATGAGATGCAGCCATTTCTTGTATTCGTCTGGGTTCTCATCCCAGGTAACGGAAAAACTAGCGAATTTTTTCTTCTCATACGCTGGTAAGATGTCTATCTTTCTCCTCTCTCTATTTATGATGAGGCGTATCCCACTATCTTCTTCTCCTTCTTCTGCCAAACACATGTCGCTAACAAATTCCTTGGTAAATCTTACGGTGGCATAATACAGTAAAACTGCAACATCATAAGCAGTCTCCACATCTGCACGTTTCGGCTTCTTAAACTCATGCTCAAGAAGGTTTCTCGTCGAATTGATTCTACTCAGGATGTCAGGTGTAATAATCCCGATTTCACCCAGAAAATTCATTTTTTCTGGAAAAGTCCATCTTTTACGTTTTGAATGTTTTAAGAAGTTTACTACAAAAAGCAGAGAATCGAAAAGGCAATCGATTGACCTCTTAATATTACCCAGAGCATTCACGGTGTCTCTCACAGATTTTCCTTTTAGGTCTTCGCTTGCAAAATCCAAAAAGTCCTTCGCTTTAAATTCAAAGGGGTCTTCAATTTGAGAATACGCATTCCCATCGCTAAAGAATTTGCTAAGGTTAATATCACTCGGGTTAATGCCACTTTTCATTCAGTGTTTCCACAGACACTTAAATCATTGCAGTTTTCTGCTATAACGTTTCCGCACTTCAACACCTTGAATGCGTATCTGGTTCACTCTCAATTCTCTCTCTAACAGAAAGTTCCTCTAAACGGCTTCTTTGCATCCATAAATGCCCTTAATTCGTTCCAATTAACGTGAAACTTAGCGTTGATTTTTTTTGATAGAATTTCTATTGCGCCACAAACACTGTCCAACTGCAGCATCGCAACTGTCGTCAGACACATGTTTTCTGCTGTCGGACAACTAACAGTGTTCGTCCAACAAAGAAATTCTATTGTTGAACAATTAATAGGTTCTGTTAACATAGAAACTCAATTGTGGCGCCGCACAAGATTTCTACTGCGCCGCACATAACAAAGGTTAGCCTACAATGAAATCTGTCGTTTGCTGCGCTCCATGCTGGAACAATAAAGTTTAATTCATTGCTAATCTTATGGCTAACAGCAAAATGAGGATGCATATGTTATGATTATTCCTGTTCGTTGCTTCAGTTGCGGTGGTTTAGTCGGCGATAAATGGGAAGAATTCGCCAAACGAGTCAAAGAAGGCGAAGACGCAGGCAAAGTACTAGATAGCCTTGGAGTCAAACGCTACTGCTGTCGCCGCATGTTGCTGTCACATGTTGAAGTTATCGACGAAATTCTCAAGTTCTATGAAGAATCAGGTAAGCGAAAACTCGCCAGAGCCAACGAGTAAAAAATAGAGGCTGAAACGTGTCCACCCGAATTAAGGGCATCGCAGCTCGCAAAGTCTTCAACATACGAGGCGAAGAAACAATCGAAGTCGACATAACCACGAAAGGCGGATTTGGACGAGCTTCAGCACCCGCTGGAGCCAGCCGTGGCAAAGGCGAAGTTACGCCTTACCCAAAAGGCGGAGTAGACGAGGCTATAAAAAAAGTCGAAAAAACAATTGCAACTAAGCTCGTAGGTGCAGACTCGCAGAAACAAGAAGAAATAGACCAGCTACTACACGAAATCGACGGGACAGACGATTTTCACAATATTGGAGGAAATACTTCTTACGCAGTGTCCCTGGCAGTCGCGGAGGCTGCCGCCTGCACTCTAGGCGAGCCACTTTTCATGCATCTCGCAGGACGCCTAGCCAACGAACTTCCGCATCCACTTGGCAACGTTCTAGGCGGAGGCAAACATGCAAAGGCAAAGGCGCCTGACATTCAGGAATTCTTGATTTTACCCATCAAAGTTAGTTCTTTTTTTGAGGCAGCCAAAACAAATGTTATGATTCATCATAAGATTGGCAATTTGCTTGAGAAGAAAGACCCTAACTTCACAGGCGGCAGAACTGACGAGGGCGCTTGGGCTCCAAGCCTGAAGAGCGAAGATGCATTGGACGTTGTCGCTGAAGCATGTACGGGAACTTCTGAAGCATCTGGCGTCAAATGTCGAATAGGCTTAGATATGGCGGCTTCCAGCTTATGGAACCCCAAGAAAGGCTGCTACATTTACAATCGAGATGGCATTACACGAGACTCTGGTGAACAATTAGACTTCGTACTGAGCTTAATTAAGAAATATCATCTGGGCTATTTGGAAGACCCCTTTCATGAGGAAGATTTCTCAGGTTTTGCCCAGCTAACAAAGAAAGTTGGCAAAAACTGTCTCATCTGCGGTGACGACCTTTTTGTTACAAACAGGAATCTGCTCTCTAAAGGAATTGAGATGGGTTCTGCAAATGCCACGATTATTAAGGGTAATCAGGTGGGTACGCTCACCGACGCTTGGAAAGCTACTCTTTTGGCGCAGAAAGCCCAGTACATAACCGTCATGTCGCATAGATCAGGCGAAACCACAGAAGCACACATTGCACATTTAGCCGTAGCCTTCAGATGCCCAATAATCAAAGCAGGCGTGGTTGAAGGCGCACGAACAGCAATCATAAACGAACTAATACGAATTGAGGAGACGCTAGGAGAAAGGGCTAAAATAGCTAATCTTGCAGTATAAAGGAGAAGAATCAACATGTCTGCTGAAGAAGAAAAGAAAGAAGAAGAAAAACCCGAAGCAACCGAAGAGGCTACATCTACTCCACCAACTGAAGTTGAAGGTTCACCGCCGCAAACTGCAACTGCTGAAACCGCGACTGAACCCGAAGTTCCCATAGGAGAAGAATTGTTGTTGCCGCAGGACACTTTGTTGTCCGCTGGCATACACATTGGCACAAGAATGAAAACCAAAGACATGGACCCCTTCATCTACCGCGTTCGCCCAGACGGGCTATTTGTCTTAGACGTCAAGAAAACCGACGAGCGCATTCGAGTAGCAGCCAAATTTCTAGCCAGGTTTGAACCCGCTAAGATCGTAGCAGTCGGAGCTAGACTGTATGGTCGTGAACCTGTTCGCAAATTCAGTGAAGTCATTGGTGCCATGCCGATTATTGGACGTTTTATTCCTGGCATGCTTTCTAACCCGCTTTACTCAGGTCGCATCGAGCCGAGTGTGCTTATTGTTTCTGACCCGAAAGCAGATGCTCAGGCAGTTAAGGAGGCTGGCGCCATCGGCGTGCCCGTCATCGCTCTATGCAGCACTGATAACGAGTTTGCAGGTGTGGACTTTGTTATTCCAACTAACAACAAGGGTAGACGAGCTTTAGCCGTGGTTTACTGGCTGTTAGCCCGCCAGATTCTGCGTGAAAGAGGAACGCTTCCACCCGACGGTAGCCCATCATTGTCTATCGATGATTTCGAGGTTAAACTGGCAAGGGAAGAATAAGGCAAAGGGTAGAGGACCATAGCCTTGAAGATTCGGCGCCCAACCCAAGCAGGCGCGTTCTACGCGGGTTCTCAGCAATCTTTGAGGGAACAGATTGAATCCTGCTTCAGACACGAGTTAGGTCCCGGTTCACTGCCTACGGTTGCCGATAAAAAGCTTCAGAACATAGTTGGTCTGGTTTGTCCCCATGCGGGTTACATGTATTCTGGTCCTGTTGCCGCCCACGGATACTATCACCTAGCACAGGATGGCAAGCCTGACATAGTAGTTATCCTCGGACCAAATCACACTGGGAATGGAAGCGCGCTGGCAGCAATGAGAGAAGGCGCATGGCGCACACCTCTTGGAGACGTAGAGATAGACACTGCAACCGCAGACCTGATTACGCATGCTTCGAGTATAATCGACGTTGATGATTCAGCGCATGCTTTCGAGCATAGCGTTGAAGTGCAATTGCCGTTTCTGCAGTATCTTTACGGTTCGAGTTTCAAGTTTGTTCCCATATGCTTTCTCATGCAGGATTTAGAGTCAAGTCGGGAAGTAGGTTCAGCATTGGCAAAGGCGTTGATTGGTAAAAACGCTGTTATTATAGCTTCAACTGACATGACACATTATGAGCCGCTGAGGTCAACTGAAAAGAAGGATAAAGCCGCGATTGAGGCAGTTTTAAAACTGGACGAGCAACAGCTCTATTCCACCGTGGAAGGATTCAACATTTCCATGTGTGGTCCAGGACCTACTACGGCTTTGGTTGCAGCGGCTAAGGCGCTAGGCGCCAAAAAAGCCGAACTGCTCTGCTACAAGACCAGCGGTGACATTACAGGCGACTACTCGGCGGTTGTGGGCTACGCCTCCATTGCATTCATGAGAAGTTAGTTAGTGCACAATCTCGTGCAAATGCGTTTTGCCCATTCAAGAAATACTTTATTTAACCTTGGATAATAGTTGTTGTTTCTGGAGTGGTTTCCATGGGAAGAGGTTCCGGCTTCGGAAAAGTCATTTTGTTCGGCGAACACTTCGTTGTTCACGGCATACCTGGAATTGCTTCTGCAATAGACTCAACCGTTGACGCAGAAGTGAAAAAAACCGGGATAGGCATCACCGTAAGAGACGAAAGAAAAGACACAAGAGGTTACACTCAAGAGAAAAGCGCTCAGCAAAAAGAATCAATTGAAAGAATGCTTAAAACAATGGGAATGAATCCAAGAAAAGCTACTCTTGAGATTTCGCTTGGAGGAAACCTGCCCGGGTTCAGTGGAATAGGTGCTTCTGCAGCAAGTAGCGTTGCAATTGCAAGAGCTGTATCAGAAGAATTCAGAATGGGTTTGTCGGATGAAAAGATCAACGAAATCGCTTATGAAGCTGAGAAAGCTTATGCTGGAACCCCCTCGGGCATCGACAACACGGCGGCAACCTATGGAGGGTTGATCTGGTTCAAGAAAAATCTGGGCGATGGTCCAAACATCATCGAGAAATTGAGCATAAAGGAACCTGTTGAAATTGTCTTAGGCAATACGGGTACTGTGGCTGACACCAAGGAAATGATCGCAGGAGTTGCGGTAAGAAAGAAGAGAAATCCAGAAAAATACGATGCGTTGTTCAAGCAGGCAGAAGATTTAGTGTTCACAGCGAGAAAGAGCTTAGACGAATTTGATTTAAGAAAAGTTGGGAATCTGATGAATGAAAACCATCTGTTGCTTCAGGAAATCGAAGTTTCCTGTAAAGAATTAGATTATTTGGTGAATTTGGCTCGAGAGAAAGGAGCGTTGGGGGCAAAATTAACGGGGGGTGGCGGCGGAGGTTGCATGGTGGCATTGACTCCTGGCAAAGAATTGCAGGAAACGGTTGCGGCAGCCATGGAAGCTGAAGGTTTTCAAGTTTTGAGAACAATGATTGGGATTAAAAAATATGAAGGAGAAAATGAATTTACTTAAAATAAGGAGGAAGAACGTTTGGGTTTTAGAAGTTTCTTGGAGCAACTTGAAAGAAATGGAGAATTAACAAGAATAGGAAAAGAAGTCTCAACTGAGTACGAGATGGCGGGGATTGTGGATGCTCTTGGCGAGAAACCCGTGTTTTTTGAAAAAGTAAAAGAATCCCGCATCCCTGTTGTGGCTGGTCTTGTTTCTTCTAAGGAACTGATTGCCCGAGCGTTGGGCATAAAGAAAGAACAATTGTTACATAAGCTGTCCAGCGCTATAGAAAATCCTTTGCCCCCAAATGTTGCGGAGAAGGGAGAATGCCAACAAATAGTTGAGAAAGACGTTGATCTGACAAAGCTTCCAATAATGAGGTACACGGAGAAGGATGGTGGAAAATACATTGCGTCTGCTATTGCTGTGGTTAAGGATCCCGAGCTGGGTAGAAACACGTGTTTCCACAGATTGATGCTGCTAGATAAGGACAAGTTCGTAGCTAGAATCGTTGAAGATAGAGGAACAGACACTGCGCTTAAGAAATCTGGCGGCGAACTCGACATAGCATTGTGCCTAGGTAACTCCACTGCTGTTCTTCTCGCTGCTGCCACGTCTCTGCCGAAAGGTGTTGATGAATTAGGAATGGCTAACGTGCTGGAAAAAACAGAATTGGTAAAGTGTAAAACCATTGATGTTGAGGTTCCAAGAGACTGCGAGATTGTATTGGAAGGAAGGATAACAAAAGAAAAGGCACCCGAAGGACCATTCCTCGACCTCACAGGAATTATTGACAAAGTAAGACAGCAACCAGTGATACAGATCAAATGCATAACTCACCGAGAAAAACCAATTTACCAAACCATACTTGCAGGAAGAAATGAACACAAATTCCTAATGGGAATGCCTAAAGAACCCACAATCTTTAATGAAGTGAACAAAGTCTGCGAGTGCAAGGATGTTTACATAACTCCTGGCGGCTGCAGCTGGCTTCACGCAGTTGTGCAAATAAGGAAGCAGAATCCAGATGATGGGAAGAAAGCGATTACGGCAGCTTTCGAAGGACACAAATCATTGAAACACTGTGTCATTGTCGATGACGACATAAACATCTATGATCCAAATGACGTTGAATGGGCTATCGCAACCAGATTCCAAGCAGACAAAAACACTGTGATCCTATCAAACCAGCCAGGATCTTCCCTTGATCCATCTGGAGACTTAACTGAAGGCAAAAAAGCCACAACATGCAAGATGGGGTTAGACGCAACGACTCCATTCATGGCAACAGGTAAAGGCTTCAAAAAAGAGGACTACAGAAAAGTTGATTTAAGCAAATTCTTGTGACCATTATGTACCTTACAAAAGAAGAGCAAAGAATGCTGGACGGAGAAGAGGGCCACGCCGTAAAAAAATCTATTGAGATACTCGTTGCCCTAGGAGATATTTATGGCGCTGAAAAACTTGTAAACGTGGGATCTGTCCAAGTGGCAGGCGTGTCATACTACAACCTTGGAGACGCCGGTCTCGAATTTCTAAATGAATTGGCAAAAGACGGAAGGGTCCGAGTGCTTACAACTTTGAACCCTGCAGGAATGGACTTAGAGGACTGGAAAAAACTAGGGATCTCCGAAGAATTTGCACAGAAACAGGAATTAGTCATTGATGCTTTCAGGAAAATGGGTATAATCATCTCGTGCACGTGTACGCCTTATCTGATAGGCAACCTGCCGATATATGGAGAACATGTTGCTTGGTCTGAATCATCGGCTGTTACTTTCGCTAACTCAGTTATCGGAGCAAAGACAAACAGGGAGGGCGGTCCATCAGCTCTTGCAGCAGCCTTCGTTGGCAAAACACCGTGTTACGGGCTGCATTTAGAAGAGTACAGAGTGCCAGATGTTCATGTGGATGTAAAGGCTGAAATGAAAAAATTTTCAGATTGGGGTGCTCTTGGTTATTGCATTGGCAAAAAAGCGGAAAACAAAATTCCATACATAACAGGCATAGAAGCTGCGGATTTGGATGAGTTGAAATCGTTCTGCGCATCAGTGGTAACTTACGGTTCAAAACCGTTGTTTTATATGAAGGGCATGACTCCTGGGTCAGAAAGGTATGAGCCTCCGAAAGAGCGGGTCACCATCGAGGAGAGTGACATGAAAGAGGCGTATGAAAGCATCAACGATGATGTTGACGTCATCGATTTTGTGTGTGTAGGCTGTCCTCATGCTTCAATTAAAGAAATCGCTGATATAGCCCGACTGTTGAAAGGCAGGCAAGTGTCTCCTAGCACTGAGTTCTGGGTTGCAACTTCGAGGTCGATGAAACAACTCGCCGATAAAAGAAGCTATACAGAGACTATTGAGAAAGCGGGTGGCAAGTTTGCGTGCGACACTTGCATGGCGGTGGCTCCGTTGAAAGGAAGGTTCAGGGCTGTTGCCACAACCTCCGCGAAAGGATGCTATTACTCGAGAACTAACAATATGAAGACGAAGTTGGGCAGCTTGGAAGAATGCATAGAGGCTGCGGTGAAGGGAAAATGGAGCTGAAAGGGAGAACAATCTCAAGGGGCGTAGCCGAAGCTGAAGCCCTAGTCACCTCGCAGCCAATTTCGTTCTATGGCGGAGTTGACCCGAACACCAGCGAAATCATAGAAAAAGGGCATGAACTGCAAGGACAGAAAGTGAAAGACAAAATCCTAGTTTTCCCAAACGGCAAAGGCTCAACCGTGGGCTCTTATACGCTATACCGAATGAAAAAAGGCGACAACGCTCCCGCTGGAATTGTGAACAAAGAGTGCGAAACTGTAGTTGCTGTTGGCGCCATAATTTCAGAAATACCATGTGTTGACAAGGTCGATATTTCAAAAATTAAAACGGGAGACACAGTTCGATTGGATAATGGTGTTGTCATGATAAAGCACCATGAATTGCATTGACCCCGTTCTGGACTTCATTAAAAGGAAAACATGCGGAGGTGTAAGGTTTGAGTGTTAAACTAACTGTTCTAAAACTTGGAGGTTCCGTGATAACTCACAAAGATAAACCGTTAATACCCAATCTGCCCGCAATTAGGCGACTTGCAAAGGAAATAGCCTCTGCAAAACTTGCTAATCTGATTTTAGTGCACGGTGGCGGTTCATTTGGACACCCTTTAGCTAAGCGTTACAAAATCAAGGAAGGCTTCAACGGAAAGGCTTCGCAGTTGCTTGGGTTTGCCAAAACGCATCAAGCCATGGTAGCACTCAACAAACTCGTTGTAGACGCCTTAATCAAAGAGAAAATTCCAGCGGTGGCAGTTTCTCCTTCTTCTCTTATAATGACGAAGTCAGAGCGAATCCACATTTTCCAAGAAGAGCCTTTAACAAAACTGCTCCAGTTGGGTTTTGTGCCCGTGCTCTTCGGTGATGCCGTTTTTGACTTGGACAAGGGCTTCACTATCTTATCGGGAGACCAGCTAATAGCGTATTTAGCCATACATTACAAAGCTGAACGCATAATCGTGGGCGTTGACGTTGACGGCTTATTTACAGGTGACCCGAAGGCAAACAAAGAGGCAAAGTTGCTGAACCATGTTGCATTGAAAGAACTCGAAACCCTTATGCAACAAATTGGAGAGGCACAAGTCCATGATGTGACAGGCGGCATGTTGAGCAAAATCCGAGAAATGATTCCAGCAGTTGAGAAAGGCGTTAACGTGCTCGTCGTAAATGCAGCAGAATCGAAGAATTTATACAAAGCACTCAAAGGTGAAAGGGTACTCGGCACCGTCATCTCGAGATTATAAGACAGGGTGAGCTGTTCACTATGTTTGAGTCTGTGATTTTGGGCTTGTAGCAGGCAATTCTGGAAATTTCTCTTTTGCTCGTTCCTCAGCTATTGTTGCTGCTTCAATCAGTATTTTCTGGGCTTCTTCGCCTGATGTAGCAAAGTCTAGCGTTAATCCCGTGGTTTGTCCGGCGTTTGCGATTATTCCGTTGAGTTCTATTCCGATTTGTTCAAGTTCTCTTCCTGCGTCAGGCAAGACGCCTGTTATTGCATTCCTAACGCTGCCAAGCACACCTATGACTGGTCCAAGCGTGTGCACCATGTCTCCAAGTTCCGTAACTGTCTTCAATCTGAGAACAATCTGTTCAAGGGCAAGTCTTGCGTTCATTACAGTTTTTTCGGTTTTCCGTATCTCAGTCAATTCATTGGCGAAAGCACTTGCATGAGGCTGATCATGTTTGGAATAAGCCTCAACAACTTTAGCAAATAGGGATTTGTCACGATCTGATAAGCGGTTGCTAGTTTGGTCAAGTCTTTGAATTTGACCTTCTAAGCGCTTGACTGTGCGATCTAGAGCTGGCTTTAATTGACTTGGAGGGCGAATGGAATTCCTGACTCTCGAGCCGAAAGGCTCAGAGCTCTCACTTTCTCCCCACTTCTCAGTGAACTTATCCGACAAATCACTCTACTCCTAGGCTGACAAAAGCGCACGGGCTTTTTATTCGACCACTTAACATGATGAAAACATCGTCGTGTATCTCTGCCAAATATTTCCTTTTGATGCAATTTTGAAATTCTTAACACATGCTGCAACCAAAAGGATGCCGTAGCTAAAAATTGACAACTTCGTGTAAATAATATCCGCGTGCGCAAGGTCGTTACCATTCGGCATTCGCTAAGAGCTCTCGTGCATTTTCCAAGAGCATTCTGTAAGCTACTAGTGCTATTGTCAAAGCTACTGCTGCGCTTATCGCGAGTGCCCGGTACAGATTTACGGTTGGCAACAGACCTGAGGGAGCAAACGAGGTTAGTGCAACTGGCTATGTCTTCAAAAGCTTTCTCTTTAAGTTATTATTGCAACCCCATCTTTATGCATCTATTCTTTGGATTATGAGGATTAGTTTTTTACCTAGATTCAAATAAACATAAGTCAAAACTCTCGCTTACCCACAAGAGATGAAAAACAGTGTCTGAAAAACTGAAAGGAAGAAAAATCGACCATTTAGACATTTCCATGGAAGAGAACGTGCAGGCACGCCGAGTCACCACAGGCTTCGAAGACATAACCCTAGTCCACAGGGCTCTACCTGAAATTGACCACATCAAAATCGACTTGACAACACAATTCCTGAATCACAAGTTTGCTGCACCTGTCATAGTTGAAGCTCTCACGGGCGGAGTTGAAAAAGCAACAAAGATCAACGCCGCCATCGCTGCAGCCGTTGAAAAGCTAGGGTTAGGCATGATTGTGGGCAGTCAGCGCGCAGCCATAGAAGACTCGAAACTGGAGAAAACCTTCTCTGTTGTTCGGGAAAAAGCGCCTAACGCCTTTCTCGTGGCCAATCTGGGAGGAGCTCAGCTGGCAAGTAAGTATGGGGTTAAAGAGGCTCGTAAAGCCGTGGACATGCTTCAAGCTGACGCTTTAGCAGTGCACCTTAACCCATTGCAAGAGACTGTTCAACCAGAAGGCGAAACCAGTTACAAAGGTCTTGCTGACAAAATCCACGAAATCAGCCAAGCCTTAGACGTGCCAGTTATTGTTAAAGAAACAGGCGCTGGAATATCGGCGGAAGATGCTCAGAGGCTTGAATTCGCGGGCGTCGCAGCTATTGATGTTGCAGGCGTGGGCGGAACAAGCTGGGCTGCCGTAGAGAGTTATAGGGCTAAGCGCCAAGGCGACCAGTTTCATCAAGCGTTAGGCGAGACTTTCTGGGATTGGGGCATTCCAACAGTTGCCAGCTTGATTGAGACGAGACAAAGTGCACACACGCCAGTTATTGCTTCCGGCGGAATACGCACTGGAGTAGATGTTGCTAAATCCATTGTTTTGAGGGCAAGCCTCGCAGGCATGGCACATCCTATCTTGGACCCTGCTTTTCATGGTGCAGCAAAAGTCGAAGAAAAACTGCGCCTCACAATTGAGGAATTAAGAACTGCCATGTTCCTAGTGGGCGCCGACTCGATTCCCAAACTGGCGAAAGCACCAGCAATTGTCACTGGCAAAATGGCTGAGTGGCTTATCATGCGGGGCTTTGACCCCCAACTATACGCGAGGCGCGGCTTATGAGCAAGGAGAAAGAAAAGACTAGAATAAACGTTGAAAAAATGCTCGAAGAAAAGGCTAAATTGATTGACAAAACAATTGAGAAATATGTTCCAAGAGAATTCAGTGAGAACTCACTTGTGTTTCAGCTTCAGCCGCCGAGATACGATTACAATCTAGCACCGCTTAATGAGGCTGTGGCTAAACCAGTATGGGATTTCTTGGACCGAGGCGGCAAACGCTGGCGCCCAGCACTCTTCCTACTTGTGGCTGAAGCGTTAGGCAGAAACCCTGATGAACTGCTGGATTTTGCCATAATACCCGAGGTTATCCACAACGGCACCATAATGATAGACGATGTCGAAGATGACTCGCAGCTCAGAAGAGGCAAACCGTGCACGCACAGGCTGTTTGGCGTGGATATTGCCGTAAACGCGGGTAACACCATGTACTATCTCCCGCTTGTGCCGCTCATTAAACACCGCGACGAATTAGGCAATGAAAAACTCAGCCGCACCTATGAGATTTACGTTCAAGAAATGATTAACCTAAGCCTCGGTCAAGCCATAGACATATCTTGGCATAAGGGCTGGGCACAGGCAGATGAAGTAACGGAAAAACAGTACATGCAAATGTGCGCTTACAAAACTGGAACCCTAGCACGAATGGCTGCGAAACTAGCCGCTGTTCTATGCGACGCAAGCAACGACACAGTCAAACGTTTAGGACGTTTCGCT
>Ga0315277_10005207_pt1 | contig 17191 bp, 14 predicted proteins | sample YL17G05_15_MG_FD_203695 | JGI IMG/M metagenome (GOLD analysis project Ga0315277, IMG submission 203695) | Sediment microbial communities from Yellowstone Lake, YNP, Wyoming, USA - YL17G05_15 | ecosystem: Environmental > Aquatic > Freshwater > Lake > Sediment | place: USA: Wyoming | collected... | reverse complement strand
TATTGAAGAAGGAGGAGGGGGGGAGGCACACGCCGTTTTTCAACGGTTATCGGCCGCAGTTTTATTTTCGGACGACAGATGTGACCGGGGCGGCGAATTTGCCTTCTGGAGTGGAGATGGTGATGCCCGGGGACCATGTGGAGTTGACAGTGACTTTGATCACGCCGATAGCGATGGAGAAGGAGCTGCGGTTTGCCATACGTGAGGGTGGCCGCACGGTTGGCGCAGGCGTGGTTACCGAGATTATTGAATAATTAAGCTTATGAGATGAGGGATTGAATAATGGCCCGGGGAGCAAGAGTTAAAATTATTCTGGCCTGCCAGACTTGCAGCCACAGGAATTATCATTTTGACAAGAATAAAAAAATTCATCCCGACCGGATGGAGTTGAAGAAGTATTGCCCGTTTTGCAGATCGCATACCCAGCATAAAGAAACCAGATAACTATTTTCTTTACGGGTGCAGGCCTGTAGCTCTAATGGCTAGAGCGCCGGTCTCCAAAACCGGATGTTGGGGGTTCGAATCCCTCCAGGCCTGCCAGAATTTATTAATCGAACAGGATCACTATGATTAACCAGCAGCCGGTCGAAAAAACGATATCTCAGCCTACATTAATGGAAAGGGCGGTCCTGTTTCTCAAAGAGGTCCAGAGCGAGGTAAAGAGAGTCACCTGGCCTAAAAGCAACGAAGTCAAAGCGGCAACTACGGTAGTGATTGTGGTTTGTATTTTCCTCGCTGTCATTATCTGGGCCGTGGACAAGATTATCAGTTTAAGCGTTAATGTGCTTTTTAAACTGTAAAAGGGATTTTGATTCATTCTCTTTCTTAATATCGGTCAAGTTATCGGATTCTATTTATGGCAGATTTCAAATGGTATGTTCTCCAGGTTTATTCTGGTCATGAGAATAAAGTAAAAAGTCGTATCGAGAGGCTGATTAAAGACTTTGAAGGTCAGGACACGGAGACGAAGATCATGGAAGTGATGGTCCCGACCGAAGAGGTTACCGAGCTGAGAAACGGCAAAAAGGTCAAAATCCAGAAGAAACTATTCCCGGGATATGTATTGATTAACATGGTCGCTAATGAGGAAACCCTGCACACCCTGGAAAATACCCAGGGAATAATCAAGTTCGCCGGCGGCGGGATCAAGCCTCACGCCTTGCGGGAAGGAGAGGTCGGTAAAGTAGTCCGCAGGGAGGAAAGGCCTGCTGTCCACGGCGTTAGTGAGGGTATTCCATTCAAAATCGGCGATTATGTCGAGGTTATAGATGGTCCGTTTACGGAGTTCAACGGGAGGATCGAGGAAGTATATCCGGAGAAAGGGAAAGTCAAAGTCGTGGTCAGCCTTTTCGGCCGGCCGACCCCTCTTGAGCTCGATTATCTGCAACTGAAAAAGTTATAGCAACAGTATAAAGAAGTTTCAAGGAGTATCCAAGTGGCCAAAAAAGTGACAGGCTTTATCAAATTGCAGGTTCCCGGTGGCCAGGCTAATCCGGCGCCTCCGGTAGGCCCGGCGCTGGGTCAGCACGCCGTAAATATCATGGAGTTCTGCAAGGCCTTTAACGCCAAGACCCAGAATATGGTGGGGACTATCATACCCGTAGAGATCACGGTGTACCATGACAGATCTTTTACTTTTATTACCAAAACGCCTCCGGCGCCTGTGCTTATTAAAAAAGCCGCGGGCCTGGCCAAGGGCAGCGGAGAGCCGAACAAGACCAAGGTCGCCAAGATAACCGAGGCTCAGGTCGAAGAGATTGCCAAGACAAAACTCCCTGATCTCAATACGACTTCACTGGAATCGGCAAAAAGCATGATACGTGGCACGGCGCGTTCCATGGGCATTGAAATCGAAGGTTAATACATATACAACGGTGGTTAGATATCATGATCAAAAGAGGTAAAAAGTACAGAAACGCGGTTGCCAAACTGGACCCTATGTCCCGTTACCCCATAGACGAGGCGATCGCCAAATTGAAAGAAAGCGCTTACGTCGGATTCGATGAATCGGTGGATGCGGTTTTTCGCCTGGGAGTCGATCCCCGTCATGCAGACCAGGTCGTGCGCGGCACGGTGGTATTGCCCCACGGTGTGGGGAAGCCGGTTCGCGTGCTGGTTATCGCTCAGGGCGACAAGGCCACCGAAGCCAAGGATGCCGGCGCAGACATGGTAGGAGCCCAGGAATATATCGAAAAAATCACCGGAGGATGGTTCGATTTCGATACCCTGATCACTACTCCGGACATGATGGGCCAGGTGGGTAAACTCGGCCGTATCCTGGGACCGAGAGGGCTTATGCCGAACCCCAAAAGCGGTACGGTGACTTTCGATGTCGCTAAGGCCGTCAAGGAGGTTAAAGCGGGTAAAATCGAGTTCCGGGTGGATAAATCAGGCAATGTCCATGCCCCGATCGGCAAAGTGAGTTTCGATAAGCAGAAACTTGTGGAGAACTTCCAGACGCTGATCGAGATGGTCTTACGCGCCAAGCCTGTATCCGCTAAAGGGATTTACCTGCGCAACGTTGCCGTGTCGAGTACAATGGGCCCGGGATTCAAAATCGATTTAACCCTCTATCGCTAATTCCGGCAAAGAGGCTTTGAAGGCCAATACTGGGGAGTCAAGAACCATATGCTCAAAAAAGAAAAGACAGTCCTGGTGGACAAGCTGAAAAAAAGGCTAGGGACAGCGAAAAGTATTTTCCTCGCCGACTTCACCGGCATTAATGTCAAGGATGTCAACGCGCTGCGCCGGGCTTTCCAAAAAGCTTCGATAGAATACATGGTTGCCAAAAACACCATGATTAAACGTGCTGTAGCCGATACGCCGCTCAAGCCGCTGGAACCATATCTTAACGGTCCGACTGCGCTGGTCATTGTCGATAACGAAGGAGTGGAAGCGGCGAAGATCATTACCAAATTCGCCGAAGACCATCAGTCGTTCGCCGTAAAAATCGGTGTGATGTCCGAAAAGTTTATCCAGCCAGGCCAGGTGAAAAATATCGCCCGCCTGCCCGCCAAGGAAGTCCTGGTAGCCAGGCTGCTGGGAACCTTGAACGCTCCTATTGCCAACCTGGTCTTCGTCCTCAACGGAACCTTGAGCCAGGTGGTGCGTGTGCTCGATCAGGTCTCCAAGACCAAACAACCCGAGAAAAATTAGATTTATTTTTCTTTTAACCTGATTCAATGGAGGCAAAACAAGATGTCTACTGGAACTATTAACAAGGCTGAGATTATTACGGCTATCGAGAAGATGACTGTACTTGAACTTTCCGAGCTGGTCAAGGACCTGGAAACCCGTTTCGGAGTTACTGCCGCTGCACCGGTTGCTGCCGCAGCTCCGGCTGCTGGGGGGGGCACGGCTGAGGCAGGAGCTCCGGCCGAGGAGAAAACGGAGTTCACTGTCGTGCTGACCGGAGTAGGCGAAAAGAAAATCCAGGTTATCAAGGCTGTGCGCGAAGTTACCAGTCTCGGTCTTAAGGAAGCCAAAGATTTGGTGGATAACCCTGGGAAACCGGTTAAGGAGAATATATCCAAGGAAGAAGCTCAGCAGATCAAAGCTAAACTGGAAGAAGCCGGAGCTACTGTAGAATTGAAGTAGCTCGTTTGGTTTATTTGTCTTTGGGCCTCGCTGCCCACAAGGAGAAGCCGACAGCCGGCTGGTTTAATGAACCGATGTTTCCAACCTTAAAATGGAGGTAATTTACAGCGGTTCTGTTTGTTTTACCTTTCATTTTTGCGGTGGTCGCCAATCATTAAGACTTCATAACATCAGAATCCAATAACACTGGTTCACTAAAATAAGGGGACTTTTAAGCTTGTTCGTACTCGCTCCACAATCAGGCTTCTCCAGTGGTCCGAGCATCAGGCGAGAGACGTTGAAGCTTACGATGTCCCTTTTTAGTATTGCGGACACTGAATAAGGCGGATCACTGAAACCGGTTGCCGGCGAACCTGATTCGCTTTATTTACCAGTGCTAAATAATTATTCAGGAGATCGGTTTATTCATGCGCAAGAATCAAGCAAAAACCATCTCGTTTGGCAAGTTGATGCGGATTGTCGAAATGCCGCATCTGCTGAATATCCAGACGCAGTTTTTCGACATGCTCCTGCAGAAAGGTACACCCCTGGAAAAAAGAAGGAACCTGGGCTTGCAGGCCGTGTTCAATGAGGTGTTCCCGATCAACGATTACCAGGATAATTACACCCTGGAATTTGTTAAATACAGCCTGGGACAGCCCAAGTATACGGTGGATGAGTGCCAGGAACGGGATATGACCTATGCCATCCCGCTCAAAGCTACTCTGCGCCTGATTACCAAGGAAACGGTGGGGAACAAGAAGAAAATCAAGGATATAATCGAGAAAGAAGTCTTTCTCGGCGAACTGCCTCTGTTGACTGATCTCGGCACTTTCGTGATCAACGGAGCCGAGCGGGTTATTGTCAGCCAGCTCCACCGTTCTCCGGGAGTGATTTTCGAAGAAAGCACCCACACCAACGGCCAGAGACTTTACTCGGCGCGGATCATTCCTTTCCGCGGCTCCTGGGTCGAATTTACCGTGGATATCCACGATATACTGTACGTGCATATCGACAAAAAGAAAAAGTTTCCGGCTACCACGCTCCTTCGCGCCCTGAACTATTCGGACGACAGGTCTATTATCGAGCTTTTCTACCAGAAAACCGCTCTCGATATGAAAAAGATCGCCGGAAAATCGAAAAGAAAGCGCGATCTTTCCTCAGGATATCTATTAGCCGAGGACATAATCGACCAGGAGACCGGCGAGGTTATCGCCGAGCACGGAAATGAACTTAATTCGCAGCTGATCAAGACCCTACAAGGCAAAAACCGCGAGGAAGTGGAGGTTTATGTCTCCAGGGTAAAAGGGGTGGAGAACAAGATAATCAGGAATACGCTGCGCAAGGACGCCTGCCACAACGAGAAGGAAGCTCTGATACGCATTTACCAGGCATTGCGTAATACAGAGCCTCCCAATATCGAAATCGCCCGGGACTTTATCGATAAGCTCTTTTTCAATCCCAAACGTTACGATCTGGGGGCGGTAGGCCGGTTTAAGATTAACCAGCGGCTGGATATCAAGATACCGCTTGAACAAACTACTCTGACCAGGGAAGATTTTATCGAGGTCATCAAGTACCTGGTACTTCTGACCGAGGGCCAGGGCGAAGTAGACGATATAGATCACCTGGGCAACAGACGGATACGCTCGGTCTGCGAGCTGATCGCCAATCAGATCAGCTTGGGCCTCAACCGCATGGCGCGGCTGGTCAAAGAGCGCATGAGCCTTCAGAATGCCGAGGGCCTGAGTATCGACGACCTGGTGAACTCTCGTACTATCAGCGCGGTGATCAATGCCTTCTTCGGCTCAAGCCAGCTCAGCCAGTTCATGGATCAGACCAACCCGCTCGCCGAGCTTACCCACAAGCGGCGCCTTTCCGCTCTCGGCCCCGGCGGCTTGACCCGGGAAAGGGCGGGGTTCGAGGTGCGCGATGTGCATTACTCTCATTACGGCCGCATGTGCCCCATCGAGACGCCGGAAGGTCCCAATATCGGCTTGATCACCAGCCTGACCACTTACGCCCAGATCAACGAATACGGCTTTATTGAAACACCTTACCGGAAGGTGGTTGATAGCCGGGTGACAGATACGATCAAATACATGGACGCTTTCGAAGAAGACAAGTATGTCATTGCCCAGGCCAACACGCCTATTGGCAAAAATAGACGGTTTAAAGAGGATCTCGTGCTTTGCCGAGTACGCAACGATTTCAAACAGGTGTCCCCGGAAAAGATCGAATATATGGACGTGGCCCCGGAGCAGACCGTGAGCGTGGCCGCGGCCCTCATTCCTTTCCTGGAGCACGATGACGCCAACCGGGCGCTTATGGGTTCCAACATGCAGCGTCAGGCGGTGCCCCTGCTCGATCCCGAAGCTCCCATAGTCAGAACCGGCCTCGAGGAACGGGTGGCCCGCGACAGCGGTACCGTGGTCGTAGCCAGACGCGGCGGGATTGCCGAATATGTGGATTCCTCTCATGTGGTGATCCTGGTCAACGAGAATGAACGCTCCCAGAAACATGAGATATTCTCCAAGATGCCCGAACGCGACATCTATAGCTTGCGCAAGTTCCAGCGTACCAACCAGGATACCTCCATCAACCAGCGGCCTCTGGTCGATATCGGCCATAAGGTTGAAGCCAACGATATTATCGCCGACGGCGCATCGAGCAAGGATGGCCAGCTGGCTCTCGGCACCAATGTCCTGGTGGCTTTCATGCCCTGGTACGGTTACAACTATGAGGACGCTCTTGTGCTCAGCGAAAAACTGGTCAAGGAAGACAGGTTTACTTCGATCCACATTCAGGAACTGGAGATTCAGGTCCGCGACACCAAACGCGGCACCGAGGAGATCACCTGCGAGATACCTAATGTGGGCGAGGATGCAGTGCGCAATCTCGATGAGCGCGGCGTTATCCGTATTGGAGCCAAGGTCACCCACGGGGATATCCTGGTAGGCAAGGTAAGCCCCAAAGGAGAGACCGAACTCAGCCCGGAAGAAAGACTCCTCAAGGCCATTTTCGGCGATAAGGCCGGCGATGTCAAAGATACCAGCCTTAAAGTCCCTCCCGGAATCGAGGGCATCGTTATCGATGTCAAGGTATTCAGCCGGTTGATCGACGATTCATTGATCAAGGATCAGAAGGCCGAGATAGTGGAAGCTCAGCGGAGCGCCGAGCAGAAAAAGATCGCCATGATCCGCGAGTTCTGCCAACAGACCCTGGCCCAGCTCCTCACCGGAGAGAAAGCGGTCTGCCTGTACAACAAGGAAACCCAGAAACAGCAATTCAAGGCCGGTAAAAAACTTGCGGCCAAGGATATAGCGAACCTCGATTTCGACAAGATCGAGCTGGGTACAATCACCGTGGAAAACAGTCAGACGACTGACCGGATCAAAGACCTGATCGCCACCACTGAGAGGATGATCGAGGAAGTGCGGGAAAACATCCAGAAGAAGATCGAGAATATTAAGGCCCCGGATGAACTTTCACCCGGAGTGGTGCAGCTGGTCAAGGTTTACATTGCTGAGAAGCGCAAGGTCTCGGTAGGCGATAAAATGGCTGGCCGTCACGGCAATAAGGGCATTGTGGCCAAGATTGTCCCGGAAGAGGATATGCCCTTCCTGCCGGATGGCACTCCGGTGGAGATAGTGCTCAATCCTCTGGGCGTACCGTCGCGTATGAATGTGGGCCAGATTCTGGAAACCCACCTCGGTTATGCGGCGAAGATCCTCGGCTTCTCGGTGGAAACCCCGGTTTTCCATGGTGCCAACGAGGAGGAGATATTCGACCTGATGAAAAAAGCTGGCCTGCTGGAGGAATCGGAGAAAGGGAAAACCTACCTGCGGGATGGAAAGTCCGGGAGGTATTTCGATTCCCCGATCACTGTGGGTTATATCTACATGCTTAAGCTGAGCCATCTTGTGGAAGACAAGATCCACGCCCGCTCGATCGGACCTTACTCCCTGGTTACCCAGCAGCCTCTGGCCGGTAAGGCCCAGTTTGGCGGCCAGCGTTTCGGAGAAATGGAGGTCTGGGCTCTTGAAGCTCACGGAGCTTCCCACACCTTGCAGGAAATGCTGACTGTGAAGAGCGATGATGTCGTGGGGAGAAGCAAGGTTTACGAGGCGATTGTCAAAGGCGACAACCTGCCGGAGCCCGGCACACCGGAATCTTTCAACGTTTTAATCAAGGAGTTGCAGGGCCTCGGCCTTTCCGTAGTGCTCGGCAAGGATGGAGAGTAGATCTCTCCATCCGGATGAGTCCCGGAGGCAGTGGGCAGTAAAAATAAAAACTTTATCAAAATTCATATATGGCTCGGAATGAGTTAAATAGCTTTACTTGGAGCCAATTGAATTTCTCAGCAGCTGGATAAAATCTTTAATTTTACCCCAAAGAGGGTTCCAATGATAGATCTGAGAAATCCTCGTGAGACAGGCCAGGCTGATTTCAAATACATTCAGGTGTCTATTGCTTCCCCCGAGCTGATCAAGCAATGGAGTTACGGGGAAGTGACCAAGCCTGAAACCATCAATTATCGCTCTTTCAAGCCGGAGCGTGAGGGGCTTTTCTGTGAGAAGATCTTCGGCCCCGTCAAGGACTGGGAATGTAACTGCGGTAAATATAAAGGGATAAGGTATCGCGGGGTGATCTGTGACAAATGCGGGGTGCAGGTGACTCTGTCCCGGGTGCGCCGGGAAAGGATGGGACATGTTCAGCTCGCGGTGCCGGTGGCCCATATCTGGTTCTTCAAAAGCCTTCCCAGCCGGATGGGCTATCTTCTGGATATGCCTCTCCGCGATCTGGAGAAGGTGCTCTATTATGCCAATTACACAGTGATCCATCCCGGAAAAAGCAGTTTCAAAAGGAAAGAACTGATTACCGAGGACCAGTATCTAGATACCGAGGAAAAGGAAGTGGAAGGTTTCAAGGCCGGAATCGGCGCCGAGGCGATAAAACAGATGCTTCAGGAGATAGATATTGAAGATCTATCAAGCCAGCTGCGCTCTCTGGTGAAAGTCGAGACCTCGCCACACCGGAAGAAGATGCTCCTGAAGCGGCTCAAGGTCGTCGAGGCTTTCCGCTTGAGTGGGAACAAACCGGAATGGATGATCATGGATGTCGTCCCGGTCATCCCGCCCAATTTGCGGCCGCTGGTGCCGCTCGAGGGCGGAAGGTTCGCCACGAGCGATCTCAACGACCTTTACCGCCGGGTGATTAACCGCAATAACCGTCTGAAAAAGCTTATCGAGATGCGTGCTCCGGAAGTCATCCTGCGCAATGAAAAGCGCATGCTCCAGGAAGCTGTGGACGCTCTTTTCGACAACGGGCGGCGGACGAGAGTGGTTCGGGGCCGCGGTAAAAGGCCTCTTAAATCCCTCAGCGATATGCTCAAGGGCAAGCAGGGCCGTTTCCGCCAGAATCTGCTCGGCAAAAGGGTGGACTACTCGGGCCGTTCGGTGATCGTTGTCGGACCGGAGCTCAAGCTGCACCAGTGCGGCCTACCTAAAACCATGGCCCTCGAACTTTTCAAACCCTTCATTATCCGTAAGCTCGAGGAGAAGGGTTTTGTCCAGACCGTGAAGAGCGCTAAAAAACTAGTGGAGAGGGAGCGCCCCGAAGTCTGGGATATACTTGAAGAGATTGTCCGCGATCACCCGATACTTCTCAACCGCGCCCCGACCCTTCACCGTCTGGGCATCCAGGCCTTCGAACCCATTCTGGTAGAGGGCAAGGCTATCCGTATCCACCCGCTGGTCTGTCCGGCTTTCAACGCGGATTTCGACGGCGATCAGATGGCGGTGCACTTGCCGCTCTCTTATGAAGCCCAGATCGAATGCCGCGTGCTGATACTAAGCTCGAACAATATTTTGCTTCCTTCCAACGGTTCGCCGGTGGCCAGCCCGAGCCAGGACATTGTCCTGGGCTGCTACTACCTGACCCGCGACCGTTATAATGAAGATCCAAATTTCCAGCCCCAGCGGTTCAGCGAGGCCAATGATATAATCAGGCTTTTGGAAAGCGATTACCTGAAACTGCACGACCCGGTCTTTCTCAAGCTGGAAGGGCATTATATCAAAACCACAGTCGGCCGGGTGATTTTCAACCAGATCGTGCCCAAAGAGCTCGGGTTTATCAATGATGAGATGAAAAAGAGCGCGATCAGTGAGATAGTCTTTGATAGTTACCGCAAAGCCGGCCTCAAGCGGACAGTGGATTTTCTGGACGATCTTAAGGATATCGGCTTCCGCTATGCCACCTGGGCCGGGATTACTGTAGGGGTGAAGGACATGTTGATCCCCAAGCGCAAGGCGGAACTTCTGGAAAAAGCAAGGCAGAATGTGGAAGAAATCACCAAGGCCTACCAGCAGAGAGCGATTACCGATGGCGAGCGCTACAACAAGGTGATCGATATCTGGACTGCCACCACCAGTGATGTGGCTAATGAAATGTTCGCCGCCCTGCGCAAGAGCAGCGATGGTTTCAACCCCATTTACATGATGGCCGATTCCGGCGCCCGTGGAAGCCGCGAACAGATCCGCCAGCTCGCCGGCATGCGCGGCCTGATGGCCAAGCCGCTGAAGAAGATTACCAGCCAGGTCGGCGAGATTATCGAAGCTCCGATAACCTCCAACTTCCGCGAAGGCCTCAGCGTGCTCGAATACTTTATCTCCACCCACGGCGCCCGCAAGGGGCTGGCGGACACTGCCTTGAAGACTGCCGATGCCGGTTACCTCACCCGCCGCCTGGTTGATGTTTGCCAGGATGTGACTATCACCGAGGAAGACTGCGGCACGATCATGGGTCTCGATATTACCGCCCTCAAGGAAGGCGAGGAAATAATCGAACCCCTGAAAGACCGGATTGTAGGACGGGTGGCCCTCGAGGATGTTTACGATCCGATCAACAAGGACCCGGATGACAATCCTATAGTGATCGTGCGCGCCGGTGAAATGATCGATGAAGATGCGGCTATAAAAGCCGAGGAGTGCAGTATCGAGAAAGTTCGCATTCGCTCCGTGCTCACCTGCGAGTCCGAACGCGGACTCTGCCAGATGTGCTACGGACGGGATCTGACTACTATGCGCACCGCGGAAATCGGTGAGGCTGTAGGCATTATCGCCGCCCAGAGTATCGGCGAGCCCGGAACTCAGCTGACCCTGCGTACGTTCCATTACGGTGGAACAGCCAGCCGTATAGCCGCCCAATCAAGAAAGACCGCCCCGCTGGAGGGTTCTGTCCAGTATAATGAAATGACCACCGTGACTAATGACACCGGCGAAGATATCGTGATCAGCCGCGAAGGCGAACTGATTATCAAGGACTCTGAGGATCGTGTCCGCGGCCGTACTACTGTGCCTTACGGAGCCACGATCCATGTCAAGGATGGAGATAAGATCAGCCAGGACCAGCTGCTTTTCGAATGGGACCCCCATTCGAACCCGATTCTTACCGATTTGAGCGGCAAGGTACGTTTTGCCGATATAGTCGAAGACATCACTCTGCGGGAGGAACTTGACGAAATAACCGGAAGGCGCCAGAGAGTGATTATCGACGACCGGGAAAAGATTTATCATCCGCACATTGAGATAGTCAACGAGCGGAGAGAGAAAATCCGCGATTACATAATCCCCACCGGCGCCCATCTGCAGGTTAATGACGGGCAGCAGGTAAGCGGAGGGACCATTATAGCCAAACTCTCCCGGGAAATTTACAAGACCAGGGATATCACCGGCGGCCTGCCGCGCGTGGCCGAGCTGTTTGAGGCCCGCAAGCCCAAGGATCCTGCGGTGATTACCGAAATCGACGGCCGGGTGAGTTTCGGCAAGATCATCCGCGGCAACCGCCAGATTATAGTCACCCCTGAAGTCGGCGAACCGCGGGAGTACCTGATCCCTTACGGCAAGCACCTCCGTGTCCATGAGGGCGATTGGGTGCGCTCTGGCGACCGTCTGAGCGAAGGCCCTATCGATCCGCACGACATTCTGCGGATCAAGGGCCCACGAGCCGTGCAGGAATACCTTCTTAACGAGGTCCAGGAAGTATACCGTCTGCAGGGCGTGAAGATCAACGACAAACACATCGGAGTGATCGTCCGCCAGATGCTCAATAAGGTGAGCATAGTCAACCCCGGGGACACCAAATTCCTCGAGGGGGAGAGTGTCGACAAGAATATCTTCCGGCGCGAGAACGAACGAGTGATCAAGGATAGCGAAGAGCCGGCCACGTCCAGGCCGATGCTTCTCGGAATCACCAAGGCTAGCCTGACCACGAGCAGTTTCATTTCCGCGGCTTCCTTCCAGGAGACGACCAGGGTGCTTACCGAGGCGGCGATAAACGGTGCCCGCGATAACCTGCTGGGCCTCAAGGAAAATATAATCATCGGCCATCCGATCCCCGCAGGTACCGGACTTCTGCGTTACAAGGATGTGATTTTCCCCAAGTCCGTGGAAGAGGAGGAGGCGGAGAAGGAGACAGTGATCGAACAGGAGATACGCCTTTGATCTTCTGGCAGACAGATCACAATTATGCGGGGTGCTTCGAATTGTGGATTATCAGGGGGAGATTAGGCAACGGATTATATGGCATTTAAATCGAGTTGGAATTCTGGCGGTTTTTTATTGACAATTTCTTAGATTTTAAATATCTTTTAAAACTTTTTATTTTAGCTTCCAAAGCTGTTATCCTGCTTTGGAGCGTATAACCAGGGGAGGATTTATTGCCGTCGATTAATCAATTGGTCCGTCACGGCCGGAAAGCGATTAAATCTAAAACATCGGCTCCGGCACTGGCTGGCTGCCCGCAACGACGGGGTGTATGCACGCGTGTATACACCACTACGCCCAAGAAGCCGAATTCAGCCCTCCGGAAAGTCGCCCGCGTTCGGTTGACCAACGGGTTTGAGGTGACTGCTTATATTCCCGGGGAAGGGCATAATCTTCAGGAGCACTCGATTGTCCTGATCCGTGGCGGCCGTGTCAAGGATCTGCCCGGCGTGAGATATCACATTATCCGCGGCACCCTGGATGCCAGCGGAGTTGCCGACCGCCGTAAAAGCCGTTCCAAATACGGCACCAAAAAACCGAAATCTTAAACCTGAACGATCATGTCGAGAAGAAGAGTTGCGGTAAAAAGAGAGGTCATGCCTGATTCCCGTTACCAGAATACTCTGGCGACGAAGTTCATCAACTGTATGATGAGCCGAGGCAAGAAGAGCAAGGCGGAAAATATTTTTTACAAGAGCCTGACCTTGATTGAGGAGAAAACAGGTCAGCCCGGGATCAATGTATTTAAGCAGGCTATTAACAACGCCAAGCCTTCTTTGGAAGTCAAAAGTCGCCGGGTCGGCGGGGCCACCTATCAGGTGCCTGTGGAAGTCCGGCTCGAGCGCAGAAATGCCCTGGCTATCAGATGGCTTATCGGCTTCGCCCGGGAACGCAGCGAAAAAACCATGGAAGAACGTCTGGCCGCTGAAATTATGGCCTGTTTCCGTAATGAAGGAAACACGATCAAGAAGAAAGAAGACACGCATCGTATGGCGGAAGCCAATCGTGCTTTCGCTCATTACCGGTGGTAATCACCCGGAAATCCAGCCCGGCCCCGGTTCAACCCAGGGTGTGTGTATCTTTCCCGTAAATGGATTGACTTGGTTCTTCTGCCGCCCCTGAAAGGGATGAAGGGGCGACTTTTTTCTGTATATTCGCCTTTCTTAAAAAATACAGTGCAAAAATTGGTTGGCTTAAAAAATACGGTAAAGGAAGTCAAGTAAAGTTATGCAACGGATAGTTTCCCTGGAAAAAATAAGAAATATCGGCATCATGGCCCATATTGACGCCGGCAAAACCACGCTCACCGAGCGGATACTTTTTTACACCGGAAAGGTACACCGGATCGGCGAAGTGGATGACGGGGCGGCAACCATGGACTGGATGGAACAGGAGAAAGAGCGCGGGATTACCATAACCTCCGCGGCCACTACCTGCTTGTGGGATGATCACCGGATTAATATCATCGATACTCCGGGGCATGTGGATTTTACTATCGAGGTGGAACGCTCGCTGCGTGTTCTGGATGGCGGGGTGGTCGTTTTTTGTGCAGTGGGAGGAGTGGAGCCGCAGTCAGAAACGGTCTGGCGTCAGGCTGACCGCTATGGCGTACCGAGACTGGCTTTTATCAATAAAATGGACCGCATCGGGGCCGATTTTTATAATGCCGTGGATATGATTAAAACACGGCTCGGCGCCCGTCCTGTGCCTATCCAGATGCCTTACGGCTCAGGGGAGCTTTTTACCGGCCTGATCGATCTGGTGATCATGCGCGGAGTTATCTGGGAAGACAGCTCTCAGGGAGCGATCTTTGAAGAAGTGGACATCCCCAAGGATCTGGTGGAAAAGGCCAAAAAAATGCGTCATGATATGCTCGAAGTTCTTACCGAATTCGATGACGAGCTGATGGCCAGATACCTGGAAAGTGGAGATGTAGCCGACAAAGAGCTGATAATCAGAGCTATCCGCAAAGCCTGCACCAAGGTGCGGATAATACCGGTCCTCTGCGGCAGCGCGATTAAAAATAAGGGCGTACAGAAACTGCTCGATGCCATCACCATGTATCTTCCCTCGCCGGTAGATATACCGCCGGTTCTAGGCCACCTTCCAGACTCTGAGGATGACCTCGTGGAACGGGCCGCCTCCGACGATGAACCGTTCAGTGGCCTCGCCTTCAAAATTATGACTGACCCTTATGTCGGCCGCCTTACTTTTGTCAGGGCCTATTCCGGTGTGCTCAAAGCCGGTTCGGCTGTATATAACAGCACCCGGGACCGCAAGGAAAGGATCAGCCGTATACTCCAGATGCACGCCAACAAGCGGGAAGAAAGAGAAGAATTATACTGCGGCGATATAGCCGCAGTAGTGGGGCTTAAATTCGCCAAGACCGGAGACACGCTTTGCGACGGTGCCTACCCCATTCTTCTGGAAAAAATGGTTTTCCCCGAACCGGTGATCGCAGTGGCTATCGAGCCGAAAACAAAAGCCGACCAGGACAAACTGGACATAGCCCTGGACAAGCTTGCCGAGGAAGACCCGACCTTTCAGGTCCGGGTCGATTCGGAAACAGGACAGACTTTGATCTCCGGGATGGGTGAACTTCATCTGGAAATCCTGGTCGATCGCATGCTGCGCGAGTTCAAGGTCCTGGCCAATGTCGGTGTGCCCCAGGTAGCTTACCGCGAGGCGCTGGAAAATCCGGTTGATGTGGAGACCAAGTTTATCCGCCAGACCGGAGGCCACGGCCAGTATGCCCATATAAAAGTAAACTTCGAGCCTCTTGAACGGGGCAAAGGCTTCATTTTCGAGAATAAAGTTTTTGGCGGGACGATCCCCCGGGAATATATCACCCCGGTCGAGCAAGGTATCAAGGAAGCGATGATGAGCGGGGGCGTTGCCGGCTATCCGCTGGTCGATCTCAAGGCCACGCTTCATGATGGGTCGTATCACGAGGTGGATTCCAGCGACCTGGCTTTCAAAATCGCCGGTTCCATGTCTCTCAAGGAAGCGGTGAAAAAAGGCGGAGTAGCGCTGCTTGAGCCCATATTCGATGTGGAAATAATCGTGCCTCCGGAGTATCTGGGCGATGTGATGGGTGATCTGGCCTCGCGCGTGGCCAAAATCAGAGGGATCAACCCCCGGAAAGATGTCCATGCGGTTAGTGCCTCAGTACCGCTCAGCAAGATGTTCGGTTATGCGACCAATCTGCGTTCGCTCACTCAGGGCCGGGCGGTCTTTTCCATGCAGTTTGCCAATTACGCCAGGGTCAGCAAAGAAAGACAAGAGGCGATTATGGCTGGAATTTGATCGCCGCAAAAGTTTTCAATAATAAATCAATTGCGAAATTTTTCACTCTAATTGTTTAAGGAGTTTTATTTATGGCTAAGAAGAGGTTTGAGCGGACGAAGCCGCATGTGAATGTGGGGACGATAGGGCATGTTGATCATGGGAAGACGACATTGACCTCGGCGATAACGAAGGTATTGGCGAAGAAGGGATTGGCGGAGTACATCCCGTTTGACCAGATAGACAAGGCTCCGGAGGAGAAGGCGCGGGGAATAACGATAGCGACGGCGCATGTGGAGTATGAGACGGTGAACCGGCATTATGCGCATGTAGATTGTCCTGGGCATGCGGATTACATAAAGAATATGATAACCGGGGCGGCGCAGATGGATGGGGCGATATTGGTGGTGAGTGCGGCGGATGGGCCGATGCCGCAGACGCGGGAGCATGTATTGTTGGCGCGGCAGGTGAACGTGCCGTATATAGTGGTGTTTATGAACAAGGTGGATCAGGTGGATGATCCGGAGATATTGGAGTTGGTGGAGTTAGAGGTAAGGGATTTACTGAGTTCGTATGAATTTCCTGGGGACAAGATACCGGTGGTGCGGGGTAGTGCGTTGAAGGCGTTGGAGAGTGGGGAGCCAGGGGCACCGGAGACGAAGTGCATAGATGAGTTGATGGAGGCGATAGACAATTACATTCCGTTGCCGCAGCGGGACATAGAGAAGCCGTTTTTGATGCCGGTGGAGGATGTATTTTCGATCACCGGTCGAGGTACAGTGGGTACGGGTCGAGTGGATCGTGGGATAGTGAAGGTAGGGGAGGAGGTGGAGATAGTGGGATTGGGAGCGAAGCGGAAGACGGTGGTGACGGGGGTGGAGATGTTTCGGAAGTTGCTGGATGAGGGACGGGCTGGGGATAATATAGGATTATTGTTGCGGGGAGTGGACAAGCGGGAGTTGGAGCGGGGCCAGGTGATAGCGAAGCCTGGGTCGATCACGCCGCATACGAAGTTTACGGGCCGGGTGTACGTATTGAAGAAGGAGGAGGGGGGGAGGCACACGCCGTTTTTCAACGGGTATCGGCCGCAGTTTTATTTTCGGACGACAGATGTGACCGGGGCGGCGAATTTGCCTTCTGGAGTGGAGATGGTGATGCCCGGGGACCATGTGGAGTTGACAGTGACCTTGATCACGCCGATAGCGATGGAGAAGGAGCTGCGGTTTGCCATACGCGAGGGTGGCCGCACGGTTGGCGCAGGCGTGGTTACCGAGATTATTGAATAATTAAATCTAAAGAGGGATCCGTGCAGGGACAGAAGATTCGCATAAGACTGAAGTCTTTTGATCACGCCTTGATCGACCGCTCGACTCGGGATATTGTCAAGACAGCGGTCGAAACGGGTGCCGAGGTGGTCGGACCTATCCCGCTGCCTACTAGACGCAGCCTTATCACGGTGAACAGATCGCCGCATATCGACAAGAAGAGCCGTGAGCAGTTCGAGATCAAGGTTCACAAGCGTCTGATCGAGATCTTCAATTCCAAGCCCCAGACGATCGATGCTTTAACCAAGCTTGATCTGCCGGCTGGCGTTGATATTGAAATCAAGGTCTGATTGGCGACCATACTTCCAAAGATGGTTTGGCGGCAGATGGTTTGGCGGCAGCTTGAAGGCTCCGCCTGATTACCGGAAATGCTTTGAAGAGGTATAAATGCTGGGATTAATTGGTAAAAAATTAGGGATGACCCGCATATTCGACACAGAAGGTGTGGCAATGACGGTC
>Ga0315277_10005205_pt1 | contig 17195 bp, 13 predicted proteins | sample YL17G05_15_MG_FD_203695 | JGI IMG/M metagenome (GOLD analysis project Ga0315277, IMG submission 203695) | Sediment microbial communities from Yellowstone Lake, YNP, Wyoming, USA - YL17G05_15 | ecosystem: Environmental > Aquatic > Freshwater > Lake > Sediment | place: USA: Wyoming | collected... | reverse complement strand
ATGTCGCGGACGTCGTCCTTCACGCGCTTGCGGACGCGTTTCTGGGCGCGCTCGGCCTCGGCGACATCGGCGAGTGGTTTCCGGACACCGATCCCGCGTGGAAGGACGCCGACAGCGCGGCGCTGCTCGCGAGCGTCGTCAACGAGCTTTCCCACTACGGCGCGCGCCCCGCCAATATCGACGTGACGATCTACCTCGAGAAGCCCAAGCTCGGGTTGCTCAAGGCAAAGATGCGCGATCGCCTCGCGGCCCTCTGCCGGATCGATCCCGGCCAGGTGGGCTTGAAGGCACGCACGCTCGAGGGCTTCGGCGCAATCGGCGAGGCCAAGGCCGTGGCCGCAACCGCTGTAGTCCTCGTCGAACTCGACGGCCCGAAGCAGGCGTGACGAGCCCCTCACCGGCGTCTGACCCGCCCACGCCGTTTCGCCGCGGCTCCAGGGCTCACTCGACCGACCACGCACTGCGGTTTACGACCGCCTTCGCGCGGCCAAGAGGGGAGAAGCCGCGTCGCGCGGGACTGACAGGCCGCCGGTCCCCGAAAACAATGCGGTGCGGTCGGCCGGCCGCCGTCAAAAAGGTGAATGGGAAGAGTAGACCCGCCGTCCACATGCCGATAAGAGTCTCGTCGGGTTGCAGCGCGAAATCGCCGCTCGGGCGCAGGACTTGGTGTCTTGCGGCGCCGGAGGGGCCTTGACCGACGCATAAGTCGGGGCCCGAGCGTGCCCGGCGCGACTTACAAGCGCTCTTCGTTGTTGATATGGCAGGGTTTACGCGATAAAATACCCCTTCTGCCGAGGGGCAAATGCGCGGTTGGGCTCGAATGTCCACGACGATGACGAAATACTGCAAGGTATTGTGGTTGCTATCGCTGTGTCTCCCATTGGCGGTGGGCGGGTGCGGCTACGTGCGGCAGACGCGCCAGGCCAATGCGATGGGGACGCTCAAGTCGCAGTTGCTGTCGAGCGAGCCGGCCACCGCAAACAACGCCGCCTTCGTGCTTTTGTCCTACGAGACGGACGAAGCGTATCGCGCGCTCAAGAATGCGCTCCACGAGAGTTCTTCGCCCCTGACGCGCGCCGCGGTCATCAAGGCGTTCACGACGCTGCACGATCCGAGAATCAGGACGGAGATGATCGCCGCGCTCGGCGACGGCAACGTGATGATAGTGGAACTGGCCAAGACCTACCTTTCGTCGGTGATCGGAGATTCTGCCGCGGCGGAACTGCTGTCCATTGCGCGCGACGACGAAAGGCGGCCGTCCGAGAGAGTCGCCGCGACCGAGGTCCTCGGCAAGATCGGCGCCGCGTCGTCGGTCGAGGGGCTGCTGGACCTGTTGGAGAGTTCCGACAGGCGGCTTTCGGACGCGTCCGCGACGGCCCTGCGCGAGATAACGTATCAGCCTTTCGGCAACGACCCCGCCAACTGGCGCGCGTGGTACAAGCAGAACCGCCGGCTCACCCGCGAGCAGTGGCGGCGCGCCGGCAGTTACTTCAACAACGAGATACAGCAGCTGACGGCGGACAAGACACAACTCAAGGACCAACTGTCCCAGTCCGAGCAGGGGCGCGTCGCCCTTGCCAAGCGCCTGGTGGACGTGGGCATGGAGCTTCAGCGCTACCAACTGGTGATGGACATGCTTTCGGACGCCCACCCCCTCGAGGCGCAGGTCTACGCCGCCGAGGCGCTCGGCAGGGCGAAGGTCGTCCAGGCTTCGAAGGTCCTCGCCGAGAAGTCCGCCAGCCTCGACCCCGCGCTCGCGAAGGCCTGCATAGACGCCCTCGGGGCCATAGGAGATCCGTCCACGGCCGATGCCGTCGCGAAAAGGCTCTCCGCGGCCGACCCGGCCTTGAAGCTCTCCGCCGTAAAGGCGTACGCGTCGCTGCCGCAGAGCGACCTCTCGCGCCTCGTGCCGCTTTTGGACGACCCTTCGGCCGAGACGCGCGTGGCCGTGGCAAAGGCGATCGGCGCGAGGAAATGGGCCGAGGGCCTTTCCGCGATCACCGCGACCGTCGGCGACAGGGCGCCGGAAGTCAGGGCGGCCGCGGCGGAGGCGTTGGGCCTCATAGGCGACAAGCAGTCGTCGGGGGCGCTCGTCAAGGTCCTGGCCGACCCGGACGAGAAGGTCCGCTTCTCGGCGGTGCGAAGCCTGTCGCTTTTGGCGGCCCCGTCGTCGTTTGACGCCCTTCTCGGGGCGACCCGCGACCCCGCGCCCGGCGTCAGGGAAGCGGCGGTCGTGGGCCTGGGCAAGCTCGGCGAATCGCGCGCGGTGGAGAGGCTCCTCGAGATGTCGCTTAACGACTCGGACCAGAAGGTCTCCGAGCAGGCGTGGGGGCAGCTCGTGGTCGTGGCTGGCCGCGAACGGCCGCTCATGCTGTCCGTCGCCGATCGGCTCAAGGAGGCCGGGAAATCCTCCCGTGCCGAGGAACTTCTCAAACTGTTGGCGGACTCGGACTCAAGCGCCCCCGAGGCCGTCGAGGCGCGACGGCGCCTTGGGTCGTCGCTTCTGGCGGCGGGCAACTACCAGGCCGCGCGCCTCTACTTTCAGAAAGTGCTCGACGCCGACCCGACGGACGCCGCCGCGTTCTCGAACGTCGCGGCCGCCCTGAAGGGCATGGGCGACGGGCGCGGGCTTGCGGCCCTTTACGCCAGGCAGATTGCCGCCGGCATCGCGACGCCCGAAGTGAAGGACGACTTCGTCGGGGTTCTCGGCAACCTCTTCACCACGGGCAATTACGCGTCGGTGGTGACGGCGGCCGACCAGGCCCTCGCCGCTAACTCCTCGGCCGACAAGGAATTTCAGTCCTCGGTGGCCGAGATCCGCTCGAAGGCGCTGCCCGCGTACCTGGCGAGCCTCGTCGCTTCGCTGGGCGACGGCGACGAGTCCATCAGGAAATCCGCCAGGGAAACGCTCTCCGGCTACGGCCGCGAGGCCGCCGGGGCCCTCGTCGACGGCCTCACAAGCCCGCTTGAGCCCGAGCGGGCCACCGCGCTTGACTTGCTTACGCCGATGGCGGGGGGGCGAACGTTCGGCTACGACGCGAAAAGGGACCCCGGTGTCCAACAGGACGAACTGGCCCAGTGGCGCGCGTGGCTGTCCGCGCCCTCGGTCCAGTAGTGACTTTAGTGGCGACAAGGAGCCGAGATGTCTGAGGAATACTACGTCGGCGTCGACCTCGGCGGCACGAACATCAAGGCCGGCATCGTCACCTCCGGCGCGCGCGTCGTCGCCAAGACGTCCGCCCCCACGGAGTGCGAGAAGGGCGCCGACCACATCGTAAACAGGATACATGACATCATAGAGGATATGAGGCAGCGCGCGAAGCTCCCGCGCGAGGCGATTCGGGGCTTGGGCATCGGCTCGCCCGGGACGCTCGACATCAAGGCGGGCGTCGTTCACTTCGTGGTGAACATGCCGCTCTGGCGCGAAATCGAGGTCGTCAAGCGCGTCTCGGAAAAAACGGGCTTCAGGGTTCTGCTCGAAAACGACGCGAACGCCGCCGCCTACGGCGAATACTGGGCCGGCGCCGGCAGGAACGTGACCTCGATGGTGATGTTTACGGTGGGCACCGGGATAGGCGGCGGCATCATCGCCAACGGCCGCCTCATCCACGGCGACACCGACTGCGCGGCGGAGCTCGGCCACATGATCATCGAGTCGCAAGGCAGAAAATGCGACTGCGGCAACTGGGGGTGCCTCGAGGCATATGCGTCGGGCAATTCGCTCGTGAAACGCTTCAAGGAGGCGCTCGACGCGGGCGGCGAATCGAGGCTTGCCGCCGGCGTGCGCGCGGGCCGGAAGATCACCAGTTTCGAGATCTCGGAGGCGGCGCTCGCCGGCGACGACCTTTCCAACAGGATTTTCGCCGAGACCGGCGTATATCTGGGTGTAGGAATCGTGAACGTCATGCACATAATCAACCCGGCATGCGTGGTCATCTCGGGCGGGCTCATAAACGCGGGCGAACTCCTCATGGCGCCGATCCGCCGGACCGTCCAGGAACGCGCGCTGCCTGACGCGCGACGCAACTGCCGGATAGTATTTGCAACCCTGGGCGAGGACGCGGGGTTCATCGGAGGAGCCGGATGCGCGTTAGCCGAATTCGGAACTTCTCGATAATCGCCCACATCGACCACGGCAAGAGCACTCTGGCCGACAGGCTGCTGGAAAAGACCGGCGCCGTGAGCCCCAGGGAATTCCGCGACCAGATGCTCGACGCCATGGACCTCGAGCGCGAGCGCGGCATCACCATCAAGGCCACCGCCGTCCAGCTCTTCTACAAATACCAGGGGCACAGGTACATCCTGAACCTCATCGACACGCCCGGCCACGTCGATTTCAGCTACGAGGTCTCGAGGTCCCTGGCCGCGTGCGAGGGGGCGCTCCTTTTGGTCGACGCGGTGCAGGGGGTCGAGGCGCAGACTGTCGCGAACGCCTACGAAGCCATCGGCCACGACCTCACTATCGTCCCGGTGATAAACAAGATAGACCTTGCCGCCGCGCGGCCCGAAGAAGTCATGGAGGAGATGGAGCAGTCCCTCGGCATAGACCCGGCCGAGGTGCTTCTCGCGAGCGCGAAGACCGGGCAGGGCGTCGACGAGATCATCGCGGCCGTCATCGAGCGCATCCCCGCGCCGGGCGGTTCCGAGGAAGAGCCCCTCAAGGCCCTCGTGTTCGACAGCGTCTTCGACGTCTACCGGGGTGTCATACTCTACGTGAGGCTCTTCGACGGGGTCGTGCACGCCGGCGACCGCATAAGGATGCTTCGCGCGGGCGTCGAGTACGAGGTACAGGAGGTCGGCACCTTCCGGCCGAAGATGACGGGGGCAAAGGAGCTTTTCGCCGGCGAGACGGGCTACATCGTCGCCAACATCAAGGACCTGCGCGAGGTGAAGATGGGCGACACCGTGACCCTCGCGTCGGGCGCCGAGCGCGTGACGCCGCTTCACGGCTACCGCGAGCCCCAGCCGATGGTTTTCTGCGGTCTCTACCCGGCGTCCGACACGAGCTACGAGTCGCTCCGGGAGGCGCTCGAGCGGTTGAGGCTCAACGACTCGGCCTTCACGTACGAGCCGGAAACCTCCGACGCCCTCGGCTTCGGCTTCCGCTGCGGGTTTCTGGGCCTTCTGCACATGGAGATCGTCCAGGAGCGCCTGGAGCGGGAGGAAGGCGTGGAACTCGTCCAGACGGCGCCGACGGTCACTTACGAGGTCGTGAAGGCCGACGGCGGCATCGTCCACATCGACAATCCTTCCTCGCTCGGGGAGGCCGGCGAGGTACGCGAATTGCGCGAGCCGTTCGTGCGCGTGAACTTCATCGTGCCGTCCGCGTCCATCGGCGCGCTCATGAAACTCTGCGAGGAGCGCCGGGGCGTTTACAAGAAGACCGAGTACCTCGGGCCGTCGCGCGCGGTCATCATCTACGACCTGCCGCTGGCGGAGATCGTGTACGACTTCTATGATAAGCTGAAAAGCGCCACGCGCGGCTACGGCACGATGAGTTACGATTTCCTCGGCTACCAGGTCGGCGACCTCGTCAAGCTCGACATACTCGTCAACGGCCGGGCGCTCGACGCGCTGTCGATAATCGTTCACAAGGGCGATGCCGAAAAGCGCGGCAGGCACCTGGCGCTGAGGCTCAAAAAAGAGATCCCCAGGCATCTCTTCCAGATACCTATACAGGCCGCCATCGGCACGCGCATCATCGCGAGGGAAACGATCCCCGCGCTCGGCAAGCACGTTACCGGCAAGTGCTACGGCGGCGACATTACCCGCAAGAGGAAACTCTGGGCCAAGCAGAAGGAAGGCAAGAAGCGCCTCAAGCAGGTCGGCAACGTCGACATCCCCCAGGAGGCGTTCTTGGCGATACTTTCCTCGCAGGAGTGACCCGGGTGGGCGAAACGTCAAAGCCGAAGAAGCCGAAACAGCCGTTCCGGCTCCAGGAGCACGTCGAGTGGATCGCCGTGGCCTTCGTCCTGGCGCTGACGGTGCGCTGCTTCGTCGTCGAGGCGTACCAGATCCCCACGGGGTCCATGGCGCCGACGCTCTACGGCAAGCATTACGCGGTGAAGTGCCCCGACTGCGGGGCGAAGTTCGCCGTGGGCAAGCCGGAGTGGATGAAGTCGCTGCCGCCGCTGGTGTGCCCGCAGTGCGGCAGGGAGGCCCGCCCCGGGCGCGTAAAGGTCTCCGAGGCCGGGGGCGACCGGATACTCGTGTCGAAGAACCTGTACGGCTTTGTAAGGCCCCGGCGCTGGGACGTGTTCGTCTTCAAGGACCCCGAGCCCGGCAAGGAAAACACCAACTACGTCAAGCGCCTCGCGGGGCTTCCGGGCGAGCACATAGAACTGCGAGACGGCCAGGTCTTCATAGACGGACGCATGGCGAGAAAGCCCGCGCGCGTCCAGCGCGTCATGTGGCAGGACGTTTACAGCTGGAACGCCTCCACCGCGCCGGAGGATTACTGGGACCCGTCGGGAGACTGGCAGGTCAGGTCCCAGGGGCTGCTGCTTCCGCAGGGCCCCTCCGGCTGGCAGAAGGTCGAGTACTCGAGGCCCATCCTCGATTTCTACGCCTATAACGGCTCCGCGGGCCTCAACGTCGTGGGCGACCTCGAGGTGTCCGGCCACGCGAAGCTCGAAGAGGAGTCCGGCCGGTTCGCCGCGGCGGTCTGGGCGGACAGCGACACCGTGAAGGCCGTCTTCATCCCGGCGGCGCAGTCGCTCACCGTTGAGCTTCGCATTAATCAGGAACTCGTCGCGCGAAAGAGCGCCGCCCAGGCCTCGCCGAGGGAATTTGACTTTTCGCTGGCCTGGGCCGACGGCGCGGCCGCGGTGACGGTTAACGGCGACGAGGTCATCCGCCACGCCAGGGAGATCGAGTCCGGAGAGGTGCCTCTCTACACGAGGGCGAGCGGCGTTTTCTTCGAGGGCGCATCGAGCCCGCAGCTTATCTCGAACGTCGAGGTGAAGAGGGACGTCTACTACCGCGCCGACATGCAGCGGCCGGACCGCTTCGCCCTCGGGCCGTTCGTCGAGACGGTCCCGCCGGGGAACTACTTCGCGCTCGGCGACAATTCGCCGGTCTCCAACGACAGCAGGGTGTGGAAATTCGTCCCCGCGGGAAACGTCCTCGGCAAGGCGTTCTTCGTGTTCTGGCCCCTCGACAGGGTGCGCCCGGTATACTGACGGAGGCGAGCATGAAACTCCTGGAGGCCGTCGGCCTCGAGAAGTACTACGGCAGGCGAAAGGTCGTCGACCGCGTCGGCGTCGAGGTCTTTTCGGGCGAGATAGTCGGCCTCTTGGGCCCGAACGGCGCCGGCAAGACCACCACGTTCAGGATGATAATGGGAATGGTCCGCGGCAGCGGCGGCAAGGTTTTCCTGCGCGGCAACGACGTCACGAACCTCCCCATGTACCGGCGCGCGCGGCTCGGGATGGGCTACCTTTCCCAGGAGCCGAGCATCTTCCAGCGGCTCACCGTGCGCGACAATATACTGGCCATCCTCGAAACGATGAAGATGTCGCGCAGGCAGCGGCATTCCGAGGCGGAGCGCGTCCTTGCAGAGCTCGAGCTCACGCGGGTGGCCGACGCCCGGGCCTACACGCTCTCGGGCGGCGAGAAACGGCGCCTCGAGATCGCGCGCGCACTCGTGACGCGGCCGTCGCTTCTCATGCTCGACGAGCCGTTCTCCGGAGTCGACCCGAAGGCCGTTTACGAGATCCAGGGGATCATCATAAACTTGAAGCACGCGGGCATCGGGATACTTCTCACCGATCACAGCGTACGCGAGACGCTGGCCATCACGGATCGTTCCTACATAATCCACGACGGAAAGGTCCTCGTCTCCGGCACTCCCGAGAGGCTCGTGGTTGACGGGGAAGTGCGCCGCGTCTACCTCGGCGAAACCTTCCAGGCCGCCGGCATCGGGTACGTGGCGCCCGTCCAGGCCGCCGCCCGCCCTGAAAGCGGCCCGTCTGCCCAGACAGCCGCCTCTCTCGACGCCCTCGTCGACCGCGCGATAAAGACGCGCATCGAGGCCAAAATCCGCGAAAGCCTCGCCGGCAAGACGCAGGATAGTGGCGGCGAGTAGGCGTTTTCTCCGGCGCGCAGCCTCGAGAGTACCGATCGGCCGCAGCGCGCCGGGCTTCTCTTGCGGCGGTGACTTGCGGCTCGACGCCGCTTATAATCGCACCCATGGAAACGAGGGAGATCACGCCCTCGCCTGGAGCGCGTTTCAACTCCTCCCGGGAGTATCGCGTCTACCAGGCGCGCATCGCGCGCGAAGCCCTGCTCCCGTGGCTGCGGCGCCTCGGGATCGAGTTATGCGGCCGTCGGCTGCTCGACGTCGGCTGCGGCACCGGCGGCATGACCGACGTCTGGCGGGAGGAGGGCGCGACGGCCGTCGGCCTCGATATCGACACGGACAGGCTGCGGGACCTGAAGGGTCTTTCCATCATCGGAGACGTAACCCGGCTGCCGACGAGATTTGAGTCCTTCGACCTCGTATTCGCGCACGACTGTCTCGAGCACGTGGCGGGCTTCGAGGCCGCCCTCGACGAGATCCGCCGGACTCTCAAGCCCGGCGGGCGCGCCTTCGTGACGTTTCCTCCGTACTACAGCGCCTACGGCGGCCACCAGCAGGGGAGCCGCACGTGGGCGGCCTACCTGCCCTACGGGCACCTGCTGCCGCCATGGATATGGCTCAGGATCGTTCGGTCGGACAAGTACTCGCGCATGTACTCGGGTCTCGCGCGGCTTTCGATGGGCCGTTTCGAGCGGGCCGTTCGCCGCGTCGGGCTGCGCCCGGAGGCGAGGCTCGCATATGCCGTGAGGCCCGAAGTGGCGATGCGCTGCGGCGTGCCGGCGTTTGGCGCTTCCATATTTGCCTCGATTCCGGCGATACGGGAACTCGTCGTGGGCGGGGTCTTTTACCTGTTGCGGAAATAGCCGCATCCGCGAAGGCGCGGGGAAGCCGACCGGCGGGTCCGGCGCCGCAGTCGTCCTTCACAGGGGCGGCCGAGCGTGTAGAATGTTTGGAATCAGCGCCCGGTACGGCCGTGTTAATGAGTGTATGCAAGGCACGATCAATGCACCATGGTACGCGCAGCAACGTCTTTGCAGGGCCTGAGGCCCTCATCCCCGGTGGGACGACACGGGTTCCCCTGAGGGCCTCGGGTCTCATTTTGACGGGCGCTGCGGCGGCGGCCTCCTTCGCGGGGCGCGCCGTGGCCGGCCTAAGTAACCCCGCGCAACGGAAGCCCCTCCCGAGGAGCCACTGATGTCGGAAACCCAGGTTGTTCCCGCGCCCGCCGCCGACGCGGGCGCCGGACGCACGGTAATCCCCTTCCTCTCGGGCGTTCTTCTTATGGCCCTCTTCGGCCTTGGCGCCGTGGCCGTGGATACGGTCATCTCCCTGGGCGCCGGTTCGTATCTCTCCGGCGGCATCATCAGGATGACGTTGGTCTTCTGGGCGTGCGCCGGGGCCGTCGCCGGCCTGGTCACCGGCGGGGTCATGCTGCCGCTGTTGTTTGTCGTCAAGGGCAGGCTGAGAAGCGTGCTCATGCCCTCGCTCGTCGCGGGGCTTGGCTTTCTGCTGTACGCGATCTACACCAGGCGCATCATCGTGGAGGACGATTCGCTCGGCGCCGTCGTGCTCCTCAACTACGTCTTTCTCGTCGCGTGGGCCGGCGTGCTTGCCTTTGTGACGGCTTACCTTGCGCTCGCCGCGACGAGGGGCGGACGATGGCCGTTTTACATCCTTGCGCTGACGGCGATTCTCTCGTCGGCCGGCCTCTCGACCTTCGTGTTCAAGCACGCCAGCGCCTACGTGCTCTGCATTGGCCCGCTTGCAGCCACGGCGCTGGGCGGGGCGGTCCTCCTCAAGGCCAGGACGTCCGTCTTGCGGGGAGTCCTGGCGCTTCTCTTGGCGGCGCTGCTTTGCGGGGCATTATACGGGGCCTCGCTCAGAAACGGCACGAGGCCGCTCGAAGCGGAGGACCGCGGAGTCTACAACGACCCCGCGAAGGCCGCCATGGCGGCGGGCAGGCCGAACGTCATCATCATCACGATGGACACGACACGCGCGGACCATACGTCCGTCTGCGGTTACAAGTACCGCACCACTCCGAACCTCGAAGCCTTGGCGCGCGACGGGCAGTTCTTCCCCTACGGCGTGTCGACCGATTCCTGGACGCTGCCGGCCCATGCGTCGCTTTTCACGGGCAAGTACTCGCGCGAGCACGGCGCGAGGTCCGACACGACCCATCGCGGCGGGTCGATCCAGCGTTTCAGCGTCTACGGCGTGGCGCTGGCGCCTTCCCGGCTGACGCTGGCCACGTACCTCGCCGCCAAGGGCTACAGCACCGGCGCCGTCGTCGCCAACCATGCGCTGCTCTGCCGGCAGTGGGCCCTGGACCAGGGCTTTCAGTACTACCACGACATGCCGCGCTACGTCGACTTCACGCGTCATTCTTCGCTTCTGTACAAGTACGGCGTCATCGCGGTCGACCGCATCCTCGGCCGCAACGGCAAACTGGCCCAGTCTTACTGGGACGCCCGGGGCGTCACCCGCATGGCAATGCGCTGGGTCACCCGCGCCAAGAACGCCCCGTTTTTCCTCTTCGTCAACTACATGGACCCCCATGAGCCTTACTCGCCGCCGCCGCCTTTCGACCACATGGACGGCCCCGACGTCACGATAAGCCGCATGGTCGCGACGCACTCGACGTGGACGCCGTTCTTGAGGGACTACGTCAGGACGGGCGAGGGGCTTACTCCCGAACTGAGAAGGCAGGTCGTCAACCAGTATGACGGCGAGATCGCATACACCGACCACTGGATGGGCGAACTGTTCGCATGGTTGAAGCGGCAGGGCCTCTACGACGACACGCTTATCATCGTCACGAGCGACCACGGCGAGTGCCTTGGGGAGCACCGGCTTCTCGACCACGGCACGAGCCTCTACGAGAGCGTCGTGCGCGTTCCCGTAATCGTGAAATACCCGGCCGGCGAACATGCCGGCGAGGTGAAAAACGAGCGCGTGTCGCTCGTCGACATTTTTCCGACGGTGTTCGACGTCCTCAAACTCCCGATCCCTCCGTCGAGCGGCCAGCCTCTCTCAAGGGTGAGCCACGAGATCGTCGCCGAGGACTACGCCAGCGGCCTTCGCATCGGCTGGTTCGGGGAGGGTTACAGGCGCGACCTCACGGCGACGTACAAGGACGACTGGAAGTACATCAGGTCGAGCAAGGGCAAGGTCGAGCTCTATAACCTGTCCGCCGACCCGGGCGAAGAGAATAACCTCGCCGCCGTCGACCGCGACGTAGCCGCCTCGCTCGACGGCGATGTCACTTCGTGGCTCGGAAGAGTTCCGCTTTTCGACGGGACCAAGGAGACGAGCCTCGTGCCGTCGCGAGAATTGATCGAACAACTCAAGGCCCTGGGCTACACGAGCGGCACGTCGCAGTAGGCGGCCCGGCGGCGCGCTTTCTCCTGCCGCCCGGCTTCTTATCCGCCTCCCGCCGGGCGGGCGTTCTCAGTTATCCCCCGAGCCCCGGCTTCGCCCGCCTGGCCGATTCCAAGCGAAATGAAAGCAACCGCAACGGGGAAATAGAGCGCCATGTACACGGGGCCGAGGTACTCGTCATCGGCCCTGTTGACCTCGAGCACGCCGACGAGCGTCCCGACGACCATGACGCCGCACCACAGGGCCAGGGGCAGGAACCAGGCGCGCCGACGGCATTTCCAGAAGGCCCACACTGCCGCCGGCAGCATCGGCCACCAGAAGAGCGCATGGCTGTAGAACTCGGCCCAGGCTAACGGCCCCTCCCTTCTGGTCCAATCCGCGACGACCTGGCCCCGCCGGACGACCATCATCGTCAGGACCTGCCAGGGCGCGCGGTCCGGGTAGAGAAACACCACGGGGTCCACGGCCAGGAAAACCGCGAAGGCAATGGCTGCCGCCATGGCGGGGTTCGCCAGTCGCGAGAAGCTCCTTGAGACTATGGCGAGGTACAGGCAGTAGGCCGCGAGGACGAGGATGCCGTTCAACTTGGATCCCGCGGCGATGCCGCACAGGATACCGGTGACGATGATGGCCTTCCTCGACGTCGCGGCGCCCGCGAGGTGAAAACGGGTCCACGCCGCAAGCGTGACGGCGACTGCCGCAAGCATGAATATGTCGCCCGACCAGGTCACGAACGCAAGGTTCAGGTTGAACGCCGGCGTCAGCGCCACGGGCGACACGGCCAACAGGGCAAGCCAGGGCGATTTCAAGGCCGCCCTTGCCGTCCACCACAACGCCGCGAGCATCACGCCGTATACGGCGATATTGGTAAACCTCAGCGCCATCATGCTGCTCCTTGGGGCGTACCTCCCGTGTCTGTGGACAAACCACTGGAATTGCTCTTCGGTCGGGTTTCTCGGCCACGCGGGGTTGTTGAAGGTGCCTTTGAAGTAGATGCGGCCGCCCCTGACGGACCAACACTCCGGCTCGCCGGGGGGCACTCTGTAGAGACCCGTTATGCGAAACATCGGCCAGTATATCCATCTGTTGAAGCCGGGGACGTCGACCGCGTAGAAACGATCGTCGGGGTTCATGACGTGGGCCGAAGTTGCCTGCGCCTTCCGGAACCACAGCGCCTCGTCCATGGGGTACAAAGGCGCTCGAACGGCCTCCCAGGCTTCGAGGCCGAGGACTGCGGCGAAGATGAAAAGTAAGGTGGCGCCTTTCATGGGCTCGCGGCATTCATGTCCGTAGCGTCGTCAGGCGGCTGTGGCGCCGCGATTATAGCCTCCCCGACCGGCGCGCGCAACGGCCGCCGCCTTGCGCGAGCGTTACATGGTCAGAAGCGCGCCGCGCCGTTTTTTGCGGGCGCCCGGCGGACGCCGGTTCATTGCGCGCGCGGCGTCCGGCCGCCCCGCGTGCCGCTTTCCAGAGAGGTCGCGTCGCGCGCCGGCGGGCGCGTCGCGTAGATTACCCCTTCAGCCTCGGCCGCAACCGGAACGAGGTCCAGCCTCTGGATTAACTCTTCCTGCGTCGGCATGTACCATATCTGATGCTCCACGGTGAAGTAGACGACGTACGCGCCGCGTTTGAGTATGTCCAGCGTCTTTGCCATCTCCACTTCGTAATTAGGGTTGCGCGACATCGCATGCTGGTCGAACGGCTGGGGGAGGGCGTACACCTTTCGCTCCGTCAGGAGGTAGACCGCGCCGGGGGAATTGGAGACGAGTTCGGCCGCGGGCGGAAGCGCCGCGGCGCGGCGGAAAAGCGCGTAAGTCCGCCAGGTCTTCCTGGCGGGATCGAGTCGGGCCTTGTGAACGGCGGCCGCGGCGGCGTACCCGCGAACCGCAGAGGCCACGAGGAGCGCACCGACAAGGACCCCGATGATAACGGCCGAGAGCCTCTTCGCTGCGAGTCCGGCAATCCTTTTTACGGCGTATGCCGCAGGGATGAGCATCGCGACATAGAACGGCAGCAGGATTCTCGCGTCAAGCCGCGTCGCGGCGTCGAAAAAGGTGAGCGATACCGCAAGGAGCGCCACATAAAGTACGGCGTACATGTAGTACGTTGCGAGAATACGCCTGGCGGCCGCTTCCGGGCCGGCCGGTTGGTCCCGGTACCCGGCGTCCCTCGCGCCGGCCCGTATGAAACAGCATGCCGTCACCGCCGCCGCAACGGCGACAAGCCACACGCACCTCATTGCCAAAGGCACCATGGCGGGCGCCGCCCAGAGCGTCGACGTGTTGAGGGCTTCTGTAACCAACACCCCCGTCGGCGGGTGCCAGGCGACGGGCCTGTCGAAGGGATTGCCTGCAACGATATTGTTCCTTACGAGCCACAGCGCAATCGGCGCTAAGCTCATGCCGCCGAAGACCGCCGCGTCGCCGAGCCGCCTCGAGAGGCCCCTTTTGCCGAGGACCACAAGCGCCGCCGCCGCGGCCGCCACAAACGCGATGCCGTGATAGCGCGCAAGGAGCACCAGCGCGCCGGTCGCGCCCGACAGGACGAGGTACCTGACGGCGCTTGTCTGAAGGTATCTGTCGAGGAGCAGGACCGCCGTCAGGCACAGCGCGATAAAAAGCGGTTCACTCCAGGCAGTCGCGTGGACCGACAGCATATCGACTGAAGAAAGCGCCACGGCTGCCGCCGCGACGGCCGGCCACATCTTCGGCGCGGTAATACGCCTGACGGTGACGCCTACGAGGAGGATATTGACGCCGAGCAATATGGCGTTGAGCAGGCGCGCCCCGGCCAGCGGATCGACCCCGAAGAAGCCCAATACCGCCAGCGACGCCGGGTAGAGCGGCGGCCAGTGCGTAAACGGAAGGGGCCCGGCGATGCCGTACGGAACGTAGAAGCCGCGCCCGGCAAGGAGGTTACGAGCAACGGCGACGTACCTGATGCTGTCCGGGTCGAGTTCGACGCCTTTCGGCGTGCTCCAGAGAACCGCAAGGGCGCCCGCCGCGGACAGCGAGACGAGCAACAGGACGCCCGCGGCCGTCTTCGGACCCGCTTTGTCTTCCCGCGTCACGCGCTCTCCAAAGCCGCCTCGCGATTGCACACCCGGGCCCAAGACTTCCCGGACAACCGGGCATTTTACCCGGGCCCGGCGGACGCGGCAAGCGCGCCTCGCGACGGCGCTCCTGCCATTTTGACAGGGTGCCGGCGGCGCTCCGGACAATTTCCCGGGGGCGCCACGAGGGCTTCGGCCGTTGTCGAATCCCAAGACATTGAGGGAACCGGGGATGCGCAGGCTGGGTCGGAATTAGAGGGCGTGCCGACGCGACGGCACGGGTTTTGCAGTGACGTCCTGTCGCATTTGGGCCTTTATTAGGGAGGTCGCCGATGAGTCTCCTGATGCGCAGATACGGTTTCCCGTTCGATACGATCCGCCGCGAGATGGCGAGAGTCATGGGCGAGGATTGGCCGTTCATGTCATGGATGTCGAGCGAAAACATCTACCCGCCGGCGAACGTCTACGACGCGCCGGAGGCCGCCATCGTCGAATTCGAAGTGCCCGGCGTCGCCATGAACGACATGGAGCTCACCGTCACCGGCGGGTCCGTCACGCTCAAGGTCACGAGGTCCGTCGAGGGCGACGTGCCGCCCGAGAAGTATTACGTGCGCGAAAGATGGCGGGGCGAGTTCGGGCGCACGGTCACGGTGCCGGGCTCCATCGACAGCGCCGCCGCAAAGGCCGCGCTCAAGAACGGCATCCTGACCGTCACTATCCCAAAAAAGGCCCAGGCCCGGCCCCGGAAGATCGAGGTCAAGGTCGCCTGACGCCTTGAGGAGGTCATAGCCGTGTCCGAGAAGAACGCGAAAGCCGGGCGGCGGCCCTTCCGCGCGCCCCTCGTGGACGTCTTCGAGACCGCCGACGGCGTGGTCATGCAGGTAGAGCTTCCCGGCGTCGAAAAGGACGCCGCAAAGGTGACCCTCGAAGGCGATACGCTTCGCGTGGAGACATCGGGGGAGACACGCGAAGCGCCTGCGGGCGAGGCCGTCCTGGCCGAATTTGTGCGGGCCGACTTCGCGCGGGAGTTCGCCCTTTCGAGGGACCTCGATCGCGAGCATATCGAGGCTTCGTGGTCCAGCGGCGTCCTGAAGCTCAGGATTCCGAAACTCGCCGCCGCAGGACCGAGGAAGATTCAAATACGAACCGACGAGAGTGCGTAGGTTTGAGAGCGTCAGACGAGCGAAAGGAGGAACGGACATGAGTCTTCTGCCCAAAAGGAGAGCGCAGGAACCTCAGAGGCTTCCGGCAATGACCCTGAAGGACGAGGTGGACCGGCTTTTCGACGAGTTCTTCAACGGGCCCTTTCTCGCGCCGGCGCAGCCGGGCCAGTGGCTGCCCGCGCTCGACATGAGCGAGACGGCCACCCAGGTAATCCTCCGGGCGGAGTTGCCGGGAATGGAGGCCAAGGACGTCGACGTCTCCATCACCGGCGACATGCTTACCATCAAGGGCGAGAAGAAGGAGGAGTCGAAGAAGGAGGAGCAGAACTTCTACCGCATGGAGCGCCGCTACGGGTCGTTCCAGAGGTCCGTGGCGCTGCCGTCGACGGTGGACGCCGAGAAGGTCAATGCCCGGTTCAAGAACGGCGTCCTCACCGTCACCGTGGACAAAAAGGAGGAGGCCAAGGGGCGCAGCATCCAGGTAAAGGTCGAGTGATCCTTCGACGGCAAGCCGACCGGTAGGGCGTTGTAAGGTCTTGACAGGCGCCGCGTTGCGCGCGTTGAGGGGGTTTGTAGTTCAAAAATCCTGCGGAAAAGGTGGGATTTTCCCTTGACAGGCGGCCCGCAAGTGTGATTATAAGCGGAATTTTTCTGCGGGCGCTGCAACGACGACCGGCTTTCCGGATGCGAATCGCGTCGCATGGAGGGCTGCGAGGAACTTTGCTCGGTTGGTCTTGTCCTTTGTTAAGGAAGTACGCAACACGCGGTTTGCACTCCGAATGGAACCCCCTTTAATGCACCTTGGACACGGCACAAAGGAAGGGTGAGAATATGGCTGGCAGAAGGGTTTTGGTGGTAAGTCAGGACCGGTGGCTTCTTGACAGGCTGCGCGAGATACTGGACTCCGCCGGGTACGAGGCCGAGATAGCGCTGAACGGCGCCGTCGGGGCCAATATAGCCGTCGAACGCCGCGTGGACCTCTTGGTCGCGGACGAGGCCGTGGAAGACTTCCACAACATCAGGAAGATAAAGGACCCTGCGGCGTCGACCTATCGTCTCCCGGCGATCGTGATAAAGGCCAACGGCCAGGTGCCCAAGGAGGAAGTGCTGCGCCTCTTCCCGTCGGCCATACTTCCCCGCGATTTCGAGGCGGCCGACCTCATAACCAATATCAAGCGCGCCCTGAGCTCAAAGCCTGCGGCGAAGACCAGAGCGTGCGCATAACACCGAGGCCCAACTCAAAAAGAAACGGACCGGCGAGTTGCCGGTCCGTTTTATTTCCGCATTCCGGCCGCGTGCCAACCTTTGCGGCCCGGTCACCCGCCGAAGCGTTTGCCCCTCAGGGTCGCGAGCGCCTCGGCCGACCGTCTCTCGACCTCGGCGTAAAGGTTCCCGCCGCGAGTGTCCATCGCCACGATGGCGGGGAAATCGCGCACCTCGAGCTCCCACATCGCTTCCGGTTCTCCGAAATCCTCCAACTTCCAGACGCGCTTGATACTTACGATCTTCCTGGCCAGAA
>Ga0315277_10005204_pt1 | contig 17196 bp, 13 predicted proteins | sample YL17G05_15_MG_FD_203695 | JGI IMG/M metagenome (GOLD analysis project Ga0315277, IMG submission 203695) | Sediment microbial communities from Yellowstone Lake, YNP, Wyoming, USA - YL17G05_15 | ecosystem: Environmental > Aquatic > Freshwater > Lake > Sediment | place: USA: Wyoming | collected... | reverse complement strand
TGTCCCCAAAGCCGGTTCTCTCGGTCATCGCTTGTGCGTTGCGGCTTGAGGCTTCATACTCCTCAAGGTCAACCAGCATTCCATCCGAGGCCGCTACCACCCTGCAGCCGGTCCGCTCACTCATCTCTCGTGCGATGACCCAGGGCTTCGCCGCCAGCATCCTCATACCGAAGTGACTGAGCACGGCCAGTTTGGGTCTGATTGCCTTGACCAACTCCTCGGCATCCGGCGCGTGGAGATGGTCAAGGTTCGACGGCGTCGGCCGCACTACGTTCATGATTACGACGTCTGCGCGGTAGTGGTCCGCAAGCTCAGGGAAATACCTCGTGTCCGCGATGTACGATGCGGTCAAGGAAGACCGAGGACCGACGACCGAAGACCGTTCGGAGTCATCTTGGTGTCTTGGTGTCTTTGTGGTGAGATCCTCGCCCGCACCGACCTGGAACCTGAACCCGTACACCTCGCCGCGATGCTGATGCCGGACCGGACAGGTGAGCCTGACATTGCCCAGCTCGTAGGAGCCGCCTTCCTCAAGCGTGACTATCCTATCGAGGAACGAACGCACGTACTTGAGCACGACCGGGTCGTCGCCTCCCAGCGCATCCGAAGGGGCGAACAAAGCTCCCCGCGGCTCGGTCCCGCCCATCGTCATCGCCTCAATCATGTTGTTCACGTCGCCGGAGTGGTCGAGGTGTCGGTGCGAGAGCAGAATCCCCGCCAGCTTGGTCGGGTCCAGCCGGTGTCGCGAGCTGGTCATCCGCACCAAAGCCCCCGGCCCCGGGTCAAGCAGGAAGCGCGTGCCTGCCAAAGAGAACCAGATGCCGCCCGAAGCCCTCAACTGCTTGGCGACGACGATTCTGGCCCCGCCGGAGCCGAGAATCACCATCCGGTCGCCATTGGCCGTGTTGTTCAAGGTTCCAGAAGATACCAGACTCTTGACAAGAGTCAACCGAGGCACGCCCACGGCCGTGCCGAACCGACACTATGCAGACGGGTTCAGTCGAGCCGGCTAGCGCTGAATCACGACCTTGCGGACGGCTTGAGGCTTGGAGCTTGAGGCTTGCGGTTCCTCCCGAACGAAGTAGACCCCGGGCGCCAGCGCCCGCACGTCGTTCGCGCCCGGGCGGAGCATCACCATCCTTCTCCCCGCTGCGTCCAGCAGCCTGCTTGGGCCTGAACGTGCGCTATTCGCCAAGAACAGACTGCCCCGGACGATGGTGGCGGCCTTCGCAGTTCTGAGTTCTGCGCTCGGCGTTTCTGCGACCGCGGCCCCGCCGTCGGTGGTTTTGATAATCGTTCCGCTTCTGCCGACCGCGTAGCCGGTTTGGGCATCAGCCGGGAACTGGATCGCGTTGAGGAACTCGGCCGTGACCGAGTCCTGTTTGACCCAGATCTCACCGCCGTCCGTTGTCTTGAAGACCACGCCGGACGCGCCTGCGACATACCCGGTATCACTTGTCGGAAAGCTGACTGAGTTGAGGAAGTCGAAGACGCCGGTTGGCTTGGGAACCCAGGTCGCACCGCCGTCAGTCGTCTTGAGCACCAGGCCCATGGACGCCGCGACGTACCCGGTTAGCGCATCGTGAGGGAAGCAGACACTGCTGAGGTCATAGGTGGTACCGGTCGACAGTGAGTCCCATGTGTTCCCACCATCGGTCGTCTTAAGCAGAACGCCCGCCCAACACGCGGCAAAGCCGGTCCGGGTGTCCACCGGGAAGTCAACCGCGGCGATCGGCTGGCCCGGGTTCACGGACAGGTGCACCCAGTTGGCTCCGCCGTTGGTGGTCTTCAAGACGACCCCCTCGGGTGGGTCACCGCCAGAGACATAGCCGGTTTCGGCGTTGACCGGAAAGCAGACCGACCTAAGGTCAAGGGTGACGCCCGAAGTCTCGCGCGCCCACGTCGCACCTGCGTCCGTCGTCTTGAGGATCCTGCCGCCGGACGTGGCTGTGTAGCCGGTCGTTGCGTCCACCGGAAACTGCACGGCACTCTGCCAGCCCGGATGCTGGCCCGGCAGACTGTCCCAGCTTGCCCCGCCGTCGGTCGTCTTCAGTATTAGCCCGTTGCCGCCGGCCGCATAACCGGTAGTCGCGTCAACGGGGAAACAAACAGCACTCAGGTCAGTCGTCGTGCCCGAGTTTAACGCGAACCATCCGGCGAGTGCCGGCACAACCAGAATGCAGACCACGGAAATCGGAATGCGGACTCTCATCTTATCCTCCTATCTTGTTACGATCACTTTGCTGACTGTTTGCGGCTTGTGGCTTGCGGCTTGTGGCTCGCCGGACGATGCGAAGCCTGCCGTCGGACGGCAGAAGTACACTCCCGGTGCCAGCGCCCGCACATCGTTCGCACCGGAGCGCAAGTCCAGAACCTTCCGCCCCGCGGCGTCCAGGAGCTCCGCCCTGTCTCCTGTCTGTTGTCTACTGCCTACTCCCAGTCGCAGCATTCCTCGTACGACCGTCGCTGCGAGCTTGCGGCTTTGAACACACGGCTCGGGGCTCTCCTCCACGCCCTCACCGTAGAACTGAAGTACCTGCAACCCGGCAGACCCATCCGCGACATAGGCGTAGTCCCCGCTCACAGCAACGCCATGGGCTACGCCGAGTGCATCGTAGTAGCCGACTTCGCCCGGAAATGCAGGGTTCGAAACCGAGATGATACGCAACCCGGCCGACCCGTCCGCGAGATAGGCATTGGTCCCGCTCTTCGCAACGCCGTAGGCATCGGCCGGCGCTCCACAGTAGCCGACTTCGACCGGATGTGCCGGGTTGGAAACCGAAATCACCCGCAACCCGCCCGACCCATCCGCGACATAGGCATAGTTCCCGCTGACGGCAACGCCATTGGCTTCGCCTGGCGTGTCGCAATGACCGACTGGGTCTTCCGGGTTGGAAACCGAGACGACCCACAACCCGGAATCCCCGTCCGCGACATAGGCGTAGCTCCCGCTCACGGCGACCCCGCTGGCTTGGCGAAGCGTGTCGCAGTGGCCGACCTCGGTGGCACCGGGAACTGAAATGACGCGCAGACCGTACAGGTCGTTGGCGATATACGCGAAGCTCCCGCTCACGGCAACGCCCAGAACACTCCCCAGCGAGTCGTAGAAACCGACTTCAGTTGGGTGTGCCGGGTCGGAAATCGATATGATCCGCAGCCCGGCGCTCGCGGCCGCGACACAGGCATAGTCCCCGGTCACGGCCACGCCATAGGCGGTGCCCGGCGTGTCGTAGTAGCCAACCTCAACCGGGTTCGTCGGGTCGGAGATGGATATGACCCGCAGCCCGTAGGCCGAGGCCGCAACGTACGCATAGCTCCCGCTCACATCCACGCCCATAGCAGACCCGCGCGTGTCGCAACTGCCGACGAGGCGGACGTTAAGGGAATCGGCCGGCGCGATGCCGACCAGCAGCAGGCATAGGCTGACTGCGAACTGCATTGCTCTCATCGTTGCCTCCTATCTGGTGATAACGACCTTGCGGATGGCTTGAGCTTGGGCCTCTCGCACGAAGTAGATGCCGGACCTCGGGTTCGCCACCCTCCGCCCCATTGCGTCGAAGGCGACGCACGGCGCCAGACGCCTGACGCCCGAAGCTCCGGACAGGACAGTCGGCTCCAGCCTGCGGCTTGAGGCTTGCGGCTTGGGGCTCTCCTCGACCCCCCCGCCCGAGTCCCGCAGGACTGATATCGTGGAACTCTCGTAGTTCGCCACGTAGACCCGGTTCTGGACCGGATTGTGGCAGAAGGCCTCCGGGACGACGCCGACCGGGATACTCGTAATCACGCGGTTCGTCCCGCCGCCGATCACGGTCACTGTGTTGCCCGCACTGTTCGCGCAGAAGACCTTATCGTTGGTCGGGTTGTAGCAGAGGGCACACAGCGCGGAGCCTGCGGTCACCATGGCGATGACCGTGTCGCTCGAGCAGTCAATCACGGTCACTTGGCCATTGAAGTCCGCGCAGTAAATCTTGTTATCGGTCTGGTTGTAGCAGAGAGCGACAGGGGTGGTGCCCGATGGCACCGTGGCTACGACTTCGTTGGTCGCGCCGTCGATCACTGACACGCTGTTGGCACCCTCGTTCACGCAGTAGACCTTGTTGTTCGTCGGGTTGTAGCAGACGGCATTCTCGCCGCCTTCCACAGCCACGGTGGCGATGACCGAGTCACTCGCGCCGTCAATCACGGTCACGCTGGCTGAAGTTGCGTTCGCGCAGTACACCTTGTTGTTCGTCGGGTTGTAACAGAGGTCAGCAGGCAGACTGCCTGCCGTCACTGTGGCGATGACCTTGTTGGTCGTGCCGTCGATCACGGTCACGTTGTCGCTCCCATTGTTCGCGGAGTAGACTTTGTTGTTGGTCGGGTTGTAGCAGAGGGCCCCCGGGGAGTCGCCTGCAGTGACATTGGAAATGACCGAGTCACGCGCGCCGTCAATTATGGTCACGGAGTGAACGCCGTTGTTCGTGCAGTAGACCTTGTTGTCGGTCGGGTTGTAACAGAGGCGGCAGGGATTAGCACCTGCAGGCAACGTGGCTATGACCTCGTTGGTCGTGCCGTCTATTACGGCCACGTTGTGCCTGTAATCGTTCGCGCAGTAGACCTTGTTGTTCTGAGGATTGTAGCAGAGGGCACACGGACCCGTCCCCGGGTCCAACGTTATCGTCGTCTCCAGCCACTGGGCATGGACGGCTGACAGCGAACAGCTTGCGGCTAGCAGCAGAAACGCGTACTTCATGGCACCTCCTATTTTCCTGTCACCTCGACCGAAGTGGAGTGGTCTCTCAGGAGAGATTCCTCCAATCGCGACTCCGTCGCTCTGTCGGAATGACATTGTGGGCTACCACTGAATCACGACCTTCCGGGCGTGCACCGTGCCCCGTGCACCGTCCTCCGTCACGAAGTACACGCCGGACCGCGGGTTCGCGACCCTCCGCCCCATCGCGTCGAAGGCGACCGCGCCCGGCGGCAAGCTGCGGATGACCGTCGCGGACGGCTTGCGGGTTGGGGCCTGTGGCTGGGGACTCTCTTCAACGCCTCCGCCATAGAACTGGTATACCATCAGTCCGGAATCTCCATCTGCCACATAGATTTTGTCTCCTGCAGCAGTCACGCCATAGCCCAGCGCGGGCGGGAAATAGTACCCAGCGATCACAGGATTCCCGGGGTCTGCAATCGAGATGACCCCCAGCCAGGCTGAGGCCACCAGGTAGGCGTAACCGCCCCTCACAGCTACCGCACCAGCATCACCTGGCGTCCCGAGGGTAGCGACCACAGTCGGGTCAGACGGGTCAGCCACCGAAACGATAACCAAGTCGGCATAGTAGTCCGCGATGTACACGTAGTCGTCTTTCACATCGACTCCACATGCCCAGTCCGGCGTTTCGACGTGACCGACCTCAACTGGGTGAGTCGGGTCAGAAACGGAGATGACCCTTAGTCCCGCACTCTCAGCTCCCACATAGGCGCAGTTCCCACTTACAGCCACGGCACAGGCACGACCCGGTGTTGCGCAGTATCCGATCTCAACCGGATGCGCCGGGTCGGAGATGGATATGACCCGCAGACCGGAGTTGTCCGCCACATAGGCGTAGGTCCCGCTCACGGCCACGTCGCAGGCCCAGCCCGGAGTGTCGTAGTAACCGACCTCAGACGGGTTATTCGGGTCGGCAACGAGGACGACCCGGAGCCCTGACGACCCGTCGGCAACACAGGCATAGCTGCCGCTCACCGCGACATCGGAAGCCGAACCCGGCGTGTCGACGCGTCCTACCTCAATCGGATTAGCGGGGTCGGCGACCGAGATGACGAGCAGCCCCGAGCCCAGGTCAGTGACATAGGCATGGTCACCGATAACTGCGACACCAGAGGAATACCCGGGCGTGGCACAGTGACCTAGGAGCCGGACGCTGAGCGAATCGGCCGGCGCGATGCCGACCAGCAGCAGGCATAGACTGATTGCGAACAGCATTGTCTTCGTCGGTACCTCCTACCTCGTAATCACGACCTTGCGGACGGTGACGGCTGACGGCTCGCGGACGAAGAGAATGCCGGACCGCGGATTCACGACCCTCCGCCCCATCGCGTCGAAGATGACGCACGACGCCAGACACCTGACGCCCGACGCTCCAGACAGGACCGTCGCGGCCAGCGTGTGGCTTGTGGCGTGCGGCGTGTGGCTCTCCTCGATTCCCGGCGTCGTCGTATCCCGGATGACCGAGATGCTGTTGGACTCCAGATTTGCCACGTAGACCCGGCTCTGAGCCGGGTTCCAGGCCATCGCCCGCGGCATCGTTTCGACGGCGATGGTCGTGAGCACATTATTCGCCGCTCCGTCAATCACGGTCACACTGCCGGCTTGGTAGTTCGCGCAGTACAACTTGTTGTGGAGCGAGTCGAAGCACAGGGCCCGCTCGTAGTCCCCGCTCGTGCCGGCCGCGACGGTAGCGATGACCGAATCCGAGGCACCGTCGATTACGGTCACGGTCCCGTCCTCAGCATCGGCGGTGTAGACCCGGTTGTTATGGGGGTTGTAGGCCACGGCCAACGGGAAATCCCCTACCATCACGGTATCGATTACCCTGTGAGTCACGCCATCGATCACGGTTACAGTGCTGTCGTAGTAGCCGATAGGATAGTCGCCGCCATTCGCGCAGTAGACCCGGTTGTTCCGCGTATTGAAACAGAAGGCGCAAGGCATGTAGCCGGCTGCCACCGTGCCAAGAACTGAGTCCCGAGCTCCGTCAATCACCGTCACGTCGCCGCTCTGGCGGTTGGCGCAGTACACGCTGTTGTTCTGCGAGTCATAGCCCAAGGCCTGGGGGCGAGTTCCGGCGGTGATGGTCGCGATGACCGAATCCGAGGCGCCGTCGATTACGGTCACCTGGTTGGCGTCCACGACAATGCAGTAGACCTTGTTGTCTTGCGGATTGTGGCAGAGGGCTACGGGATAGGGCCCCAACGCGATGGTCGCGACCACGGAGTCGGTCGCACCGTCGATTATGGCCACGCTGCCGGAGTCACCGCCGTATGTGCAGTAGACTTTGTTGCCGAGAGGGTTGTAGCAGAGAGCTCCGGCCCCCTTGCCAATCGGAATGGTCACGGTGATGTCATTTGTTGCACCATTTATCACGGTCACCGTACCGCGGCCGGAGTTGGAGCAGTATACCTTGTCGTTCGCAGAGTTGTAGCATAGCGCCTGAGGGCTGGCGCCGGAATCCAACAGAATCGTCGTCTCCAACCACTGGGCACGCACGGCTGACAGCGAACAGCTTGCGGCTAGCAGCAGAAACGCGTACTTCACAATACCTCCTCTTTTCCTGTCACCTCGACCAGAGTGGATAGGTCTCTTCTGAGAGATTGCTGAGCCATCGGATGGCACCTGCGAGGACGCAGAGCGACTCGCGGAGCCTGCCCTGAGCTTGCCGAATGGGCTCCCTCGGAATGACATCACCACCTACCTCTGAATCACGACCTCCCGGGCGTGCACCGTGCCCCGTGCACCGTTCTCCGTCACGGAGTACACGCCGGACCTCGGATTCGCGACCCTCCGCCCGATCGCGTCTAAGACGACTGCGCCTCGCGGCAAGCTGCGGATGACCGTCGCGGACGGCTTCCGGGTTGTGGCTTCCGGCAGTAGCAGGACGCCGCGGGACGGTTGGCATCAGTTCTGTCGTTCGCACATCCGCCCTCTTTATCTCGTCACTCCTCCGACGTGGAACTGGAGTATCTGCAGCCCTGCGCTGAAATCCGCAACGTATGCATAGCCTCCAGCCACAGCGACGTCCCAAGCCGAGTCCGGCAGGTTGTAGTGCCCGACCTCGGTCGGGTGACCAGGGTCTGAAACCGATACGACCCGTAACCCGCTGCCCCAATCTGCGACGTAGGCATGGTTCCCATCCACTGCCACGCCGCAGGCTTTGCCCGGCCCATCGCAGTGCCCGACCTCCACCGGATTCGTCGGGTTGGCAATCGAGACGATACGCAGCCCACCGGCGCCTCCCGCCACATACGCGATATCCCCAACCACGGCCACGTTTCTGGCATTGCCCGGCGCGTCGCAGAATCCAACTTCAGCCGGGCGCGTCGGATCGGCGATTGAGACGACCCGCAGACCGAACGCACCGGCGGTGACATAGGCATAGCTCCCGCTCACCGCTACACCCCAAGCCCTGCCCGGCGTACTGCAATACCCGACCTCAGTCGGATGGGTTGGGTCAGCGACTGAGACGATACGCAGACCGGAATCCCCATCCGCGACGTAGGCGTACTCTCCGACCACAGCCACTTTGTACGCATAGCGGGGCATGCTGCAACAGCCCTTCTCAGCAGGATTGGTCGGGTCGGAGACAGAGATGATACGCAGGCCGGCACTGTGAGCCGCCACATAGGCAAGGCTACCTACGACGGCCAAGCTGTAGGCGCGCCCCATGTTGTGGCCACTCACCTGGTTGTAGCTAAGCCCCAGCGGGCCACAGTGTCCGACTTCGCTCGGGTGCGCCGGGTCTTGGATGGAAATGACCCTCAGACCATAGACGTGGTCTGCAACATACGCATAGTCCCCCTTCACGTCCACGCCGAGGGCCCAACCCGGCGTGGGGCAGCTACCGGTGCGCCGGACGTTGAGCGAATCGGCCGGCGCGATGCCGACCAGCAGCAGACTCAGACCGATAGCTAACAGGGACGCTTTCATCGTGCCCTCCTACTCCGCAATAATGACCTTTCTGACAGCTTGGGGCTTGGGGCTTACGGCTTGTGGCTTCCCCCGCACGAAGAAGATGCCGGACCGCGGGTTCGCGACCCTCCGCCCCATCGCGTCGAAGACGATGCATGACGCAAGACGCCCGGCGCCAGACGCTCCGGACAGAACCGTCGCGGCCAGCCTGCGGCTTGGGGTCTGGGAGTCTGGGCCCTCCTCCGCCACGGCGAGCCTGCCCAGCGCGTCGGTCTTGATGAGATAGACATCATAGTTGCCTGCGCCAAAGGAACTGGTGCAGCCTGCGATGATGTAGCCACCATCAGTAGTCTGCTGCACGGCGTAGCCTTCGTCATAGCTCGTCCCGCCGTATGTTCTGGTCCACAGCGTGTCGCCCAAGGCATTGGTCTTGATGAGGTAGACGCCAGCAAACCTCGCACCGAAGGAATAGGTAGTGCCCGCGATTATGTAGCCGCCGTCGGCAGTCTGCTGGACCGCGTGGCCCCCGTCGTCGCCAGTCCCACCGTAGGTTCTGGTCCAGAGAGTGTCGCCCGAGGCACCAGTCTTAATGAGGCAGACATCATGACCGCCTGCACCGAGTGAATCGGTAAGGCCTGTGATGATGTAGCCGCCGTCCAGAGTCGGCCCAAGCTCCGTGCCTACCTCATCGAAATCCGTGCCAGCGTACGTCCTTCTCCATAGAGTATCGCCATTGGCCGTCGTCTTTATCAAGTAGATGTCATACGCAGTGCCTGTGGTTCCAGCGACTATGAAGCCTCCGTCTGCCGTCTGGTCGACTGTCTGTCCCTCATCGAACCACGTACCCCCGTATGTTCTGGTCCAGAGTGAATCGCCATTCTTGTCGGTCCTTACCAGGTACACATCGTATTGGCCTGCTCCGAACGACCGAGTATGTCCGACAACAACATAGCCGCTGTCAGTCGTCTGGCGGACGCACATACCCATGTCTTCATCGGGTCCGCCATAGAATCGGGTCCAAAGCGTGTCGCCGTGACTGTCCGTCTTGATGAGATAGAGGTCATAATCGGCGGTCAAGGGATTACCGGCGAAACCGGTGATGACATAGCCGCCATCCGCAGTCTGCTGAATCCCACGGGCCTCATTGTAGTATGACCCCCTGTACGTCCTGGTCCAGAGGGTATCGCCTGCGGAGTCCGTCTTGACTAGGAACATGTCGCAGTCGCCTGAGCCCGTGGGATCGGTGTGACCGACGACAACGTAGCCTCCGTCACTGGTCTGCTGAACATCGTAGCCGGCGTCATCATTTGGCCCGCCGTAGGTTCTCCACCAGCCCGTCTGGGCAGAGGCTGCCGACAGCAGACAGCTTGCGGCCAACAGCAGAATCGCGTACTTCATGACACCTCCCTACCTCTGAATCACGACCTTGGTTACGCTTGATGCATCACGCCCCACGCTCGACGCCGAACGCAGGAAGTACACGCCGGACCGCGGGTTCGCGACCCTCCGCCCCATCGCGTCAAAGGCTACCGCGCCCGGCGGCAGGCTCCGTACGACCGTCGCTGCGAGCTTGCGGCCCGAGCCAAGCGGCTTGGGGCTTTCGACCCCTCCCGGAACCGAATCTCGCAGCGCCGAGAGGCCGGAGCTGGCGGAGTTGGCCACGTAGACGCGGTTCTGTGCAGGGTTCCAGACCAGGGCCGCTGGACTACGTCCCACGCCGATGGACCTGAGCACATCGTTGGTCTCGCCATCAATCACAATCACACTGTCGTCGTACGCTGTATAGAACCCGGTGTCTGCGCAGTAGACCTTGTTGTTCTGCGGGTTATAGCAGAGGACGGCAGGCCCGGCTCCCACGTTCACGGTCGTGATGGTCGAGTCGGTCGCGCCGTCGATGATGGTCACGGTGCTGCCGCCGCGGCTCGCCCAGTAGACCTTGTCGTTCGCTGAGTTGTAGCAGCAGGCCTGGCCGGGGGGGCCTGTCGGGATGGTGGCGATGACCGAGTCGCCGGCTCCGTCAATCACGGCGACATCACCGCTGAGGTAGTTCGCGCAGTAGACCTTGTCCTGAGACTCGTTGTAGCAGAACGCGTAGTACCTGTCTCCCGCGGCGATGGTGGCGATGACCGAGTCGGTCACGCAGTCGATCACAGCGACGTTGTACCAGTTTGCTGAGTAGACCTTGTTGTCCTCCGAGTTGTAGCAGAGAACTGATGGACTGCCGCCTGTAGCCACGTACGCGATGACCGTGTCTGCGGCAGCGTCGATCACACACACGTTCCCGGTGTAGTACATCGCGCAATACACCTTGTCTTCCCTCTCGCAGTAGCAGACGGCGCGGGCGTACCTGCCCACGTTCACGGTTTTGAGAACCTGGTCAGTCGCGCCATCAATCACCCACACGCCGCCTCTCTCAAAGTCGGCACAGTAGACCTTGTCCCCTCGCGAGTTGTAGCAAAAGGCGCAAGGGTCGCCTCGCGCGTCAACGGTAGTGATGACCCGGTTGGTCGCGCCGTCAATCACCGTCACCGTGCCGTCGTAGTACAAGGGGTATGTACTGGGGTCTGCGCAGTAGACCTTGTTGTCCTGCGGGTTGTAGCACAGTGCGTACGGCCCAATCCCCGTCTTCACGGTCGATACAACAGAGTCGGCGGCAGCGGCGATCACCGTGACGCTACGGCTGTTGTAGTCGGCAGTGTAGATCTTGTTCGCATTGCTGTTGCGACAAATGGCATCAGGCCGTGAGCCTACATACACGGTCGTCGTGACCGTATCGGTCAGACAGTCAATCACGCTCACGTAGTTGCTGCTGTAGTTGGCGCAGTAGACTCTGCTCCCCTGCTGGTCGTAGCAGAGAGCCCGAGGGTTGCTCCCCGTGCTGACGGTGGCGATTACCGCGTCCTTCGCACCGTCAATCACGCTGACGTTGCCGCTGCCGTCATTGGCGCAGTAGACCTTGTTCTCATGCGGGTCACAGCAGAAGGCGCGGGGCTGGCGGCCTGTGACGACGGTGGCGACGACCTTGTCGGTAGCACCGTCGATCACAGTCACGTCGGAGGTATCGCCGTTGCCGCAGTAGATCTTGTTGTCCTGCGCGTTATAGCATAGAGCGCTGGGGCCCGCTCCCGCGGCAACGGTGGCGACGACCGTGTCGGTGGCGCCGTCGATCACGGTCACGTCCTCGCTGAGCCAGTTCGCGCAGTACACCTTGTTCTCCCGCGAATTGTAGCACAGGGCCTGCGGGTAGCGCCCTACGGCGACGGTGGCGACAACTGAATTCGTCGCGCCGTCAATCACGCTCACCTTGGCGCTGAACCAATTGGCGCAGTAGACCTTGTTGTTCTGCGCGTTGTAGCAGAAGGCGCGAGGCCCGCGTTTCACGGTGACGGTGGCGATGACCTGCCTCGTGGTACCGTCAATCACAGTCACGAGTGAATCATAGGTCGGCCACACCCCATAGTTCGCGGCGTAGATCTTGTTCGCTTCGGGATAGAAGCAGAGAGCGTAGATTCCGGAGCTGGCCGGAATCCGCCCTATCTTCTGGTCAGTCTCTCCGTCTATCGCTATCACACACGAATCGCCGCCGACGTAGACGGTGTTGTTCGCTGAGTCATAGGCGAGCGCCACCGGGTTGCTCATCCCGCCAAGCGAGTCAGGAAGCCGTACGGTCGTCTCCAGCCACTGGGCATGGACGGTTGACAGCGAACAGCAGACCGCAAGCACTGCGAACGCGTACTTCATGGCACCTCCCGAGTGATTGATTATCGGCCGCTACTGCGGCTTGTCAAGGAGTCGGAAGGAAATGCGGACCGCCGAGCTAATCGAGCTCGCCCTTGCGTTCCATGTCGGCGAACAGGGTGATGATCGCCTGCTTCATTCTGGCGAACGGCTCAGGCGGCAGCTCGTGCTCAAAGGCCCAGTTGTCGAGCTTGGCCATTGCTTTGTACCGCCAGACCGGCCGTGCCTTGCGCGTCCGGCGCAGCGCGCCGAAGACCTTGCGGCCAAAGGCCTTGAGAAAGATGGACAGGTTGTCTTTCGAGCTGAGATGAAGCTCATCCAAGACGTCGTTGAACGCCCGATGAAGTCTGCGCTCCCACGCATCGGCCTTGGCGCGCTTCACCACCTGCCGTACCCGCTTCTCGATATCCGGCTCGGTCCGAACCCGCCGCCCAGCCTTGTGCCTCAGGCCAATGTCATAGTTCTGCGCCCGGTCTCGCTGAACCGGTGGCAATCCTGCGGTCGCGCCAAGCACCGCCTGTTTCGCGCGCTGTTCCAGAACCGGCGGCAGGGAGGTGTACTCATCAAGGACATCCGTGACCGCGGCGAGACCCTTGCCGCAGGCCCGCAGGTAGTCAAGAATGAAGAACAAAGACTGCTGGCCGGCCTTGCCCTGCTCGAACCGGCTCACTGCCTGCTGCCATCCGCGATTGGTGCCACGCAACCGGGCGGCCAGTTGCGCCTGCGTCAGACCAGCCTCACGCCGAATCTCAGCCAGCCGCCGACCGAGCACTCGGTTCAGCTCGTCAAGCTCAGATAGCTCGTTCGCCATGGTCTCGCGGACAAGACAATACTACAAATAGAGCTACAGCTCATCAAGCCCCACCGTATCCTAACTTCAGCCCTCACAATTCGTTATTCGGCCTTTCGGCAGCTCCCCTACCCCTTTCCCCCAACTCTTGGGCAGATGCTTGGGCCAACTCTTGGGCAGATGCTTGGGCCAACTCTTGGGTAGATACTTGGGCCAACACTTGGGCGGATACTTGGGCCAACTCTTGGGCGGATACTTGGGCCAACACTTGGGCAGATACTTGGGCCAACTCCTGGGCGGATACTTGGACCAATACTTGGGCAGATACTTGGGCCAACTCTTGGGCGGATACTTGGGCCAACTCTTGCCCCAGGCCTTCCCCGATACTTTGGCTTGACTCCGACTTGATTCCGAGTTCCCGCTGCCTTCGATTCTGAAACCTGCAATCTGCAATCTAGAATCTGAAGTGGCAAGGCCCCAGGCCTTCGCCCACTCCGGCGCACGTGCGCGTGCTTGACAGAAGCGGGGCGGCGATTACACTACCGCAAGAGATGCGCGACATTCTGGACAAGCCGCCGGACGAGTGGCTGCGGCAGGCGGACTACGACATGGACACTGCCGGCTCGATGTTCAAGGACGGCCGGTACTTCTACGCGGTCTTCATGTGCCACCTTTCCATTGAGAAAGCTCTCAAAGGCCTGTACGTCGCCCGGTTCCAGGCCCCGGCTCCGAGGACCCACAGCCTCCTCTATTTCGTGGGCAAGTTGGAACTCCGGATGCCCGACGCCACGGCCCTGCTCGTCTCCAGACTCAACGGACTCAGCATCCCGACCCGGTATCCCGACGACCTCAGACGGATGTCGGCCGAGTTTGACAGTCGGCGAACCCAGGGCATACTTGACGAGAGCAGGAAAGCACTCGCATGGCTGAAATCAGAATTGCCGAAGTAATCGACGACCTGAGGCAGCGGCTGAGCGCTGCCGGCGTTCGCGTTGAGCGGCTGGTGCTCTTCGGCTCCCGCGCGCACGGCCGGGCCGATGCGGAAAGCGACGTTGACCTCGCGGTGGTGTCGAGTGACTTCCGCGGCAAAGACATCTTCGATAGGGTCGAACTGACGCGCGTCGCCGAGATGGAGACCGTGCTCAAGTTCGTCGTGCCGCTCGACCTTGTCCTGATGACGCCGGAGGAATTCGAAAGCCGCACGTCCCCCATCGCCGCCTATGCTCGCGAAGGCAAGGACGTGTAGCCGGTGCGGCACTGCCTTCCGTCTACCTCGGGGTTTCGCTCCTGCCCGGTCTGAACCTCTCGACCGTGACGAAACCGAGATAAATACTGCGTCCCCGAAATTCGAGAACCACCCCGTTTCCCGGCTGGGCATCGTGGCTCAGGGAGTCTATGCTCAACCCCGCTTCTTCGTAGATGCAGATGCCAGTCGCGGGAACAGTGGCTCCCCCATCTTCCTGTGCAGCACCGGCAAGTTCGCGGGCATTGTCTATGCTCAGGCCGCGGACACCATCAGTATCATCGATGACTCGAAGCAGAAGGTCGCGCGTAGGCCCTACGGCGCCAGCCTCGCCGCCTGCGTCCCCGCCTCAGCAATCAGGGAGTTCCCGGAAAAGCACTGACGGTCAGCCTCTTAGAACCGATATCGGAGTTCACCACAAAGGCACGAAGACACAAAGAGGACGGGACGAAACTGGTGCTCCCGGTTGTTCAATGTCGGATTCACCGCAACCCCGCCGCCTTGACATCCCGTCCCGCGAGTCCTAGAATCCAGCCTACACCGAATCTAGGCAGGCGTTGACGTGTACCCGAAGAAGAGCACTCCAGAGTCCCCGTGGCTCCCGCTGTACAAGGAGAAGCGCCCGGGGTCTGTCGTCTGGCTTCGCGCCAATTACGCGTGGCTACTAAGCATCATGGCCGTGGCCGTGGCGGGGATATCGGCCTACAGCAGCCTGCGCAACACCATCCGCTCAGATGCCAGGTTCCGGCAGGAACACAGACCATGGCTCCTTGTGAAGCTGGCGAGCGGCATCATCGATTGGCAACAAGGGCTGTACGCACCAATGCCCCTGGTGCGCAACGTGGGACCCGGACCGGCCCTGTGGTTCCATGGAGCCGGTGTACGGTTTGACACGCCGAAGCCTTTCGCCACGACGCTCAGGCAGGGACCCTCCACGCCGACTCGGATGCTCCCGCCCGGAGACTCCGCGTACATGAAAGCTGCCCTTGTTCCCGTCGACACAAGTCCGCGTAATGACTGGCCTTTCTATTACCACTACATCGTCTGCTACGGCGGCATTGCCCAGGAGGAGACCCTCTTCCTAGAGCAGGTGTTTTACATCAACACAAGACGTAACCCCGGCGAGACAATACCTGCGGCCTTGCATGCTGAGCAATGCTCCTACATCGGTCACATTCAGGCGGGGCATGTCATGTTGGAGGGGTATCCCACTCCGGACACGATGATGCGCGCCAGGGCCGTTACTGCTTTGACCGAGATACTGCAGCGTCTCACCCCCCCACTGGTAGTGTCGGGAAGGCGAACCACGAGAGCCGACACTATCTCCATGCTCCGCGCACACATCCGCACGTTACGGGACAGCACGAGCTGGGCCGTCTGTGTGGGCAGTCTGCACCAACGCGGTATCCGTGATGACTACATCGACTATGCAAGGGCAGCCAAAGTGCTGTTCCTTCGCACGGAAATCGACTCCCTCAGTATCGCCGCCGCTGCGGGAGGAACATCGGAGGGAATACGGAGACGTGAATAGCATCACGCCCATCTGACCCGCTAGGCCGATTGTCCATAATGGCCCGTGCTCACACCTAAGACCAACCGCTGGCATCCGGTGATGCTGCCTGACGACTATCTCAGGAAGATGAAGCAGGACCTAGGCGAGGTCGAGGCTCAGGTCGAGTCCAAGACCCGCTACGAACCCGACTTGGACGCCCCTCCGTCCGACGACGACGCCCCGCCGCCTTGACTTCCGTCACCGCAGGCGTAAGATACGGCCTGTGGTGGACTCCGAGCCCCGGCCAGCGCAGTCACAAACCCCCAGCACGGAGAGCGTTTCAGACTCTTCTGAGGGCATACAGCCCACGCGCCCAGCGGCCCCATCGATACATTTAAGGACCAACCACTTCTGGAAGTGCTTCCTTGTATGGATGCTCACAGTAGCGTGGGTTGTCCATCCCCACGTGCCGCTATTACCCAGGTACCACCTACCGTTCACACCGCTGGTCAGGTTCGCGATTGCTGGCAGCGCAGCCCTCGCGGGAGTACCCGTAGCGGCCTTGTTCAGACGAACTGCAGACTACCTACTGCTGGTACTGGTGGTCGTGTTAGCCCCGATCGTGCTTGTATTCAAAGTACTCGCATGGACTGTGTACGCTCCTATAGTACTCCCCCCGCAAGGCGAGAAGGCGATGAGGTACCTGCAACCGCTACGCAACTTCTGCGGAAGCTTCGTCGGCAAGATGCTGACGTGGACGAGTGTAGTTGTCCTAGTCTGGTTGACAGTGGTGACTCCAAGCGGAGCGATTCTCATAGCAGAGGTCCTACTACTAGTCGTGCTGCTACTAATCTTCCTAGCTGGCTTCCTACACACCTCCGCCAATCCGCTGATGCTGATGGAGGTCTGGCAGAGCATGCAGGTCGGCTCCATAGGGAAGCTGAGGAGGTTCACGCTGTGGATCGCGTCCCTCTCAAAGGCGGCTCCAGACCACAACTCGCTGGTGGACCTGGCTGCGTTCGCCACGGTCCAAATGGCCCGCGCTCAGGGCACTGCGACCAAATGGCGCCACCTGTGGGCGTTCCTAATGTGGCTCCTGGTTGCGATGGGCACCTCCGTGCTTGCCTTCGCGGGCATCTTGGGCGCGCTGCTGCAGCTCGTACCCCTTCAAGGATTCTCATTGCCGTCCGGCTTCTGGTCGCGGGTCTCGCTGAGCATCTCCGTGATGGGGAGTCTTAACATGCCGGAGGCGCTGCTCTATCCAT
>Ga0315277_10005202_pt1 | contig 17199 bp, 11 predicted proteins | sample YL17G05_15_MG_FD_203695 | JGI IMG/M metagenome (GOLD analysis project Ga0315277, IMG submission 203695) | Sediment microbial communities from Yellowstone Lake, YNP, Wyoming, USA - YL17G05_15 | ecosystem: Environmental > Aquatic > Freshwater > Lake > Sediment | place: USA: Wyoming | collected... | reverse complement strand
TCGCTCAGGCGCAACAAGCGAGGGGCATGAATACAGGTATTGCGCCCGAAGCAGACCAAGTCGCCTCCAAATTTGGACTTGAAATCGCGAACGCCGTACTTTTCGTCGGGTGTTCCTGCTCCCCCAAAGTCATAAGTGCGGTAGCCGTTTTCCGCGCTCCACTTGAAAATGTGCCATATCAGCATTTCGGCGGGCGAATAGCGAGCGTAAGCGCGGTCAAGTCCGCTATACCAGCCATACACCACGTCCTTGTAGAGTAGTTCGACAGACGATGCAACGTAAATGTCTTCCACACGCGCCAGCCAAAATTTTACCATGCCTCGAGGAAACAACACGTCAAAGGCAGCCTCGAATAGCGATAGATTGGCCACGGGCACCCGGGCCGCTGTGTACGATTTCCAAATCAGGTTGTAGCAAACCTTGACTTGGTTTCGGTCGGCGACTTCTTCCACGACGACTCGACGCTTTCTCAACCCTTGCCGAATGTGCTTACGTGTGCGGGGGCCAATGCTTTGCAGCACTTGTTCCGGCAATTGGCCCAAGCCAATCAGGTAATTCAGGTGCTCTTCATAATGAAAGGCGCGCTCGGTCAACACAGGTTGGATGGAGCTCGTGTCTGACAGGTTTCGCAGCTCGGTAAAGAGCGCCTGGCGATGGGCCGCCTGGGTGTAGGTCTTTAAAAGCGCGCCTAACGCCTCGGCGCCTCTTGGCTCTGGGGCGCATAGAACGCTGCCGTAGGCGATGGCGCGGGTCGTCAGGCGGCGTAGCCAGCCATCCTTCAATATGACGAGCACTGGCAATAGCAATGCCAGTACCTGCCCTTGGCCATTGACGGCCGCCCATAATGTGGGCTGGTGGCCTTTGGCTCGCGCAAAGACCTGGAACATCTCGGGTGTATGAAACACGTTACCTTGAGGATGCTGATCCACAAGCTGTCTCCATACTTTTTCATCCAGCGTATTGACGATTTTGAGGTCTAGATGGTGCTCACTTGCTGTCATCCAGGCTTATTCCTTTCCCTCCCATGCCTCGGGTCTTACAAGAATCTTCGCAAAAGCTGGTAGCCCACTTGACTGAGCTTGAGTTTCAATGGTGCGTGGACAAAGATATTGCGACCATAGTTGACCAGTGTGCCTCCAAATTTTGACTTGAACTCTCGTGGTCCGTAAGGCTCGTTGGGTCTGCCTGCGCCGCCAAAGTCAAACAAGTGACAATGATTTTGCCTGCCCCACTGCAAAGTGTGCCATATCAGGAACTCGCCGGGACAGTAGGAAGAGAAATCACGGTCCGAGGCGGCATACCAGTCAATGATACGTCCCTTGTACGCTAAAACAAGGCATGCGCCGATATAATGTTCATCCACGCGCGCCAAAAAGATTTTGAACATTCCCCGAGGCGCCATGATATCGAACGCCGCTTCAAATAGGGTACGGTCAGCCAAAGGAACTTGGGCCTTTTTGTAGATTGGCTCCAGCAATCGGTAAGCGATCCTAACCTTTTGCTGCTCAGTCACCTCTTCGATGACGGTGCCTTTGTTGCGGGACGTGCGCACACTTTGGCGGCCACTTTTGCTGATCTTTTTCAAGATGGTTTCTTCCGGCTGATCCAGGTCGATCAGGAAATTCAGGTGCTCATCGTATGCGAATCCACTATCTTTCAACACGGGTTGAATATCGCTCAAGTCCGACAGATTGCGCAATTCAGTAAAGAGAGGCGCTCCCTTCACTTGGCGTTTGTAGGCATCTAGCAGTGTTGCCAGCGCCATTTGTCCTTGCGGGCCGGGGGCACAAAGCGCACTGCCATAAACGATGGCTCTTGTGGTGAAGTATCGCAATGGCCCGTTCAGTAAGGTGATTTGTACAGGCAACAATAACGCCAAGACCTGGCCGTCGTCGCCGACGGCCGCCCACAAAGTAGCGCGATGTCCTTCGGCTCTCGCGAACACCTGAAACATTTCTGGCGCGTGAAAGATTTGTCCTTGTGGGTGGTTATCTACAAATTCTCGCCACAAGTGTTCGTCTAATTGTTGGACGATCTTCATGTCTTGACCGCTTGGCCGATACTTATCGGTCGCCCAGTCGCTCGATTAAAGCGACATATTCTGCGCCGACCTTGGCCCAGTTATACCGTTGATTAAACTTTTCACAGCCCTGTGCCAGTTCTCTTAACCGCGCTGGATTGTTGTACAACATATGGATGCAACGGGCCAGATCATCCACGTTCCCCGGCTCGAAGAATTCTGACATGGTGTCGCCAAAGTAGGCCTGAATGGCAGTGGTGCGTGCGGCGATGGCCGGCACGCCCAGAGCGGCGTACTCCATCAGCTTGGTGGGAAGCAGCCCATCGGTAAAGACATCGTTTCGATAAGGAACAATGCCCAAGTCGGCCGTTCGAATGATCCCCGGCAGCTCTTCGGCCAGGTGGAGCTTGTCAATAGTCACGTGGTCGTTCAGACCCAAGTCTTGGATCATTTGGCTCAGGGTGGGTATGTAATCGCCGATCCCCATAAGGGTAAGGTGAATATTGGGAATATCCTGCCTCACCTGGGCGACGGCTCGAACGGCCAAATCCAGTCCATACCGTTCGACAACAACCCCGTGATAGATCAATCGAAAGCCGGCATGGTCGGACGGACGCCGAGAGTCATCCTCTAGCGGATGAAAGATGTTGTCGTCTGCTACGTTCATGACCACGCTGCATTTATCCGGCGGCACGCCTCGCTGGATCAGCGCCTGCCGCCAATGTTCGCTGACGGTGATGACATGATCGGCAAATCTGCAGGCCAGCCGCTCTTGAGCGCGAATAAGGCGCAACAGCCAAGCCTTTTTTTGTCCAAAGCGACCTGCGTAAAACTCGGGCATCAAGTCGTGCAGGTCGAGGATGATCGGAACCCCGCCCAGCTTGGGGATGAAGGTGCTAAAGACCAGGAAATCAGGTAGATTGTGCGTCTGGATTGTGTCATAAGATTGCTGCCGGTGCAATTGGCTGACCCGGATCGCGGCCGACACAGAAAAGCGGAGATAATTCAGAAATTTCTCTCCCAGCCCGCCGCTTGGGGCGATACGCAGGGGGAAGCTATATTCTTCTCGAAAAACCCGAACGCCTTTGTAATGATCTGCCGCGGGCTCACCGGGCATGCGCACACAAATGACGTCCACCTCGTAACCGCGCTTGATCAGCGCCTCGGCTTCCCTTTGGACTCTGGTTTCACCCAACGGATACATGGCAAAGACAATCATACAATGGCGCCTGGGCGCATCCTTTTGGCGCGTCATGCAAGACCCTCCTTTTCTTTTTCTGCTCGATGATGCTCGTGATGTATTTATCTTCCTAAAAAGCGCAGGCCGTAATCCCACAGGGTCAGCGCATCAATGTCGCCGGTGACGGCCAGAGCGCTATGAGCGCCGTTCGGCCAACGGCCCAGACGCACCAAGGGGTGGTCTGTTTCCTCAATTTGGGCGATCAGTGACCGCTCTTGCTCCGCGGAGAATTCTGCCTGGTCAATGTAGTACGAATAGCGCTGGCCTTCTTTGCTGGTCTCCACAATATACCCCTGCTGCCGTAGCAAGTCTGCTAATTTGGGTGAGCTGGTCGGCGCAAGGCCGATCAAGGGCCGGAGAGAGGCTCGCACAGCGCAAGTCTTGGCCTCTACTTGCCGGTAGCCATCGGCCCACGACAGAGTGGGGACGTCAATTTCGACGGAGCGAGCGAGCAGGGTGATGCCTTGAGGACCCGTTACTGTCAATCGTAAACCTCCATTGCCAGCATCGGCGATCTCTACGCTGGCTTGGGCGCGAGTTTGCCACCAGGCGGCAATTTCGTCCAGCCGAGCGCACCACACGGAGGGGGTAAGCGCACGTGCTTCGGCCAGAACCGCCGCAAGCCCCTGGGCACATCCAGCAATTCGCTCAGGATGCAATTGGAGGGTGAATAACTCGCCCCGCTGATGAGTTTGAGATAGAATGCGCTGCCAGGTTTTTTCGACCAGGCCACTGGCTGCGCCGCCCAGCCGATCGAGCAGGATTTCATCGTCGGGCAGCGAAACCGGAATCTCTACCAACTGGTTATCCAGTTGTGGCAGTGACATGCGCTCGCTGGCTGACCATGGAGCGTAAAAGGTGATCGCTCGTTCGTAACTGCTATAGGTGGAAAGAGTGAAAGCATCGGCATCCAGGACATCCCATAGAATGGGCTGGTTACTCACGTATGAAAACCCGGTTGCTCGAAGGGCATCGTGCAGACGGGTTTCGCGGCTCAGGTAAGGGGAGCGAAACCCTGTGGCCGAAATGCCCGCTGCGGCAAAGACCGCACGGGCGCGACGCAGGTGGGTCAGTTGTTCCTCGGGTGCGAGCCGGGAATAGTCTACGTGGGTATACCCGTGCACAGCGAACTCGATGTTCTGATCTAGATACCGGGCAATCGTGGCGCGGTTGCGTTTCAGCGCGACGGCCGTCAAAGGAAAGCTCGCCCCACAGCCGAATGGCAAAAGTGTCTGGGCGAATAGATGCAGCGCCTGATCCATTCTTGCCGGTGTGAGGCCATAGCGGCCAGTTATGCTGCGGACGCGCTTTAACAGCGCAACTGGTCCTTTGGCCTGGGTGGCAAGAGAGATGGGATTTGTCATCATCGTCACTTTAGAAAGGTTGCTTGGGATGGCGTCGTTCTGGCAGACTCAGGCCATTGGCGTACTCGCTACAAGTCATGAAGATTGTGCCCGGTAAGGATGCAATATAAGCAAACAGTTCTCGGGTTGCATCAAGTAGCGTCTGCCCACTCAACCTATATAACGCATTCCGAGCAAGAAATCCGTGTGTTCGAATACGATTGGGAGCCAGGTCTTTGAGGGTGAGGTGCGACCTCGGATTCACAAATTCAATAAACTCTGGTGGATGTGCCAGGTAAATGATGGGTTTGCCTGTATGTCTGGATTCAGCGTATAACAACCTGGCAAAAGCCTTCATGAAGGGCAGCCCGAAGACTCTTAACGAACTGGAAATGAAGGGGACAACTATCGCAGAGATGGGCAGTTCCCAGATAGGCACGTCGCCTCGCTTGAAGGCGCTGGCGCGGTTGGGGTAGTATGGGCGTCGTGGTGCTACCAGCCAACCCGGGTTGATGAGATTGGAGCTGACAAAGTCAATTCGCTGCGAGCACACGGAACTATCTGACCGGTAACCATATTCGGCCAGTAGTCTTAATGTGTGCGCAGATGTCTTTACCCGGGGACTACGAAAGGTGTGAACAGGTGCACCCACGACGGCTTCCAACTTTCGGGTTGCTTCTTCTATATATGACTGCTGCATTTCCACCGGCATCCGATTATAGTCTTCTTCGTCGGTATGGGTCAAGCCATGACAACCGATTTCTTGACCTAGAGTCTGCATACGCTCGACCTGCGCAGAATACTCATGGGCGTGACGGGCAGTAATAAAGAAAGTTGATCGGATGCCCAATTCTTCGCCAAGGTCTAGAGCCATCGAAAGAGCGCGTTGCCTGTGCTCATCAGTCGCCCAACGGTCTGGGTCAACATCCCATGTTATCAGAACAGGAGCTTGGCTTCGTTTCACGATTTGACTTCCGGTTGAGATTGCACACAGGCTTGTGGCTCGGTAGGAAAACGTCCCGCAAACTCTTGTAGATCACACGAACACAAATCAGACACCAAGGATACCCTCAGCGTGCTTTTCGGATCGAGAGGGCCACCAAAACCGCAATGGTCAGCGTACTGACGATGAACAGGGGAATCAGCCACAGAGGTCGAGAGAGACTGGTATCTGTTGATGGCGTGTAGTCTCGCGTTGCTGTGGCCTGCACCATAGTCTGGTGGGGTGTGGGTTGCGCTGTTGAAGTCACAACGGTAGCTCTGCTAAGTATCCCAGCCGGTGTGGATGCTGGGGGCACGGTCATTGTGAACACTTCTACGGGAGCGGCGGGACGAGTGTCTGTGCTGTAAATCTCGTTATTCCGTACAATCGCCAGATTCCCCGTCAACTGGCGGCGCTGTGCGAGAGCGGATACTGCCCAGCGAACACTCTCTTCGGTCGTGCCTGTGGCGACCAGAATCTCGTGGTTGTTTTCTTTGTCCCAGGGGGAAGGCACTTGCTGGACAAACCCCAGGTCGGCGCCGGACGAGATACCATAGATGGGGCTATCTACACTCTGGTAAACGTCGTTGCTATCCGGAACAAAGGGCTGGGGGAGATAGGTATTGACACTACGGATGATTGGGTTCAGTGTAGGCAACCCGATGGCAATGACATCGAAACCTGATAGGTTGGCTGGATTCGGGTCTCCACCAAATGCCACCTGTGGCAAGAAATCTTTGCTTTGCGAACTGCTTCCCAGCAAAGACGCGATGCGCACCAGGCCCTCAATTTCCGACAAACTTGGGACATTGGGCAATATGAGGATCACATTCCTCATATCACCCGGCCGGTTGAAGGGATAGGGAAAGCTATCCAGGTCAAACCTCGGCTGGATGGGGCGGGAATCAAGATGCAGGAAAGAATCCGCGTAAATCGCAAGCCAGTAGGGGTTGTTTTGTCTTATCAAACATCGGTCAAGATGGCTCATGATAGACTGGAGGCGGATCCGATTCAAGCCAGGTCGAATAGCTACCCGACCCAAAGGTATCCGAACCCATGCATTACCAAGGTTGCTATCGTCGAGGGAGACGCTGCCTATGGGTACCTGGTTCAAACTGACTTTAATCTCTCCCCCAACAGCAGATACAGTCGCAGCGTGGGCCAAGTGCAAAGCGAGATACGAGTCTTGCCCCACCGTCACTCCCGGTGAAAAGTCAAACAAGAATTCCTCTGCTTCCAGGTCCGCTACGCTCAACTCTCTGTTCTCATATCCTAAGGCGGCAAGGACAAGGTCATCTTGAGGCGCGGAAACAGGGCCTGATACAGGCCGCACATCCTCCACGACGGCCGACGCGCCCGATATACCTGGAAAGCGGTTCTGTGGATTCAATCCGCGTGCGGCTTTGAGCAATGCTTCGTCGTTTAGGCCGGTGACAATAATCACCACGTGGCGCAAGCTCCAGGGCGAGACAATTTCCTGCAATATCCCGGCATCCTCTGGGACAGCTTGTGCTCCTTGGACAAAGAATCGGGCAGATTTCTGCTGCGGAGAGGCAACCAGGCGGCTATCCGGTTTTTCGCCGATTTGCGCCAAAAGAGTATCTACATTTAGAATGTTCCCTTGCGAATCAGCCAAAGTGGCCGTGTGCCGGACGAGAGCGTCGAATAGTGGAGGAGACATTACTTGCACCGTCACGGTCTTGGAAGCCTGCTCTCCCGCTGCAAGCGAGCCCACATTCCAGCGAATCCTGCCCGGCGCAACCGGCTCGCATGACTCCCCGCATCCCAAGAATGTGGCGGCGGGCGAAAAACGATCTTCGACTATCAACGATTGAGGGCGCAAAGTCGTATTTTCCACAAAGAGAGTATAGCTCATGGCAGAACCGGGAGAAACCGTCATCGGCATCTGACTGCGCAATGCTAATTGCCGCTCAACCAACGGTATTGGCAGTTCCAGTCCTCGAATCACAGAGTTTGTGTCCGGGCTTCCCACTATGACCAGGTGCTCCTTCAGAGGAGCATAAGTGAGTTGTTCGGATGCTAGCGTCGCACTCATCGGCAATTGATTATCGGTGAGTTGTCCCATTCGCGCTGCAATGATGGCGGCAGCACGTACATCGGTTTCGCCGGGTTTGTCGGGCAACACAAAGCGCGCATAACTAGGCTCAATCGCTCGACCCTGATAGATAGGTTTGGGGAAAAGGGCAAGATCAATCGGCAACGGGCGCCCCCGGTGAGCCAGATGCAACGTAGAAGTATTCTTGATCGTCACGGAACTGGATTGAACTGATTCACAACTGCCATGCTCACCAAATGCTATCTGTACGACGTTCACCCGCGAGTCTTCTGGCGGGCGAAGGTAGCTTGGCGAGAGGTTGATGCGCAGTTGCTGAATGGTCGGCGCCGGCAGATTTTCTATTTGGCTGAATTGATAGTTCAACTGCACTTCCAATGACGCTGGAGGATAGGCTGTCCCTTGCGACAAGATAACTTGGTAATCAAGGTCCAGAGTGATATAACTGCCATCCAGCACCTCCCAGTCTGGTGGCAGACTGAAATAATAGTAAGCGCTGGACCTGGGACCATAAAGGGTCACGTCACTGTAACCCAGCGCCGCCAGCGTGATTTCGTACTTGTCGGCAGTCTGCGCCGCCGCCAGCGGTCCGGGCACAAAAAGCACAGCTAACAAATGGATGAGAATTCCAATGGCGATGCCACGCGGTCTTTTCATTGCTATCTGTTCCTCATTGTGGGTGAATTTCTTGAAAGACTGCTGCCAGTTGAGCGGCAGTTTGACGAATGTCATATTCAGCCAATACAGTTTGCCGTCCTCGCTTCCCCAGTTCGTGCCGCAGATCCTGGTCCTTTATCAACAATTCGATCTTGTTTGCCAGTGCCTGAGCGTCACGCTCTGGAGCAAGTAATCCATTCTCTCCATCGTGGACAAGCTCAGGGATCCCTGTAACGGGCGTCGTGACGACAGCAAGTTCCATGGCCATGGCTTCGAGCAAAACGTTAGGCATGCCGTCACGGTCCCCGCTTTGGGCAACTACGCAAGCCAACACAAATATGTCGCTTTGGCGGTAAAGGTTCTGCACGTCCGCTTGGTTCTTGGCGCCGAGGAGCGAGACATGCTCTTGCAACTGATATCGGTCAATGCGCGCCTGGAGCGCGCCCTGCAATGAGCCGCTTCCGACGATCGAGCAATGAAATCTATAGCCCTTTTCTGCCAGTTGCGCGCAGGCATCAATCAGGTATTCATGACCTTTCTTCTCCAACAGGCTGCCCACAGAGATAATACGTACTTGACCGTCTTTGGCGGGCACATGCGCTGGCGTGAATTCTGCCGGATCCAACCCATAATGGACAACCCGGATATCCTCGGGCAACCAGCGGGGGCACAGGTTGGCAATGTATTGGCGGTGGTATTCCGAGACGGTTACGATTCTAGTGGCCAGTTCCAGTTGCCTGCGCACGCTTTCCTGGTTGCGCGCAAACAATTCCCACGCATGAAGATGCAGACTGAAGGTGACGCCGATCAAATCGGCGGCAATTTGAGCTGCGATGCCGTTCACCCACGCAAAATGTGCGTGGATGTGATCCATGTGCAAATCCTGTACTTGTTGTGCAAAGTAGACTGACTTGGGGAAAGCGATCAATACGCGCGCCAGCGCGGCCGGTTCTGGCCAGGTTTGCCAGATCGCCCTGAAAAGCGCGCGCATGTATTTTGCCGGAGAGCGGAGCAAAAAACGGCATTGCGCCTGGAGCAGTCTGGCCGAAAGCAAAAACGGGCTGTAATGCACGTAGGGCATCATTTCCTGGACTTCTTGGTGCATCACAGACGACGGAAGGGGCGGCGTCAAGGAGAAAACACGCACATCCAAGCCCAACTGGCGCAAGAGGATCATCTCGCGCAAAATAAACGTCTCGGTCAACTGTGGGAAGCGGAGCAAATAGTAAGCTACTTTGAGTTTATTTGACATAGACTCTTCTCGCTTTCTCAGGAACGGCGCAACTCGATTAGTGGGAGATAGATTGGAAACCCATTGGCATAGAGGTAGCCTGTTTGGGTCAGCGAGCCGCTGTTACCCGTGTCTATGACGACTGTGTTACTGATGAGCCGAGTGGCAGACGTCACCACGACTACCTCATACGTGATGTTTACTGTTGACGTGTTTGACAGCAGGCCACTCCACTGCAGCACGCCGGCCGTGTCCGTGACGATTCCTACAGTTGCCGTCAGCGTGCCGGGCACGTACGAGATCCCCCCCGGAATGGTATCCGTCAAGCGAACAGTATAGGTAGTCGGCGCGCCACTGGCAACTTGAATGGTGAAGGTCACCCTCTCACCTTGCCGCGCGACGAGCGGAGTGGCGAACTTGCGCGACCGGCTGAAATCAGGTTCGAGCCGGATGTAGGTAGCGCTGCGGCGCAGGTCGTGACGGCCGGTCGGCCAGGGCAGCGAGGCAGGGTTATATGGAGTCGAAGTATTCCACACAAAAATCTGACCACTCCGGGTAGCTGCCAGGATTTCCAGTTTTCCATCACCGTCCAGATCGGCCAGCGTAGGCGCTGCCCGTACCCCTGGCGTGGGGATTACCAGAGGAAAACCGGTCACCACGGTACCGTTGGATTTCAGACCCCATACTCCCACGGGCCCGTCCTTGTTACTCTCTGTTATCTCAGGAACATACGTACCGAAGACTATCTCCAGTGCGCCATCTTCGTCGATATCCCCAATCACGGGTTCGGTGGCAAACAGAGTAGCGCCTTGTGTGTAATTGAATGCCCAAAGAAAAGTTTTATCAACTTTATAGGCTCGGATCCATCCGTCCTCAGTCGCAACGACAATTTCAAGCTGACCGTCGCCGTTGAGATCGGCTACCGCCGGGGCCTGCAACGGCGTGTCCACCTGCGTCAAAATGCCATTCCCCAGCGCGGCCGCTTCCCACCCCGGCCGCCGTGCCCCATCCGGTTCCAGCACGAGCAAGGCACTGTTGAGTTTAACATCTGGAAACTCTCCAGGACCTTTCACATGACCTGCTACAATGGTCTCCATTTTGCCGTCGCCGTCTAAATCGGCAATGATCGGAGCATTGATACTGTATTCAATTCTTTGCTCCGTATCATAATCCCCGCCGTTGTGGTTCACGTAAGTCTGGATCGGCCAGCCCGGCAAAGATTCGCCGTTGGAAGCATAAGCGTTAAGATAGAGATAATCGCGGCCTACAACAATGTCGGCCTTCCCATCCCCACTCAAATCGCCAGCCGCAATCGCGCCATAGATGCCAGCGGCAATTTGCCAATTGGGCCAGTTTCCAGTTACCAGAGCGCCATTTGTATGCCAAGCATACAGATTAGGCACTGCAATGTTTGCCTGGGGATTCCCAGAAGCGTTGTTCGTTGTGCTGGCTAGGATTTCTAAATTATGATCGCCGTCAATATCAGCTAGGACAACAGAGGTAATCGAACAGTCGTTATTGGAATACTGAGTATTCCAGGCCACATTTTGTGGCCAGCCATTTAGAAGGGCACCATTGTCGCGCCACGCAAAGACGCGGCACTGGCCGTTGGCGACAGGTGTTCGAGTGCCAGCCACAATTTCCAGATGTCCGTCCTGATTCAGATCGGCGAGGGCCATTTGATGAGCAATCAGTCTATCCCCGGTTGATAGAGGGAAGCCAGGCAACTGGGTTCCCGTCTTGTCCCATCCATTGATGGCATCTCCCGCGCCAATCAGCAGTTCGTTGTTTCCATCGTGGTCAATGTCTGCAACGGTGGGAGACGATAACCGCACCGAACCGGAAGCAACGACGGGGAAACCGGACTGAAAGGGATAACGTGCCGGAGCACCTTGGTCAAGGCTAAAGTCGTCAAACCAAAATGTGCCCGTAGTATGAGTATACAAGTAAAGTCGCACTCGAATCGTGTCTGCGTCTGGCATCGTTTGGAAACGATAGTGGACAGACATCCAATTGCTTGTGCCGCTCACAGTATTAGCGTACGCCATGAGCCAAGGGCCCGTCTGGACTTGGCTGCTTGTGTATTGATATATCATGACACTTGGACACCGCGTAGCATTCTGTGTACGCAGCCAATAGGTAAGTGTGTAAACCGTTGAGGGTTGCACTGATATATAAGCGGACCACACGCTGGCCGTCTCGCCCCCGGAACTCCGAGAAACACGGGCCGAATGGGCGCCAGTGTGAGCAACGCTCCCATCCCACGCCCAATTGCTGCCGCCCAGCGACGTCCAATCGTTTTGCCCACCTGCTGGAGCGGTCTCAAATCCCCCGTTGGGAAAAGGAACAGGTGTAGCCTCGGTTGGGATGGCACGCGATCCACTCATCATCAAAATAAACAGGATGGAGGCGGGCAGCGCTAACCCCATCAAACGAGACATTCGCTCATCCTTTCTTTTTTCGACGCCAGTTTTCCGGTTTTCTACCCCATGTTGGCCACTTGGCGCAGTGGATGGTCCTTCCTCGCCTAACTACATTATACCTCAATTTGGTATCGGCTCTGAGGAAAGGGAAGAAATTCAATCTATGACGTCGGTCATGAGGGGCCCTGGGCATGGTACATGACCAGCTAAACTTGATCACCTCCTCTCCAGGTGGCTTGCCCTTGCAGAGGTTCAGGGCCTTATCTCCAGGCCGCTAGGCCTGATAGGTGTTGAAGGCGCATAAAACATGCGAGTCCACAGGGCTATCGCGAGGACTCCACCCAGGAATGCTGTGGCATCTTTGCGTCCCTCCATGTGGTCCCGCACGAGTGCACGCAGGCCGTCCGGATTGAACAAACCGGTGGCATTCGCCTCAGGGGATAGCAACGTTTCCTCAACAAATGGGCGCAAGGGACCACGCGTCCAGAGGGAATAGTTGGTGTAATACCGCCTGGCCCGAATAAGAGGGTGATTCCCCAAAGATGTACCCTGCAGCCATTGGCCCAGGGTGAGTTGGGCGACTTTTTTCAATACGACAGCCGGCGCCGAGACAGTGCAAGAAGTCGAAGTGAATGTCCACGGAATGGCGGCCAGATCCGGGAAATAGGTCCCCAGAGCTTGACGGTATGCGTATTCGGTCGTCAACTGGTGCGGAGGAAGTTGTAGGGCTACCGATAGCACCTCGTCATCGGCGATAGGGTGATAGATATCCACGAAGGGCAGTTTCGCCACTTGCGCAGTGTTGATGCAGCGGCGATGGCGATGCCGCAGCTTGAAATATTGAATGCACTGAAAGCCACGTTCGCTGGGAGCTGCGGCGATGTTGCTGGATAGCGAGTCCGAGGCCAACATTGCGAATTCTTTACTTGTGCGCTCCCCATATACTTGAGTCATGAGTGACTGCCGGAGACGATCTCCTCGGGTTCTCCAGAGAAAGTAACGTTGTACGTCGCGTTTGCGCAGGCGGGCACTAAGGCTTTGTCCAAAAATAAGTTGATCAATTTGAGCCCACACATTCTTTTGGTGCCCGTCATATCGTGGGAGACACTCAGAGACCTTTTCAACATCAGACATACAACGAGACTCTCACTATTCTGACCATAATTAAGGTCTAAACACTGGTCAAAACTAGCTCAAAACCGCCTTGAACAATGGTTGAAGACCCAATTGAGAATAGCACGACCTTCAAATTGTGCAAAGGCGCGCTATAGAGCCAAGAGGCAACTTTGAAGCATCATTAGAGCACGATCATTTAGTGTGAGTGTTCAAGTTATTTTTGGACAAAGCCTAAGTGGGTTCATCTCATGCCCAAAAAGAGCGTCTCCCAAAAAACCACCTACGGAAACATCTGCATAGTCGCCAACACGCACCGTCAAAGGAAACTCGTCCATATAAATCATATTGTCCATGCCATCAACGATATAGGCATAAGTCTCTGCCAGCTCGGCGACAAACGTAGGAGACAGTTCCCAGTATTGGTTGGTCAGGCCTGTTTGAGCTGCGACTTTAAGGGCGGAGGGCGTATCATCTGAGCCGGGCGTGCCCACTGTGAAAGTGCGGCTGTCGGGTTGAAGCTGTGCCAGAAAGGCCGCGATCCAACGAGAATCCAGTCCGCCGCTCAGAGAAAGGCCGTATCGCAGCTCAGGGCGCACCATCCGCTTCACGGCCGCTTGAAGAGCATTGTAAATCAAGTCGTCATACCAGCGGTCAGGGTGATGGGGGTAATCTTGAGGAAAAGCAATATCCCAATAGCTGGACACTGTCCTGCGACCGTCTTGATAGCGAAGCCAGGAAGCCGGCGGCAGCAGTTGGATGTCCTCGAAAAAAGTCTTGTTGCCCATTATATAAGTGTGACAGAAAAAATCAGCCACAGCAGCTCGATTGAGACGACGAGGAAAAGTCGAGTCGGCCAGCAGCCCCTTGACCTCTGAGGCGAAACGGAACGAGCCGGCATGTTCGGCATAGTAGATGGGGCGCAGCCCAAGATGATCACTGGCAAGCAGCAGAGTCAGAGTTCGCCGGTCCCACACGGCAAACGCAAAGGCTCCTGCCAGTTGACTCAGCATAGCTTCGCCACGCGCCAGATAGAGATCATGGATGTAATGCGCTGCCGCCGCTGGATCAGACTCGGCAGCACCAGGCGGGATGGGCGGTTGAGTCAGATAACCAAAGAATGCCACGATCGCCTGAGGTGACTTGTAAAGGACTTGTTGACCGCCCGTCCCCAGGTGAACGCCACCCAGGTTGACGCTCTTGTCTGTGTGGCATTCTGTCACCGTTGCACGTCCGTAACGGAGGGCGCGCAGCATCGGCTCCAAGTCAGGCGCAGGTGAGTTTACATCTGCTGAGACAACACCGCAAAGACCCGGCATAGATAACCCTTCATCATGGGGCAGACTAGGAAGTGTATTGTGTTGGTGCGACGCTGCAATTCTAGTGGCTGTCTCGCCACAGCCCTCCTTATCCGGGTGACTTGCCCTTGCAAAGATTCAGGCCCTTGTCTCCAAGCCACTGGGCCTAATAAGGTTGTGTGACAGTCGTTACGATAGAACTCCCAGAATCCGGGATTATGCTCATTGTCTATGGCTGTTCAATAACATATATTAGGTTGGCAAACTTGACAGAAAGTCTCTTTAAAGAAGCAAGATGCACGATCCAAGCTAACCAACTTTGTATAAACCAAAGGGGCCGACGATTCTTAGGGCGATACCTCACACTATACTCTGCAATAATAACAAGGCCATGCTTTTCACAGAACTCATAGATGCCTCTTCTAGAGACAACCTTATCGAAAAAAGTCGGGAAAGGATCGTGCCCTGGCTTCCCCGCATTTTTGTTTCCCTGAATATACTTCTTGTAGAAGACGTGGAACCAAAATGGTGTTGTCCTGGTCAGAAAGCCCCAAACGGAATCTCTGTTCGGCATTCTGAGTATCAAAACTCCACCTGGCTTCAACCATTTTACAAAGTTTTCCAGTACACCTTCAGCCCCATCAATATGTTCAAGAACATTGGAATTATAGATCACATCGTACTCACTTTCCTTTAAGGTGGCGGTGCGCAAGTCTCCAAGAATAGCAATGTCGAGATCCTTCTGGTTCTTTCGGATATCCAAAGCGTTTTTGTCAATGTCAATGCCTGTTAATGTATACCGAACACCCCTCAAGTCAAGTTCCCACTCGGTTCCACAACCTGCTTCCAGAACACCTAAAGCATGGTTACTGCAGGCCTTTCGCTTGATGTGATTGGCAATAGTGTCCATTTCTTCCTTCCAAGAACCGAGTTGCTGAGGCTCTGGAAATTCATCTGCATTCCGCATGACTCCCTCCTCTCATTTGCAGCCCAGACGGACAAATGCTCAGACCGGGCTTAATGATACGGTGCGTCTAACTCACAGATAAAGCCAGCGCCGCCTGGAAGGCCTCTACCAGACTACGAACTTGATGGTACCAAGTAAAGTTGCTTTGCACAAACTCTCTTGCCTGTGCCCCCATCTTTTGCGCGAGTTCTGGATCCTTCGCCAGGGTGATGATGGCATCTTTTAGGGAATCTTGACTCCCGGCTTCAAACAGCAGGCCATTCTGGTAGGGAATAACCACTGCCTCAGTGATCGAGTTCCCACTGGGTGCGATAACCGGCTTGCGCATGGCCATATACTCGTAGATTTTCATAGGAGACATATAGTTGAGTGTACTAGGTAGGACTGCGATATCCATGGCATTGATGTAGGAAGGCACTTCTGAATGCGGCACACCGCCTGATAGAATGACCCGGTCTGCCAATGCGTGTTCGTGGACCATGTTCTCTACCTGTCTGCCCCGATCATCGCCGACCAAGAGAAAGCGGACCTCCGGCATTGACTGGGTGACGGAAATAGCGACCCGCACAAGAAGATCCAGCTTATGCCACGGTGCAAATCCTCCCACATAGCCGATTACGATCTTGTTCACAAGCCCGTATTTCTGGCGCATTGCCATTGAGGTCGTATCGGGATTGAAGAGTGTGCAATCTACACCATTCGGGACAAAGTGTATTCGATGGCTCGGTATGCCTTCGGACTGAAGCTGGGTCTCCATTTCTGGCGAAACGGCTATCAAACCGCTGGCCTGGGAAAACACTTTCTTTCGAATACGACGGGCGATGAGCTTGAGGCTTCGATCACCATATTGCTCGCCTTCCCACACTGGCGTAATATCATCGAGAAATACCGGTGCGCCATATTTCCGGCCCAGTCGGACGCCCACCTGCCCATAGCGCGAGTGTTTCTGCAAAATGATATCCGGCCTCATGTCCCGGACACGAGTTTCAACAGCGCGATAAAAGCGTCGATCAAGAATGATCTCATAGCCATCTCGCAGAGCGCCCGCGATTCCTCGTGGCAGGAATCGTTTTAGCCCTTTGGAATAAGCAGTCCGGGAGACCTCCATATTAATCTCGTCCCCTGCCATGAGGGGTATGACTTCCACGCCAGCTTGTTCAAGCCCTTGTTTCAATCCCCGGCCACGGATCTCGGGGGCCGCGTGTGAGGATAACCGCATTCTTAAATTTGCGCCCAAGTAGAGGACTCGCATATTACCTGACCATCTGGAGAAATCGTTTAGCCGCTTCCCTGGCGCGTTGTCGAAAGATCGGATTCATGCGCTCGAGCTGCGGTCGAATTGCTGACTCTTGGTCGCACAGCGACGCCAGACGATCACATAAAACGGAAGGAGCTTTTACCAAGTCTTGTCCCGGAATGAGCCAGTCCAGATGCCCATAAACGTCCTTGGCGATTCCCCTGGCCTTCATGCTGTAGCCGATACAAATCGTTGGAACGCCGGAGGAGATGGAGGCCAGCGTCGAGTGGGTTCTGGCCCCAGCAAATGCACGCACCCGGCCAATCACCCATTTGGTCTGAGCTGCGTTCAAAGTCGGGCTCAACACCACCACCTTGGCAGGCTCTTGAATCTGCCGGGCCACCTCGCGCAAAAACAGATAATCATCTCGTCCTACGTCGCCGCACTCGGACATGACGTGGGGAATCAACAGGATGGGCTGGGAGAAGCGCCGCAGGAGGCGACGAACCACCTCCGCCGCAACTTGCGTCCAGGCCAGAAGGCTTGCCTGCCATGACCGGGCAGCTTTATCCCCGGGCACGTACCGGTGCATCAAGGGAGAAAGGTTTAGTCCG
>Ga0315277_10005201_pt1 | contig 17200 bp, 10 predicted proteins | sample YL17G05_15_MG_FD_203695 | JGI IMG/M metagenome (GOLD analysis project Ga0315277, IMG submission 203695) | Sediment microbial communities from Yellowstone Lake, YNP, Wyoming, USA - YL17G05_15 | ecosystem: Environmental > Aquatic > Freshwater > Lake > Sediment | place: USA: Wyoming | collected... | reverse complement strand
CATCTCCGCACATCAGGCGGTGGGGGCCTAGCTGCCACACCTCACCCGGGTGCACCCGGGTGGGGCCGGCGCTCTTCTCGGCCTCCGCCATCGCCTGCTCGGCATCGAAGCTCTCCTCAAAGGCTGGAAGAGGTTGCTGGCGCTCCAGCTCGGCCAACAGATCGTCGATCTCCCGGCTGTCAAAGCCGGTGAGGGTTACGTCCAGGTCCGGAAGGTCCCGCAATTCCTCCAGCAGTTCGCCCAACTTGGGCAAGTCCCACTGTCCCTGGATTCTGTTGAGGGCAAGGTTGAGCGCCTTCGCTTCCTCCTCGGTCACGTCGACAAAGACGACCGGCACCTTTGTCATGCCCAAGGCCTTGCCAGCCTCCAGCCGCTGGTGCCCGCCGATCACGAGATTGTCGGATTGCCGCACGACCAGGGGCTCGACCAGGCCGAAGGTCTCGATGGATCGCACGAGCTTGTGCATTTCGGCCTCAGGCATGATCCGTGGGTTTTCGGGCCAGGGCCGCAGCCGCGAGACCGGCACATGCTCCACCCGCATCTTCGTTGTGGCCGATGGTGGCGCCTCAACAACTCCTCCTCTCGGGCGATTCACGTCACGGCGTGTTGCTGTCATCGTCGCTTCCTCCTTCGGGGGTATGCGCGTTCTCGCGCGAGTTGGATCACCTGCTGCACCTCCGGGTCTGACAGCGCCTCCAGGGACTGGTCGGTGGCTGCGGCATCCCCGGGCGCAGCGGATGACAGCTGACGGCGCTGGATCTCAAGGCCCAACCGATAGAGGCGGATGGCGTCAGCGACCGTGACATTGGGTGACAGAGCGGGCTCCCCGGTCTCCGGGTCCCGGATGACCAGGGAGGAGATCTTGGCCATACTCACCCGCTGCGCCCGGTTTGCGTCCTGCAACTGCCGGCGCAGGGTCGCCTCCCGCTCCTGGGCCGCCGCCGCCTCAGTCTCCCGCGCTTGGGCCAGGTCCCAGAGATAGGCGCGATCCCGCCAGCTGTGGCGCCTCGCCCATCGGCGGATGAGGGAGGTCTGCTTCCTCAGTTGCCGCGCCGCTGCTGCGAAAGTGCGGCGCGCGCACAGGCGGAGGTAGACCTGAAAGGCCTCATGCGCTACTGGCGACTCCCCCGGTTGCTGCTCCCACGCCTGTGTCTCTGGCCTGCGGATCTCCATGGCTGTCCGCCTCCGGTTTCTGCTGCGGATATGGCAGCGGTACGTCCAGTGCAATGCCGGCAGGCATACACGGAGAGGGCCCGCCATCGGGGCGGGCCCTGGGACGACAGCTGCCTCCAGTAGGCCAAAGGCAGTCGCGGAGGCAGATCGGCAATGCGATTAGGGGTGTGGAGGTATTTTTTTTCGGATGGGCTACTCCGGCAGGCCCAACTGGGAGCGACAGAACTCGATCAGCTTTCGCCGGCGGTGCCGGAGGGTACGCTCCGGCACCCCGGTCTGCTGGCTGAGCCGGGCCATGGAGACCTGCGCTCGCTCTGCCGCCAGGATCTGCCTGTCCAGTTCCGCCCGATCGCTCTGGGCAAAGTACTCGCGCAGGGCCTGCTCCACCGCGAGCACGTCGAGCGCATCCGTTGCCTTCTCTTCTTCTCTCCCTGACAGATCAGCCAGCGGTGTTTCCCGCTCCACGTGCCGGTGCACCCGGTGGCGGCGCCGGCCGATGGCCCGGATCACGCTGGCCACCAGGTACTGGTCCGAGAGCACCTCGTCGAGGGCGAGGCGGGCACAGGACAGCTTGACCTTACCAGCACGGCGGAGCACGCTGGGCAGGATCTGCTCCCGCAGCGCCAGGAACACCTCCCCATCCAGGTCCTCCCAGTCATCGGGCAGCCGGTTAGTCGTTCTCGCCTTCGCTCGCAGTTCGGGCCGCTGGTGCATGAGGATAGCCACGGCCAGGTCAAGCCTCTCGTGGATCAGCGCCACATGCTCCAGAGGAGGCCTCTTCCCCAGGGCCCGCTCCCTCCGGTTGGCGATGAGACTCGCGGTGATCAGGAAGGTCCACTCCTCCTCTGGCGTCAGTGGCGGAAGGTTGGACTCGTGGAGCGCCTCAATCTGGCGCTGGTAGGGCCGGCAGTACTGAGAGGCAATACGGGGCGCCCGCCTCACCCAGGCATGAGCCTGCTGGATTTTCTGCCGGGCAGCCAGCAACTGCTGCTGCGCCCGCTGCACCCACTGAGCGACGCCCACGGCGCCAGCGCGAATCTCGCGCAGCAACCCCAGCACATCCTGTATTGCCGGCGCGGCCGCCTTCACCAGTGGCGCGAATGCCTTCTCGATACGAGGCCGCTCTGCCGGGTCCTGCCACAGCTTCTCGATCTCGGCCAGTGACAGGTGTCGCAGGTCAGCCGGCATCTGCTTCTCTGCGCGGCGCAAGGCCCGGATGAGCTCGTCGTAGGGTGAGTCACTTGCCCTCGTCATATCCTCATCTCCCGTTCCCTCGTGATCTGTTGACCGTTACCACGCCCGATGCCGTCCGTCCTCTGACGTGGGTACCCGCAGTACCGATCGGACCCAAATGCACTACCGTCGTGGCGCTTGACAGGACACCAAAGCGCTACCGAAGCGCTACCGATCCGCCACCGCCCGCGGGCTCGCCCTGGCCTGCAGTCGCGCAGCGCAGATGCGTCTCAGACACCACCCAGGGGCTGCCTCGCGCAATCCACCTCGCCCCGGAACCTTTGCAGGAAGGCCTCGAAACGGCGCGCGGGGCCCGAAAAGCGCTACCGAAGCGCCACCGATCCGCTACCATTCAACCGCGACCTCGGCTTATCGGCCCACTCCACTCTCTTTGGCCGCCTCAAGCCGACCTCCGAAAAAGCTCGATGATTGCTGGCTTTTTCGGGCCTTCTGAGTGCACGAATCGAGGTCTGGCAGAAGCCCCCGACGCCCGTCCTGGCGCTCGCTTGGCCGTCGTCTTTCCAGCTTCGGAAAAGCCAGTAACTAGCTGCCTTTTCCGGCCCTTTGCCGGTGTCTGTACAGTGTCACATAAGTAGGGAAAAAGAGCCCACTCAAGGCCTGGACTTGTTGCCCGCCTCCAAGTGATGAATCACCCAGCACCATCGCCATAGGAGGCGCCAGCATGACCAGCTCACTAGCAGCAACCGCAGGGCCTGAAGAAGGAGCCGCCGCCATCAGCTACGATCAGGCGGCCAAGGAGTTTCTCGACTACGTGCGCCACTACCGCGGGTACTCGCCCTTGACAGTGCGAGCGTATGGCACGGATCTGCGCATGTTCCGGGAGTTCCTGGAGAGCCGGCTCGGTCGGGTACCTTCTCCCGCCGAGATCAAGCGAGAGCAGATCATCCAGTTCGGCGTCAGCCGGAAAGGCGCTGCTCCCCTGACGCTGCGCCGCAAGTACGCATGCCTGGCCTCCCTGTTCGGGTTCCTGCAGGACATGGGATACCTTCAGGGCAACCCCGCCCGGCGGCTCCCGCTGCCCCGGGTCTCGGAGTATGTGCCGGTCTTCCTCAGCGAGGAGACGGCGCAGCAACTGATCGCGGCGGCCGATACTCCATGGACCAAGGCGGCCGTGGTGCTGCTACTCTCCACTGGGATCAGGCGATCGGAGGCCGTCGGGATCACCCTCGACGACCTGAACCTGGAGGAGCGGCAGCTGCTGATCCGGGGCAAGGGAGATAAGGAGCGCGTCGTGCCGCTCACCGATCAGGTCGTGGAAGCCATCCAGGCCTACCTCCCCCATCGCACCAAGACCCAGAGCCGCCACCTGTTCGTGAGCGCTTGGAAGGGCCACCCCATCCACGGCCGGTGCATCAACCGCATGCTGAAGATCGTCATCCAGAAGGCCGGCCTGGCCGGCCAGGGCATCACCCCTCACAAGCTGCGCCACACTTTCGCCACCCACCTCATTCGCAACGGGGTCGACATCCGTACCGTGCAAGAGCTGATGGGGCATTCAGAGTTGGAGACCACGGCGAAGTACCTGCACTCCGACACCCGCACAAAGCAGGCGGCGGTGGGGAAGCTCAACGGGCTGCTGGGAGGTGGTCAGTCCGAGGTCACGATGCCAGCCGAGGCCGGAACGGTTACCGAAGTTTCCGATCCCCTTCATGATGCCGACATACCTGAGTTGTAACGTGAGTGCCAGATCACCAGCAACTCGATCAGCGTGAAGCCTCGACCTCCGCCCCGACCGTCCGGCCAGCCGCCGGGCGGTCGAGCGTTTCTCAGGGCCTGTCCTCTCCCCACGACGTGTGTCGCGACCCGCAGCCCTGACGAGGCCCAGCGAGGTGCCCACCCTTGCTGCCAGCCGCTACCAGCAGCCTGCGCCGCATAGGGGAGCAGGGGCCGCTCCTCTCTCACCAGTCGCGCCTGTCCCAGCCTGCTCAGCCGCCTTTGCTTCTACGCGGTCGCCTCTTGCTGGGTACGGCCACGCCCTTCTGTTCCAGCATGCGCCGGGCATCGCGGCGGCCAAGCTTGCGCAATGCCACCAGCGTTGCCCGGTTCCGACCCCGCGGCGAGATCATTCCCTGTTCCCACTGCCCCACCGCGCCCGGGCTCACCCCCACAAGTACAGCCAGCTGGCCCTGACTGATTCCTAACCGAGTGCGAAGTGCCCGGATCAGACGCCCCCGACAGTCGAGCTGTTCTCGCTTCCTCCTCAGTGACCTCCAGACGATCCCTCCTCGCCTCGGCCTCTCGCACTTGCGCCGCCACCACTCGCTCCAACCCGGCAACGCTCTTGTTGAGCCGCCCCATGCCCCGCTTCAGTTGGCGCACCTCCTTGCCGAGAAGGAGCACCACGCTTCGCAGTTCCCTCCTCACCAAGCGCATGATCTCAGAACGAACGGCCTCTTCAACCCTTCCCATGCATCTCTCCTTGCGCCGCCCACTGGGCAGAACCAGTCTCAGCTCCCGCAGACCAACCAGCTAGCTACAAGTGGGTACGGCGATGCCTCTGCTCTTCTTCACACTCGACGGGTGATCCTTGGCCAGGATTCCGCGGCCAACCTTGCCATACGTGGAGGAGATACAGGTGGTCTGTGGGGTCCTCTTCGCCGAGCCTGAAATGCTGGACGGCTGACGTGTCCGGCCATCACGGACTCTCGCTGGGTACCCATGTAGCCGGTCCGCACAGGAGTCACGGTCCGGGGGTCGGTCGTGGCTGGCCCGACTAGCCGGACGATCTGCAAGAGGGGCCTCAGGATGTCACCCAGTCGGCCGAAGGCCGGCTTCCGTGCTTCGGGCGGTAGCATCCGAGGTGCCGGGCAGCGCACACCCTCTCCCCTTGGCAGGTCTCCTTCCCTCCCCGTCGAACTCACGTTTGCAGGCCGTAAGGGGGTACCGTCTGGTGCCGTCCGATCCACTGGGACTGCTACTCGAACGGTACGTGCGCGCCGATCCGAATCGCGCGCTGGGGGGCATGCGCGCCCTCTCCGGGTTCGACTACCAACTCCGGGTGTATCTGGCAAAGGCGTGTGAGGCCCTGGCCAGGAACGATATCGAGGCTGTTCCCCTTCCCGAAGCCTTCTCCGACATCTTCGAGCGGCAAGTCTTTATTCAGGTGAAGCACCGGCTGGATCGCGGCCGGGATCGTCTCCGAGATGCCGCCCGCGAGTTCCTGGCCATTGACGCGTTCCTGCAGCAGGAGGCTGCGGAGCTGGCTGCGCTGGTGCAGTATCAGGTGCACTGCTCCATCGACGAGCGGCGGGAGGACGACCCCTGGGGCTCCTTCACCTTCGCCCCGAGTGAGAGGGACCGCGAGGCAAAGGAGGCCCGGGTACGCGAGCTGCACACCGAGGGCCGCCTGCTGCCTCCGCTGGAGGAACCCGACCCCTGGTGGCGCGCCGTCGTCGCTTGTTTCTCTAAATTGGATGATACCTTCGCCTTCCTCTCAGCGGCCATGGATGCACTGCTTCGCCTGCTCTCGAGCCTCAAGCCGGAGGAGGCCCGCAACCGAGTGGTGGAGCTGTGGGAGCAACACCGGCTTCAGGACCAGCTAGAGACGTGCGCCCTCGCGCCTCGCGATTTCGCACCCACCGAACAGACCAGCCAGATCCTAATCGGCCGCCGGCCAGGGCTGCGCTACCTCCGGGAGGGGGCATTTGTGCCCCGGCCGAAGATGGTGAAGCTCGCGCTGGAGGCCCTGCGGGAGGCCTTTCCGGAGGGCCGCAGCGTTGACAGCATCCCCCTCTTCTGGGTCACCGGAGCCTCCGGCTCGGGCAAGAGCTGGCTGCTGCTCGAGATAATGGAGGCTCTGGTCTGCGAGCAGCAGGCTCGCGTGGTGTGGCTCGACGACCGGAGCTCGGATTTGGCGCCTCTTCTGCGGCGCTGGGCGGATGCTCCCACCCAGGAGGACATGGGGGAGTGGTTCGTCTTCGTGGACGACCTCTACGCCCCTGGGCAGCAGCGCGCGCTCGACATTCCGGCCGTTGCCCGCCTCATCGGCAGCCACAGGCTGCGCTATCCCATCATCATCACGTGCGGTCCTCCAGAGCAACGAGACGAACTCAGCCACGAGGGAGCGAGCGCCTTCGAGATTGTGTACTGGTCGCTCCCGCTCGCCGACCGCGAGGAGCAGCAGGCCTTCCGTAAGTGGTTCGAGGACCGAACCGGCAGGCCGCCCCAGCAGCAGGGCACCGCCTTCGCTGAGGAGGCCGGGCTTCCCATTTCCATGGTGTTCGAGATGGCAGAGGGAACCCTCACCGAGTTCGCGGAGCGCTTCCGGCGGCGACTGGAGCCGACGGGACTCATCGAGCCGCTCACCTGTCCTCTCGCTCTCAACCGTCTCTACCTCTGGCCTCCGCTCCACTGGCTCAGCGACGCGCAGCAGGCCGAACTGCGCCGGGTCAGCTGGGAGGGCGACTTCACCTATGAGCCGGAGACCCGCGGAGACCGCCTCCGCATCACTCACCCGCACCTCGCGGATGGGATCTACCAGGGCTTGTACCGCCCTGACGAGACCACCCGCGCAATCCATCTCTCGGAAGCCTTCGCCCGCGCTGCCACAGAGGCGAATCCCATCACTATCTCGCTCCTCCACCTCCTCCATCAGGGGCACCCGCGCCTTGACACAGTCGATGGCGAGGCCCTACTCTCCCGTCTCTCCCCGATCTGGGATCTGGCGCGCGATACCCGTCTTGACAGCTACGGTCGCACCGAGGTCGCCATCTACGCCGCCGCCCTCGCCGCCCGCTCCCCCCATCTCCGTGCCACCGCCCGGGTCGGCCTCGATCCCCTGGCCGCGGCCCGCGAGGCGCTGGAGGCCCCACACCCGCGGTGGGGATGGCTATGGCAGCAGCTTGTTGTCGCCTATCCCGAGGACGCCCCGCTCGTGGAGCAGGGCCTGGGCTGGCTGGAGCCGAGCCTGCGCGGCTACGCCCCCGACTGGACCTTCGTGTGGCGCTGTCTGGCCGATGTGGCGGGCAAGGACCCGCGACTGCCGGACGCTGGCCGCCGCTGGCTGATCCTGCATGCCTGGCAGTCGGGGTGGGCCTACGTTTTCAGGATAATGATTGAACGTTGGCCGGAGCTGGCTCCCCTTGACCGGGCCCTGGACCTCCTGAAGACGCTGCCCGACAACCGAAGCTGGGGATATGTCTGGACGGCCCTCGCTGGGTCATCGCAGCCACTCCCAGAGCCAGCTGATCTTCCGGCGGCGGGGTGGGAGTGGCTCGAGGGCAGGCAGGACCGGCCGGACTGGGCCTTTGTCTGGCAGGGACTCGCCGATATTCTCCCCCGGGAAGACGAGCGGCGCCCGCACCTCATCGAGCAAGGCCAGCAGTGGCTCCAGGGACGCGAACAGCGGGATGATTGGGGTCATGTGTATGAATACTGCCTCGAGGCGGGGGTCAGTGACCCCCAGTTCCTGGAAGCCGGCCTGGACTGGATACAGCAACACGTGGAGGAGACCTACGCGTTATTCATCCTTGACAAGCTTCTGGGAGCGCTCTCGAATGTGACTTCCGAGACACCTGCGGTGGTCACGACCCTGGATTGGCTCCGTTCCCACTGGGGGCATCCGAGTTGGGGCTTCCTCTGGCGCGCGCTGTTCGAGCGAGGTCTGCGAGGCGAGGTGGAGGAAGCGGGCTTCGAGTTCTGTCAGCGGTACCCAGACGACCCACGCGCCACGTACGTCGAGGAGCCCCTCGCCGAGTCCGTGGATGGCTCGAATGCGCGTCGCGTGGCGGCCTTGGCGGTCGCCTACCCCCGCGCATCCTGCTCCGGCGCATGTGTACTCTCCGCATACCGGGCAGCGGGCGGCGAGGCCAGCGTTACCGCCGCCTGCCGGGAATGGCTCCTCGCCCATCCCACGAGGATACCGAGAGGGTGGATCCAGCTCTTCTGCCGCCTCGGGCCGGAGGACCACACGCCTGAGACCCTCGCCTTGGGCATCGGGCTTGTCGGTCGCTACGTCATCCAGTCGAGCCCCGACATCCTGCTCTACCTCGTCTGGTTGTGGGACCAACTCGACCCAGCGCAGCAAGGGACCGTGCTCCAGTCCGCGCATCAGTCCCTCGCGGCGCAGGCGCGGCCGCTACTTCGCGGGTGGCAGTCGGTCGCGGAGTTGCTCGCCGCCTGGGGCCAGGAGGTGCCGGGGTTCTCTCCGTCCCCGGCCAGCCCTGAATCCCTCCTTGTCACTTACCGACGCGCTCCAGATAAGGTAGGAGCGGCCGAGGCCTGTCGGCACTGGCTACTCGCCTACCCGCGGATAAAGCCACCGGGGTGGAAACGGTTCTTCTGCGCGCTCCGGCCGGAGCATCACACCCCTGAGACCACTGCCCTCGGCGTGGGCCTGGTCGCGTACGTGCCACTGCAGAACACGCCGGCCATGCTTCTCTACCTCAGCCAGTTCCAGGAGCAGCTCACGCCCGAACAGGGAGAGGTGCTCCTGGACTCCGTGCGCCAATCCCTCGCGGCGCAGGCGCGGCCGCTGAACAAGGAGTGGCAGCCACTTGCCGACTTGATCGTGGGATGGGGGCACGAGGTGCCGGAGTTTCGTCCGCCCCAGGCTGTGGCTAGGGATCTCATCACTGCCTACCGGCGCGATCCTGACGAGGCAGGAGCGGTGGAGGTCTGCCGGCAGTTCCTCGTCGCGCACTCCGGCACGAACAAGCCCAGGGGATGGGCCACTCTCTTCTGCGCGCTCCGGCCGGAGCATCACACCCCTGAGACCACTGCCTCCGGCGTGGCCCTGGTCACGTACGTGCCAATGCAGAGCACGCCGGCCATGCTTCTCTATCTCAGCCAGTTCCAGGAGCAGTTCACTCCCGAGCAGGAAGACGTGCTCTTGGACTCCGTGCGCCAATCCCTCGCGGCGCAGGCGCGGCCGCTGAACGAGGAGTGGCAGCCACTTGCCGACCTGCTCGTACAGTGGGGGCAGGAGGTGCCGGAGTTCCGTCCGCCACAGGCTGGGGCTAGGGATCTCATCACTGCTTACCGGCGCTATCGTGACAATGCAGGAGTGGCGGAGGTCTGCCGGCAGTTCCTCGTCGCGCACCCCGGCGCGAAGAAGCCAAGGGGATGGGGCACTCTATTCTGTCTACTCAGCCCTGAGCACCAGACTGAGGCCACTATTGAGTCCGCTGTCGAAGCGATTCGGCACTTCCCTGTTCAGAACCACCCAGTGCTCCTTGCCGGCACTGCGCGCCTCCAAGACCGGCTCACTCCCGAGCAGAAGGACTTTCTCCTGGACTCCGTGCGCCAGTCCCTCGCGGCGCAGGCGCGGCCGCTGAACGAGGAGTGGCAGCCGCTTGCCGACCTGCTCGTGGAGTGGAGCCAGGAGGTGCCGGAGTTCCGTCCGCCCCAGCCTGCCGTCGGGAGACTGATAGGGGCCTACCAGCGCGACCCGGGGGATCCTGCGGTAGTGGAGGCCTGCCTTCAGTATCTGGTCGCCCAGCTTGACGAGAAGCCGAAAGGTTGGGCTGCTCTCTTCTGCGCCCTTCGCCCCGAGCATCATACCGACGAGACCATCCAGGCCGTCATCGGCATGCTCGAGCGCACTCCGCTGCGGGATTCCACCGGAACCCTGACAGCCGTGGCCCGCCTGCGCCACCGGCTCAGCCCCGCCCAGGTCAGAATCTATGCCGCATCCCTCCGCCAATCCCTCGCCGCGCAGGCGCGGCCGCTGAGCGAGGGGTGGCAACCGCTCGCCGATCTACTCGTGAGTTGGGGGCAGGAGGTGCCGCCGTTTGCTCCTGCTCAGGCCACCGCCGGGTCTCTCGCGGCAGCCTGCCGCCACGATCCGCAAGACGCCGCGGTGGCGGAGGCCTCCCGGGAGTTCCTCCTCGCGCATCCCGGCGAGGAGAAGCCGAGCGGTTGGGTCCCGCTGTTCTGCGCTCTGGACCCTGGCTATCAGACTGACGCGACCATTAGAGCCGCGGTCGCGGTGATCCGGTACTCCCCGGTTCAGGGCCGCCCATGGCTCCTTGCCAGCATCGCCCGCCTCCGCGACCGGCTCACTGCTGGACAGAGGGACGTGCTCCTCGACTCCATGCGCCAGTCCCTCGCTGCCCAGGCGCGGCCGCTGAGTGAGAAGTGGCAACCGCTCGAGGACCTGCTCGTGGAGTGGGGTCAAGAGGTGCCGGATTTCTCTCCGCCCCAGCCCTCAGACGAGCCCCCGGTTACCGCCTGTGAGCGCGGGACTGAGGACGCCACCCCGGTGGAGGCCTCCCAGCAACCTTCCCAGACGCCTCCCCAGGAGAAGCCTGAGGAGGCTGCCGTCACCTCCTGTGCAGCAGCGCCGCAGAGCACTAATGGCAGGGCCGAGGCACTCATCGGCGTGCTTCGCCGCGTCCGGGTCCGCAATACCCCCGCAACCTTGACCGCCGTGGCCCAACTTCGCGAGCGACTCACCGCCGAGCAGAGAGGTGTGTTTCTCGACTCCATGCGCCAGTCCCTCGCCGCCCGGGCGCAGCCCTTGAGTGAGGAGTGGCAGCGACTTGCCGACCTGCTCGTGGAGTGGAGCCAGGAGGTGCCGGAGTTCCGTCCGCCCCAGCCTGCCGACGCGACCCCGACCGCCGCCGGTCAGAGTGATGCGGAGGACACGGCCGAGGCCGAGGCTCCCCGCCCGCCCGCTCCCGCGCCGGCCGGCGGAGAGCCGGTGGGATCGGGAGTGCACCCCAATGCCACACCGCCGCAGCGTACTGACGCCGCCGAACGCCTTGTCGGCATTCTTCGGCGGGTCCCGCTCCGGGACACCCCCGCAACCCTCACCGCCGTGGCCCGCCTACACCACCGGCTCGGCCCCGAGCAGCTTGAGGTCCTCGTGACCTCCCTCCGTCGGTCCCTCGCCAACCCCGAGCGGCAGCCGAGCCCGCAGTGGGATGACCTCGCCCGCCTTCTCGCAGAGATCAATCCCCTTGCCCCGTCATGAGCCGTCTCAGCGCCTCACGCTGCCGCCCGCCGCGCTCCGCCTCTCTCGCTGTAGCCCACAGCCCGCATTGTGCATGAGTCGCGCTGAACGGCACAGGTGAGCCGCTGAGCCGGCTGTACGTCGCCAGCAGATGTGAGACACCGTGTCCCTGTTCCTATGTGTGCGTGTCAACCACGGGTGGAACCGCAGTCAGTGGGCCGATATCGGCACGTACAGGCCCAGTGGACGAGGGCCAGGATGTGCTCGCGCGCGTTCGCCGGACTCCTTCGTACCCAAGTAGCTGTCCGGAGCTGGACCTCTGCCCGGGCGCTCTACGCCGGTTTCATCGGTTCTCGACAGCGATTGGGGTCGCTCTGGTGGCAGTGGATTGCCTGCTATGCAACTGCACTGCATAGACTCGACAGCGATCACAGCCTCGCACCCTGGCGCGAGTTGGTGGCGACTTCGCTAACCGCGGGACCTGCACTCGCGCCGGGCTACTGACTGCACAACCGGCGGCGGGTGATTGGGAACCTCGACGAACAGCCAGAGCCGTGCTAGACTCCCCCTGCTGGATTCCGGGGTCGGCCTTCAAGTGCGTCCGGGTACGGGGGGTACAGCTGGCCGAAGGCGCGCAAGAGGCGGTCCGGCCACGGGTTCACACTGCTTACGGTGAATGGCGCAGCGCTTTGCTTCTCAGCACGCACCTAGGAGGAGAGAATGGTCTCCAACGATCAGGTTATCCTGCGAAAGGTCCTTCAAGAGAAGAAGTCCCAGCTCGCGCCAGACATGGCCGACCATCTCTACTTCGACCTCTTCTGTGCGGAGCAGATCCTCAAGGACTACGATCTCGACTACGATGAAATCGAGTCTGGCATTGTCGAGGGTGGCCTCGACGGCGGGATTGACGCTATCTATGCATTCGTGAACGGCGACCGCATTCTGGATGATACTGACAGCGCAGCGTATACCCGCGACATCGCCCTCGAGTTGGTGGTAATCCAATCGAAGAGAGCCACGAACTTCCAGGAAGCTCCGATCGATAGACTCCTTGCTGCCACCCGCGACCTCCTGGACCTGAACAGGAGCCTTGCGGATCTGTCTGGCATCTACAACCCCGCGATCCTGTCCGCGATGACTAACTTCAGGCGGCTAGTGGAGGAACTCGCGACGAAGTTTCCACGGCTCGAGTTCCGCTACTACTACTGCACTCAGGGAATCGCGGCGGACGTGCATCCAAATGTCGCGCGGAAGGGGGACCTCGTCTGTCACGAGCTCAAGCGACTCTTCTCCGCTTCAGTGGCCGAGTTCCAGTTCTTCGGTGCGCGGGACTTGCTTGACTTGGCACGGAGAGAACCCGTGCGCAGCCTGACGCTTCCGCTCGTCGACAACCCGATATCCACAAGTGACAATGGATATGTGTGCCTTGTCAGCCTTAGGGATTACTACGGCTTCATCACCGACGAGAGGGGCACTCTCAGGAGGGGCATGCTCGAGGCTAACGTTCGCGACTACCAAGGAAGTGTGGAGGTGAACAAGGGCATCGCCCGTTCGCTTGAGCTCAGGGGTGCCGAGGACTTCTGGTGGCTGAACAACGGCGCGACCGTCATAGCTTCCAGAGGATCGATGACAGGCAAGACGCTGACTCTGGAGGACCCGAAGATCGTCAACGGCCTGCAGAGCTCCATGGAGATCTTCAAGTTCTTTGCGGCGCACACCGATGCACTGGCAGATGAGAAACGCAGCGTCTTGGTCAAGGTCATAATCACCGATGAGGAGGCGTGCCGCGACCTCGTCATAAGCGCGACAAACAGTCAGACTTCCATCCCGGCCGCATCAATGCGAGCAACTGACAAGATCCACCGCGACATCGAGGACTTCTTCGAAGCACACGGACTCCACTACGACAGAAGGAAGAACTACCACAAGAACAGAGGACGGCCCATCGACAGGATCATCACCATCCCACTTCTGGCGCAATCAGTCATGGCAATCGTGCTCAGGGAGCCAGACAACGCCCGTGCTCGGCCGTCTTCGCTCCTGAAGAACACACATGACTATCGGCGCGTCTTCACAGGCGACTACCCCATCACCGCGTACCTATCTTGCGCACGGATCATGCGTCGTGTCGACGCCTTCTTGAGGAAGGCCGACGGGCAGGTGCGACAGGACGACAAGACCAATCTTCGCTATCATCTTGCCATGTGGGCCGGGTGCTGGCTGGCGCAGAAAGGGAATCCCACGCCGCAGGAGATCGCGGGTCTGCTGCCCGACAGCCTCACCGATGCTGTGCTGCGCCAGCTCTTCGATTCGCTGCAGCTCGAGCTTACCAACGCTGTCCTGAACGACGAGTATGCCATGGACAGGGCCAGAGCTGCCAAGTCTAGAGAGTTCCGCGACCGCATCTTGGCTCTTACCCAGACGGTACTCTCAGTATCTGGGGAACCATCATCAGACTCTGAGACGACGTAGGCGAGGCTTGGTCGCGCGACGTCGCTCGCGAGCCCTGCTGGGTGTGTCGAGGCCTCATGATACCGCAGCAGGAGTCGCTTTGCCGGATGGGGGCGTCAATGGGCATCGAAAACTGACCCACCCTGGATTGGTGAAATCGGTTCAGCGTGGCCTCTGGGTCCCTCGTATTGATCCTCCAGCTTCCGTTTCCACTGGGTCAAGTCTCCACGCCGATTTCGCCTCTAGCTGGGTCATGCCGGCACGCCGACTAACAGGCTGACCGCGCCGCCGTTCGAGAAGTCCTTCACGAGGAGACCATGGTGAAACTGCGGGCCCGGAAACGAGACTTGGAATTCCGCGAATCGCTTCCAGCGTTTGACCGGCGGTTAGGCGACGCCGATCCTCTGCGCTATCTTACCCCGTCTCTCCGAGCTATGTCGCGCGCAGCGGCGGAGCAGTGGGGCTACCACGTACGCGAGGCTCTCAACACAGCTCGCTTTGCCTTGTTCATGGCCCACTCCAACCAACACCCCGGCGCCCCCGGGAAGGTCAGCCGGCTTTTCCTGAAGGCATGTTGGTTTGATCTGGCGGTGCTTTCCCTCCAGGGATCCTGGGATAAGCTGGCGCAGTTGCTTCGCTGCAGCCTCGGAGTGACCCACTGGCCGAGTAAGAATAAGAAGAAGCCTGAGGCAACGGAGCGTACCACGAGCATGTCGAAAATGTTGAGTTACATGAGGGAAAAGGCAAAAGAGGCAGGGAGACACCTATCACCCGTCGACCAGATGCTGGAGGATTTCTGGTCATCATGCGCAAGGACGGAACTCGACGACAGGGCAAACGCCCTCAAGCACCGCCAGACCGTATCATGGAAGGGATTCGCCGTCGTTCCAGTGATAGAGATAACGCATGGCGCGCAGCCCTTGAAGCCTGAAGGTGCGAGACCGAACCGCCAAGAGGTCTGCTGGCAGTTACACGCCCCGGTCACCGAGACCCTACCGGACGGCCGCAAAGCCACGGCGCGGATGCACTACGGGCACAAGGTGCAGTTCGACCTGGACGTAGCTGTGAGGCAAGTGGCCAGCGTCTACAGAGCGTTCGTTCCCGTCGCCGAGGCTGTTGCCAGGGAATACCTCGGGCGCGCCAGCAGTGACCAGGGCCCACTGGGTCCGTAGCGCCGCGAGTGGTTAAGCGCTGGGATCGGCGGCATAGCGTCGGGGAGCGCAGGAGGAGAGCTCCTTCTCGGCGAACAGGATGGCCGCTCCGGACTGGACGCGAAGCGAGCACGTGGCGGACACTCCCGTCTCACTCGTTTCGGCCAGACGGGCGAGCGGTTCAGTCGGAACGCACAGCAGGGGGAGGCCGAGGATGCTCATCGCCTGTCCAGGGTGTAGCCACCTGATAGACGAGCAGGTGACCGACTGCCCCAGATGTGGTCGTGGCGTGACCGCCGAGGATCGGCACAGAGCACACGCCGCGCTGCAGTCCTCCGCGGCCGCACGACGGTTCTGGGCACGCTGCGGCATTGGCTTCCTAGTGGTTGCTTTGGCCTGGGGGGCTGTCTCTGCCCTTTCCTTGTTGGCACGCAGGAGCGATAGCGGTCGCCAACGGGTCGCGGCAGGCAAAGCGCAGTCACCGGAGCCCCCATCGCCGAAGGCAGACGACGTGCGCCTGGAGATCGTGGAGTTACTCGCTACCGATACCGGTGTCTCCATCAAGGTCGCGGCCGACAACGTCGGCGACGCCGGGGCTCGTGTTGCACTGTGGCCCTACGTGGTTCTCCCGGGTGGGAAGAAGATCAGTCGTTCCCTTCTGGAGGGACCGGTCTTCCTCGACGTGGAGCCGGGCAAGAGGAGCTTCGTCTTGGCCCCGGTCCAGCTGGAGGGCGAGCAACTACCTGATGTGAGAGGCTGGGTGCGAGGAACTGATGCTGGGGACTATGGCGTCGAGGACCCGAGCGTCGAGCCCCTTGGGGGGCCTCCGTTGACTCCGCAGCTGCCGGGCCGCACCAAGCGTACCGGCATCTCGAAAGGGCACGGCAGGGAGGCTAAGGAAGTCGACGCGTTCGTCATCACTCCCGGTAGAGGCCTGGGCCCGATCCGCTTTGGGATGATAGCGGAGGAGGCAATAGCGGCCGGCAGTCGGGCCTGGGGGGAGGACGCTGAGGTGAGCGACCCGCCTCTCGTTACTGTATCCTGGCCCAGGACGAAGGTGATGGCTTACGCTGTGGCCAAGCCCGGGGGTGCCCCTCGGGTATACGAAGTGCGCACGTGGAACCCGCACTTTCGGCTCAAACAGCACGTCTCGGTGGGCAGTTCCTACACGACGGCGAGGAAGTCCCTTGGGAAGCCAAACTACTACGACAAGGTGCCAGGTACAGGGGCACGAGCAGGATGGCGATCGGGTATGTGGCTAGATCACGATGTGGCTGGCAAGATCATTCTGATCGGCGTGGACTCGAAGGAGACGAAGTAGTCCGCGCAACGTGGTATGACCCCGGGGCCACGTCGGGGGGCCATGCCCACAGCCCTCACCGACTCAGCCCAGCCTGCACCGCCGTAGCCTCCTCTTTGGGCACCGAGATCCAGAACGCCAGCAGCGGTTCCACGCTGCTATCGCCGCCGACCCGCAGGTCTATGCTTCTTCGGGTTAGGTCGTGGAAGCCATCCATGCCTACCTCCCCCATCGCACCAAGACCGAGAGCCGGCACCTGTTCGTGAGCGCCTGGAAGGGCCATCCCATCCATGGCCGCTGCATCAACCGGATGCTGAAGATCGTGATCCGCAAGGCGGGCCTGGAAGGCCAGGGGATCACGCCCCACAAGCTCCGCCACACCTTCGCCACGCACCTCATCCGCAACGGGGTTGACGTGCGCACCGTCCAGGAGCTGCTCGGCCACTCGGAACTGGAGACCACGGCGAAGTACTTGCATTCGGACACCCGGACGAAGCAGTCAGCCGTGGAGAAGCTAAACGGGTTGCTGGGTGACTCCGACCAGAAGCCCGACCTGTGTGAGCCCAGAACACTGGATGAGCTCGGTCGGGAGAGGGACCATGTCGGTGAGACTCAGAGCGATGACGGGATTCCTCTCACGCAGCTATTCGGCGGCAAGAGCCCTGGAGACGCGCTGAGGGCCCGGGATCACCGGGCCCTCAGCGCCTGATTCAGCTGTTGGTGGTCTGACTCATAGATTCCACACTTGAGCTCCAATGCTACGAAGGATTCGTCAAACTTCCTCGACCGACCTGATCCCCGTAGGCCTGTATCGGCACTTATCACATGGCGCGGGTCCCACTCTGGCCATTCGCCACCTAGCGCTCAGGAAGGGATGGCGCTTCGTCGAAGGGAAATCCTGGTTTCGATCATGCTTCACCGCGGCAGTTGGCACCATTGAGATGGGGGCAGGTCATGAAGCTGCAGCGTCTCCCTGAG
>Ga0315277_10005196_pt1 | contig 17211 bp, 17 predicted proteins | sample YL17G05_15_MG_FD_203695 | JGI IMG/M metagenome (GOLD analysis project Ga0315277, IMG submission 203695) | Sediment microbial communities from Yellowstone Lake, YNP, Wyoming, USA - YL17G05_15 | ecosystem: Environmental > Aquatic > Freshwater > Lake > Sediment | place: USA: Wyoming | collected... | reverse complement strand
TAACCGTATATCGGATCCTTGATGAATCCCCAATACGCCTGGCCCGATGTTTTTCCAGACAAATGGACCTCAGCTCGGTGTAGCGCGTTGTCTATGTTCTTGTGCCCTAATGAACTAGCAGCTTGTCTAAGTGAAATTGGACCTTCATAGTTCATTCAGAAGCGGACGCCATGAGATCTAAGGAAATCATTGAGCGGGCCTGCAAGAACGCCAGTGAAACCACATCTGCTATTGAAGCTAAGCGGACACGCAAAGGGAACATACCCGAGAATACTCAGACTAGCCCTGAGCAAAGTCTTGACCCTTAAACACGACGAGCACTCTGAACTAACCCATAGGTTCTAACCGTATGTCTTAGGAGGCATTGTCGATTGTCCCACCAGAATCGGAGCGTCCAGTTTCTTGGATGAGAGTAGTGGGGTGTAGGCAATTTTGTGCCCACAACATGTTACTTTGGGATGGGTGGGGGTGTCCCCTATTTTCAGGGGACAACATGTTACTCACCCTCAAACGCACCACAAAACTGGTGCTAGCTTGGACATGTGGGCCATTTGGCCCTCAATCACATTTCCGGAAAATCTCGGGAAGTGGGGTCTCTTCATTTCGGCACCATAGTCTTTTGGTATTTCGCGAACGGAACATGCCTTCGATGAGCTAAATCAGTTTGTAAACCCCGACTCACAAAGAGAAACACTGGCAAATACAACCAGACGACTGCTTATCACTGGAATCCCGAGTTGAAGTTACAGCCGAAGCAGCCAGAATAGAATACTGGCAAAATGCCTTTTCTTCATGGTAGCGTGGGCAAAACTTGCCTCCACACTTCCCGATGCACCGTCTGTGGATCTTGCTCGCCATCTATGACTGCCCAACGGTATCTTTTGGCTAGGCGCAGGTAGACTCTGCGGACTCTGTTCAAATATGCCAAGTTTTCTTCGTGAACATCTCGAAAGCGGATCTTTCGCTTGAAGGAGGCTTTGGGAGAAACATCTAGGAGAATCACGAGATCGGGCTCGGGAAGACCGGTCTCTAACGACTGAAGCCAGTTCAACGGGAGCCCGTGTGCAGCTCCATACGCGACGTTCGAAGGAGCGTAGCGATTTACGATCAAGACTCGCCCACGGTCAATCTCACGAGCTATGGACGAAGCCCTCTCCCATTTGTTTGCTGCGTAAAGCAAATGCGCCGTGCGAAAATCGAATCGTCGCTTGCCCGTCAGGTAGTTTCTTAGCTGGCGTCCCAATGACGTTGTATAGTCGGGGAAGCTCCAAATCGAACATGCGTAACCCATTGTGCGGATTTTCCTTGCCAGTAATTGAGTTTGAGTCTTCTTTCCCGATTGATCGATCCCTTCAATTACAATGAGCTTTCCCTGTCTGCGTCGCATGTTCTCTCATGTCCGCTCAAAGATTGGATGGTTTCAGATTAAAGATAAGCGTCTTGGGCGGTCCACTGAGAAATTCAGAGTGAGGTTGGACTAATCCTCGCGAAGTATCAGAAGCAAGGCGAGGGAGACGGAGACGGCGACGATGTATAGAGAAATGTCGGAAAGCGCAGGCAGCGCTGTGACAAACACGTCGCCCAAGAATAGGACTGCGAGTGTGATGACATAGCAGCCACCAAGGACTGAGGCAAGGCGTATTGTTCTGCGAGCCATGTGCTCTACGGATTTCTGGAGCATTACCAAGTAAGCTTGTGATCCTTTCTTGTCTTTCGAATACATCGGGTGGTGCTGGCGAGTCAGTGCAAGTGCTTCGGCGGAGAATAGGATTAGTACGTATGCGAGCAGCAGTCCGGGCAAAGCTTGAAGAATCGTTTTGGATGCGATCTGGATTAGCACTGCTACGCTGAGCATTACTCCTCCGACGAGTATTGCAGCTTTTGACCAGAGCCAATCACCTTTCAGGAGAGCCCAGGCTCCGAATAGAATTCCCCAACCGGATCCGAAGGCTGCGATGACAATCAGGTTTGTCGGAAATGTGGCTGCAAGTCCCAGAAATGTGAACACGATAAGTGCGAATAGAGCGCTGCGAATGATGTTCCAGTGCCAATTGATGTTCTCTATGCTCTTCTCCAAAGCCTCCACCTCCGCAGTGCGTACCTGACATCGATCTCAGGAGAGAATTCGATTACTCTGACCTTCTTGCTGACATCTATCAGTTTGATTCTTCTTTCTGAAGCAAAGATCCTTCTGGCTAGGATCATCGAATTGGTCATATCTTCGGTCTTTGAGCCAGCGACTGGTGTGAAGCACATGACCCCGTAACCCTTGGCAGTAAGGTCCTCGATCAAATCGATTGTTTCGTCGCCCATCAGAGGTGAAATGAAAATGATGACCGACCTGGCTGGAACTACGGAGACGATGACCGATTCAACGGCATATTTCAACGGTACCGACGCTATTCCCGGCGTCACAACAGCCAGACTATTCACCAATCGCAGCAGTTGGCGTTTTCCGAAACCAGGATCTACCCAAGTCCTTACAGCACTGTACACGGACAAACCGACCCTGTTGCCTTGATGTATTAGTTGCGCGCAGAGTGATGCGGCTAAACTCACTTCCAGTTCAGTAACATCAAAGTCGAACAGCCTCGACATCGTTCCTTCTGAGCAATCTACGACGACAAGTACGTCAGTTACCTGTTCGCCCTCGAATTCGTTCGCTATTAAACGACCTGATTTTGCTGATGCCTTCCAGTTTATTCTTCTAAGATCGTCGCCGGGCAGATAGTTTCTAAGTTCGAAGAACTCTGTGCCTGGACCGATCTTCCTTGATGGAATTGATCCTGGCCAAGGTCCAACTCTGCGAGCCCTGAGCTCGATAGGTCCTAACCTTTCTAACTTGGGTAGCACGCTTAGCTCGTCTAGTGTAGCGATTTCTCCACTGTTCTCATGAAAACCAAGCATGTCTTTTATCCGGAACGACATGGGGCCGAGGACGTAGGTTCCTCTTTTCGGGGCTGAAATGCAATACCAAATCTGCGTCTCTTCATAAGGACGCATGGAAATCGTCACTGCTTCGCTTCCAGACTCAACCTTGAGCGATTCTGGGATCTGATCCTTCAACTGCAGTTCATCAATGTTCTCGATCGAATCGTTTTGGATTCGCACGGTGACATCGATGTTCTCACCCCCAAACGAACGCGGCGGGTACATTCGCCTCGTAACCCTCAGCAGTGGAACCCTAACGGGAGGTTTCCGGGACGAAAAGAGGAACAGAATTGCGTTTGGGACAACAAAGGCAGTGAGCGAGGGCTCTCGGAATATGAGAGCCAAACCGATGAAAACATAGGCTAGGATTAGGTAGGCCAAACCCTTGCTCGTTAAAGCCATCAGTCTACCCTAGGGACCGGCACTTTGTGTAAGGTTTCTTCGATTATCAGCTTTGAGTCGAAACCACGAACCCAAGACGAAGCTTTCGGAATTATCCTGTGGGCAAGTGCTTCAACAGCCACTTCCTTGATATCATCTGGGATCACGTAGTCTCTTGAGTTGAAAGCGGCGTTTGCCCGGGCAAGCTTGAGCAGGGCAAGCGAACCGCGCGGGCTTGCGCCCACTTCCACCTGACCGTGGACTCTCGTCTCGCGTACGATGTCCGCAATGTAGGAGAGCAGGTCATCGTCTCCATGGACGCCTTCAACCGCGTTTTGCATTTCGATCACCGTTGCAGTATCAGCAATTCTGTTAATGCTGAATTCATCGCGTCGACGCTGCATACGGTTTCTGAGTATGGTCACTTCATCATCCTTGGTTGGATAGCCGACCCTTAACTTTATGATGAATCGGTCAAGTTGCGCTTCGGGGAGTTGGTATACTCCTTCGAATTCGATCGGGTTCTGCGTGGCCAAGACAATGAAAGGGTTATCCAATTCATGTGTTCTCCCATCCAGTGTTGCTTGCCGTTCCTGCATTGCCTCTAGAAGTGCTGCTTGAGTCTTCGGAGGACTGCGGTTGATCTCGTCGGCGAGGAGAATGTTCGTGAAAACTGGGCCTTTTCGAAGTTCGAAATCCCCTGTCTTCTGGTTGTAAATGTAAGTGCCTGTAATATCTGCAGGCAGCAAGTCGGGAGTAAATTGAACTCGCGAGAACGTGCATCCCATAGTGGCAGCTAGAGATTTCGCTATCATCGTTTTTGCCAATCCGGGATAATCCTCTAAAAGTATGTGTGAGTTGGCAAGCACGGCAAGCAATATCTTGCGCAGAACATCGCTCTTGCCGATAATCGCCCTGGACAACTCGTTGTGGACTTTTCCGCAGATCTCAGAAACGGTTTCTATCTTCAGGTCAACCATTCCTCTATCTTTGTGAGCACTTTTCCAACCTCATGTGAACCCGCGTCCTTAAGAACGGTCGAACGGCCAGCAAGTATCTCTGAAATCTGATCATCTCCAATTGTTGCCACAAACGATTTGGGGTCATCTTGAGCAAGTTGGTGTAAATTGGTGACGGACTGGTTTGCCCGGATGGCAAAGGCGCTAAGGACGATTGATTTCAGTCTTTCATCGAGAATTTTGATGGATTCGGGTTGATGTTGTACGAGAGCACGTTCTATGACCTTTTCGAGACGCCCCAGTTCACTCTCGCTGGTCTCTGGCACTACAGTCTGTGTTCGTTGCTCCTTTGCGAGGAGCTTGACCACAGTGTCGAGAATCAGGGTCGTGAAGAATACGAAAGTCATACCGAGCGCCAGCCAGTTTATGATGGGAATCTTTGTAAGGAAATAATCTAGGATTGCAACAACAGCTGCGTAGAAGACTGCAAGCCCAAGAATTTCTCTGGAGTGCGCCTTCAAGCCTTTACGCCAACGCTCAAGAGAACCTGTTCAAGCGAACTTAGATAATTCACAGCCAATTCCTTCTTCTCGTCCCCAATGCGATGATTACTGTACCTTGCCTCTTCAAATAAGAAAGTCAACCCAAGCACCGAGTCGGTTCCAAGCTCAAGCTTCTTAGAAACACTCTCCGCAAACTCGCGAGGCGTCTCTGTTGGTCGAATAGAGTGGCCGCTATCAGAGAGGACTCTGCACATCTGTTTGTAGCAATCCAGAATCGTTTCGTAGTATTTCTCGCTCGCCTTTAGTTTTGCACGTGCTTGTTGCACCGCTTGCAGCATTTCCTTTCGCATATCACCCTCGCCCACTTCAATTGGGAATGCGCGTGCGCTTGTGTAGGCTTTGTAGAAAGAGACGAAAAGGAGACAAAACGAAACCACGACAATGCAGACGAAAACCAGAATCGTGTAGTAGAACAAGAAAAGTGTACTTGAGGACGGTGCGGGTGTTCCTGTTGTGTTGGATGCTAGAGGAGATAGTCCGAACTTTGATACAAAATATCCAGCCGTCTGTTGTAGCGCGCCGGCGATATTCGCGGCAATTTCCGGGCGTGCGATGAGACTTACCAACACGACGACTATAGCCCAAGCGATTACTATTCCGAGCAGTCCCCTGTGTCCGCCTTCTCCCTTGGGACGGCTCAGGAGAAAAGCTCCTAGGATCTCCGTGATGGTCTTACTATACGCGAGAACCATAATCAAATACCACGACAGGAGGGCAGGCACGATTACCGGGGCCAGTATTCCCATGACGGGAGAGCTAGCGGTGTTGCGGACGGCGGATCCCGTCAAGACGAGGATAATCGCAGTCAGTCCGGCTAACGCGATAGTGTGCTTCTGCAGCATCTCGCATCCAATCGCACTATTAGTTTGTGGGTTGGTGGCTGATTAACTGAGCTCCCAGTGAACGGCAATTTGCGCAAATGATTGTGGGCTGGCGAGGTTCAAAATGACCGTGAGACCAAGAACTCAGCTACTGTACTTAGGTTGTTTCTGGGATCAGAAGCGGGTAGCTTGTTGAGAGCTTCCTTGGACTTCTTCAAATATGCATCTGCTTGGCTCTTCGCATATGTGATGGATGCATACTTTTCGTAGAGTGCGATGACCTTTCGAATTTCTACTTTTGTGATGCTCTTCTTTCCAAGCAACCTTGTAAACACTCTCTTGTCTGCTGGTTTTGCCGCGGTCAAGAGGTGTGCGGCTATCACCGTCTTCTTTCCTTCCCGTATGTCTCCTCCGATTTCTTTGCCATACTCTTTGACATCGCCTTCGACATTTAGGATGTCATCTATTATCTGGAATGAGATGCCTACTCTCTCTCCGAATTCGCCTAAAGCCCGCAGTTGTTCTTCTGTTGCGCCGCCAGAAATCGCACCGGCTTCTACGGCGAGTCTGGTCAATGCTCCCGTTTTGTATTTGAGAAGTTGAATCACTTCATCTTCGGTGAATTGTTTCCTTTTCCACAGGCTGAATTCGAGCGCTTGCCCCCAAGTGATGTCATAAGCTCGCTTCGCGATCTGTGAGACCAGTCGATGACATCGCTCTTGTGAAACATTGCTCGAGTTTGCGATCTCGAAGACTTTGATGAGCATTGCGTCCCCCACGTTGATTGCTGTGGGGACGCCGTACATTCTGTGAATGGTCGGTTTTCCTCGGCGGAGTTCGCTTTCATCTTCGATGTCGTCATGAACGAGGGTCATGTTATGAAGAAGCTCAACAGACGCAGCGGCTGCAACAGCTTCCTCCTTCCGGCCTCCTACACACTCGCAGGCAAGAAAGGTGAACGCTGGCCTGAACCGTTTCCCTCCGCGATCAAGAAGCTCCCATACCGCGGAATAGAATTCCCTGGGTTCCCCGGTTCGAGGTAGATGTCGTTCTAACTCTGATTCGACCTCTCCCTTATACTGTTCCAGGATTTTCAATGCAGAATTCATGGGATAGCTGAATGTCAGTTGAGGTTCTTCAAGTCTGCTCAAACGTTCAGGTGAACATGTTTGGGATAATCGTGATATGTTATTTCAGGCATCCTCCAAATCAGATTTGGAGTGGCCGTAACCTTTCTCACTCGTGGAAGTGGTTGTGAATTGTTATATATGCCATATGGCATATCGGCCACCGTAAAATTAGGCTCACCTAACCAAATCCCGGAATCAAGCAAAACATGCCCATAGCCAGCTTCGTCATAACTTTCAGAGAAGCTCTTGAGGCAGCTCTAGTCGTCGGCATCGTCGCTGCATATCTCAAGAAAGTTGGGCGTCCTGAAGCTAGCCGTTATCTGATCGTTGGTGCAGCCAGTGCAGCGGGCGCAAGCGTCGTCTTCGCGTGGATTCTTCAAGAAGTCTACGGCGGCTTAGTCGGAGCATACGAAAGCCTCTTCGAAGGCCTAACGGCCCTAGCGGCTGCAGGGTTCTTGACCTACATGATATTCTGGATGACGAGGAACGCCAGAAAGTACAAGGGGGATCTCGAGCGGAAGTTGGACCTAGCTCTAACAAGCGGACAACTCGCTGCCGTCGCAGCCATCGCCTTCATAGCGGTCTTCAGAGAGGGAATCGAAACAGTACTGTTCCTGACAGCGATCTTCTTCATCGACCCGTCCGGAACTTCAGTTGGAATCCTGCTTGGATTGGCGGCCGTGACCATTCTAGCTATTGCAATAATGAAAAGCTCCTATAGACTTGACCTTCATGCATTCTTCAAATACACGAGCATGATCCTTCTCGTGTTCGCCGCTGGTCTCGTGGGCTTCGCCTCACATGAACTAGCAGAAACCGCCGAAACTTTGGGTTTCAGCATTGGCTTCATGGGACAACAAGCCTTCAACGTGAATGTGGCGCCGAACAGCATATTCCACGAAGAAGGCTTGCTGGGTTCACTCTTGTCCGCACTGTTTGGATACACGCTCAGTCCAGAATGGATCCGGCTCGCAGTATACTTGGGGTACTGGGTCATACTAGGTGGGTATCTAGTATCAGCCTACCGAGGCTCCTCCACCAGAGTCGTTCCTTCAGCTTAGACCTCCGGAGTAGATTTGTATTTGGAAGTGAGGACACGCCTTATTTCCTCTGAGATCTTGTCTCCGATTCCTGAAACGGACATCAATTCCTCTTTCGAGGCTTGGAATACACGCTCAACTGTATGGAAGTGCCCGAGAAGCTTCTTGGCCCTAGTGTTGTCTATGTTGGGCAGGCTGGAAACGATGAACTCTTGTTGGTCCTCGACCGTTGACGGTTTCTGAACAGTCATGATTCGCGGGGGTCTCCTGTCCTGTATCTGTTCGCGCCGCGCGATGGCGAACATTAGTTGTGCCGTCTCGGACGGTTTCTGAGTCCAGACGATCGGAATCCCGTAGTCGATTAGTATGCTGGCGTAGGCACCCATCATGGCTTCAGGGCGCACTCGACCCGAGCCAGTCAGGCTCTCGCCCTCAACAACAATGATTGGGTTAGAGTATGCATCTTTCAGCTTCCGGGCCTGCTCAAATAGACGCCCATCGATTATTGAGGATGCAAAGTCCTCTACATCCTTTCTTTCAACTACGACTTTTTCCGAGAGAACAAAGTCGCCCACTTGCAATGTCTCGGATTTCACGAGTACCCCAAGCTTCGCAAGCTCACGGGTTACTAAGGCGCCTAGTTCCCTCGAATCCGCTATAACGACTATCTGATCGACCATTTTCTCACTCTTCATATCCGATGAAATGAATCTCTCTATGCGAATCTGACCTGGCGCGTGCTTCTCTTGCGTCTTCATATACTGCTGAATGGCACTCGCCATTTCGCGTTCCCTTCTCTGTGATATCCAGTAGTATGCCTCGTCGCGCGTTCCCTTTGCGATCAAAATTACTGCGTTGCCGGGTCCTTTTCTCCCGGTTCTTCCTTTGCGCTGTATGTAACGGATCGCGCTTGGGACTGTGTCATAGAATATGACTGCATCACACTCCACGATGTCAAGCCCTTCCTCGCCGATCTGTGTTGCGACCAACACGTTGAATGTCCCAGATCTGAAGTCGTCGAGGATCAACGTCTGCTTCTTCTGCGTCAGGCCTTTGTCCTTGTCGCGCGATGCCTGTCCCACCAGTCTGACGGCAGAGACACCCTCCACTTTGTTGAGAAGCTCCACAAGCCTTGCCGCGGTGTTTCGGTAGTTTGTGAAGATCATTACCCGACGGGCGCCACTATTCAGAGCAGCTCGGACGGTCCTGATTAGCTCTGTTACTTTCGGATGATCGACTTCTTTGGCAACGACTTCATTCACGATCGAGGCGACCCTAGTTATTCGAGGATCGTCTAGAATCATCTTCAGCCCTGGTGACGCTCGCTTTTCGCCCTTCTCTTTTAGACCGTCCAAGTGTGCTTTTACAGCCAGAAAGCCTTGTGTTTCGAGAAGCTCGATCGCTCTGATCGCATGAATGGAAGCGTACACGTAAGCTAAGTAGGACTTGACTTCTCGCTTTCCCCGCGATGCATCTTCTAGTATACGCTGTCTAGCCCCGAGTACGTCGCGCAGTCGCACGCGATCCATCGCCGCACTTTCAAGATACCCATGGTCACGTATCGTGCGCAGTTTCTCACGAAGAAAATCCTCCAGATCACCTTTGATGTCGTGGAATATTCGGGGTAGATCGATCATCACCCATCTTACTTCTATGCCACCGACGTAAGGTCTTACATCGTCACTCTGGATTGTCCGCGCTTCCACCCATTCAAGATGAAGGTTCCCGCAGATTTCACGGAGATCCGCTTCACTGGAGCCCGGCGAGGCCGTCAATCCCAATATGAGACCATCGTCTACGGACGCATATCGATCTGCGATGAACACGTACGGATAATCGCCTACACCCCTATGGGCCTCGTCGAAGATCATCAGCGAGATTGTGTTAAGAGAAATCTTTCCGGTTAAAAGATCGTTCAGGAAGACTTGGGGCGTCGAAAAGATCATGCGCTTGCCCCAAAGTTCTGCTCGCTGCTCGGGACCAATCTCGCCTGTCAGCCAGACGATTGAATTCTGATCGATGTTGAGGAGTTTCTGGAAGCTTCGGAAGTGTTGGAGGACGAGGGGTTTGGTTGGGGCGAGCATAATTACGCTCTTGTCGGGCATCTTCCTGAGGCGCTCAGCAGCTACATAGGCGGCTATCACGGATTTTCCAAGACCGGTGGGTAAACAGACGAGCGTGTTGGAACGCTGAGCATTACGGGCGATCATCTCTTGGTACGAGCGACGCTCAAATGAAGCCGACCTAAGGAATGGATTCGAACCAAGGTCAGCCTGCATTGATGGAACGCCCGGTACTGTTATGCCTACTATGAAAACGAATAGCGCCGGTATAAGTCACAGGGTCTAATCAAGGATCGGAGCCTTTCGTCGGGCGAAGGCTCGGTAGGCACTACAGCTTGAGATGAATAAGGAAGGAACTTGCAGCGAGAAAGAGTACGTGGGAACACCAGAGCCTCGTAAGCCCTAGGCCTGTTTGGTTGCGCAGGTTCCGCAGAACTTTGCTCCGGCGGGGATCTTTGCGCCGCAACTGATGCAGAACTTGGATTCAGGCATAGCTGCTGCAGGTGGAGTGGGTGGAGGAGTGGGCGCTGCGGTTCCACAGTTCGGGCAGAACTTCTGGTGGGGTTGAAGCGGCGTTCCGCACGATGGACAAACCAACGCCTCTGTCACGATGGGCGCAGCAACACGCAGCTCTGGCGGGGCGCCGTCATTATAGAGAAGAGCTAGCGATCTGAAGATGAAAACGCTCAAGATTGGTGAAACTACCAGCGATATGATCCACCCTACGTATGGGATCGCTCCGGCTAAGGCGCCTATTACAATGGCGATTATGACAACCACGACTGCCCAACCAATGTACTTGCCCCATCCAATGCCTCGAATGATAGTGAATACTTCCCCGAAGGCGAAAGCCTTCCCAAATTTCCCGGTCTTTATCATGTGAGCCATGCCGACTCCCAGTATCAGCAGGAAGAAGAATGCGAGAACGATTCCGACCAACACCAGCACTAGCTGTGTGAACATTATCGCGTGTGTGAACATTATCGCTCCGGGAGTAACCATCTGACCCTGCATGATCATGCCCGCTATGAACGAGCCGATACCAAGTGTGATCAGAATGGTGGGAATGAGCATATAGATCAAAGAAGCGAAGAAGACCTTAGCTCCGTCTACGAACATCTCTCCATATCTTTCAAGTTTCGGAGGCGTGTCCGATGCGGGAGATTCTCTCAGAACCCTGGCTGCATATCCGATGACAATCCAGTTGACTATCGGTATTATGTCCAACACAATTAGGATTATCAGTCTCCCGAATTCGCTGAACATTTTCTTGGCATAATCGAAACTGTTGCTCAAGTTCCCGCTAAGGTTCAACCTGTAACTCTCCGAACGAGAAGATACTCTCAGTGAATATAAAATGGCACTAATGTGTAACTATGATGGTAGCACTGGGTTTGCATAGTTCCGAACGCTGCTGACGTATGGAACGGCAAAGCCTAGGCCGGTTGCTTAGGACTGTTGGGCTCCGCAGGTTCCGCAGAATTTTGCATTTGGCTGAATCGGTGCCCCACAGCTCACACAATATCTGTTGCCGGATACGCCCGCTTGGGCTTGGATGGGAGCCTTCTTGAAGAAGACTAAGAAGTCTGGTGTAAGCTCAGGGCGCTCATCGGTCAGGTACAAGAGGTACGCGGACACATGGGTTGAGGCGGCTAGGTATCGCCTCGTCGAACGATAGAGTCTTGCTCCTCGACGGCCGAATATCAGAATATGCCAGAATTGAAGGAATTCGAGTATAGATACGTAAATGCCCCATAGATAGAATAAGAAGCCGATAATGATTCCGTAGATCCAGCGCACAATCAATTCTAATCTTGAGGCTTTTTCTACGAATGGCGCCATTTCGAAAGCATCAGATGCCGTCATCACAATTCACTCAAAATCCATTCGAGCGTGAAGTTCTGTCAGCTTTAACCCTTCAACCATATAAGCCCTAGTGGGGCTGAAAATGGGAATTCAGGTGCCTTAATGGAACCCTACATGAGTGTCTTGTAGCCCTATTCTGGGCTTTTTGCGCGAAGTCTTCGCAGTTTTTCGATAGCACCTAGCCAGCTCGACAGGGCGTTTCCATATGCCATGAGCTTCTCGGGATCATTCTCATTCTTCAATGCCAAGTTGATTTCTTGAATCTTGGCAAGGAGGGTTTGCTCAGAGCTTTCAAGAACTTGGTCGGTCCTCAGACGTATTTCATCTTCCGCTGTTTGAATTATCACGACTTGTTTGTTGCATTTAGCGCAAAACGTTTCTTTGCCCTTTCTGAAGAGAGGGGTTCCACATTCGGGGCATGTCTCGGAGAGCATAGTTGCCCCTGATTTCAGAAGTTCAGCCATCTTCTTGACTTCGATCGCCACAATCCTCAACCATGGATGATAATGAAAGACCCCTTTTACACTTGTTGGCAAGAGGCCGAATCCCCCTACGGCGTCAAGAAAGAGTTTAGATATTGCACATGACGCAGTCTGGATGAAAGGTCTACTCTCATGCGGAGAGGTCTGGCATGTCAACCAAAGCTAAACGCAAAGAGGAATATGAAGGCAGAATTAAGCAGGCTTTGGTCATCCTCAACGAGGTATCCAACGATAACACCACGCCTCGGAATATTCGGCGTGCAGCCAAAAGCGCGTTGGATACGCTTCAGGTAGTTGACCTTAGCCTAGGCGTTAGGGCCGCCAACGCAATCTCCATTCTTGATGATATTAGTCAAGACCCGAACATGCCTGCTTACACGCGCACTAAAATTTGGAACATTGTCAGCCTGATTGAAGCAATAAAAGACTAGGGTATGGGGGACCCCCTGTAGTTCGTCTGCGGCTTGTTTATCTCAACCGTAACTGAAACCGTTTCAAGGGTTGAAGCCGTATTGGACGCTGCGGTTCAGACCATCAATATTACGAAGCGATTTGGCGAACTAACCGCAGTCGACCGGATCAATCTGACGATCGATGCTGAGGAAATCTTCGGTCTCCTCGGTCCGAACGGCGCGGGGAAGACCACTCTCATTCGTATGCTTACAACCGTCCTTCAACCAACGGAAGGCACCGCGAAGGTCGCAGGCTCAGACATCCGCCGCAGTCCGAACAAAGTCCGTCAGAAGATCGGCGTCGTTTCCCAGGCCATGACTCTGGATGTTGAACTCAGCGCCTGAGAGAACATGGAGCTCTACGCGAAATATTACGACGTCCGCAACCCATTACGCCGCGAGCGGATAACCGAACTTCTCGAAGTAGTAGGACTGCTGGACAGAGCCGATTTTGCCGTCGGTAGCTACTCGGGCGGCATGAAGAGGCGCCTTGAACTTGTGAGATCGCTTGTGCACCGACCCAGAGTCCTGTTTCTGGACGAACCTACGACTGGCCTTGATCCACAGGCTCGTATCGCGGTCTGGGACTATCTTAGGAAGATCCATAAGGAGGAGAAAATCACCATCGCCATCACGATGCATTACTTGGACGAGGCTGAAGCTCTCTGCGATAGAGTAGCTATCGTGGACTACGGCAAACTCATGGCGCTGGGCACTCCGGCTGAATTGAAGAGGAAAGTTATGGGGGGAGACGTGGTTGAAGCCGAGTTCACTTCGTTACCAGATGAGGCATTTGGAGCTCTCAAGGATTCAGACTTCACGATCCAAATCAAGAGACTCGATAGCTCGCTAACACTCCTAGTCAAGCACGGTGCGGAGGCAGTTCCGAAAATAGTGGAACTTGTAAACGCGAAGGGTGGAAAGATCAGTTCGATAACCCTTCGGGAACCGACTTTGGACGACGTGTTCCTTCACTTTACGGGACGGAGCATAAGAGAAGACACCGGTGTCACGCGCAAGAGATTCGTCAGTTCATGGGAGGGAATGCGCCGATGAAAGGCGCGCTCTGGGTTTGTGAAAGGGACATTCGCAAGTTCATCAAGCAACCTTTCGTGATGGTATCCGCGCTCGTAGGACCTTTCCTGATGCTAATACTACTCGGATCTGCCTTCGGGGGCTCGATAACTCACGTGCCTATTGCAGTCGTACGTGAAAGCCAGGGCCAATTCTCGTCAACCTATCTAGACATTGTTAGAGATCAACAGAACTGCGCCTTTGGTGGCGTAAACTGTGGGGACGCTTTTCGTTTGACTGATGTCCCCAGTCTAGATCAAGCAGAACAGATGCTACGGCAAGGTCAGGTGAAAGCAGCCATCTACATCCCCAGCGGACTCGATGCCGGTCTGAGTAATTCGAACAGTGTTGCATTCACAGTTTACTTGGACAACACGGACCCGTTGAGCGCCGCGGCTGTCTCTGCGGGACTAACGCGTGCGGCCCAACAACTTTCGGCCCAGATCCGAGTCATCTCGGCTCATGATCCGACTGTTGCTCTGGATACAGCGGACTTCTATCGTAATGTACTTTACATAGAGTTCATGGCACCCGGGTCTCTCGTTCAAGCGATATTCATCGCTTCAATTATCGGAGGCGGTATCTCAATCCTATTCGACAAGCAAAGGGGAATACTAGAGGGGTACTTGGTAACTCCGCTCAAGCAGTACGAGATTGTGATCGGGGTACTTCTTGCAGGCGTCATAAAGGCGATGTTTTCAGCGCTAACGATACTCTTCTTGGCAATAGTTGTCGCTGGAGTCCGCCCCATGGCCGATGCCACAAGCTTTGTGCTTTTACTCTTCACTGTTTTCCTTACAGCTCTCGGTCTGATATCAATGATGACTGCTTTTGCGGTCAGAGTCCCGGCACCCGAAGTTTATCAGTTCACTGCGTTCCCAATCAATCTTGTTCTATATTTCACGAGTGGAGCGATTTACCCGATCGACGGTTTTCCAGACTGGATGCGGCAGATGTCTGCCATCAATCCAGAGGCCTACGCTGTGCACGCCCTTCGGCTTCTCATGTACAAGGGGGCGAACTTCGGGGCAATCGCTATAGACTTCGCATTTCTAGCAGCCTTCACTGCAATTATGGTCGTCATAGCAACGTTAGCCTTCAAGCGAGCCCTGTAAAGCCCCGAACAGATGAGATGAGCGGATAGGATGACGCAAGCGCCGATGTTCGAACCGCAACCTTAAATCTCGTCTTCCGAAAAGCATCGAATGAACGGATTGTGAATGAGTTGAGGATACGAAACTCAGCGATATTGATTCTCGTAGTGTTGCTCGCGGTTGTAATATCTGCACATTATGTACTGCCTCCCGTTAGGGCGATAGGGGTTGCGAATATTGTTGTTACCAGTGTGTATTGGGGATCGAACCCAATGGATCCATCGACGGCCCACCCCGGCGACGTCAACTCTCAAATTTCAGTTGTCCTATCGAATGTGGGAGACGATGTTGCACGCGGCGTTAATGCGACACTCATTCTAGGTTCGCCGCTCACCTACGATTATTACCTCAACGGAGTTCAATATTCAGCATCATCTGTCTCGAAAATCGCTGGAGATATCGACGCAGGAAACAGCTTCACGATTGGCTACACTGTAAGTGTCGATTCGAATGCCAAGGAAGGAATCTATCGCTACCAACTACAATTAGCCTACAAATCTGCGAGGGAACTTCAGCAAGTTAGCAGTAATCTAATGATAGATGTTCCTCTCTGGAAAGGGGAATTGCACGTTCAAGGCGTGGTCACTCTCCCAACCAAGATCTATCCAGACAGTAAGCAGGTCATGTTGAAAGTTGTTATCGTGAACTCTGGTAGAGGCGCCGCCAAAGACCTTCAACTTCGATTGGCATTAGAACCTCCATTCACGGCGTCTTCAAGCAGTTCTGATAAGATCTATTTGGGAAACATTCCCGCAGGTCAAGTAAGCGAGGCAGACTTCATCATCGATGTAGCAAGTGATGCAAAGTTTGGCCAGTATTCCGTGATCATAGGCGAGCAGGTTGGAGACAAGATAATTCCAATTGGCGAGCTGTCGCTGTACATTAACGAAAAGGTGAAATTCAATATTGTTAGCGTTACACCGGACACGGTGTCCTCCGGTGACTCAGGCCGTGTGCTTAAGGTTGAATTGAAGAACGAAGGATCTGTAAAGGCCGATTCTGTGAGAGTGCAACTCCGCGTAGGTAACTTCTTCACGGGGACATTGACCGACTTCCTGGGCACTGTGCTGGCAGGAGAGACGAAAGTCGCTTTCTTCACAGTCGATATCGACGGCAAGGCCCAACCTAGGCAGTACAATTTCGACTTCAGGATCGATTGGACGCAGGAAGACAACGCTCTAGATGACACGTCGAATTTAGTGTTGTTCGTTGTGCCCCCAGGCGCGCCTGTGACTTTGATCGCAATTGGTGTGATCGTGATAATTGGAGCTGGTGGATACTTTTTCATTAGAAGACGGAGAATGAAAGCAGCCCAAGCCACTCCCAAATAGGATTTCGCGGACTGGTCTATGTGGTTTGGAGCAGGGAGAGGTTTGGCTCGACGTTGGGCCATTATCCTCCTCATGTTAGTCTTGGCAGTGAGCCTTTCCGTCCCAGCATACGCGCACACAACCCTCGGGAACCTGAATGGTAGCGCTCCTTACTTCAGATCCAACGACCATGAGCTAAACCCAACCAACACATTCGGCGGGCACACCCCGGGACCATTGGGCTACGTATGGCCTGGTAGTGGCCTGAACATGTACTCTGGACTGGCTTCGAATCCGCCCGGATACCAATCGCCCTTCACGGACTTTGAGGAACCAACTCAAGTGGTGGGCAACGTGTACGCTCCCGAGGGCGCCATCCTGACATCAACGATCGACCACGAAAATGTTGGCGATCTAATCTTCGCGATAAACTTCTCACAGCCCCGGACTTTCAGTACGATAAGCAATCCAAATCCCAACTTCAACTACACAACAATTGCCATTTACATTCCCGCGCCCGTCTTCGACAAGACGGGCGCGCTGCTTCAAGATGGGTTTGAGCCTGCTGGGGGAATTGACTGGGACGGAGGAGAGAACACGAACATAGTTACGACGATCACGGATAACTATGGCAGCATTTTCATAACGAGGGCCGACCGAAACGACCCTTTTGAACCGGGCTCGTGGATCCTATTCATTACAGCTCCGAATAACATAACCTTCACAGCTGCTCGCAATTGGTCAGAGTGGTATTACATTCGCATTAATCAAATGAAAGCTCCTCATGTCGCGGGACGATACTTCTTCAAGATGTTTCTGGACAATCATTACCCAGTCCGCCGTCAAGGAAGCCTGCCTGCACTCATTAACAGCACGATGCCAATGGAGAATTGGCCTGTTCTACTCGTGAAAGGGGAAGTTGATCCAGCTATAATCTGGGGAACCGTCAGATATGGGGACACTGCAAATGGCACCCTCTACGGAA
>Ga0315277_10005194_pt1 | contig 17212 bp, 12 predicted proteins | sample YL17G05_15_MG_FD_203695 | JGI IMG/M metagenome (GOLD analysis project Ga0315277, IMG submission 203695) | Sediment microbial communities from Yellowstone Lake, YNP, Wyoming, USA - YL17G05_15 | ecosystem: Environmental > Aquatic > Freshwater > Lake > Sediment | place: USA: Wyoming | collected... | reverse complement strand
CCGCGACATCCCCTCCACGCCAAAGGCAATATTGTTATGGATCGAATCTGAAAAGAGAAAAGGCTCCTGGAACACGTATCCGATGTGATGCCGAAGCACGAGAAGGGGGATCTTCAGCACATCTGTATTGTCAACGAACACCATGTTAGCGGGAGGATTATATAGCCGAGCCAGGAGCCTTATGAGCGTGGATTTTCCGCTCCCGATCGGACCAACGATGCCCAGGCTTTTTCCGTATGGAATGGTCACGCTCACATCCTGGAGAACAGGCGCGTTCTGCCCGGGATAGGAAAATGTCAGATTGGCGATCCGGATTTCACCATGGATCTTTTCAATCGAACGATCCGTTTCCTCCGTGTCGCGGATATCCGGGGTTTGATCCATGATTTGCATGATCCGCTGCATGGAGGCTGCGCCGCGCTGGTGGAGGCTGATGATCCATCCCAGGGCGATCATGGGCCAGAACAGGCGCATATGGATCATGATCAGGGCTGTGAGCCTGCCCAGGCTAAGTGTGCCCTGGATCACCCTGTGACCGCCCAGCCATAAAAGGACCAGCACCCCGCATCCGCCCAGGAGCCGCATGCCCGGGAAAAAGCCCGAGCTGATCCGCGCAAGGGATAAATTTTTCCTGATGAATTCCCGGTTCAGATCTCCGAACAATTTCAGCTGCGCCTTTTCCTGGACAAAAGCCTTCACCACGCGGATCCCGGCAAGGTTCTCCTGCACCATGGCAGTAATCACGGAAAACTGGTCCTGCACTGATAGAAACCGCTTGTGAATCTCGTTTCCGACCCTGTTCACATAAAACGGGATAATGAGCAGGGGGATGATGGAATACACGGTCATGGAGGGATTAATTCTGAACATCTGGTAAAAAGCCAGGGGAAAGATGAAAATCGTGTTCAGGGAAAAGAGAATTCCCGGTCCCAGCATCATGCGCACTTCCTCCATATCGTTGGTGAAACGCGCCATGAGGTCCCCCACCTTCTGCCTGTCATAATATCCCGGATGAAGGCTCTGGAATTTCAGGAACATATCGTTCCTGAAGTCATACTCGACGTTCCGCGCGCCGCGATGCATGATGAACCGCATAAAGAAGGTGAACACCGCCTGGATCAGGGCCAGCCCCATCAGAATCAGGGCAAATCGCACAAGCCCTTTCATTGTTGGGGAGCTCTCCTTGACATAATCCACAGCCCTGCCCACGTATTTGGGGATCAGCACGCTGAACCAGTTTGCGCCAAACACCATCACAGCGCCTGTCACATAGAAGTACCAGTATCGCCGGAAATATCTCTGGAGAAAGAGGATACTTTTCATTTGGGCATCAATCTAAAATAGGAGAATAATAGATAAAAGTATGAAGACTAAAATCTCTAAGTAAAGCTTTTTTCGTAATAAGGATTGACGATTCACTCAGAATGGGATCATATTTTATATAAAGTTTTAAGGGAATAGATGAATGAAGATAATAACACCTGTAATAGCAAGGGATTCCGAGCTCATTTTCGGCCATGCGCCGCATCCGATCACATGCGGTCATGGGGTGATTATCGGCGGAGGCATGGTTCATCCTGAAATTAAATTCACTCTCCCTCCCATCGAGATCATGGAAGACACCTGGCAAAAGATCAGGGAAATATATACGGAAATGATCACAGATATCTGCAGGAGATGCGTTGATCTTCATTGTTCAACGCTTGTGGTGGAATTCGAACTCCTTCCTCCCATGACCCACAAGCCACAGTGGGGGAGCGAGATAACGGAGCTGATCAGGAATATCCTGGAGGAGTTTCACGAAAAATATGGTCTCAACTCTGCCTTCCGTGTCACGCCGGTGGATATACGGGATAATGAACGTCCCCCGCGGCTCAGATCCGGCGATCTCCTGGAAAAGACCCTGAAGACATTTGATCTCTGCGCTCGCGCAGGCGCAGACCTTTTGTCCATAGAATCCACAGGAGGGAAGGAACTTCACGATCATGCCCTGGTCTGGGGAGATCTTGGCGCGATCATTTTTTCCCTGGGAGTCCTGGCGCCAAGAGACATGGATTTTTTATGGAGCGAAATTGCTGACATCTGCCGCAAAACAAATACCATCCCTGCCGGAGATTCCGCCTGCGGATTTGCCAATACTGCCATGGTAATGGCTGACCGCGGCATGATCCCCAAAACCCTGGCAGCCCTTGTCCGCGTTGCTTCTGTTCCCAGAAGTCTCATGGCTTATATGAAAGGCGCGCAAGGCCCGAGCAAGGATTGCGCGTATGAAGGTCCCTATCTCAAGGTTCTTTCAGGCATTCCCATCTCCATGGAGGGAAAATCCAGCGCGTGCGCGCATTTAAGTCCTGTTGGCAATATTGCCGCGTGCTGCGCAGACCTGTGGAGCAATGAATCGGTTCAGAACGTCCGGCTTTTGAGCGGGCCTGCTCCTGTTGTATCCATGGAACAATTGATCTACGACACGAGGCTCATGAATGTGGGGCTTCAGGAGGGAAGGGAGTCGGCTTTGAAACTCAGGGACTGGCTTGCGCAGAGCGATTCCCCGCTCGATCCCCAGGCGTATGTGCTTCGTCCGGATGTGGTTCTCAAGATCTGCAATCGCCTTGCCCCGGCAACATCGCCACTCGAAATGACGTTCTTTGCAGTGGAGGAAACCCTGGCAATCTTGAGAGATGCGCTGGAACGGAAGAAACTTGCAATTCCGGAAAGAGAAATCCATTGGCTGGATCTTTTGTCCGCGCAGTTGGAAATCCTTCCCAGGGATGAAGATGCCCTGTGGCGCCAGGTTAAGCTTGCTCTTGGGGATATCAAAATCAATCCGGAGGAATACCTCCTTCCCCCTTTCATTCCCCAATCGTAATCGTAATCTTACTCGTAATCATACTCGTTCTCGCCTGTCGCGCCGTATCACGCCAGAGGCGTGAGAAGGCGGATAATCCCAAGGCGACCTTCGGCTACAACCAAAGATAAGAGTTTATCCGCAGATTTCGCAGATAAAAATCTGGCATTTGAAATCAGAACCTAGAAAGTTCTTGCATGATTCTCAGACTTATTTATATAATCCACAGTCAGATGTTGATTGATTTTGATTAAAGGTGTAATCCCATGCAAAAACAAAGGTTAATTTACGCATTATCACAGACAGTTATTGGATTCTTCTTGGTTGTTTGGATGTATTTTCTTGAATATACAAAAGTATCAAAGTCTTTCCCCACCTATGAGTTTTTTAAGAATCTTATCATTGTATCTCTTTTCCTTTGTGTTTTTGGATATATTTACTATCCTAGATATCTCAGAAAGCAAAAAGAAAGAGCTCGGAAAATGGAGATGAAAATGGAGTCGCTCTATGGTCCCCCGGAATTCAAGTGTTTCAAGTGTTCCCATATTATCAAACCGGAAAATCAAAAATGTTCCAATTGCGGTTGGACATGGAATTTCTAATATTATAGAGTTTTGGGGTCAGACGCTATAGTTTGTGTAGTTTGCTAAGAGGAATTATTTCAAAAGTCATTTTTGTTTTGACAGATCCTGGAGGAGTCTTTTCACTTCTGCATCGTTCGGGTCGATTTTCAGGGCCAGCCTCCAGATTTTTTCCGCAGCATCCTTTTGACCCATAAGAGCCGCTGTTTTTCCATACAACTTGAGCGTTTCCTTGTTTCGCGGATCGAGTTTATGCGCGTTCTTGAAGCACGTGGCTGCGTTTTCGAGTTTCCGTTTGTCCTGCTCCACATTCTCATACCAGTTCAGGCAAAATTGCCCGAGCGCCATCTGGATGCGGAAATCGTTCGGCGCCTTCTTCTGGTATTCCAAAAGGATGTCAAAAGCCTTTTGAGGCTGGTTGAACTGGCTGTAGAGCTGATGCAGGGCGAAATAAACTTCAAAGGGTGGACTCGGGACTTTCTGCAGCGCCTCTTCGAGCAGTGCCACGGATTTTTCTCCGAATTTGCGTTCCCCTTCAATGGCAGCAAGGGTGAGGTAGGGATTGGCAAGATCCGGAGCGATACGCATGGCTTCCTCAAGATCCTCGACTGCTTTTGTCAAGTCCTTGGATTTATAATAAGCAGTGCCGCGATTGCTCAGATATAATGCGCTGTCCCCGGTCTTAACGTTTTCCAGGGCTTTTGTAAAATATTCGATCGATTGTTTGTACTGTCCGTTATCGAAGAACAGACTGCCCAGTTCGGAGAGGGCGCTCACATTATGGGGATTGATCTCCACGGCTTTTTTCAGGCATTTCTCCGCAGAAAATGTCTGCCCCAATTCCATGTAAAGAAGGGCAATGTTTGTAAAATTCGTGTCATCGTCGTTTGTGCCCCTTTCTGCTGCAAGATCCAGGATCTTTTTCGCTTCCTCGCGGCGACCGTTGTCCAGGAAGATTCGGGCAAGGTTGTGATATGCCGGGAAGAACAGGGGATCGATTTCAATTGTTTGTTCGAAGAACTTTTGCGCAGAGGTCGCCTGACCGGACGTATAAAGACTCAATCCCAGGTTGTTTTGCACATAGGCGGATTTGGGATGCAGGTTTGATTCCGCTGTCCAGATTGACAGTCCATTCACCCACTCTTTGTTTCGGGTGTAGCTCCTGACGCCGTAAAACGCAAGCAGGCAGAGAAAAATCACCATCACGAATGTTTCTGAGGAGGAAGATCGGCCTTTGATGCCCTTCATGGAGAAATAGACCAGGGTCGCTCCAAGCGCGAGACAGAAACCTGCAATGGCAGGGTACATCATACGCTCGGCAAGGAGATTATCGAGAGGAAGAATCACGAGCGACAGGATGCAAAGGAGAAAGAAAATCAGGCCGAAACATGCCACGGGAATCTTTTTCCAGACATAGACCAGACAGGCAATGAATCCGAGCAATATCACAAGAGATATCCAAAAGTTTGGCATCGGCGACAAAACATGCACGAGGGTCAGATGCAGGGGATAAAGGGAGACCAGGAGATACATGGCAAAAAGAGTGGGGGCAAAAGGCTTTTCCATCCTGGAATATTTAAACAGGATCGATGGCAGATATGGTGTTTTGTCAGCAGCCTGAACACTGCTCCTGATCAAAAGGTAAAGTACGAGCGTCGCAGCCAGGGGCGCATACACTTCCAGGAGCCTTCTGCGCAGCAAGGCGGAATCTTTGAATTTTTCACGATGGAACACAAGGTCGTATCCCAGCATGAGCATGGGGAATATGATGCAATACTCCCAGCTCAACATCCCGAGAAGATAAAAGAGAGGCAGAAGCACAAGGTTCAAGGGCACAAAAAAGTTCTCACCGATCTTCCATCTTTTTCGGAAGATAAAGGACAGTCCCCGATCCGTATCCGAATCCGCCCCTTTGCCCGGGATGGCGCGTCCTTTCTCCTCAGGATCCGCAGCCTTCATAAGAAAAGCGGATAAAAGGAACACCGCACCCAGGATTCCCGAACGTCCCGAGATCCATGCCACGCTCTCCGTCAGGAGCGGATGGATCGCGAACAGGACTGAGGAAAAGAGGGTTGTCCGGATATCCTTTCCTGTTATATGCCAGAAGAAAGCGTAACACAATATGCTTGCCAGCATGTGGAGAAGAATATTGGTGATGTGAAAACCCATGGGATTGGTTTTCCATACAAGATAATCCATCATGTAGGAAAGGGCGGTGACAGGGCGATAGGTTTCTTTGTAATCCGTGGGAAGGAAGGAAGTGAAAACCAGGGGAATCTTTTTGACGCTCTGGATCGAGGAATTATTCAATATATAATCCGTATCATAATGTACAAAATTGTTGTATATCGTGGGAAGATAAAGAAATCCCACGAGAATGAAAAGAAGAAGGCACATGGGAATGTGATAAGAGATGTGTTTGCTTTGCTGTCTCATAACTTTGGGGAAATAACCCTTTCCAATGTCTCGAGAAATAAAGATAGAGGTTTTGTCAATGACAAGCAAAATGCAAGTGATTTTTGGTATTAAAGATTTACGTGGGCGCATCTCCCGAATTCGGGAGATGCGCCAGTTTTACGTCAAAATTTCCATGAGAAAGGCTAAGAAAATATACAATCCATTGGGATTACGATTACGCGCACCCGCCTTGTAGGTTGATAAGAGCGGTAAATCCCTAATGCGGCAGATGAAGTCCGGCGAGGGAACGTCTATTCGAGGAATTTGATCAGCTCCTCTTCGGTTGTGACTGCTGATGTTCGTTTCAGGATTATTCCCTGGCTGTCTATGATAATCAGGGAGGGGACGATATAAATGGAATATTGTGTCAGGCGCGGGTCATTGGTTATGGCGCTCACAGGCTCAAAATAATAAGTTTTAAGCTCATCCATCACCTTTGGAGAGGAAAGATATGTTTCAAGATTTTTGCATTTCACCACATTTGAGTTGTAAAAATATAACAGCTTTTTTCCGGACTTGGCGGAAGATTGTTTATTGAGCAATGCTATCACATTGTCCGGAAAAGAGACCGCAGGATCCTGGGCTGGTTGAAGAGGATTTGGAGTGGGAGTGGTTATGGAGGAAAGCTCGAACGGCGAGGGAACAGAGGAAGAAACAGGGGTGGGAGTGGGATTCAGTCTGGGATCCGTATAGATGTAAAGTTCCAAGATGCGTACAGCCCAGTCATCATGCTTTCTATCGGGACCTGATCCGACTTGTGGATCTGTCACTTCCAATCCCAGGTATCTGATTTTGATGCCCGGAAGTTCAATGTCGTTTATCTTTTGCCTGTTTGCCTTGACTTCCCGAATCAGGAACCATGGTCCATTCATGGAAATATCGCTGCCGAAAACCTTGTAATTTTCCGTGAGCATATAGAATTGGGTTGTTACATCCCCTTCATGTTGAACCACGATTCTCACAATAGGATAAACCTCTCCCAGATCCATAATGACCCAATGGGACTGGGGGGTTGTATAACCGGCGTGGAAACAGTACCACTTGTGTTTGGAATCGGTATTGTTATCCCAGAGGTTTTTGGCGGAATAATCTTTATTCTCTTTCGGGTCGCAGGATTTGAATGAAATGGGGAATACCCTTTTCTCCTGTCCGGAGATGGACAGGGGTCCCAGGATCAAAAGAAGGAAAAGAAGGACAAATATTCTTCTTATAATGAATAGAACTTTCATAATACATTCTATCATCAGCAAAACTAAACGAATTTTTTATACTTCAGGGATTATAGTCAATCATTTTGTTTTTTCCTGCTTGAAATCAGACGCATCTCCCCAATTCGGGAGATGGATTCATACCTTCTCCCGAATTCTGGAGATACGCCTCTTGTAATCCAGGGGATTCTGATCGCAGGATGATCGTATGTTGTTGATTCTGATAGTTTTGTTTAGTGAATAATCACAATCGCCTATCCTCCGTAGTCTCGCCTGAAGCGGGACGAAGGTGGATAATCATAATCTCAATCTCAAGACCGCCTTCTGCTGCAAACAAAATCCCTGTGTATCTTTTTATTGACGGTGGGGAAGCGGGGATATTAGTTTCCCCGACGTATAACATGAATAGAGAATGAGAGAAGAGAAATTCCGGATTTCAAGGAAGGGGTTCATGATAAATATCCTGGATGCTGTTTTCCTGGCGCCTCTGGTCAAATGGTTTCGCATTGAAGCGCCGGACATCTCCCGCAAGGCGCGCGCCGGTCAATTCGTCATTGTCCGCTCCGATGAATTCGGCGAACGCATCCCCCTCACCATTGCGGACTTTGACGGACGGAATGCGATTGAACTGGTTGTGCAGGAAGTGGGCGAAAGCACCCAGAGGATCAACCTCCTGCAAAAAGGGGATTTTTTTCAAAATGTGGCGGGGCCCCTGGGACATCCCTCGGAAATCTCGCGTTTTGGAACAGTGGTGTGCATTGGAGGCGGCATCGGGATCGCTCCGATTTATCCCATTGCCAGGGAACTGGCAAACGCGGGAAATAAAATCATCGCCATCCTGGGCGCACGATCAAAAGACCTCCTGTTCTGGGAGGATAAATTCCGACAGTTCAGCAACGAGATCTTCGTGACAACGGATGACGGTTCCTATGGAACCAAGGGCGTTGTCACCGATCCCCTCAAGGATCTGATCCGGAAGGGAACGCAAATCAACCGCGTTGTGGCTATCGGTCCTCCCATCATGATGAAGTTTGTCACCCTTGCCACCAGGCCCCATGACATCAAAACCATTGTGAGCTTGAATCCCATCATGCTTGATGGCACAGGCATGTGCGGGGGCTGCCGCGTGGAAGTGGCCGGCAAATCGAAATTCGTCTGCGTGGATGGACCGGAGTTTGACGGCCAGGATGTGGATTTCGATCTTCTCCTGGCAAGGCAAAGCATTTACAAGAATGAAGAGCATGTGTGCCGTTACAAGGGAGTAGGATAGTCATGGCAAAACGCGCGCCACGCCAGGATATGCCGAAGCAGGAGTCCCGCATTCGTGCGGGAAATTTTAACGAGGTTGCCCTGGGATATACAGAGGACATGGCAGTAGTAGAAGCCTCGCGCTGTCTTGGGTGCAAAAACAAACCCTGCATCGAGGGTTGCCCAGTGGAGATTGAAATCCCCGGGTTTATCGCAAAAATCAATGATCGGGATTTTGCAGAGGCTGCGCGGATCCTCAAGGACAAGAATGCCCTTCCCGCCATCTGCGGAAGGGTTTGTCCCCAGGAGGATCAGTGTGAAAAAGTCTGCGTGCTCGGCAAAAAGGATCAACCTGTTGCCATCGGTCGCCTGGAGCGGTTCGTGGCTGATTGGGAGGCAGCCCATCCGGAACTCATGAAAAGGGAATCGAAGGAAACTCCCCGGACTCCCGCGCCTGTCAGGGAAATGCTCGGAAGCGTGGCTGTTGTCGGATCAGGTCCCTCAGGACTGACCGTTGCAGGCGACCTTGCCCGCATGGGGTATCGCGTTGTCATCTTTGAAGCCTTTCATAAGCCCGGTGGTGTCCTTGTGTATGGCATCCCCGAATTCCGGCTTCCCAAAGCCATTGTGGAACGCGAGATCGAGTATGTCAAATCCCTCGGCGTGGAAGTCAAGACCGATTATGTCATTGGGAGAATCAAAACCATTGATGAACTCCTGGCAAACGGTTTTGACGCTGTTTATATTGCAGTTGGAGCCGGGCTTCCCAGTTTCATGAACATCCCGGGTGAAAACCTCAGCGGCGTGTATTCAGCGAATGAATTCCTCACTCGCTCCAATCTCATGAAGGCATACCGTTTCCCCGAATATCGAACGCCCATCAAGCTGGGAAGGCGCATTGCTGTTGTCGGCGGCGGGAATGTGGCAATGGATTCAGCCCGCACCGCCCTTCGTCTCGGTGCGGAGGGGGTTCATATCATCTACCGTCGTTCGAGAGCGGAAATGCCTGCCCGCATCGAGGAAATCGAAAACGCGGAAGAAGAAGGAGTGATTTTTCATCTCCTCACCAATCCTGTCCGCATCATCGGGGATAAGAGGGATGATGCCCCCGGGCTGTGGGTGAAAGAGATTGAATGCATAAAGATGGAACTGGGCGAGCCGGATAGTTCCGGTCGCAGGCGTCCTGTCCCCATCCCAGGCTCCGAATTCCGGATGCCCATGGATATTGTGATCATGGCAATCGGCACAGGCGCCAATCCATTGATTTCCGGCGCCACGCCCGATCTTCTTGTGAACAAATGGGGTTATATCGTGACAGATCCTGAAACCGGAAAAACCAACAAGCCCGGGGTGTATGCCGGAGGGGATATTGTCACCGGCGCTGCCACTGTGATCGAAGCCATGGGCGCGGGTCGCAAATCCGCCCGCGCCATTCATGAATATATAAGGCTTCAAAAATCACAAAAGGGAGATTTCACCGAAAATCATTGATATCAAATCTCTCAGGATCCCCGGGAAATGAAAATTTTCATTGAAATTCGTTCCTTCGGATAATATGTAGAACTGCTATTATTAACTCTGGTTTACAATTTTAAAGGAGGAGAAATAATGAAAACCAAGCAAGCCGTGGTCAGCGCCATCTGTCTGTGGAACAAGGATGTTCCTTATCCTGCAGCCGAATTTGCGGAAACCCTGAAAAGCCTCGAGGGGCAATATTACCCTGCTGTGGAAATCATCGTGGTGGATGGGGATGGTAAAGAGGCTGCCAAATCTTATCTGTCCCCTGACATGAAAAAAGTCAAAGTCGTCGCTGGCACATTCAAGAACCGCGCCGCTTATTATAATGCAGGCATCAAAAAAGCCAAAGGGGATTATATCGTGCTTGTGGATTCCCTCGAAAAGATGGTGAAGTTCCGCCAGAGCGCATTCGATACCTTTGTCATAGCTTCGGAGCGCAGTCCCCGCGCCGGATTCATCTTTTCCGATTATGAACGCATTGCGCCGGATGGCGCGGTCACGGAAGCGCATCTCCTCCCGTATCACAAAGGCCGGCTCCGCGATGCCGTGGATTTCGGCAAGGTCCTCTTCTTTACAGCAGCTACGATGAAGAAGATCAAAGGACTGAACGAAAACTGCGATGCTGCGGATCTCTACGACCTCCGTTTCCGCGCCTCGGGAAAAGGCGAACTCATCGGCATTTCCAACCGGTTCAACGGCTCCCTTTACAGCGTTAAGGAAAAGGCAGGCGCTTTTGACGTGTTCTATTACCTCAAGGCGGGCAAGAAAGTCGCCCTTGAACTCGAGGATGCGTGCACACAGCACCTCAAACGCATCGGCGCCTACCTTGCCCCGGGGCAGAACTATCGCCCGGTCAAATACTCCCCTGAAGAGGCGAAAAAATTCAGGCGTCTTTTCACCGTCATCACTCCGGTCTTCAACCGCCCTGAGTTTATCAGGGATGCCATCAGTTCCGTCCAGGCACAGACCCTCGGCCGCCAGGTGGAGATGATCGTCGTGTGCAACGGCGGGGAACAGGATCCCACCTGCGCCGCGGTCCGGGAATTTATGAAAGATGGGCCCAGATACGATCCGGCAAAACCCGATGTGGACCTGATCGTCACGGATATCAACAACCTGGGCTTATGCTTTGACCTCGCCTTGAAAAAGGCGCGCGGCAAATATTACCTCCAACTCGATTCCGACGACCAGCTCACACACGACGCTGCGGAAAAAACACTCAAGGTGTATGAGTCAGATCCCAAAATCGGCCTGGTGATCGGATCCTACGAAGTCTGGGAGAAAAAACCCACAGGCGAACTTTTCCGCCGCCAGGATATCCCGGTAGTCACCCATGACGAATGGACAGAGGAAAACGGACGCAACAACCTTCTCCGCATCAACGGCGCAGGCGCGCCCCGCTCAGCTCATATCAAGGTTATCTGGGAGATGGGTGGGTTCGCATGCAATGATGAGCCTTACTCCCGCAACTATGGCGAGGATTACGATCTCGTGAATAAGATCATCGAGAAATACCGCATGGGGCGCGTATGGGATCCGATTTATAAGGTCGTGCGTCATTCAGGAGGAACAGACCATTCTATCAACCAGGAAACGATTGATCGCAACGACAATGCCAAGGATCACATGCGGATGCTGGCTGTGGAGCGCCGCCAGGCTATCAATGCCAGGGGCAAAAAGAAGTAACAGTGTATATAACATTCGGGAATAATGATAATAAGAGAAAAGATGAAACACAGGATTGTTCTATTAATAATCGTTCTTTTACTTATTGTCTCGAGCGTGTCCTTATGGTCCCAGGAACAAGAGACGTCGGTTTTTCATGATCCGCCGCCTGCTTTTGAGCCAGCCCAGGCGGAACAATATACATTTCCCCCGGGCAATGCCCTTCCTCCAGGCGATCGTTGGCTCAAGCTCCCGCCAATTGATTACATCCCCCCTCCTTATGGCCGGTATCTCAAAGGTCTTCGGATCTGCCTGGATCCCGGTCATGGCGGTTATGGCCATCTCAAGGGCTATAAAGCCACAGCCTCCGGATATCAGGAATCGGAGATGGATCTCACCGTTGCCCGCCACCTCCGCGACTTCCTGGTCAAGTCCGGCGCAACAGTCACCATGACAAGGGATGGGGACTGGGATCTGAAGAAGAACTACAATGAAGCGCTTCATGCGCGCGCGGAATTCCCTAAAATCACCAATTCCGACCTGTTCATCTCCATGCACCACAATGCCCATTCCAGGAAAGAAGCCAACTTTACCAGCGCGTTTTATCATGAGTTCCCTGGATATCTCTATTCCAATATCGATCTTGGACGCTATATTGTGGATGAACTCGAATACTGGCTCCGCCTCCCGGAATTTGCCAATGACGGCCTGTACTCCGATTATCTGATTTATGAAGATTCCGGTTTTGCCGTGCTCCGCCAGACAAGAGTTCCTGCCATCCTGATCGAGGCATCGTTCTTCTCCAATCCCGATGAGGAGAAAAGACTCCGGGATCCTGAATATTTGAAACGCGAGGCATGGGCTTATTATCTCGGAATCGCCAAATATGTCCGCAATGGAATGCCCAAGGCGGAACTCATCTATCCTGCCAATGGCATTCTCAAGGCAGGCACACCTCACAAAATTCAACTCAAACTCCATGATAACTGTCCCGAAGCCTGGGGTTCCAAGACTGCGCCGCGGATCGTCAGGTTCTCCATCAATCTGACCATCAATGACACCCAGGTGCCTTTCGAATATGACGATAAAACCGGGATCCTGAGCTATCAGCCTCCCCAATCGCTGGCTCCGGGTCCTTATAATGTCCTTGTCCGATTCGTCAACATGCGCAAAAACTCCAGCATCCCTGAAATCTTCAAAGTGACCGTTGAACCATAAAATTTGGGAATAAAATTTGGGGTCGGACGCTATAATAAGTGTAATAAATCAGCCCTCATCTCTTTTTTAATCCTGCGAACGCTTTCCCTTGACTTTTTGTGCAATTCCCTGAGTTTACATCCAAAACATTGGATTTATTTTTTTTCACCCTCTTGTTCCCGGAAAGGAGGTGAATCGAGAAATGATGAATTATGTGTTTATTTTTCTCATTATCCTGGGCGTGCTTGTCGGGGCGTTTTATTCTATTGACGAGGCAAGCAAGGCGGATACTTTTGAGAAGCGCCTGGATGCCCTGAAAACCAAGGGCAGAGAAATTAATGAGGCAATTATCGAAAAGGTTGCCAGCTCGGTCAAACTCTGCCTTGATTATATCGGCCTGATGGCCCTCTGGCTCGGGATCATGAAGATCGCGGATGAATCCGGCCTTGTCAAAGCCCTGGTCCGGCTTATCAAGCCCATCATGACTCGCCTCTTCCCCCGTGTGCCCATTGAACATCCTGCCATGGGCGCCATGATGATGAATATCGCAGCGAATATGCTCGGACTCGATAATGCAGCCACACCCATGGGGCTCAAAGCCATGAAGGAACTCCAAACCCTCAATGCGGAAAAAGACACAGCCACCAATGACATGATCATGTTCCTGGCTATCAATACCTCGAGCGTCACCCTGATTCCCTTTTCCATCTTTGTCTGGCGATCCAATACTGGATCCGTAAATCCTTATGCAATCCTTGTCCCGACCATTATTGCAACCACATTCTCTACAATCGGGGGACCAGCAATGGCATACTTCCTGGGGAAAATCTATGGACGCACAAAGGATTATTACGAGGAGTATCGGGAAGGAAAGGATATAAACGCGCTCGGATCGAAAAAGGAAGGGGAAAATGGAGTCGCGAGCTGATGCCCTGGAGAGGAGAAACTCATGAATAATAAAAGTCGAATGAAAATTTATTTCCTGTCTTTTCTGACAATCATGCTGGCACTCATTGCCTGGACAGTTCTTGCCCAGGATCAGGCGAAAACCGAACCACCCAAGCCAACCCCGAAGTTCAATCCCGTGACGTCCGTCATGGATGTGTTTTCCCAATGGTGCATCCCCCTCATCATCTTCGGGATTATCGGTTATGCCTTTTTCTTTAAAAGGGTCAAGGTGTATGAGGTGTTTGTGGATGGGGCAAAGGAGGGATTCAATGTGGCTATCCGGATTATCCCCTATCTGCTCGCCATCCTTTTCACTATTGGCATATTCCGCGCCGGCGGCGCAGAGAAATTACTTATCAAGATGGTGGAGCCTGTCACGAGTCTTCTGGGCATGCCCCCGTCCATTCTGCCCCTGTGCCTTGTCCGCCCCCTGACCGGAGCAGGCGCCCGCGGCGTGATGGTGGATATCTTCAAACAGCATGGTCCGGACAGCCTCGACGGGCTGATCGCCTCGTGCATCCAGGGAAGCACGGAGACAACCTTTTATGTCCTTGCGGTCTATTTAGGATCTGTCGGGATCAGGCGATCCCGGTATGCTGTCGGGGCTTGTCTGTTCGGGGATCTCTGCGGCATGATTGCCAGCGTGGTTATCTGCAAACTCTGGCCCTGGTCGTTTTAGGCGCAGGCAAATATGATTCTTCAGAATTTTTTGTGCATTTGATCTATAGAGACCTGAAAAACAAAAAGAGCCTGGGGGAGAATGCTTTCGTCATGATGACTTTTCTCCTCCAGGCTCCATTCGCCGGGTCCCCCCAGCGGTATTTGGAAACCGGAGAGGAGAATCCCACACTATGAAACGGGGAGGATAGCGAAACTCATTACCCTCCGGTATTTCCCCTTCCTGGTATGAGTTTCCTCTCCGGAGAAGAGACCAAAGCCATGAGATTATACACCTCCCTGTTTTCAGACCTGTTCAATCATACAGATCCTCAGGATTGTATAGAAGCCTCATGCAATAGTGACACTGGTAAATCTGACTTGCCAGTTCAATAAACCCTGATTTGGGCTGATGCATATTGCATCCTGTGCAAATCCCCTTATGAAGTGGAACGAGGGCCTCGTCGCCAAATCGTTCCTCCAGGATCTGATACCTCTTGAGGATATCCGATGAAAGTTCCGCTTCGCAGCGTCTGAGTTCATCCTCATCGTGTGTTGTCAAAACTCTGGAGCTGTGTTTTAACTCATGGAACTGAAATAATGCTGGAAGTGTGTTCAGAAACACTTTATTCCGCCTTGCCCAACCGACCCGATCAAAACGCATTTGAGATGTTACCATCACTCTGGCGTTCACTTATAATCCTAGTATAAGAATAGTGTATTTCTTTTTTACATGTCAACTAAATAAACATTCTTACAAAATTATTTCCTATAGGCGGACTTTGGCAGCAACCGAAATGTTCGATGTGGGTTGCGGGTTGTGGGTTGCTGCTTGATTACAGTTCATCCGCAAAACGGCCCGCATAATGCTGGAAGAGCCGCTTGAAAAGGATGTAAAACAGACAGGATAAAAGGAAGGTATAAAGGAGATAATACAGAAGGCTTGCATCCGCCATTTCCCGCGGAACCAGAACCGGGTGAAAAAGGAACCGCCTGTATGCCACAATCAGGGGCGTCACAGGATTTAAAAGATACAGGTTAAAGATCCACGAGCCGAATCGCTCCGGGATCTCCTTTTCCGCCAGCCAGAAGGGATAGATGATCGGCGTGGCATAAAACCAACCTGTGATCATGATCTCCATGATGGATGCCACGTCCCTGTAAAATACGTACAGCGCGGATAATACCAGAGAAAGGGAGATCATGAGAAACGTCTGGAGTAAAATCACAGGCGCCATGAACAGAATATAACCGGTGAAGGGAATCTTGTACGCAATCATGAAACAGAACAGCACAAGGAGCGCCAGTAAAAAATTCACCAGATTTGCCAGAACCGACGCCACTGGAAAAACCGCTGCATTCAGCTTCACCTTTTTCACCAGGCTCGAATTGTTGTAGATCGAATGCATGGCGTCTGAAATCCCGCCGGAAAAAAATGTCCATGCAAGTATGGCGGTCAAGAGATGCAGACCATAGGGGAACTCCGGATTTCTCTCCTTGAATTGAGGCAGGCGAAGGACTGTAGTGAAGACAAACCACAGGATGAGCATGAGAAAGAGCGGCTTGCCGAACGACCAGAAAAATCCCAGCACCGACGCCTTGTACCGCGTCTTCAAATCCCGCTTCACCAGGTTCCATACCAGCTCGCGGGACTGCCATAATTCCAGGATCATGCTTCCCCTCTTTCTCTGTCTATAGAAAAACGAATCGTACGAACAAGAAGAAGGATATTTTATTCATCCGCAGATTTCGCAGATTCACACAGATTGGAAGTTGAAATAAATTTGTACTTTTCTTAATCTGCGTAATCTGTGTAATCTGTGGATGAGTATTTACTCAGGCTGTTTCGCGTTTGGCTTCCATTTTCCCCACGCGGATCCACTGCACCAGCTGCCGCCTCGCAGGACACGCATACCCGCACGCACCGCACTCCATGCAGTCCATCAACCCTTCCTTCAATAGATCGTCATACTCGCGGAATTCCGCCAAAAGAGCCAGCTGCGTCGGATTCAGCCCCATGGGGCAGACATCCACGCATTTGCCGCAGTGCAGGCACGGACGATGCGTCAGAACCACCACGTCCTTTTTCGAAAGACATACAATGCCCGATGCGCCCTTGACCACAGGAACATCGAGGTACTTCTGCGCCTTGCCCATCATAGGTCCGCCCATGATCACCGCATTCCCGTCCTCGCTGACATATCCGCAATAATCCAGGATCTCCTTGCAGGATGTCCCGAGACGCACCAGGAGGTTCTTCGGACGGGATATCGCAGAACCTGCGACAGTCATGATGCGGTCAATCAGAGGTTTGTTCAGGGCAATCGCCTCATAAATCGCGGATGCAGTTCCCACGTTCTGAACAAGGCATCCCGCATCCATGGGCAGCTTTCCGCTCGGCACCTCGCGGCCTGTGATTGCATTGATGAGCTGCTTTTCCCCGCCTTCAGGGTACCTGGTTTCGCATACTGCAACTCGGATGGGGGCGCCGGAGCTGGAAAATTCTCCGCACAATTTCTGTAAAGTCTGGATCGCATCAGGCTTGTTCGACTCGATTGCGATATAAGTTTCTTTCACGCCGAGGATCTCCATGAGGATTCTTGTTCCCAGGATGATGGAACGGGGACGTTCCAGCATCAGGCGGTGATCCGAGGTGAGGTAAGGCTCGCATTCCGCTCCGTTGATGATCAGGATTTCGATTTTTTTATCCGGCGGAGGGGAGATCTTGATATGAGTGGGGAATGCCGCTCCGCCCATTCCCACGATCCCCGCATCGCGGATCTTCTTTTTGAATTCTGCAGAGTGTGAGAAATCCACATCCAGGGGAGCGTCTTTATCCAGGAGCGAGGGATTGATCCCCTCGATCCATTCATCCGTGCCGTCCCCTTCGA
>Ga0315277_10005193_pt1 | contig 17214 bp, 18 predicted proteins | sample YL17G05_15_MG_FD_203695 | JGI IMG/M metagenome (GOLD analysis project Ga0315277, IMG submission 203695) | Sediment microbial communities from Yellowstone Lake, YNP, Wyoming, USA - YL17G05_15 | ecosystem: Environmental > Aquatic > Freshwater > Lake > Sediment | place: USA: Wyoming | collected... | reverse complement strand
TTCCCATTCTTTGTCCGAGCAGCGATAAAACGAAGCGTGGCAGCATCCATCGAGGCAACGAAATTTTCCATTCTCGGCCTGGCTGTTTCCGTGAGCGTGGTCTATCCCGAGTATCTCATACCCCTCGCAGGGGTGTTTTTCTTGTCGAAATGGTATTACCGAAAAAGGTTTGGCTTCGACTATCCCAGCTTGAAAAGCACGTGAGGGCGGCATGGTTGAATCCATTGCAGTCATCGAAAACGAAAAATGCGATTTCTGCGGCACGTGCGTGGCCGTTTGTCCGACGGACGCGATTGATCTGAAGGAATTCACCGTGGAGGTGAATGCGGAGCGCTGCATCGGATGCGCATCCTGTGTAGACATCTGTCCTTTGGGTGTTCCGGAGATCAAGCCGTGAAAGAGCGTTACGATGTGATCGTCGTCGGCGGGGGACCGGCCGGATCCTGGGCCGCCAAGCATGCGGCGGAAAAGGGTGTATCGGTTCTGCTTCTGGAAAAGGACAGGGAAATCGGACTTCCGGTGCGATGCGGAGAGGGTGTGTCGGTGGCGGATCTGTCCCGGGTCGTGGACGTGCAGGAACCGTGGATCGCCATGAAGGTATCGGGGGCCAGGATCATCGCTCCCGATGGAACGGTCGTGGAAGCGTATCCGGATGAAAAAGGTTACGTGCTGCACCGGAAGATTTTTGATGCGGACCTCGCAGCCATGGCCGCCAAAGCCGGCGCTGAAATCCGGACCAAGGCGTACGTCTGCGGACTGTTGACGGAAAACGGACGGGTCAGGGGAGTTCGGGTGATCCACCTCGGGCACGAATTCCGCATTTCCGCCTCCGTGGTGATCGGTGCGGACGGAATCGAATCCCGTGTGGGACGCTGGGCCGGACTCCGAACGCAGGTATCGCCCGAAGACATGGTGAGCTGCATGCAGTTTACGCTGACGCACGATTCCATCGACTCCAAAACCGCCGAGTTCCGTGTCGGAGAGCGGGTGGCCCCAGGCGGGTACCTGTGGATATTCCCCAAGGGCGACCGCACAGCGAACGTTGGTTTGGGGATTTCCGGTGCGCACTCACTCAACAAGAAACCCATTTTTTACCTGCGGGAGTTCGTGGAATTCATGTTTCCAGGCGCTTCCGTCCTCACGGTGGTGGCGGGCGGCGTACCGTCCGTGCCTCCCCTCCAAGAAATGGTTCTGGACGGCCTCATGCTGGCGGGAGATGCGGCGCATCAGGTCAATCCGCTGACCGGAGGAGGAATCGTCAATGCCATGATCGCGGGGAGGATGGCCGGGCGGGTCGCAGCCGAGGCCGTTCTGGCTGGAAATGTATCGAGGAAACGGCTTTCGGCTTATCCCAATGAATGGCATCGGCTTGAAGGCAAGAACCATGCGATTTGTTTTAAAATTCGGTCGGTCATCCATCGATTCAAGGACGAAGAATTCAACCGAGTGGCACAGGTGTTGTTGAAGATCCCTTCCTCCGAATTGACCTCGTTCAACATTTTCAAGTCCCTCTTGTTCAAGCATCCGAAATTGCTGCTGGAATTGACCAAGATCTATTTCGAAGGAAAAGCATGAAACCCAATTCGAAAAACGACCGCGTATGGACCCTGCCCAACCTGGTCACGGTTACGCGTTTCCTATTGCTGATTCCCATTTTCGTCTTCCTAACACGGGGCGAACGCATGGCCGTGTTCCTGCTGTGTTTTCTGGGTGTGTGCATGGATCTTCTTGACGGATTTCTCGCCAGGAGGCTGAACCAATTCTCGGAACTTGGCCGGATCATGGATCCCGTGTTTGACAAAATCGCCATCCTGTCCGTGCTGCTGTACATGGTGTTTTCCCCGGTGTACCGTTTCCCGTTGTGGTTTTTTCTTTTCATGCTCGTCCGGGAATTGACGGTTCTGGTGTTCGGCCTTCTGTTGCTGAAGAAGACCGCAAGGGTCTCGGAATCCAACCGTGCAGGGAAATGGTCGGCGTTTATCACCGGTTCGGTTGTGATGCTGTACGTTCTCGGATGGCAGCCGTATGGCATTGTCATGCTCTGGATCGCTTTCGTTCTCACGTTGTATTCGTCCTTCAGCTATTTGAACGTGTATCTCCGAAAATCCACAAAACCGTAACGCGCGAATCGTGTTCAACTACCGTCAAAAATGGGAAAAAGGGCTGGAGAAAACCCGCAAGGGATTTCTGGGCCGCATTGCCGAGTTGTTCAAGGGAAAGGAAACGCTGGATCAGGGCCTGTTCGACGACCTCGAAGGCATTTTGCTTGAAGCCGACGTCGGATCGGAATACGCCGCCCGGTTGATCGGGGAGGTGCGTACCGAACTCCGCAAGAAAGCCGGTGCCGTGCCGGACGATGTTCGCACCTTGCTCAAAGGGAAAATCGTCGATGCCTTGGCCGACCCCGGCGTTTTACCTCCCGCTGATAGTCCGAAACCCCTTGTCATTCTGGTCACCGGCGTGAACGGCACGGGCAAAACCACGTCCATCGGGAAATTGGCCCACCGCTACAGGGAGGAAGGAGAAAAGGTGCTCCTGGCCGCGGCCGACACTTTTCGGGCCGCTGCAGTCGAACAGCTCGAGATCTGGGCCAGGCGCGCCGGTGCCGATGTGATTAAACAACCCCACGGTGCGGATCCGGCCGCCGTAGCCTTCGACGCACTGGATGCGGCGCTCGCCCGCGGCGTGGATGTTTTAATCGTGGACACGGCCGGACGGCTGCATACCAAGGCCAATCTCATGGAAGAGTTGAAGAAAATCCGGCGTATTCTCGGGAAGAAAATCACGGGTGCACCTCACGAGGTTCTGCTCGTGATCGATGCCGTCACCGGTCAGAACGGTCTCAACCAGGCAAGGCTCTTTCAGGAAGCGGGAGGGATGACCGGCATTGTCCTGACGAAACTGGACGGTACGGCCAAGGGCGGGATTGTGCTGGCCATCCGGCAAGCGCTTGGCATTCCCGTGAAATGGGTCGGTGTTGGCGAGGGACTGGACGATTTGATCCCGTTCGATCCTCAGGCCTTTGCGGAGGGGATGTTTGGCTGATGTCTGATGGAAACACGGGTCCCGTCATGCCGTACAGCCGCATTTTCCATTCTCTATCCCATTCACTCCGGGAAACCGAAATGGTTAAAAAGAAATTGTGGTTTTGTATCTTCGGATTTCTCATCGCTTGTTCCCATCCGCCGTTGTATGTGCGGATTGAAAAACCGGGCAGTTCCCCCGATTCCGGCTTGATCATACCGCTTGCGTTCGAAAGCGGCCTGCCCTATGTCGAAGCGGTTCTGCAGGATCGAACCACCGAGCTTTTGCTGGATACCGGCGCGGATGGATTCACCCTCGGTCTAAAACCCGAAGTCCTTCGCGGAATGAAAATCAAAGACGGCAAGAGGGAATATTCGATCCGAAGAAACATCTACGGGATGAGCACCGTGGACCGGACCTTCCGGTTGCCGGATGTGTGGATCGGTCCGATCCATTACACGGATCTACTGTGCACCGTGTTCCGGCTGCCCCAACCGGTTCGGAGGGGAGGCGGCCTGGTTGGAATGGATGTACTGAAGGAGTACAACGTACTGATCGATTACAAAAACAGCAGGATTGTCTTCCGTGATCCGGGCAGCGATCCGCCCGGTTGGAATGGTGAAGGGTGGACATCGATGTCCCTTGAAGACAACCGTACGGTCAAGGGATATCTGTCGGGTATTGAAAAACCGCTGAGGATCGGTTTTGATACGGGCTCGGCCTTCTTTTGCCGGGGAAGAAGTTATTCGGTTTTCCGGAACAGAAAGCGGCGACCGCTTTACCGGAGCATCGTTCAGGGGACATTGAATGCCGAAGGGAAAAGACTGGACTATGTCCACCAAACGTATTTCACGGTACAAGGCCGGCGAATCGATGGATTGAACATCGTTTTTTGGGATTTATCGCTGCCTGAAGACTGGGATTTGATTCTCGGCCACGACTTCTTCTCAAGCCATGCCGTTTGTCTGGATTATCCGAATAAAAAAGTGTTCATCATGCCTTATCGGGACAACGAATCCTACACCCCGGAGGGTTTTTCAGAGTGACCCGTTTCGCGGTTGATGGATCGTATTTTTTCCGATGCTTTTATGGATTTTCGTGTGAACCGGTTATTCAATGATTCCTTCCATTTTCGCACCCCTGGTTTTGGCCCCCGTCATGTCGGCATTCTTCAGATTGGCGCCCGTGAGATCGGCTCCGGTCAGATCCGCATTGCGCAGGACGGCACGCTGAAGGTGGGCCCCCTGCAGGCTGGCGCCTTTCAGGTTGGCTTCGATCAGGCTGGCCCGTTTGAGTTTGGCGTCGCTGAAGTTCGTGCCCTCGCAGTTGGCCCCATCGAGCTGGGCCCCGAAAAGCGAAAGGCCACTCAGATCGGTTTTGCTCAGGCTGACTTTCTCCAGATTGGTGTCCTGGAGGTTGGCGCCCTTCAGGTTGGCGCCGGTCATGTTTGCCCGCTTCAGATTGGATCCGAACAGGAATGCGTTTTCCAGATTGGCGCCGGCCAGGTCCGCGCCTTCCAGGTTGGCGTTCTGCAGATGGGCGTTGGCAAGATCCGCATTTTTCAATTTGGCGTTTTTCAGATTGGAATAGGAAAGGTCCACGTTTTTTAAATCCGCACCGGCGAGGGATTCCCCGTTCCGGATTTTTTCCATGATTTCTTCTCTTGTCATGTCGGCCATCTCAACCTCCCATTTCAAAACTGCGAATGGCATCTTCTACCGTGTCGAACATCTGCAGGACCAGATCCAATTTGGTGATCTGGATGGGGCGCTTCACACGTTCCGGGACACGGGCAAGTTTCAAATCACCCTCGCTCGAGCGCAGGGTGGTCAGTCCGGCCATGAGCGTGCCGAGCCCGGAGCTGTTCATCCATTTGACGTCGGCCATGTCCACAACGATCCGCGTCCGCTTCTGCTTGATGGCTTGATAGATTTTCTCCTGAAATGGTTTGAGATCATCCCCTCCCATCAATTCTCCTTCCAGGATCAGGATCAACACATCGCCCTTTTTTTCCTCTTTTATTTTCATAATACATCCTTTCCAAATGGTTCCTTTTTTCTGAAATTAAGGATTTCGAATTCCAAATTCCCGATTTCGCATTGGAATGGCGAATATACCGGTATACATCCATGATTCGAAATCCGGAATTCGGAATTTTATTCATACCTCAACGATTCGATCGGATCCATTTTGCTCGCTTTGTTCGCCGGATAGATGCCGAAAAACAGGCCGACCAATGAACAAAAAATAAATCCGATAACGATGGTTCCGACCGGGATGGCACCCGGTATTTTAAACAGGGTCAGAAGCTGGCCGATGCCCACGCCGATCAGGATGCCGATGATGCCGCCGATTTCCGACAGCATGATGGCTTCCACCAGGAACTGGAACAGAATGTCGGCTCGCCTCGCGCCGATGGCCATGCGGATCCCGATTTCCTGGGTCCGCTCCCGGATGGAGACCAGCATGATGTTCATGATGCCGATGCCAGCCACCAGGAGCGCAAAGGACACGATCACGACGGCGCCGATCCGGACCACCCGCGTGATGTTGTTGAAGGATTGGATGAGGGATTCGCTGGTCCAGATCTCGAAGTCGTTCGGTTGGTCAGGGGGTACCTTGCGTACGATCCTGAGGACGTTCGCCACTTGCTCCTGCGCCGCCTCCATGGTCACACCGTCCCGCACCTGGCATGTGATGTTGAGGGATCGGTCGTTGCCGTAGTACTTTTCATAGGTGGAAAGGGGGATGATCACGATGTTGTCCTTGCTCTGGCCGAAACTGGTTCCCTGCTCTTCCAGAACACCGATTACCTGGTATTTGTGCCCGTCCGCCACGATGTCCTTCCCGATCGGATCCTGAAACGGAAAAAGTTCCTCCACGATGTCCATTCCGATCACGATGACGTTCCGCTTGTCTTGCACATCGGACTCCGTGAGGGCCCTCCCGTCCCGTATAAAGTAGCCGTTGTTGGGGAAGAATGCAGGTATCCCGCCGGCCAGGTTCACGGTGGGGCTCGTCTTCAAATCCTGGTATTTGACGATGGCGCCGAACTTCCATATTTCGGGGCCGACGTTGATCACCAGGTCGGCGCGCTGCTGGATGGCCAGGGTTTCCTTCATGGTGATGTCTTTGCGGTTGCGGTACTGCCTGTTGTGATGCCCGCCGCCCATCTGGATCTGGGGAAATTTCTGCACCTGAAATACATTGCTGCCCAGCTGCTCCATGTCGTGTTTCATGTTTTTTTGGAAACCCTGGATCAGGGACTGCATGCCGACGATGGCCGTCATGCCGATGATCACGCCCAGAAGCGTCAGGAACGAACGCAGTTTGTGCGTCCGGATGATGTCGATGGCAATGAATACGCTTTCACGAAGTTCCATGCAATACCTCGGGAAAAAGTTCGAAGTTTAAAGTTCCAAGTGAAAAGTTAAAAAAGGGATTGGTATTGATTCACTCAACTTGCGACCTTAAACTGGTAACTTGAAACTGGATTTTTTCATTCATGCCTCAGCGCTTCGATCGGATCCAGATTTGCCGCTTTGGAAGCGGGGTACAGGCCGAAAAACAGCCCGATGGTCACGGTGAATCCGATGCCGAGAAACAGGACCCAGGTGGATATGTTGACGGGAATGGGCGACGCGGACCGGATGAGCAAGGCGATGCCGATCGACAGGAGCAGCCCCAGACCGACGCCCAAACCCGAGATGATGATCGATTCGACCAGGAATTGCCACATAATGATGCGCTTTTTGGCTCCGAGGGCCTTGCGGATGCCGATTTCGCGCGTCCGTTCGGTGACGGAAACCAGCATGATGTTCATGATGCCTATGCCGCCCACGAGCAGGGAGATGGACCCGATGCCGATCAGAACGATCCAGAGGGTGCGGGTCATGTTGCGGTAAAAATCCAGGAGCTGGCTCATTTGGTTGATGGCGAAGTCGTTTTCCTGCCCGCCTTTGACGCCGCGGATTCGCCGCATGACGCCGGTAATCTGGTCGATCAAGGCATCGAGCATTTTCGGATCCTTCGCTTTCACCTGAATTTCAAAGGACCTGCGGAATCCGAAGGCTTTGATGAACGTCGAATACGGTATCACCGCGCAGTTGTCAAGGCTTTCGCCGAACATCTGGCCCCGTTTTTCGAGCACCCCCACCACCATGAACGGATAGGAAGAAACTTTGATGTACTGGCCGAGAGGATCCTGCCCCTCGAACAGCTTGTTGGCCACTTCGGAGCCGATCACGCAGACGTTGCGGCTGTTTTCCACCTCGAGTGCCGTGAGGAAACGGCCCTGCTGAGGCATTGCGTTCGTGACAACGGTGTAGGCCTCGTTGGTGCCGTAGACGACGGCTTCCTCGATGGTCGCATTCCTGTATTTCAATTTCCGCATGCCGGTCCGCATGGAGGGGGCCACGGCTTCGGCCAGCGTCAGCTGCTTCGCCAATTCCTTGTAGTGGAGTTCGGTGATCCGCTTGTTCCTTCGGATGTACTGCAGAAACTCCTCGTACGACTGGATCAGCCAGGGAATGCGCGACACATACACCACGTCGGCACCCAGTCCGGAAATCTCGCCGCTGACGTAGGCGTTCAACCCCTGAATGACCGAAATGATGACCGTGACCACGATCACCCCGATGAAAATGCCCAGCGTGGTGAGCACGGTCCGCAGTTTGTTGGTCTTCAGGGCGTCGAAAGCGATTTCCAGCCCCTCACGCAGTTCGCTCCAGCTCAATCGCATGACATCCGGCTCCCGTTAAACGGCTTCATCCCGTTCGATTTTGCCGTCGCGCAGCCGGACGATCCGGTCGGTGTGCTCGGCAATGTACTCTTCGTGTGTGACGAGGATGATGGTGTTGCCCGCATCGTGCAAGGTTTCGAACAGTTCCATGATTTCATCGCCGGTCCGCGTGTCGAGGTTCCCCGTCGGTTCGTCCGCGAGGATGATGGACGGATTGTTGACCAGGGCGCGTGCGATCGCCACCCGCTGGCGTTGACCTCCTGAAAGTTCGTTTGGCCGGTGGGTCATGCGGTCCTTCAACCCGACCCGTGTCAGGGCTTTTTCCGCCTGTTCCTTGCGTTTGACGGCGGGCGTGCCGTTGTAGATCAGCGGCAGCTCGACGTTGTGCAGGGAAGTCGCCCTGGGGAGGAGGTTGAAATTCTGGAAAACGAATCCGATTTCCCGATTGCGAATTTCCGCGAGCTGGTCGTCGTTCATGGTGCTCACGTTGGACTTGTTCAGATAATACGTGCCTCCGCTGGGCGTGTCCAGGCAACCGAGCACGTTCATGAGGGTGGACTTGCCCGAACCGGAAGGTCCCATGATCGATACGTACTCGCCCTTGTCGATTTTCATGTCCACGCCATGCAGGGCATTTATGGTCTCCAATCCCACATGGTATTCTTTTGACAATTTTTTTAGTTCAATCAACATTTTGTTCGCTCCGTCATGCTTAAGGATTTTTTTCGTCGGGTTTCTTTCCCAACGTTTTGGTTACTTTGACTTTGTCGCCGTCCTTCAGTTGTTTCGAAAGGATCCGATAACTGCCGCTCACGATTTCATCCCCTTCCTTGACGCCGGAAAGGATTTCCCAGTCTGTATCGCTTGAGATTCCCGTGGTGACCGGCACTTGATGGACCACGCCGTCCCTGACCACGAAAACCACTTTGATGGGTTCTTCCGCCTTTTTCGGTTCGGCCTTTCCCGTGTCCGGTTTTTGAGCCTGTTTTTGGGCCCCCTTCGCAGTTTCCTTTTTTGCCTTGTTTTTATCGGCAGGTGCGGGTTTCGGTTTCAAGGGTTGCCTTGTGGTGACGCACTGAATGGGGAGCTTGAGGATGTCGCTTTTTACGCTGGTGGAGATGTCCACGGTGGCGGACATTCCCGGCCTCAGGTTTTTGGGTTTTTGGAGCATGGAAACCTTGACCAGAAAGTTGGTCACTTCTTCCTGGGTGTTCTGCCCTTTCAAGGTTCCCGTGTTTGCGATCTCCGTCACCTTGCCTTTGAACGTGGTGTCGGGATAGGCGTCCACGGCGATTTTGGCCGTATCGTTGAGCGCAACCGCAATCATGTCGTTTTCGTCGATTTCGGTTTCGGCGCGCATCTGGGTCAGGTCGGCCACAACCATGATGACGTCCAGCGTAAACTGGGACCCCATGGCCATTTCACCCACTTTTTTATTGAGTTGGCTGACTGTTCCGTCCATGGGCGAATAGATCGTGGTTTTGGCCAAATTGTCCTTTTGTTGTTTTAGGACGGCCTGCGTTTCTTCGACCTGGGAATTGGCCTGCTCGTAGGCCGATTTGGCAATGTCCAGTTCTGCCTTCGATATCAGATCCTGATTGAAAAGCTGCTTGCTGCGTTCGTATTCGTTCTTGGCTTTCTCGAATCCCGCAACCGAGAATTTCAAATTGGATTCGGTCTGCTCCACGGCGGCCCGGTAGAAATCGGGGTCGAGCTGGACCAGGAATTGTCCCTTTTTTACGTAATCGCCTTCCTGAACGCCGAGTTTCATGATCTGGCCGCTCACTTTGGCGGAAATCTTCACCTGGATTTCGGGCTGGATTTTGGCCGGACCGGAAACCTTGGCTTCGACACGCCCCTTGGTGACTTTTTCGGTGGTCACGACCAGCTTGCTGCCGCCTTTTTTGACGACATTGGACAGCACAATCAGGACCAGGAGGACGACAATGCCTGCAAAAATCAGGATATTTCTTTTCTTTTTTTTCATCTCTTTCTCCTGTGGTGGATGACTCGTTTTTACGGTTCAGGATTGCCCTGAATCCAAACGAAACGGCGTGCCAGCCGTATTATTTTTCGAGTGTGCCCATGGCTTTCTGAAGCCGGGCTTGAACGATTTTACAATCGTACATGGCCTGAATGCGATCGCTTTTGGATGTGGTGTAGGACACCTGGGCATTGATCAGATCGAGCATGGTTCCGGAACCCAAGTTGTATTTTTCCTTGTTCAAGCGGAGGTCCTCTTCGGCAGCGATCTCGGCGTCCTGGGAGACGGCGATTTTCTTTTTGGCCTGTTCCATCGCAAAATAAGCCTGTTTGAGTTCCAATGCAACATCCTTCTCCATCTGGGCCAAGGCTTCTTTGCTCGATTGATAACTCAGCTGGGCCTTTCCCATGTCTGCAATCCGTGAAAATCCTGTGAAAATCGGAAGGGAGAATGAAACACCCGCGTACCAGTTGTAATCCTGGTTGAACATGTTGTTGATGCGGGCGAACCTTTCGTTGCGCCAGGAATAACCGTAATAGGCGCCGACCGTGGGCATGAACTGTCCTGCAGCCGCCCCGATGTTGGCCTTGGAAGCCTTCACATCCATTTTACTTTTTAACACCGCCGGATGGATTTTCATGCTGTTCTGGTAGGCATCTTTGTAGTTGATGTCGGAATCGGGTGTTTCCGTATTGTCCATGATCTGGATTTCCGTGTCCACGTCGAACCCCAACACGTGGTTCAACGACGCTTTGGCCACGGACAGGTCGTTCTGGGCTCCGATCAGCGAGAGACGCGACTGCTCCAAAAGCACCTTGGCTTTGAGCACGTCGGATTTCGAGGTTTTGCCCACCTCGTATTGCACCTGCGCCCGCTTGTATGATTCGTCGGAGGATTTGATGGTTTCCTCCTGAACCTCGAGTAACTTCTGGCTTTTCAGCAGGTTGTAGTAGCGTTCCTTGACGCGGTAGATGAGGTCCTGCCTCGTCCTCTCAAAATCGTATTCCGCGCCTTTTTTCAGGCTGAAAGCTCTCGACAAGCCGAAAATATTGCTCCCGTTGAACAGGGATTCGGAAATACTGAATCCCGCGCTCGAAGACCAGGATTTGATTTCAAACGGCCTTTCGGACACCGGGATACCGGACCGGGGATCCACCCGAAGACGGGACGAAGGTCCGGCTACGGAATGGCTGTATCCCACGTCCGCATCGACGGACGGCAAAAAACGCGAAACACCGGAAAGCACGTCCTTGCCCGCTATTTTCAGATAGAATTGGCTCTGCACCAGCTGCGGATTTCTCTCCAATGTGATTTTGACGCAATCGTCGAGGGAAAGCACTTTGGATTGCGAGAATGCCCCCGCGGAAAGGGTACAGAGGATAAATGCCAGAATGCTCTTTTTCATGATCCAGCTCTCTTTCGCTCGTTGATTACATGCCCAAATTGGCGAACAGACCCCCAAGTGCCACACTAACCACGACCCAGCATCCCCAGATGATTCCGACAAGGATGGCGGATTTTTTCGTGGTGAAACGGTACATGACCGATATGCCGACGATCCAAAGAATCATTTCCCAAATCGTGAAAATGTCGAATTTGGACAACAAGCGGTACAAAACGGATTGTGCAGACCCCAACGATGGAATGGGCAGGAAAGCCGCCAGGCTGGTTGTGACACCGGAAGAGGTGCCCTTGACCACAATCAACACTGTTTTGATGATCAATGCGATCATTCCAATGAGGCTGGACCAGGAAACCAGCGCAAACATCTTTTTGAAGGTTGAAGCCCCCCCCATCATGGTGTTGCCACCGAAGAGCAGAATCCCGGCGATAACGGTCCAGGAAATAAGCATGAAGATCGGCGCCGCGACCAGTCCGATGTATTTTGCCCCTCCCTGCATTCTGGACTGCACGACGTCCATCTGTTCCTGAGGGACGCCTCTCGCCTCCATTTGCGCGATCCGGTCCTGAATGCCGATGTCCTGGGTCAGAAGGATCATGACCACCACTCCGACCACCAGAATGATAAACGGAACCAGCCAGGTGGGTTTCCGGTCTATGCTGGCAAATGTGTCGCGCGGCGAGGTAAAAATTCCAATGATCCGAGAGATGCCCCCCATCTCTTTTTCAGTGCCTGAATCGGCCATGTCTGCCTCCTTCTCAAATGGATGAAAAACATGTGTCAACATCAATCAATATAGACGTAAAATCGAATGCAAATGTTTCAATGTACAAAAGCGATTTCTTAGAATCAAGCGGAATACGAAAGAATACCCGGTGGATGTCCGATCGCCATTTTTTCATTGATTTTCACGAAAAACATTCATAAACTGTCGGCATTGCGGTTATTTTTCAGAATCCGGACCGTCATTTCCAGTCGGCAATTTTTCGAGGTCGGGGCATGGCGACGTTTCGCATTCCGTATTCAAAAACGTTTGTACCGGTCGAAATCCCGGACGGAAATCTCTCGGGAATGCTCGACTCCAGGGTCAACACCTTCGTTCCCGGAGCGGACCAGGAAACGGTCCTTGACGAGGCGTTGGACCGCCCGATCGGAAGTCCGAAGCTGGAGGAATTGGTCCGGGCGAAACGAAACGCCGTTCTTGTCACGAGCGATCATACAAGACCGGTACCGAGCCGGATCACGATCCCGATCCTGTTGGAGCGGATGCGGAAGGTGAATCCCTCCATCGACGTCACGCTGCTGGTCTCCACCGGATTCCACCGGGCGACGACCAGCCAGGAATTGATCAACAAGTTCGGAGAAACCGTCGTCAAGCGGGAGCGCATTCTCATCCACGATTCCAAAGACCGGGGCCGTCTCGCTCATTTGGGAACGCTTCCTTCGGGCGGTGCGCTGTGGCTCAACCGCGCTGCCGTGAACACGGAGCTCCTGATCGCTGAAGGATTCATCGAGCCCCATTTTTTCGCAGGGTTTTCGGGAGGACGGAAAAGCATCCTGCCCGGAATTGCCGGTTACCAAACGGTGCTCGCCAACCACTGCGCCCAATTCATCGCCAGCCCGTTCGCGAGGACCGGCATCCTCGAGAACAACCCCATCCACATCGACATGCTTCACGCAGCCGAACGCGTGAACCTCGCGTTCATTCTGAACGTGGTGCTCGACGTGGAGAAACGGATCATCCGGGCCTTTGCGGGGCACAGGGAGAAGGCGCATGACGCGGGTTGCGTTTTCCTTCGAGGGCTGGCCGAGTCGAAGGCCGTCGAAGCCGATATCGTGGTGACCTCAAACGGAGGTTACCCGTTGGACCAGAACATTTACCAGTCCGTGAAGGGAATGACCGCAGCCGAGGCGACCTGCAAGGAAGGCGGGATTATCGTCATGGTTGCCGCCTGCAACGACGGGCACGGCGGTCAGTCGTTCTACGACAACCTTGCGAACGCATCCGGGCCGCGGGAAATACTCGACCGTGTTGCGAACGTCCCGATGGAAGCGACCGTTCCGGACCAGTGGGAATTTCAAATCCTGGCGCGGATTCTCGACCGGTTCCGGGTCATCCTGGTGACCGACCAATGCGATCCCCGGATGATCCGAGCGATGCACATGGACCATGCCGCAACACCGGAAGACGCACTGAAAAGGGCTTTTGAGATCAAGGGAAAACACGCGAAAGTCGCCGTGATTCCGGACGGCGTTTCGGTGATCGTCACCTGAGGAGGTCGTCATGGGGTTGTTCACGAGTCGTAAACGGATCCCCTTTTTGGTGATGGCGGGTCTGTTTTTATGGGTCCACGCATCCCGGCCGGAGCCGAAATTCCAGGGCCAAAGCGCGTCAAGCATTCGGGTGCTGGTGGTCACCGGCGGGCATGCATTCGAACAGAAACCATTTTTTGAAATGTTTGGAAGCTTTGACGGCATGGAAATCCGGGAAGCCGTCCAACCCAAAGCCGACAGCCTGCTCGTCCCCGAACTGAAAACATCGTGCGACGTCGTGGTGTTTTACGATTACGTCCAGAAGATAACCCTTGAACAGAAAAACGCCTTTGTGAATCTGTTACAAAAAGGCATCGGAGTTTTGTTTCTGCACCATTCCATCTGTTCCTACCAGGATTGGGACGAGTACGAAACCATTGTCGGCGGCAGGTACCACCTGAAAGCGGGAACAAAAGACGGAAGGGCGTTCGAAGCATCCACGTACAAACACGACGTAGAGGTTCCCGTGCACGTTGTCGATCCCGGACACCCCGTGGTTCAGGGGATTCAGGATTTTATCCTGCACGATGAAGCCTACGGAAAATACGAAGTGCTTCCGGATATGCATCCGCTTCTTGAGACCGACCATCCCGAAAGCGCGAAAACCATCGGATGGTGGCACGTGTACGGAAAGTCTCCGATCGTGTTCATCCAGCTTGGGCATGATCATTGGGCGTACGAACATCCCATGTTCCGCAAACTGGTTCGGCAGGCCATCGTCTGGGTGAGTCGAATCAAGCAGTAAAACAGGTTGCGCTGTTCGGGCCAGTGAGTTAAATACCTCTCCTTATAAAATTCATTTCCTTCCCACAATTCGCTTTTGCATACGGAGTCCATAATCCGAGTTCATTCCGATCGGCCTGATGATAAAAGGATCAGGCGCATCGAACGTATTCTTCATTCCCATCTCGCATTCTCCTCCGGGTGTTTTTCACTTGATTTAAGCATCAGAAAGTGTTATAATTAGTTAAGTCCATTTAACGTAGAATAATTATTTATGTAATGAGGAGTTTGGATGTTGCTGAAGGAAAAAAGAATCATCGGAGCTCTTTCGGAAACCAACAAATGGTGGAAAACCGGTTTCCGGATTGATTACCGGCCCCGGTTGATCTACGATGACCTGATAAAATACCTTCCTTTGAAGCAGATGCTTGTGCTGACGGGCTTGAGGCGGGTCGGCAAGACCACGCTCATGCTGAAAATGATCCAGGACAGGATCGAGGCCGGATTTGAACCCAAACGCATTCTGTATTTCACGTTCGATGATTTTCAAGACGTCCGCCTTACGGATGTGCTCGATTTGTATGACAGTTTGTTCAGCCATAATCCGAACCAGGGGGAATTCCTTCTTTTCCTGGATGAGGTTCAAAAACTCAGAAATTGGGAAGAGCAGGTCAAGCGGATTTACGACAACCGCCCCGGTGTGAAAATCGTGATTTCCGGATCCGAGAGCCTGTTCATCCGGAAGAAATCGCGCGAAAGCCTTTCGGGCAGGTTTTTCGAGTTCCACATCCGGCAATTAACGTTTCGGGAATACCTCGTGTTCAAGAACGCCCCGTTCGAGCCGATGGAATTGTATCGGAAGGAAATTCTGTCCCATTTCAGGGAATTCGCGGCATCAAACGGATTTCCTGAAATGGTGGGAATGGAAAAGGATGTTATCGATAAGTACATCCGCGAGAACGTCCTGGAAAAAATTATATACCGCGACATCCCGGCCGTGTTCGGCGTGCGCGACCCGGCTGTTCTTTTCGACGTGTATCGTGTGGTCATGCAAAGGCCTGGAGCCATCATTGAAATGGACTCGTTATCGCGCGAGTTCGGCGTTTCAAGGCAGACGTTGTCGCTGTACCTGCAGTATCTTGAAAATTCCTTTCTGATTCGAAGACTGTATAACTTTTCGCGGAACGCAAGGAAAACCCAAAGAAAACTTAAAAAGTATTATCCCTCGGTTCTCGCGCCCGCTCTGCTCGACAAGCCGGAATCGGCGGGCCCTGTTTTCGAAACCGTCTTGGTCAACCTGCTCGACGCGGAATATTTCTGGCGCGATGCGTACAAGAACGAAGTGGACGTCGTTCTCATGCAGGGCGACGAAATTACACCCATCGAGATCAAATATTCCCCTGAAAAGCCCAAGCCGCTTCTGCTTTTCATGAAGAAATTCAAGTGCAAAAGGGGGTTCATGCTCACATACGACGAGGGGATGCAATGGGGGTCGGTGGAAGCGGTTCCGTTTTACAGGTATTTTCTAAGGGAAGAGACGGAGGGGAATTGAAATCGAGACTCTCTGATGTAAAGAAGGGGAAAATCCGGAAATGGAACCGGTTTAACCTTTTCAGAATGATGTCTGCGAAAAGACCCGGGGCGCTTGCTCTTGTATTGTTTGGGGCATTATTGGGAGTTCCTTTAATATTTTCAAATACAGACACAACTGCAGATGTTGATTTGCACGTGCAGCTTCCTGACGGCTACAACAACATCGGCCAGTTTACTGCAGTTGCAACAGATACGCTGACTCATCGGCAATACCAGCCAATCATGCTTTAAATATAAGTAACGCACAGTGGAGTGGAACATGAGGTCTAAAGCTCCAAGGATATTGCAGTACGCAGCCATTGGATTACTTCTATCGCCATTCATATCAGGAGTTGCAAAAGGACAAAGCCTTGAAAGCAGGGTAAGCAAAGCTACTGCAGGAAGATCTGTCAGAGTTACTGTCCAGGATGATTTCAACAAGCAACCTCTTGCAGATGCATGGGTACGCTTTGTCAACCAGAACAATCCAAGCATCAGCTATAGCGATAGCACAAACTCCTCTGGAGTTGTGCAATGGGATAACTTTTACACTGATGTTGAACAGGACAGAACTCAGGCTCCTACAGGCTTTAAGTTGAAACAGAATTATCCTAATCCGTTTAATCCATCTACTACAATACCCCTGAGCATTGACCACTACTGTGATGCTAATCTCAGCATTTATAATCTCAAAGGCCAGCTGGTGAAAACATTATATGATGGTAACCTTACTCCTGGAGAGCACAATTACAAGTGGGACGGAACAGATAACGGTGGAGCAGGAGTTGCTGCAGGACCTTATTTCACATTTTTCAGGAGCAAAGATGACCAGAAAACAATAAAGATGATGCTCCTAAATGGCCATAATGGAGGCGGAGCAGGAGGCGGGAACCCTGATCCACTATACAAACCAGCAAAGAATCCCGGTGAGTGGTATAATGTCGAGGTTGACAAGGGCAATTATCAGGGATTCACTGGTACAGAACTAATCGAGGAAGGAACAGGAATACAAGACATCCTTATCGAAATGACAAGAAACAACGGCGCACCTGTTCCGATAGCAACAGTTACACCCCTACAACCAAGAGTTGGCCAGCCCGTTGCATTTGATGACCAGGGAAGTTATGACCCTGACGGCGACCCGTTCACATACGACTGGGAGACAAATGGTGTTCATTATACTACTCCTGACGCAACACACACTTATTCAACGCCAGGAGAGAAAACAGTCACATTCACAGTAACCGACGAAAGAGGAGCTGCAAGCGACACACCATTTACTTTGACTGTTGAGGAGCTCGAAAAGATTACAAAGGGATGGGTAACAGACATAACTAATGATTTATTGCTTACAGGACAACCAGTTACCATTGGAGGCGTCACAGACACAACTGATGCGTCAGGTAGTTTCTCAATTGCAGGCTTGGAACCAGGAACATACAGAATAAGAGTTTG
>Ga0315277_10005192_pt1 | contig 17215 bp, 12 predicted proteins | sample YL17G05_15_MG_FD_203695 | JGI IMG/M metagenome (GOLD analysis project Ga0315277, IMG submission 203695) | Sediment microbial communities from Yellowstone Lake, YNP, Wyoming, USA - YL17G05_15 | ecosystem: Environmental > Aquatic > Freshwater > Lake > Sediment | place: USA: Wyoming | collected... | reverse complement strand
TGTTCTTATACTCTTCGTATATTTTCGGATTCCACAGCTCAATTTTGTCGAGCGTACCGATAATGCGAACTTCGTTTTGGATGCTCGCATATTCACGCAATTCCGGAGGGATGGAAATCCTCGCCTGGGAGTCGATCTGACTCTCCTGTGCAAGCTCCAGAATCGCGCGAATAAACCGACGGTGCTGCGGATCGTAGGAAGAGAGGTTCCGTAAGTTTGATTCCAGTTTATTCCATTCGTCAATCGGGTAGACGAATAGGCATTTCTCAAACCCGCGTGTCACCACGAACGTGTCACCTGCCTCTGGAGATACATACTTGCGGAGTTTAGCCGGAAGGCTGACTCTTCCCTTATCGTCAACAGAGTACATATATGATCCCTTGAACGACGACATTGTTGATGTAGTTAAAAAATGTCCTTAAAAATGAAAAAATTCCCCACCATTCTTCCCCACTTTTCCCCACCGTGAATCTCAAATTTAGGGAATTTTTATTGAAAGTCAAGAAAAATCTAACATTCTTTCAAAGAATTAATGATATAAAGGGTGGGGAAAATTCTTAAACAGATATCCCTCTAAATTCGTTTGTTTTTGGCATTTTTATGTCGAGGATTTGTGGGTTTTTTTGGGTCTTTGTGAGTAGGATCAATTATATCCGGATATTCCTCAGCCATTAATAAACTGACCTTTCGCTATCCCTATCAGTCCGTTATGTTGTTCTTCTACCAGGCAAAAAATGCTGCTGTTGTGGCGGGGGATTCATATCCCGCTCAACCCCAGCTCTTCATGTTAAAATTTACCCGCCAATCTTTTTGGCGGGTGCTTCTGTTCAACATCTCATTCTCTGTGCTTCTCTATGATGGATCCTGATGACCCTCACTCCCGCCCGAACGCCGTAGGCGAGCGGGCTATAATCCCCTCCAGACCCGCTCGACCGATCCGATCGGGCGAGACGCATGGCGGGCTGGCCTCCCCCCTCGTGGAAAGTTTACCCGCCATCTTTTTGACGGGGGATGTTAAAACCGGATTCTCGCTCTATTCCGAATATTTATATAAAAAAAGTTAGGCTGTCTTGCAATCTTCTCCGACTGCCTGCCGTCGCGTTCGCCCGCCGTCTCTTTAGTTGACTTGCCTCTTTTAATGTTATACCCACATTATTTTTATGAGTATCCAGAGCTTGGTTATCTTCTGGATTCTCTGTATTCTGGTAGAAATATTTCCGTCTGTAGTGGACAAGTAGGATTGACATAAATCTTTTTACTTCATGGGCAGCATCGCCAATATGAGTTGAGTAAAAAATGGTGAAGTTAGTTTTATATTTAACAAATGTTGAATTTGTTCGTCAAAATTATTACGTTGCATTTTAAATTTTTCAATGTACCTCATTATAGTAAAGGAGTATGTACCGTGAAGATACAGGTACACCGGATCGTTTCATTTTTATTATTCTCGTTTGTGCAGTTATTACCAGCGCAGAATACCATGGATAATCCCTTTTTCAAAGAGTGGAACACACCCTTCAAGACACCGCCCTTCAATGAAATCCGGCTCGAGCATTTTCTGCCGGCAGTGAAGGAGGGAATACAGCTTCAGAAAGCGGCGGTTGATGCCATCACTGCAAACAATGAGAAACCAAGCTTCGAAAATACCATAGAGGCGCTCGAAATGAGCGATGAGTTTCTGAACAGAGTAAACAGAGTTTTTTCGAACCTGAATTCCGCAAATACGAATCCGGAGATGCAGGAAATCGCCCGTAAAACTACGCCGATGTTTTCAAAACATAATGACGACATCAACCTTAATCAAAAGCTCTTTGAAAAGGTGAAAACTCTATACAACGAGAGAGATAAGCTGGAGCTGTCAACTGAACAGAAAACGGTACTGGAAAATTATTACCTTGATTTTGTGCGAGGCGGCGCAAATCTGACCGATGAAGGTAAAGAAAAACTCAGGAAAATAAATGAGGAGCTGAGTCTGCTTTCGTTAAAGTTTGGTGAAAATCTTCTTAAAGAGACAAACGCCATCGGTTTGCTGGTCGACAACAAGGATGATCTTGCCGGTTTACCTCAGAATGTTATCGATGCGGCCGCGGAGATGGCTGTATCAAAAGGACATTCGGGGAAATGGGTCTTCACGCTTCAAAAACCAAGTTTCATCCCATTCCTTACTTATTCCGAGAAACGCAGTCTGCGGGAAAAGGTATTTAAATCCTACATTAACCGCGGTAATAACTATAACGAGTTCGATAATAAAAAGATCCTCTCGCGTATAGCTGCACTCCGCGCAAAGAAAGCTGAGTTACTGGGGTATAAGACTCACGCCGATTTTGTACTTGAGAAAAGTATGGCGAAAAAGCCGGGAACCATCTATGAATTCCTGACTGGTCTGTGGAAACCGGCTCTGAAGCGGGCACGTGCCGAAGTAGAGGATATGCAAAACTTAATTAATAGGGAAGGGAAGCAGTTCGCCCTGCAGGCATGGGACTGGTGGTATTATGCGGAGAAGGTGAAGAAGGAAAAGTTCAATCTTGACGAAGAGATGATTCGCCCGTATTTCAAGATGGAAAATGTTAGAAGGGGAGCCTTTGACGTTGCCTCTAAACTTTACGGGATAAAGATAATCGAACGGATAGATATACCGGTGTACCACCCGGACGTCAGGGTCTTTGAAGTTCAGGAAGCTGATGGAAAACACCTCGGCATTTTTTACTCAGACTATTATCCTCGTGAAGGAAAGCGGAGCGGCGCATGGTCAAGCACATTCAGGGGTCAGTCCAATATCGGAGGCAATTACATCACTCCCGTCGTCTGCAACGTCGGAAATTTCTCCAAACCGACAGCCGATATACCTTCGCTCATGAGCATTGACGAAGTGAATACTCTGTTCCACGAATTAGGTCACGGTCTGCACAGTCTGCTCGCGAATACTACATATCCGAATGCCCGGTCTGTTCCGCGGGATTTCGTTGAACTCCCTTCTCAGATCATGGAAAACTGGGCATTGGACCCTGAAGTACTTCCTCTCTATGCGAAGCATTACAAAACAGGCGAACCGATGCCGAAAGAACTTCTTGATAAAATTGTCAATGCAAAGCTTTTCAATCAGGGCTTCGAGACAGTAGAATACCTCGCCGCATCATTCCTCGATATGGATTGGCATACACTTACGGAGAGCGTCGAGAGGGATGTCGTGGATTTTGAAAGGGAGTCGTTAAAGAAAATCGGACTGATCCCCGAAATCGAATCACGGTATCAGAGCACAAACTTCCAGCATATTTTTTCGGGAGGATACTCTTCGGGATATTACAGCTACATATGGGCAGAAGTCCTTGATGCAGACGCCTTTGAGGCGTTTAGGGAAAGAGGTCTGTTCGACAGAGAGACAGCGACTTCATTCAGGAAGAACGTTCTGGAAAAGGGCGGAAGCGAAGACGTCATGGTTCTCTACAAGAGGTTCAGAGGCGCGGAACCGAAAGTGGATGCGCTGCTTAAAAAGAGAGGATTGAAGGAGTAGGTGGAGGAGGGGAGGAAATGTACTTTGTACTTGGTAGAAATGTCATTTGTCATTGGTCATTTGTAGTTTCCGCACATTTCTTTGTGTGCCGTACTCTACATCATGACAAATGACCAGTGACAATTATTCTACAACAATCTCATCGATGAATATCCACGCTTTCCCTCCCCTCCCATTATGCCAATCCGGCATTACTGCGATATTTTTTGCTTTAACATTTATATAACGTGCAGTTGCGTTTACTTTTTCACTGAATTCTTTAGTGACTGCGCCGGGAATGTTCTGAGGAACGTTATTTTTAATTTCAGCAAGTGATCTGTAATTTTTATCGTCATCTGATACGGAAAAGAATACGGAAGATGGTAAAAATATCCAACTTCCCTGATCCTGATAAAATGACGCAGTGAGGCGTGATATTTTCTGTGTTTCACCGAGATCGATCGTGATGTTGACGTCGTTACCTTCATATCCCTGCCACATCCCATCCCTGAAAGAATCGGTGCCGCGGAGACCATCAACAACAGTACGATCCTTACTTTCTGTTGCGTAACGGGTCTGGTATGGCTCATGAATAGTAACACTCTTACCCCAACCTTTATGTCTGGTGTATGTCCATGTTACCGGTGGTCCGCTGTTTTCATTATGGAAAGCGCTTGCACAGAGAGTAATACTTTCGCGTATCACCAGGGGATTACGATATACCTCAGATGATTGTGCAGGTGTAGTTCCGTCAAGCATGTATCGGATTTCCAGAGATGAATCGGAGCAGGAAAGTGTGAGAAAAACCGCATTCTTCGTGAAGTCGACAACGGGCTTAACCATGACTCTGTCGTAAATGATTTCCCAGTCGTCGGTTCGGAACGCGGAAGCGGGAAGCCCTTCTTTATTGTAAAGATTCGGCTCTGCGGTATTGCTCCATGCAAACCGGACCGCTGTAGGATTCTTTACTCTTTCATTCCAGACAAGCACATCGTTTCCGTCGATTACCACCCGGGCATCTGAAAATTTTCGCGGTTGGTCTGCAATTTCAAAATGAGTCAGCTCACCGCCTTTAGCCATTAACCCATGATCTGCATACGTGAAGGATAAACGGATCTTACTGCCTTCAATTTTCATCGATTTATACATAGGGCCGGAGAATGTAATGTCTGTTTTCCCGTAAGTTTTTGCCAGAGCCCATCCTGCCAACCGTTTACCGACATCCTGTTTATTTCCCGGATGTATATCATGGATGTTCCCGATATCTGACGTCACGATCATGCCGACGTTTGGGATCGACATGCATTGCCGCTGAGCATCACGCAGCGCAACCCCGCGGAAAGGATCATACCCGTCGTAAGGTGCAATTTGCACGTAGTAAAACGGTAGTTCCTTTTTCCATTCGTTTCGCCACTGACTGATCATGGTATGGAATAATTTCGGGTATGTCTGCGGCGCAACAACATTGCTTTCACCCTGATACCAGATAACACCGGCGATTTGATAAGGAATAAGCGGTGCAATCATCGCATTAAACAGGACGCCCGGCTTCATAGGATTTGAATCGGTTTCTTCCTGGCGTTTGTATGACTCAAATAACTCAGGATTGGAAGTGATTAATTCAGATTTCGTCCACACCTCGGCGAACGTCCCGCCCCAGCTTGAATTAATCAGTCCGACGGGAACATTGAGGACTTGATGTAATTCTCTTCCAAAAAAATATCCTGTAGCGCTGAAGGTGCGCATTGATGCGGGTGAACATTCGCTCCATGATCCGCGGCAATCATACTGGGGGAAGTCGGATGCTGCTTTTTCAACACTGAAGAAGCGGATTTTCGGATAGACGGCTTGCATGACTTCTTCTTCCGAGTTATTGAATCCGCTTAATGCATTCCACTCCATATTGGATTGACCGGAGCAGAGCCACACTTCACCGAGAAGGACATTTCTGAGAACGATTGTGTTGTTACCGGAGATAGTAATGGTGTGCGGTGTATTGTCGGCTGCTGGCGTGGGAAAGCTGATACTCCATCGTGCCCAGTCATTGGCTTTTGTGTGGAATGTGTCCTGACCCCATGAGGAGCTGACGGATATCTCTTCACCCGGTTCAGCCCAGCCCCAAAGTGTGACGGTAGATTTTTGCTGCAGTACCATTCCGCTTCCGATCAATGCGGGTAATCGGACTTCCGCACCTGACGGGTATAATATAAAAGCAAGGAGAACAATCAAGATATTCAATCTTTTTGTCATTTTCGGCTCAATATCTGTGAGAGAATATAGTAGTGTGGCATGGATCAGATATAATAAACCATTCCTGATTAGATGGGATGTTCATGCGAACTATTTTTTTATTGACTTTCGGCTTTTTGCAATCTTGCAAAATGATCTATTACACCTGAGGCTGATTATGTGAGACTTTTTCTTTCTGTATTATACCAACGTCGTTATTTTGTAGATTATGTGCAGTTGTGCGGATATACTGATGTATTTGTTCAAACCTTTCGGAAGAGAGCAGTCCCCCAGCCATCGGGAATACAGATCGGTTTCTCCAATTTATCAGCCAGAAACTCGTTCAGTGCTCTGGAACAGGCCCAGTCCGATTCATTATTGTTATAATCATGAACAAAAATGAAACCACCACTATTCATTCGAGGATAGAAGAACCTCAAAGCTGCCAGCGTTGGTTCATACTTGTCGAAATCTATCATTACAAAAGCAAATCTTTCTTGTTCCAAGCCAATACTTGTATCGGGAAAATATCCCTTACGGATGATGATATTTTCAGTGTTTCCTATGTAGCGAAGCACACTTTGCTCAGATGTGTCCTGAAAGCGGCCATCGTCATGAGCCTGCGAGTCGCGTTGATCAAATCCCTGGAAAGTGTCGAAAAGGAAAAGCTTCCGATGGGGGAGCAGCTTATGTATGAACTTACTCAGAGAGCCTTTGTACACACCGCACTCAGCTAAAGAACCAGCAATCTCATCCTTAGCTACTTGTTCAAGAGACAGCAAGAGTGTCCCATAGCGTATCGGATCGCCGGATTCGATGAGCATCTGTCTTTGCCGCTGTGTAAGATACGGGGTCATGAGCCAATCAGAGGCGATTCGTCTCGTAAGAAACCATCGCAGCTTTGCTCTTGAGATCCCCTTCTGTCGCAGCCAATCTTTAATAAAAGTCATTTGCTTAATTTACCCTCTGGAGTGCAAGTTGCAGCTTCCCTTTGGAGTGCCTAATCCTTCTCTTCTCCCTTTTTCGCTGTTTCTTTCTCTATAACCTTCCCATAAGAAACGATCACAACTTCGGATGATTTCTTACCTGATTGTACAACAAACTCGTATTGAATGACTGTACCCTTCGTGACTTTTTCAGATTTTAAAACTTTAGCTTTAGGGAATTCCTTATTTAAAGACGTACGAACGATTTCAGGAACTTCACTTAAAGGAAGAGTCTCCTCTATGGATACAACCGTGCCGTCAGGGTTGTATATTAAGTCTCGATTTACTTTTCCTTCGGAGCTTTCAATTTCATAAAATAACTTACCTTCCTCAGTTTCCTTCGAGTATCCTTTTATTGTAGCTTTTGGATAGGATTTCTTGAATACCGAAAGTATAACTTTCGGTACGTTCTTCTGTTTGATTGTTTGTTCTTCCTGCACTTTTTCTTTCTCTTGTGCAAGACATGGAACCATCAGGAGAAACATGATCGAAAGTGCCGCAAGTACGTTTTTTATATACATTACCTTTCTTTAATAAGTTGTTATGTTGTTTATTATTGACGCACAGTTTTACTTTGTAAATATATTAAAAATCGCCATGAAACGGCAATGCAAAAGCAGATATAAAAAAGTTGACGCAGAATCACGTGAATGCCGCATTGCTACTCTCTGTGGAACAATCTATAGATCATCGGTAGGCCGTACAGTAGGATGAAACTTGACAGTGAAAATCCTCCGATGACAGCGATAGCGAGAGGTCGTTGCAATTGTGTGCCTGCGCCGAAACCCATTGCAAGAGGCAGCAGAGCGAAAACGGCTGCAAGTGTAGTCATAAGAATCGGTCTTGCCCGCATGCTGCTTGCCCGAACCAATGCCTCATCCAGCGGCATCCCCTCTGATTGCAAAACCTTGACATTATGAAGTACGAATATTGCATTCTCCGCGACAATCCCGATTATCATAATGATTCCGACAAAGCTCGATATGTTAAATGTTACCCCTGAAAGCCAGAGAGCCGAGAAAACACCGAAGAGTGACATAAGGTTCACGAAGAAGATGGATATCGGAACTGCGAATTCACCGAACTCTGTAAGTAACACAATGAAGACAAGCATAAATGCGGCAATAGCTACGAGCAAGAGTCCCCGGAACGACTCCTGCTGCGTCTGATATACACCGCCATACTCCACTGTTATTTCTTTTGGAATGTAGACGTTACGTGTCAGATTCTTCTGTATATCCACCATTGTACTACCCAAGTCGCGACCTGAGATTCTTGCAGTTATAGCAATCATTTGCCGGAGTCCCTCTCGGCGCAATTCCGCTTGCCCGCCTGTCTTTTCAATTGTTGCAATAGAATGCAAGGGGACAAGCATTCCGCTGCTGTTCGTCAGCTGCAGCTGTTCTATCTTGTCAATATCAGTGCGATAAACATCGGGGAAGCGTACACGAATTCCGATTAGTTTCTCTCCTTTCTGAATTTCAGTATCGATCCTTCCCCTTACGATCGTTTCCAATTCACCGTGAATTTCAGCTGGATTCAATCCTGCTATGGATGCTTTGACAGGATCAACATTAACGACAAACGATGGACCGGTAATGACGATACCATTGAAAGCATCGACTACACCGGGTACAGTTTCAATTACTTTGGTGATCTCTTCGGCTTTCGCACGCAGTATTGCGGCATCCTTACCGAACAATTTAATTTCGATTGGTTGAGGATTGTTGGTTAGATCTCCGATAACGTCCATCATAAGCTGACCGAATTCAGCTCGAAGACTAGGTTCTGAGGATTCTATTCTGTCTCGGATTTCAGAGATAACCTCATTGATGTCCCTTGATCGCTTTTTCTTTAACTTAACAAAGAAATCTCCAGTATTAGGTTCCGTTAAAAAGAATCCCAACTCCAAACCAGTACGGCGGGAATAGGTATCGACCTCCGGAATCGACATCAGAACATTTTCCACATTTGTCAAGATGCGATTCGTTTCGTTGAGCGAAGTCCCCGGAGGGGTCCAATAATCCAATACAAAGTTCCCTTCATCCATATCAGGCATGAAGTCGTTGCCGATTTGGAAGTACAGACCATACGCAAAGAGAATGATTACAATGGAAATCGGGATGATGGCGAACCGATTCTTAATAAGCCATCGCAACGTTTTCTCATGCCGCACCACAACTCTTGATTTTCTCCGTTGGTGCTCGAGCTCCCGATGGATGTCGTCCTCACGGATCACATACATCGCAAGGATTGGCGCTAACGTAATTGAAAAGACGAACGATATGAACATCGCAAACACCATGGTGATTGAGAGCGATGCAAAGAAAGCTCCGGTTACACCGCCCAGAAAAGCGAGCGGGATGTATATGACGATCGTACTGGCGGTTGACCCGATGATAGCGGGCATGAGATTTCGGAGTGAACTGGAAGCTGTTTCAGCGAACAGTGTGATACCTGTTACACCCTGTTCGCTCCTTTGTTTGAAATGAGCAAATACGTATTCAATGACGACGATTGAATCATCGATGATAAGCCCGACAGCTGCAGCAATTCCACCGAGTGTCATAATGTTGATCGTCAATCCAACAACAGATAGGCACGCGAATGTAGTTGCGATGGTGATTGGAACGACAGATAGGATCACCAGACTCATCCGCCAGCTACGTAGGAACACAAAAACCACTACCATAGCGAGGATAATACCAAGGAGGATACTGTCACGCGTATGGAGAATTGAGCTCGAAATGAAATCTCCCTGATCGTAGAAGTTCTCGATATGGACGCCTGCAGGAAGGTTCAGCTTTTCAAATTCTCTGGTAATTTCATTCCTGATCGTGACCGTGCTGCCTGTCGGCTGTTTGAGGATATTGATGAGGACAGCAGGCTTACCGTGAGCCGTAGTGCGAATATATTTGTCTGCAACGGAAGGCTTGACTTCTGCAACGTCTGAGACTCTGATGGGGATTCCGTTTTGATTGGTAACGATCACAGATTTTATATCATCGACGGTTTTTAACAAACCGGAGACAAGTGAAAGATAGAGCTGATAGTTATTGTCGATTAATCCGCTTGATTTGACGAAGTTCGTATTCTGAATCGCATCAGCTATTTTCCCGATATCTAAACGGTATGCAGCAAGTTTTTCCGGTGACACGGTGACGAGGAATTCACGTGTATCCCCTCCAACCACTTCGACCCTTGCAACTCCTTTCACTTTCAAGAGCGTGGGGCGGATCTGGTAAAATGCGATATCCCGCAGTTCAACTTGGCTGAGAGTGTCCGAAGTAAGACTGTAACCATGAATAGGGAATACGGAAACCATCATTTGCTCCGCCATGATGGACGCTGTCGGTGGAAGGATATTTCGTATGTTCGCAATGCGTCCCTGGAGCATCTGGAGCGTTTGTAGAATATCGCTCCCCCAGTCAAGACCGATAGAGATCTCGGTTGCGCCTCGACCAGTGATGGATCGCACTACTCGCACACCTGGAATAGAACTTGCAACTTCCTCAAGCGGCTTGGTGACTTCCACCATCATCCTCTCCGGCGGTTGTTCTCCATTGTCGGCGAGAATGACGATACGTGGAAAAGTTATGTCAGGAAACAAGGAAATCGGTAGATTCAGTGTTAAGACAACACCGGAAATGAATAGGACAACAACCGTGAAAAGGAAAGCCTTCCCATGTCGACGGACATACTCAAATGGGTTCATTCTTTGCCTTAATGTGAGATAATTACTCGGCTGGAGTCTGAAAGGGCATAGTTACCTTCGGTGATGACTTTCATTCCTTTCCGAATTCCGGAACCCCAGATTTCTGCTGTCGAATCTGTTGTGATTCCGACGTTAACCGGGATTCTGATGGATAGGGAGTCTGCAGTAACTGTCATTACAGCGTATGTGTCGTTTTCGTCATTACGGAGGAGAGCTTTATTCGGGATGAACAAAGCGTGTGATCTTTTACCTGTTACGATAGAAGCTGTCCCATTCATGTCAGTTTTCAGTATCTCCCGGAGACTCTTCGTCAACTGCTGAAAACGGAGTCTGACTTTCACTGTCTGGCTCTGAATGTCGGTCTGGGGATTGATTGCATCAACGACCGCGGGAAAGATCTTTCCTGGAAAGGACTGGAATTTAATTGAAGCATATTGTCCCACTACTACAGAGGGAAGATCACGGAGTTGAACATCAGCAATGAAATCGACTGTCGAAAGATCAACAATTGTCATAAGTTCTGCATTCTCAGAGACTAGTTCTCCTTCACTCACATTTCGTGTCGATACATACCCGTCGAATTTCGCTGTTACAGCCACACTTTTCTGCGTCGCCTGAGCAAGACGAAGGATACGTTCTGCCTCCGCTTTCTGCGCCGGGGTAACTGCTGTTTGTAACATTGATTCGGCGCCGAGTACTGCAGATTCTGACTCTTTCGTTTGAATAACCGCGATCACGTTTCCTTTGCTTACAGCTGTTCCTTCAAACGCCTTCAAGGATACAATCCTACCACCGAGCGGCGCATAGAGTTTTTCCTTTTTCAAAGCGTCTGTCCTGCCGTAAGAATTAACCGTGATAAGTGCATCACCTTCAACGACTTGTGCTGTTTTTACTGTAACAACAGCGTTGACCGATAAGTTATTTTCACCCTCATCGTCAGATTGCTGGTTGTGGCATGAAAAAAGAAACATGCTCAATGATGCCAGAAAAAGTGGGGTTCGGAGAACGGGAAGATTATTCATAATTGCGAGATCTCAATGCGTGGTGAGTTGTTCAAGCTTTGCACTTAAAAGCTGAATGTCAGCAAGTGTTTGGAGTTCCGATAGTCTTATTTCTGTCAGTAACTGCTGAGCGGAGAGTACCTCCATCGATAATACTCCACCGCCTACAAATTTTGATTTAGTGAGAAGAAAATTCTCTTCAGCCGATTTCAAACTAAGTCGGATCGCCTGTAGTCTTTCTCGCGATCGAAGTAACTGTAATGTGATTCTTTTTGTTTCGGAGCGGATCGATCTTTGGAGCAGATTGGACTCGAGTCGGAGGTTATCAACCGCCGCCTGTTTCTGTTGAACCCGCAGGTTTATTGCACCCCAATTAATCAAAGGGATATCAAGTACGATTCCCAGAGAGAATCCAAGTGCACTATAGCGATCTGCAGGTACCAGTTCAATGTTTTCTCCGGAGTTGGCATATCCCGCATCTGCGGCGAGTGAAACGACCGGCCAGTGTTCGCGCTGTGTCATTTGAATATCGAGTATGCCGCTTCTCAGTTCCAGATCGGCGATGGAAAGTTCGAGATACCTGATGGAATCTAGATTAGCCATAGAGATCAGAGAATCGATTGTGGCGCTCCTGGCTGTGTCTAATGAACCCTGAATATTGAAGGAGGTATCAATCGCATTGCCGATCAATTCGGCGAGTGAGTATTTATTCACTGCAAATTCATTCGAGGCTTTCTGGTACGAGATCCGTGCGCTTGAGAGTTGAAGTTCTGTCTTAAGAACGTCGGTGTAGCTGGCACTGCCTCCATCGTAGAGACGCTTGACCAGATCAAGGTAATCGGTGAGCTGTTGAACGCTTTCCTGTTCCAACTGGATTTCTTGTTGAGATCGGAGCGTCTCGATGAATAATTGTTTGACGGAGAATGTAAGATCGCGTTCACTCAACCTATATTCCTGGCTAAGCCGTTCGAGTTCTATCGTATTCTGATCCAACTTTAGGCTCCTGATTCCCCCGTCGTACAATGACTGCTGTAAGACCACCTCCCCCAATATTTGGCCACCGTTTGAGAGTGCGGGATCATAACCAAACTTCTTGCCGAAAGGGGCATAAATCGGGGAAGCCGTCAACCGTAACTGCGGTAGTCTTGTTGTAAGAATCTCATCGTGTGCTAACTCGGTCGATCTAATAATGTTCTGTACGGTACGAAGTCGCGGGCTGTATTCACGAGCAAGTGACAGACATTGATCGAGCGTCAAAATAGTCTGACTTTGTGCGTACATGAACCATATATAACCGATCAGTACAGCTTTAAGAATTTTCTTCACATCAACTACTTATTTGATTAAAGAATAATGAAGGCTTGCTGCAACACCGGCCATTGGTAGTAAATCTACGGTCGAATTCCGGAATGATTGTAATTTAGTGAACTCCTTGATGGCCACGCTAAACAAGAAAAATAAACCGAAACACTTGAAAGAATTTACGAATTAAGCACCTCTATGTCAAATGTAATACAGTTAGGCAAAGTATAAATAAAAAAAACCGTGCCCTTGCTAAATAACAAAGGCACGGTTAAAGAGCGTTAAACTATTTTATTTTGTACGTAGGAACTCGATACGCCGGTTCTTCTGTTTGTCTTCCGGTGTTGCATTTGATGTCATCGGCTTATCGGGTCCAAATCCTGCCGTTGTAATTCGGGATGGCTCAATGCCTTTATTCACCAACCATGTTTTTACAGCATCGGCACGGCGCTTGGAAAGCTTCATGTTGTAATCATGTTTGCCGATATTGTCGGTATGTCCCTGAATATTAACTTCAATCTCGGGATGTCTGTCGAGGGTATTGAATGCCTGCATCAGAATCTCTTTCGATATCGGTGTTATTTCGGCGCTTCCCGTTTTAAAGATAATGCCATCAAGCACGATTGGAACGTTGATCTCGGCTTTAAGTTCCTGTTTGATCTTCGGAACATCATCACTTGGGTCGAGCGGATTCGTATGGTTGGCGATCTCATTGCCATCGCTGATCGTACCGCCATCGGTATCTGCTTTTAACGGATCGGTTTTGTGCATATTAGCTTCATCGCCATCCTTCAATCCGTCGCCATCAGTATCCGGATTGAGTGGATTAGTTTTGTATGTATTGATTTCTTCTCCGTCTTTCAATCCGTCGCCATCAGTATCCGGATTGAGTGGATCAGTTTTGTATGTGTTGATTTCTTCTGCATCCTTCAATCCGTCGCCATCAGTATCCGGATTGAGTGGATTAGTTTTGTATGTATTGATTTCTTCTCCGTCTTTCAATCCGTCGTTGTCTGTGTCAGATTTTAATGGATCGGTTCTGTTTACATTTATTTCTTGAGCATCTTTCAGTCCGTCATTATCTGTATCAGGATTGATAGGATCAGTTTTGTATGTATTGATTTCTTCTCCATCTTTCAATCCATCGTTATCGGTATCGGCTTTCGTGGGATCGGTTTTGTGCTGTCTCACTTCTGCGCCGTCTTTCAATCCGTCATTATCACTATCACCGTTGAGCGGATTTGTTTTGTAAGTATGGATCTCTTCACCGTCGCTTAAACCGTCGCCATCTGTATCCGGATTATCCGGGTCGGTACCTAATACTTTTTCTTCTTTGTTAGTCAGGCCGTCGCTGTCGCCATCGCGGGAACCGCCGCCTATAACGAACACAAGTCCGAGACCACCAGAGTAGTATGCGTCGTAAGGTCCGCCTTGTTCGTAATAATTGAGATCATCGGTGAGTGAATAATTTGCACCCCCGCTTATATCAAGAATCACACCTTCTGCTAATGCTATTTCGAATCCTAATCCAGCAGGAATAACTCCTGTCCATCCATCTTTCTTCACTTCTTTGGGTGAAACCGACTCTGGAAAGTCGACAACTTTATAACGAAGTCCACCAAATCCCATATAGAAATATGGATTCCATGCATCGCTTAGTGCGAAATTGAATATCAAGCGCGCATCGACTGGAATAATTTCAGTACGATAATACGCTCGTTCAAAATCTAGTCCTGCGTATGAACCATAACCGGCACCGAGTTCCATCTGGACTGCTCGTCCCAATTCAAATCGGCCGAACCAGCGGGCAATATATGAAGCTTTATACCCCTGGCTTTCCCAGAATTCTGTTACTGGCAGTATGCCGTTGATTTGCAGTCCATTTTTAAAACCATAATCATGTATCTGAGTAAAAGATGTGCTTACCAGTATAAAAAGGAATATTACCAATCCTATCGTGTAAAATATTTTAGATTTATTCATGTAATCCTCCGAAATAGTGGATAAATTATTTTTAGATTGTTCGTCATTATGATGTGTCAAAACGGTAATCCGATTCATAAATTGTTTGAAAATACCGTTAATCGCACAGGTGGAAATTCGGATCAAAATTAACTAAAAGAAAGTAAAAATCAAAACAAATACCCAATTTTCCATGGAGCCCACCCGGATGATTTTTACAAATTCAGTGTTCTTTTTCTACTGGCGGAAATACCGTATTTAGTTAATTTTAATTAAAAAATGGGAGTAAGAGCCGGTTGTGCTTACGCAGAAATTTTTACCATTCTGAATATTTCCAGGAAACCTGATATCCGGATGCAGCGGCATCAATTATCGTCTTTTAATAAGTATCAAGACTTGAACTGTTTGATCAATGAACTCCCTTTATTTTTGATCCATTTCTTGATGCGGGTCGATGAATCCGATTGAGTAGAGGATTGCTTCTCGGAATAAAGTCTGATTTTTTTAATCGAAGCAAAGAGAGCTTTGGCGAGAATCTCATCGGATTCGGGAGGACCTTCGAGGACTCCTATTCCGCAGGTGTTCGAACTGGAGTAGGTATATGAATTTGAAAAAATCTTTTTGCCGAATTCAAAAACTTCACCTACTCCGGGACAGGAATCGGATGTGATATCATGTAAAATAATCCAGCCGTCTTTTTTGAGGGATCGGGTACATTGTGAAAAATCCCACAGACAACCCTCGAATGAATGATCTCCATCGACGAGAATCACGTCGTAAGACAGACCCTTTAACCAGTCTGTAAATTCCGGTTTTGTGGAGTCCATATCAAAAAAAGTCAGTCCGATGTTTTTCTGACACCATTCGATGCGGGATTTCTGATTTTCAAGTAAACCCGTATGGAAGTGATTTAAATTATCGATTGCGAAAAGAGACGCTTTGATCCCATTTTTTTTGAAAAGATGAGATAGAAAAATAAGAGTAGCACAGCTTCCCACGCCGACTTCTAGATATTTTATTTTTAATCCCCGGTAACGCCGAATCAATGCACGGGATAATTGGCTAAGCTCTTCCGGAACCTGCTGGAGTTCCAATCCGCCCTTATAATTATGGTGAAAATACTCGGGATCTATGGAACCAAGGTTGGAAATGATTTCCGTGATATCTGCCGTTAAGTCGAGCGGGTAATTTTCCAATCTCTTAAGAGCATCCGAGAAAGTAATGGAGGGAAATTTATTGGCCGTCATAATTTTAAAAAGTATGATCCTTATTCTGATTCATGGAGAGGAGTTCCTTCGTTAATATTCCACGGCAAGATCATCTATCTCCAACCGATCCGAAAGTATTTTTCTCTGCACCACGTTTTCCAGTTCTTGGGAAAACAACATCAGGTCAATGCCATTTTTCTCTGCTGTTAATCTCAACCATTGCTCTTCAGAAGGATGAATTTCATTGTCCGAAAATGCAACAAATAGCCCGTCCTTGATAAACTTGAGCGCCAATTCTTTCGATGAAAACACAGGATGTGCATCAACTATGTATTTATTCTCGAGAATATCACGGATAGCATTATCACAAAACTCTTTTTCAAATCCCAGAGTTTTGCCAATACGCTTCATCAGCTCGATCTCAGGTTGTTTAACCTTCTTGTCCTTACCGACAAGCAAGAGCAGTCCTTTGAAATAGTTGCTTCCGTCTATTATACTGATTCTCACGTTACTCCTTTTTTTAAGAGAAAATTGGTTTTCGCCTAACTCGTGTAAATACACAATATTCAGTTTTAATTTGTGAAATTGCTAAAAAATTGAAAAATATAAACCATTATACGCCTCTGGGTACTGAATCAAATGTAGTAAATTTATTTTAGAGAAGGTATCGCAATTTGGGGGAATTTTTAAGAAGATTAATACATATGAGGACCTCCAAAGGACGGATTTTCAGGGATGCCCTTTTTAAGTGCCCGGAGCATGGATTTTCAATCAATCAAATCACCACCACATTATACAATAGTAGCGGATGACGTTTAGCGTACATAATATTGAAAATACGCTTTAAACACAGTATTTTAGCATGTTTTGTCCGGCGCAGATAATAATCTTAATTGAGTCATCCTTGGATTTCTTCTTTAATCGTTCTATATTGACTCTATCGATTCGATATAAAGTGTTTCAGTGTGTTAAGGGATTTACACACCTGTGACCTGATAGTCGAACGAAGGAGTTTTCCTCCTTTTGATTTAACCTTCGCTCATTTACTACCAAGCCACGTGCGTCCGGTATCGACATACTGGTGAGAAGTAATGATATCCTATGAAATGACCTTCGCAACGATGTAACGATCAGTACCTCCGTGTTCTTCATTTTGTTTATTCCCCGTTGGGTAAAATGTATTATCCTGGCATTGACAAATGGAAAAAGATGTTACTTCTCAAATGAGCGCCGAGGAAAGCTGTTCCTTTACTATTCGGGTGAGGGAGAGAAGGGCGCTCCTCTGCCAAGTCCCGAAAGCGGTAAAACTCTGTAAGCCGCAT
>Ga0315277_10005191_pt1 | contig 17215 bp, 12 predicted proteins | sample YL17G05_15_MG_FD_203695 | JGI IMG/M metagenome (GOLD analysis project Ga0315277, IMG submission 203695) | Sediment microbial communities from Yellowstone Lake, YNP, Wyoming, USA - YL17G05_15 | ecosystem: Environmental > Aquatic > Freshwater > Lake > Sediment | place: USA: Wyoming | collected... | reverse complement strand
TCTCGAACCAGACTCTGGCGCAGATTGCGCTGTTCACCGAACCCGACAAGTATGAGGTCGGCAAGGTCTATACCCTGCCGAAGGCCCTCGACGAAGAAGTGGCGCGGCTGCACTTGGGAAAACTGGGCGCCAAACTGGAGAAACTCTCCCGGAAGCAAGCCGACTACCTCGGCGTACCGGTCAACGGCCCGTTCAAACCCGAGCACTATCGGTATTAGGTGAATCCGGCCGCTTCATCACGGGCGCCACGTCATCTCTGTCCTTCGTCGTCGGTGTCCCAAGGCCATGGGACAAGCGCCTTGACGTGGAGCCATATCAGGCGCTGGGTCTCCGTAAGGATCGTGTGCAGATTCTCCAAGAAGAACCAAATGGTATGGCTTTCGGGAAGCTGCGCTACCGGTACTGAGATGTGCCTGGTGTGTTTCGTCACTTATCTCCCGTTCCTTTATTTTTGACAAGAGTTCACTTGCCCAAAACGAGACACGAGACTCTTCTCTCGTGTTCTGCACACCCACCAACTCGACTGTCTACATAGTCTAGACCACTTTTTCTCCTCTTTCAACCCTATTGTGACATACCCGAAATCGAGTCCGTGTTTCTACCGGCAGGAGGCGGCCCTCTCCGCAGCGCAATGTTTGCACACTATGGGATTCTGTCATACGGATCAACCGAAGTCTTCTGGCCCATTCGGACCTTCGGCAACGTCAATAGGGGTAGAATAGGCAACAACGGCTTCTTGTATCTTCGAGGCGCGCGCAAGGCTTCCGTGCCGCCGTGGAGGCGCCTTCCTATGTCAGACGTGGCCTTACTGCAGCGCTGGACGGACAGACGCGATGCGCAGGCGTTTAAGGAGATTGTGTCGCGTTACGCTCCGATGGTCTACGGGACGTGCAGGCGCATTCTCGGCAATGCCACGGAGGCGGAGGACGTGACGCAGGAGTGTTTCGAGGTACTTGCGCGAACGAAGAAAGGACCGACAGACCATCTCGGGGCGTGGCTGCACCGCGTGGCAACGAACCGTGCCCTGGACAATGCCCGGTCCGAACTGCGGCGGAAGGCGCGGGAAGAGCGCTTCGTCGCAGATCACGGTTCTCGCGGCGAGATCGAGTGGAACGACATCTACGAGTCCATAGACGCGGCCATCGCAGAGCTGCCGGATGAACTTCGCATACCCGTGGTGGCGTATTTCCTGCAGGACCAGTCTCATGCGCAGATTGCCCGCGCCATTGGCGTTCCTCGTCGAACGGTATCGCGGCGGATTTCCCGGGCGGTCGAGTTGATCGGAGCGGCCTTGAGGAGACGTGGCATTATCGTTAGTTCAGGCGTCCTTGCATCATTGATGGGGGCGAACTTGGCCGAAGCCGCCGCAGTGCCGGCAGGGCTCGCATCAGCCTTGGGTAAACTTGCCCTTGCGCATTCCGCAAACCCGGTCGTCCCGACCGCTCTGTCCATGGCGGCTGTTGCAAAACTCGCAGGAGGACTGTTGGTCATGAAGAAAATGATTGCCGTTCTTGTGCTCGCGGTGACAGCACTGACGGGCCTTTGGGTCGTGACGAAGGGCGAACCGAGTCGGTCCGGCGAACCCAAGCGGGAGGCCGGGGCGGCCAGGAAGGACGAAGTCGTCTCCGAACCCGTTGCGGATGCGAATAGCGCCGCTGTTGAGGGGGATCGAGTGGCCGAGCAGCGCGAGCCCGAGCGCGAGACGTCGACGGAGGCGCTCGAGCGCCCCGGTATCAGCGGAAAGGTTGTGGACGCGGATACCGGAGAAGGCGTGGCCGGCGCTACCGTGCAAGCATGGGACGTCGCCGCGGAGGGCGGGTCAGGGCGGCAGCAAGTGGTGTCGGGGCAAGACGGGCAGTTCGAGTTCGCGGGACTGCAAGGCGGCGCCTATCTGGTGTTCAAGGATTGGGGCCCTGAGGACTATGCGGGGAGTCTTGCGGAAGATATTGTCGATCTGCGGCTACGGGATGACGAGCGCAAAGAAGGGATTCTGCTTCTGGCGCGAAAGGGAGGCACGGTTTCGGGCTTGGTCACAGACAGGCACGGCAAGGCGGTGGCCGACGCTACGTTGTGCCTTCGACCTGCGGCAAATGAGTCTTTTCAGGGAGTCAGGGCCGACATCGGTTCCAGAGTCGATGGAACGGCCCAGTCCGACGGCGCCGGGCGATACACGATCAGGGGCCTGAAACTGAACAGGAGTTGCGTAGTTGTGGCCAACGCCCTTGGCTATGCCCCGGCCCGAAGCGCGGAATTCTCGCTGGCCGCAGCCGGGTCTTCGCAGGAGGTCGACTTCCAACTGAGCAACGGCTCGTCCATAGCGGGCTGGGTCGTGGACCGCGATCACGCGGCTAAGCCGCACGCTGAGATAGCGCTCTTCCCTGAGAGTAGCGCCGGCAGTATTGCAGACTATATGTTGATGCTGGAAGTAAGCCAAAGGACAGAAAACACACGGAGCGGCGAGAAGGGGGAATTCCGGATCGAGGGATTGCCGGCCGGCACGTATCATCTCTTTGCGGGGGGCCTTCGTCCCAGCCCGGCCATGCGCTTCGAGGGCGGGGGCACACCCGTTAAGGTCGACGGGCTGGCCGATGTCGAGAACGTCGTGGTGGTGGCGGACTCTTCGGGGGGAGGTGACCACTTCATTGCTGGCCGGGTGTCGAATGCCGAAGGCGCCCCGATACCCGGCGCTGCCGTCAACATGGTAGCGTCCAACACGGCGGAGAACTTCCAGGTGGTCACGGATGAAAGGGGGGCATTCCTGGCCGATGGACTTGGTCCCGGCCCGTTCCTCTGCTCGGCGACGGCGGCCGGCTATTCCCAGACGATCCTGGATTCCGTGCCGGTCGACAGGGAGGACCTGGTGATCCTGTTGAACCGCAGAGGGGTGGTGCGGGGATGCATCGTGGAGAGCCGGAGCGGCAAGCCCATAGCCAGAGCCAGGGTGAGCATTGCCGAACGCGACACGGGGCGGGATTTCGAGTTACACCCGATCATCGCCAAGAGCTTTGAATACCTCAGGAAGCAGGCCGCGCAGGGCGAGAAGGACGTCAGCCGCGAGGACGGCGCCTTTGAGCTGGCGGGCGTTGATCCGGGCCGGGTGGTTCTGAAAGCCGAGCGCACGAGATACGCCGTGGCTTTCTCTCAGAAGATTCCCATCGAGCCTGACAGCCGGACCGACAATGTGGTGCTTCAACTCTCGCGAGGGGCGGTTGTCGAAGGCGTCGTAAGAACCACGGCAGGCGCGCCGGTCGAAGGGGCGTCGATCCTCGTGGTCGACTCGGAGCGCGAGGGGGACCTGTGGCGGGGGGCGGCCGAAGAGCGCCTGATGAGAGCAACAAATGACGGCGAAGGGGGCAAAGACGTCGTAGCGAAGAGCGCCAAGGATGGCAAGTTCACCATCGAGGGGCTCTCCGACGGCGCCTACTGGGTACGGGCCCTCGCCTCGGGCTACGCCTGTTCACCCGCGTTGGACCTCGCCGTCGCCAACGGCCAGTGCCCAACCGGCATCGAGCTCGTGGTGGACCCCGGCGGCGCAATCGAAGGATACGTCACCGATAACGATTCGCCGAGACGCGATGTGCGCATCGAGGTCAGTATGAAGGGGGGCGATGCCTCGGCGAGAGTCGTGCACACGGACGCAGAGGGACACTTCCTGGTGGAACGCGTTGCGCCGGGTGAACACCTGCTTCGCGTCGTTGACATGGACCGACAGAGGGGAGCGGTACAAGAGCTTCCGATTCGGGTGGTCTCGGGCGAAACGGCGCGGCAGGACGTCGAGTATAACGGCCACGCCGTCTACGGTCTCGTATCGGGCTTGGCAGAACCCGAGAAATGGCACGTCGCAGTCCTTTACGTTCCGGACGGTGTCAATCCCGATGACCCGCCAGACCCGTCCATCGATTGGCCCGCGTTCCTGGCCGGCGAGGGGCCGATCACCGCTGACGCGAGTTACAGCGTCGAGAATTTGCCAGACGGCGTTTTCAAGCTGGCGGTCATTCAGTTGGAAAACCCTAATCCCGGCGCGCAAAGGGCCTGGGAGACAATCACCATCGCAGGCGAAGACCTTGCGTTCGATGTGAAGGTTTCCGAATAATATCATTCCTTGAGTGTATGGAACGCGAGGTCACAGGCACGAGGCAATCGCAAGGAGAAGACTCAATGGCAGAACGCAGGCGGGACAAAGCAGAGCTTGGATGTGGCACGCTCATCCTGATCGCACTCATAGTGCTCATTTTCTCTGGCGGCGGCTTGACGGGTGATCTCAAGAAGCAAGTCACGACGTTGCAGGAAGAGGTTCTGGTGCTTGAACAGAAGATTGACGTCCTGACTCAAGCAATAGAGGCGACGCACCAGCCCGTCACGGCCGACATCGCGCCGGCTGAGGAGCAGCCTGCCGCGGCGGACGCCCAGAAATCCACCAGCGGTCCGTAATCGCCGAATGACGATCGGAACGCCGGGAGGGGCACGCCCACCCGAATTCTCAATTCTCCAAAAAGAACCAAACTGAATGGAGAGTGCACACCACTGCGAGCGCGGAAGCCTTGCGCGCGCTTCTTCCTCCTTGTTTCAACGCGTTCTGCGGTCCATTCCCCGCTGCTTGACCCTTGAGTCGGCGAGTGCTAGCATCCTGCTTGGGATTGGCGCGCGATGTTGTCCAACCGACGCACCGAAGTGGTGTTTGGACTGTTACATGTTGCGGGAACCTTGTGCGAGCGCGAAAGCCTTGCGCGCGCTTAGTCGTCTCCGAAGACTATCACACCATGTCAAACCAGCACGTGTTCAAGCTTGACCGACGGATCATGACCATCCGGCACGGCCTCGCGCTAGGCGCTGTAGCCGCACTGAGCCTGATGGGCTTCCTCGCGTCGTATCATGTTGCGACCACGGAAAAGAACCGCGCAGTCCTCATGAATGCTGCCGGAACGCAGGGAATGCTTGCCCAGCGTATCGTCACCTACGCATTGCTGGTAGCGCAGGCTGATACGCAGAAAGAGCGCGAGGCGGCCCGAAATGCCCTGGCGTCCGCGGTGGACCTCCTCGACCGCTCGCACAGGACCGCCGTAGGCGCTGACTACGAATCGGGGTCCTTTGCCGGCCACTCGTCAGAACTCAATCGGTTTTACTTTGCGAGCCCAATGAAGCTTGACCAGCATATCAAAGAGTTCCTGGTCCGTGCCCGATCGATCCGTGATTCGGGGAGTGAAACGTTGGGGCGGGATAATACCGATCTTCAATACCTTATCGAAACAGCCGACTCCAGCTTGGCGCCCGGGCTCGAAAAAGTGATGGCCCAGTGCCAGGAAGAAAGTAAACGCGCCGCGCGCACACTGTTGACGCTCCAAACGGCGATTGTGATCGCGACCCTCTTTGTGCTGGTCATGGAGGTCCTGTTCGTTTTCCGCCCGATGACCGCCACGATAGGCGGAGAACGAGAATTACTTGTCAGGCTCAGTGTGGAATTGCAGGAACTCGAAGCGACGGACGGGCTTACCGGAGTTCTCAACCGAAGCAGGTTCGACGAGGTTATCGAGCGCGAATTGCGCATGGTGAATCGATATGTCACGTCCCTTTCCGTAATCGTCCTTGACATCGACCACTTCAAACAGGTCAATGACAGGCACGGGCATCACGTGGGCGACCGTGTTCTCATGGCCGTCTCCGAGATCATCCAGGCCAACCTGCGCAACACGGACTTCGTCTTTCGATGGGGCGGAGAGGAATTTCTGGTTCTCCTTCCACGAACGAATATTGAAGGCGCCGCAGGAGTTGCGGAGAAGCTGAGGAGTCTCGTAGCGGAGAAAACCTTCGACGATGACCTGCGAGTGACTATAAGTCTCGGAGTCGCTCAGTTGGCCGAACAGGAGGGCGCCGACGCGTTCGTCAAGCGCGCGGACGACGCCTTGTGCAACGCGAAAACGGCCGGTAGGAACGCGGTATGCCGCGCCCTGATTCCCGATGTCTGACGTTCACGATGGAGCGCGCGCAAGGCTTCCGCGCTCGCGTTGGTGCTGAGGGAGGGCGTCTTGAGTAAAGGCTATGCTTTTCAGTTGGCCAAGAAGATCGGGGATGTCCGCCTTGAACAGCAGGTCACAGGTGATCTCCCCCACCAATGTCCCGTCTTCGGACAAGTATTTTGTCAGTTGCATGTGCGCCACCCATTCGGGTCGCGCCGGGTCTCCAGCCAAACCGGTCACCACGTGCCACGTTGCGACTTCGGTGATTCCGGGCCGTCTTGTGCCCCAGATACGTTCGTCTCCGCCCCCCTTTCGCGTGAGGCCAAGTGCGCTGCAATGCGCCGGGCCTCGCCTAAGATGGCGCTTCGCGCTCCTTGTTCGTCAACGACTCTCTTGAAACCAGGGTCTTTCAAGGCAAAAGCCAAACAGGCCAGCACGCGCAGTTGCAGGTTCACAGAAGGGCTGAGCGCAATGAACAGCGCCCGTACGGGTCTGCCGTCGATGGCGCCGAAGTCCAGGGGCTTCTCCAGAAAACACAGCGTAATCTGAAGTTGCGAGACGCGGTACAGTTCCGGATTCCGCGCATGCGGAAAGGCAATTCCGTCGCTTATCGCGGTCGAGCCCATTAGCTCCCGTTCAAGGAGAAGTCCGGTCAACCGTTCCCGGTCCACGCTCGGCGGCAGGGACATGAGACGGACAGCCGACCGCAACACGGCGACCTTATTTTCTCCCTCTACGCGATAGTAGATGCCGCCTTGTTCAAGCGCTTCCGCCAAATCCACTTGCACCACCCGGTCTTCCGGGGCGGCGTTTCTCTCGGCGGACGGCGACACGATACCCCGCGCTCGCGCCCACTCCAGGACCTCGTCCCGGCTGAAACGGTACTGCCTGTTGGCCCGGAGCACGGGAATCCGCTCAGCGGCAATCCACCGATACACGGTACGCGGCGCTACTCTGAACAGTGCCGCAACATCTTTGACGGTCAAATGCACAGACCGAGGTTCCATATGACATTACTGAACATATTATACATTGATTTCGTTTTCTGATCAACAAAGATCATCAAATGTCATATGGAATTCTATTTCGTTGTTCCCTTATGGAACGATAATGGGTGTTTTCCCGCTTCGGAGAGGGGAGGCTGCTCACCGAACTTGTCCCCCGCAGCCTTGCCCACTTCAAGAACATGCCCGGACAACCGCGACGCTTGGGGCCCCGTCGGGGCGCCACCTGTTCCTTCACGCAAGGGTGCGCTGCAGGGCCACTACCACGCCCTGCAAATGGACAAGTCTGCCTGGAAACAACAGGGTTTGCATAGCTGCATTTGCCGGGCGGAGTTCCACTTGGTCGCCATGGGGGTAATACCGTTTGACGGTCACCTCGTCCTGCACCAGCGCCACGATGACGTCACCGGGGGCGGGCCTCTTCTGCTGGTCCACGATGATCACGTCCCCATCCAGAATCCCCGCCTCGACCATGCTGTCACCGTGCACACGGAGACAGAAAGCTTTTCGTTTACTCAGGGAAGCGGACACGGCCACGTGTCCCTCGATGTTCTCCTCCGCCAGAACAGGTTGACCGGCCGCGACACGGCCCACCAAGGGCAACAAACCGACCTGGTTCTGATAGAGGCCTACGGCGGCTTTTTCGGTGACGTGAATCCCCCGAGCTTTTGAAGACCGGATGATATACCCCTTTTTCTCGAGCGCCAGCAAATGGTCATTGACGCCGTTCGTGGAACTGATATCAAACGCCGCTCCAATCTCTGCGATGGTGGGCGGGTAGCCCAAGTCCCGGATGGACTCAATGATAAACTGGAGGATGGCGGCCTGCCGCCGGGTCAATTCTCTCGGCATCTCACTGCTCCTTCCGAACCTGAATTCTTTTTCAGATATATTCAATCACGATTTCTCTCAGATGTCAAGAGCGCAGAATGACCGTCTTCGGAAACCACTTGTTTTCCCTTGGCAGGGGATGCTAGCATCTCGCGGTCTGGCAAGGAGCCTGTGGATGACCATTTCGGTTTCGACATTATCAAACTGTACAATGACTTCGGAGATCGGTTATCATTCATGGGCGGCATGGACGTCCGAAAGCTGTACACGAACGACAAGGCCGAGATCGAGCGGGAACTCCCCGCAAAGATTCCCATCGTCGAGCGGAAATTTGGCCACATGCTGCACCGGGACCATTCAACTCCCGAACAGGTGGAATTCGAGAGCTATGAATACTTCGCCCGAAAAGGGCTGGAATTGGGAACCTATTGACTGATGTTTGGACCAAAGTAAGGAGAACAGTCATGTCGGACTTGCTTGCGCAAATCGCAACGTGCATCGAGCGAGGAAAAGTCAACGCCAAGTCGCCTTATCCGCCCGATCTGAAGGGCCAGGACGGGGCCGACGAACTGGTCAAGCGCGCGTTGGACCAGGGTATAAAGCCGGACGACGTCCTGGGCAAGGGGCTTGTCGTCGGGATGAACGCCATCGGCCAGAAGTTCAGCGAGAACAAGGTCTTCGTGCCCGACCTGCTCATGGCCGCCAAGGCGATGCAAGCGGGAATGGCGTACTTGAAGCCTTTCTTTGAGTCCGGCCAGGCACATCACAAAGGCACGTTCATTTGCGGCACAGTCCAAGGCGATCTACACGACATCGGGAAGAACCTGGTGTGCATGGTTGTGGAGGGCGGCGGATACAAGGTTGTCGACCTCGGCGTCGACGTGGCCCCCGAGAAGTTTGCGGAAGCCGTCGAGAAGAATCCCGGCGCCGTCGTTGGCATAAGCGCCCTGCTGACCACTACCATGGTGAATATGGAGAAGACTACGGCCCTGATCAAGAAGAAAAACCCTAAGACCAAGGTCATCGTGGGAGGCGCTCCCTTGACCGGCGAGTTTGCCAAGAAAATCGGGGCTGACGGCTACTCGCCCGACCCACAAGGCGCGATTGCCTTCTTGTCGACCGTGTCCTAGAGGGTCGGCGAGGGACTTCTCGTTCCGCGCTGCCGAATGCGCACCGACACGACATCAGATTACAGCGCCGGCATCCACCCGTTTGGGGTCTCTTCCCGCGTGGCGTGGGCTGGCGCTTCCCTGTTTCCCCATGCAGGCGGCCACGCCCGCGGCGGCGGCAACATAGGGGGGAGGTGCGGATGAACACTATCCTTCACGACTTAGCGGAAAGAAAAGTGCTGGTTTCCGACGGCGCCTGGGGCACCTTTCTGGTTCAGAAAGGCATGCGACCCGGCGAGTGCCCTGAGCTGTGGAATGCCGAACACCGCAACGCTGTTCTGGATATAGCGAGGAGTTACGTGGACTCCGGGTCTGACATCATCGGCACGAACAGTTTCGGCGGTTCTCGTTTCAAGCTGTGCCATTTCGGACTTGTAGAGCGCCTTGCAGAACTCAATGAAGCCGCCGCCGCCATCTCCCGCGAGGCCGCCGGTGCTGACAAGCACGTCGCTGCGTCCATCGGGCCTACGGGCAAGTTCCTCATGACCGGCGAGGTGTCGGACGAAGAGATGTATGATGCGTTTAGGGAGCAGGCCCTCGCCCTGGAAAGGGGCGGCGCGGACGCCTGCTGCATCGAAACCATGGCTGCCATCGACGAGGCGATCCTCGCCGTGCGCGCAGCGAAGGAGAACACGTCGCTCCAAGTTATCTGTACCTTTACCTACAACCAGATTGGGGAAGGCCAGTATCGCACTATGATGGGCGTGTCTCCAACGGAGATGGCTGCCGCCATACTCGAAGCCGGCGCCGATATCATCGGCGCCAACTGCGGCCACGGCGGAAAACAGATGGTCGGCATTGTCAGGGAGCTTCGCGCAGCGGCCCCTGCCGTTCCCATCATGGTGCAGGCCAACGCGGGAATGCCTGTCCAGACGGAACAAGGCGTCTCCTACCCGGAAACGCCAGCGATCACCGCGGGGTGGACGCCCCACCTGCTCGATGCGGGCGCAAACATTATCGGAGGGTGCTGCGGCACCACCCCGGCGCACGTTCGCGCCATACGCGACGAGGTATCGAGATACTTGTCCAAGGGACGCTAGACGGGTCGCTACATAGCAGCCGCCGAAGACAGAGAAGAGGGTGACAACGTGGCCATAGCAGGATTTACTATCATCGGCGAATCAATCAACGATTCGGTGCCTTCGACGAAGAAGATGTTCGAAGCCGGCGACATTGCCGGCATTATGGCGCTTGCGAAGTCCCAGGACGAAGGCGGGGCCGCCTACATCGACATCAACGTCGGTCTCCGAGCCGCGGGCTTTATGGCCGACATCGTCAGAAAAGTGCAGGAGGTTACCGTGAAGCCGTTGTCGATAGACACACCCGACCTTGAATTAGCCGCCGCGGGGCTTGATGCCTACATTCCGGCCAAGGCCGGCGGAAAGATGCCCATTCTGAATTCCATCGCCCTCACGAGACTGACGATGTTCGACCTGTACAAGACCCGGCCGTTCATCCCTATTCTGCTCGTGTGCGAGCGCGAAGAGGGCGGCGCGGCCAAGCCCAACCGGACCGCCGAAGAAAGCTACAACGCAGCCAAGACCATCCTGCAGCACGCGCGAGAGACCGTAGGACTCGCAAATGAGCACTGCATCTTCGATCCGGGCATTGCGCCTATCGGCAGCGATACCGAGGGCTTGACCAAGATGGTTTTGGGCGCCATCCGCTCGATCCATGAAGACCCCGATATGGCCGGCGTGCACATGTCTGTGGGTCTCAGCAACTTCACGGTCATGCTGCCCTCCAAACGCGCGGACGGCTCTCCCGTGAAGGCCCCTCTCGAGAGCGCCTTCCTGACCGTGGCCATGCCCATGGGACTCGACATGATTGTCGGGTCCGTCAAACGCAATTATGAACGGTTGTCTGAGGACCATCCCGCCATGCGCTGTCTCCATGACGTGCTCCAACTCAGCGGATACGACACGGTGATGCGCGTGATGGAGTTCTACTCATAATGGAAGAAAAGCCCGGCCTGTGCTATCAGTGCGGGAAGTGTTCCACCGGGTGTCCAATCTCAGACGAGATGGACCTCCTGCCGCATCAGATCATCCACCTGCTCTCCCTCGGCATGGAGGACCGCCCCCTCAGGGCGAAAACGATCTGGATGTGCGCCGGCTGCTACACCTGCGCGACCCGCTGCCCGAACGACATCGACATCACCTCGGTCATGGACGTCTTGCGCGCCAAGGCCATCGAACGGAAAATCGCGTGTCCTCTTCCGGACGTTCTCACGTTCCACCGCAACTTTCTCCGCGACGTGGCCCGCCGCGGCCGCGTGCACGAGTTGCGGATGATGGGCGAGTACAATCTCCGCACCCGCAGGCCGTTCCACAACGCCTCCCTCGGTCCCAAGATGCTGCTCAAGGGCAGGCTTCACCTGTTTCCCCCCAGGGCGGTGCGCGGCTTTCGCCGCTGGATAAGGAGATTATGGCGCCGATGAGTCCCGGCATCTGCCTGTTTCCCGGCTGCACCCTGGAAGGTTCCGCGGGGGCGTTCCAGGATAGTCTGGTGCGCGTCTTTCAGGCGCTTGGCGTGTCGTGTGAGACGCTGCGCGACTGGAGCTGTTGCGGCGCCACGTCTGCCCATGCGGTCGATCACGATCTGTATCTGGCGCTGAACCTGCGCAACCTCGCCAAGGCTCAGGAACAAGGGTTCAACGAAGTCCTTGCCCCCTGCGCCGCGTGCTACCACCGCCTCGCGAGCGCCCAACTCGAGCTCGGCAAGGACGCCGCCTTGCTCACGCGGCTCAACGCCGAAACGGGCCTCGGCTACAACGGCCAAGTGGCCGTTCGCAACATCGTTGATTTCCTGGCACGAGACGTGGGCCTCGACGCCATTGCCGCCAAGGTCGCCAGTCCGTTGACCGGCCTGAAAGCCGTCTGCTATTACGGCTGCCTTAACACGCGCATCCCTCACAGTGAACCCGTCGACGATCGCGAATATCCCATGGCCATGGACCGTATCGTTGAAGCGCTCGGCGCGCGCGCGCTCGACTGGTCCTACAAAACGGAGTGTTGCGGCGCGGGCCTGTTCATCACGAACGAGGCAGTCTGCGCCAGGCTCGTCTCACGAATCCTCAAGGACGCCATCGCGCGCGGCGCCGACTGCATCGTCGTAGCGTGTCCCATGTGCCAGAATAACCTCGATACGAAACAGGATACCATCCGCGCGGCCCACAACCTGCCGCGGCCCATGCCCGTCGTTTTCGTCACCCAGTTGATGGGACTGGCGTTCGGTCTGGACGAATCGGCTCTGAAGCTCGCCCATAGTTTCGTGCCGTTTGAGTTTGCCGTGAAGTAGACCCACGCAAATAAGGCTGAGCGAAGAAATGGGGACTGTACCAAGCGAGCGACCGACAGGGAGCGAGACGGGACTGTCCCCATTTCTTCGCGATGTGAATATGGAAAACAGCAGGAAAAAGGTCGGGGCGGTGCTCGTGGTCGGCGGCGGGATCGCCGGCATGCAGGCGGCCTTGGATTGCGCCAATTCAGGTTTCAAGGTCTACCTGCTCGAGCAGCAGCCCGCCATCGGCGGCAACATGGCCCGCCTCGACAAGACCTTCCCGACGAACGATTGCGCCATGTGCATGATCTCGCCCAAACTCGTCGAAACCGGCCGGCACCTCAACATCGAAATCATCACCTACGCCGACCTGCGGAGGATCGAGGGCGAGGCGGGCGATTTCGCCGTCACCATCAACAAGCGCGCCCGTTTTGTCGACGAGGAGAAGTGCAACGGCTGCGGCGATTGCGAGCAGGTGTGCCCCGTCTCGATCAAGGACACGTTCAATGGCGAACTCAGCGAGCGCAAGGCCATCTACCGGCTCTACCCGCAGGCCATCCCCAACGTCTTCACCATCGACAAGAACTACGCGCCGCCGCCGTGCCGGGGCACGTGTCCCGCCGGCGTCAACGCCCAGGGCTACGTTGCTCTCATATCGAAGCGGAAGTTTCTGGAAGCCCTCGATGTCGTCCGCGAGCGGATGCCGTTCGCCGGGGCGTGCGGCCGGGTGTGCCATCACCCCTGCGAGACGGAGTGTAACCGCGCGAAGCTTGACGCGGCCGTATCGGTGCGCAATCTGAAACGATTCGTTGCCGACTACGAATGGGACCTGATACGCCGGGGCGAATCCGTTGAGCGGCCGCCCAGCGAAATCGTCCCACCCGAAAAGCAGTCCTACACGGAGAAGGTCGCGGTAGTGGGAGGGGGGCCCGCCGGATTGACCTGCGCCTATGACCTCGCCAAACTCGGCTATCCGGTCACCGTATTCGACGCCAATGCCGAGCTCGGCGGCATGATGCGCACCGGCATACCGGCTTACCGGTTGCCCCGCGAGGTGCTCGACCACGAGATTCGGCTGATGCTCGACGAGGGCATCTCCGTGCAGACCGGCAAGGTCCTCGGCAAGGATTTCACCGTCGTCCAACTGAAAGCGCAGGGATACGAGTCCGTCTTTGTGGCCACGGGCGCCCAGCTCGCGAAGAAAATCCCCCTGGAGGGCGGCGACGCTGCGGACGTCCTTTATGGCGTACCGTTCCTCCGCGAAGTTAACGCGGGGGGGAAACCATCCCTGGGCAGCCGCGTCGTGGTCATCGGCGGCGGCAACGTCGCGACGGATGTGGCCCGGTGCGCCCGGAGGATCGTCGGTGAAGGAGCGGTGTCGTTGTGGTGCCTGGAATCCCGGCCCGAGATGCCCGCCCACGACTGGGAAATCCGCGAGGCCGAGGAGGAAGGCATCGATATCCATCCTTCCTGGGGGCCGGCCAGGGTTGTACGCGACAACGGAAAGGTCGCCGGAATCGAGTTTGTCCGCTGCACCTCGGTGTTCGACGAGGACAAGCGGTTCAACCCCGTTTTCGACACTGCGGAAAAGCAGACTGTCAAAGCCGACACGGTTATTCTGGCCGTCGGTCAAGTGTGCGACCTTTCTTTCCTCGAAGGGCAGGTTCAGACCAACCGCGGACTCATCGAGGTAGACCGCTTGACGCTTGAAACCTCGCTCCCCGGCGTGTTTGCCGGTGGGGACAACGTCTTGGGACCAGCGTCCCTCGTCGAGGCGGTCGAGCAAGGCCATCGTGCCGCCGAGTCCATCCACCGGTGTCTGCGCGGCCTGGCCATGAGGGAGGACCGCGAGCCCGTCGCGCGTCCCAAGGAGTTCGCCGACATCCCGTCGTGGGCCGGCTGTGCGTGTGTCGCGCGCAACCCCATGCCGACGGCCGACCTTGCCGAACGCGCGACCTCTTTTACCGAAATCGACAGCGGCTATACCGAAGAAATGGCCGTGGCCGAGGCGCTGCGTTGTCTCAACTGCGGTGTATGTTCCGTGTGCCGCGAATGCGTCCGTGTCTGCAAGGCCCGCGCCATTGATCACCACATGAAGGACGCGACGCGCCACGTCAAGGTCGGCGCTATCATCCTTACCAACGGGTACGACGTTTTTGACGCGCGCCGCAAGTCCGAATACGGCTTCGGGCGTTATCCGAACGTCGTCACCAGCATGCAATTCGAGCGCATCCTGAGCGCGTCCGGGCCGTATGAAGGTCATGTGCGCAGGCCTTCGGACGGGAGAGTTCCCAAGCGAATCGCTTGGATTCAATGCGTAGGCTCCCGCGACGTTACCGTGGGCAACGGCTACTGTTCCTCCGTGTGCTGCATGTACGCCACGAAAGAGGCCGTCATCGCCAAGGAGCACGACCAGAATATTGAACCCACCATCTTCTTCATCGACATCCGCGCCTTCGGTAAGGGCTTCGAGGCCTTCTACAACCGCGCCAAGGAGAACTATGGCGTCCGCTACGTCCGCAGTCAGATTTCGTCGCTGAAAGAGAATCCGGAAAACGGCAATATCATCGTGCGCTACGTCAACGAAACCAACGGGCGGAAGCAGGTGGTTGAAGAGGAATTTGATCTCGTTGTGTTGTCCGTCGGGCTTGTCGCCCATCATTCCATTAAAGACCTCGTCGACATTGCAGGAATCACGTGCAACACTTCCGGTTTTGTCCAGGGCAAGCTTCCCCTCCCTCTGGAGTCCAACAGGGAAGGCATCTTTCTATCCGGGGCCGTGAGCGGACCCAAAGACATCCCGGAGACCGTCATGGAGAGCAGCGCCGCTGCCGCCCTGTGCGGCGAACTATTGAGCGCGGCTCGCGGCACGGAAGTGCGCGTCAAAGAGTATCCGGTTGAGCGCGACGTAACCGGCGAAGCGCCCCGCGTAGGGGTGTTCGTCTGTCACTGCGGGACCAACATCGCCTCCGTCGTCGATGTGGCCGCCGTATCGGACTACGTCGCCTCCATACCTGGCGTTGTCTACGCCGAGCACACCGTGTATACCTGTTCCCAGGACACTCAGGAGCGCATCAAGGAGGTCATCCGCGACAAGAAGCTCAACCGCGTGATCGTCGCCTCATGCACGCCGCGCACGCATGAGTCGCTGTTTCAGGAGACGCTGCGCGAGGCGGGTCTCAACAAGTTCCTTTTCGAGATGGCCGACATACGCGAGCAGTGCTCCTGGGTCCATCAGCGGGAACCCGGTTCCGCCACGGAGAAGGCCAAGGCCCTCGTTCGCGGCAGCGTGGGCAAGTCCAAGCTGCTCGAACCGCTTCAGTTCCGCCGCGTCGGCGTCACGAAGGCCGCCCTTGTCGTCGGCGGGGGCATCGCCGGCATGACGGCATCGCTCTCCCTCGCCCGGCAGGGCTTTGACGTGCATCTCGTCGAGCGGGAATCCGAACTCGGCGGCAATCTCCGGCGGCTCCATGAAAGCCTGGAAGGGTACGACTGGCGGCGCCACCTGGAAACCGCCATCGACGCTGTTGCCTCCGAGGAACGCATCATCGTCCACCTCGGCTCGGAAATCGACGAAGTCAGCGGGTTCGTCGGCAATTTCGCCACGCGCCTGAAAGGCGCCTCCAACGCCGAGATCAAGCACGGTGTCATTCTCATTGCAACCGGCGCGGACGAGTTCCAACCCGACAAGTTCCTGTTCGGCGTCGATGACCGTGTCCTGACCCAGCGGAGCCTGGACGAAAAGCTTGCGGACGGTTTCCGCGCGGATACGGTGGTCATGATTCAGTGCGTGGGCAGCCGCGACGCGGAACGCCCCTATTGTTCCCGGGTGTGTTGTGGAACTGCCGTGAAGAACGCTCTGGCCATCAAGCGGAAGAATCCCGGCGCCAAGGTCTACATTCTGTACCGGGACATCCGCACCTATCAGTTCAAGGAGGACTACTACCGCGAAGCCAGGGACAAGGGCGTCATGTTCATTCACTTCCCCGACGACGCCTATCCCGAAGTCACCTCGACAGGGAAAGGGCTGAGGGTGGCCGTCCGCGACACTGTGCTTGATGAGACCATTGAACTCAGTGCGGACTACATCGTACTGAGTGCCGCCGTGGTCCCGGACAAGGCAAACAACAGACGGCTGGCCGAACTGATGAAGGTATCGGTCAACGAGGACGGCTTCTTCATGGAGGCGCACGTCAAGCTGCGTCCCGTGGACTTCGCCAATGAAGGCATTTTCGTCTGCGGCCTCGCTCATTCGCCGAAGTACACCGAAGAGAACATCGTCCAGGCGTTGGCCGCCGCAGGACGCGCCGCCTGCATTCTGTCGAAACCATCGCTCGAAGTCGGTGGTGTCGTATCCCATGTAGACCCGGACAAATGCGCCACCTGCCTCACGTGCGTGCGTGAATGCGTGTACAATGCGCCGTTCGTCAATGCCGACGGCAAGGCGGAGATCGAAGAGGCCAAGTGCCAGGGCTGCGGAAACTGCGCCGCGGCATGCCCGGCGAAGGCGATCCAGTTGCGGACGTTTACGGATGCGCAGGAGAGGGCCTTGTTCCGCAGCATTTTGCACGAAGAAGAAACGCGGTCCGACCACATGGTTCTGGCTGACCGCTAAGTACACATATTCGCAAATATGGTGACGTATGGAGTGCGCAAGCTCGCTTGCGCTTTTCTCCTGGGCGGCTTGCCGCCCAGCCTGGAATTTGGACGTTTCGGCCACTTTCATACAGTTGGATGAGATCAGGCATGGATGGCCAAGACCACGCCCGCTTTCAGTCCCGTAGGGACGACACGAGAATAGCCCAGGATGGCAATCCTGGGACTTCGGGTCAACCATCGGTCAAGTCCCGTAGGGACGGTTGAGCCTGGAAGGGAGGCAGCGACTATGCCGCATACGTATGCGAGTTTGTTCTTTCATTGCCTGTTCTCAACCAAAGAACGCCGTCCGTGGCTCGCGCAAGAGATTCGGGACCGG